>Ga0308157_10000520_pt1 | contig 123714 bp, 118 predicted proteins | sample PhyBR1_FD_201035 | JGI IMG/M metagenome (GOLD analysis project Ga0308157, IMG submission 201035) | Phyllosphere microbial communities from UC Gill Tract Community Farm, Albany, California, United States - DLSLB.R1 | ecosystem: Host-associated > Plants > Phyllosphere > Unclassified | place... | reverse complement strand
ATTACGAAAATCAATACAAGTAAACTGCCACAGGGTGTGTATGTGGTAACGGCCAAAACACAAAACAAAAAACTAACTGCTAAAATCGTGAAAGAATGATAAAAACACAGATTATGAGAAAGAAAATTACATTAGGACTATTTCTCTTTACAAAACTATTATTTAGCCAGCAGGATCCTACATCACAAAATCCCACTGGAATGAGCAATACGGCCTCCCCGAATGCGGCAGGTTTTATGAGATTTCAGGAATCTCCTGTGAATTATTACAATGGGAGAAGCAGTTTTTACATCCCAATTTATGAAATTAATGTCGGTGGAATAAAATATCCCATTTCACTAAACTATGCACACGGGGGTATACAGGTTAACAGTATGGCTTCTGATGTGGGACTTGGTTGGAGCCTGACCTCTACATTTATTAACAGAACAGTTGTTGGAGATGCTGATTTAGAAACAATTGTAGATACACGACAATATAACGAAAAAGTTAAAAATGGATATTTTACAAGTGGAAGCTATGCCGGTTATGGAATTGTTGATCTTTATCCGGATATATTTAATTTCGTTTCTCCGATATCAAGCAATAAATTTTTCTATAAATCAGAAAATCAGCCTGTAGAACTTGATCAAAAAGATTCTCAAATTAATTGGAGTATAGGTTTTTTAGATAATAATTATCTAAAAAAAGAATCTGGTACATGGATAAATAATGATCGTAATTATAGTGATTATAATGGATTTGAAATCACCACAAAAAATGGTATTTTTTATTCGTTTGAAAATAAAGATATTACACATAGTTTTTCTGGCTTCCCAGATTATTATGAGTACGACACGAGAGAATTTGGTGGAATAACAGGGACATATCCCAGAGTGAGTACCTGGAATATTTCAAAAATCAAAAATTTAAATAATAATGAAGAAATAAATTTTTCATATGAAACATATTCTGCGGAGACAACAAATTATATCAATGAAATTGTGTCAAATCATCCTTATTACAATTATGAGTCTATTTGTCCCTCTGCTAGTGTGGAACCTTATCAAAATAATTTGCACTATGGAATAGGGCGATGTAATAATGGGGGGCTGAATAGATATTATAATAGAATGTTAGTTATTAATAGAATTAAAAAGATATCTTTTAGAGATGGTTCTATTGAATTTAATTATGCTAAATTGAGAGATGATCTTCCTAATGGAAAAGCATTAACAGGAATAATAGTAAAAGATACTTTTAATAACATAATTAAAGAGTTTGAGTTTGATTACGATTATTTTTATTCAAATCCATCTTATACAAATAATGGTCCTGCAGGCTATTACGGGCTGAGACTCAAATTAAAATCGGTAAGAGAAAAAGGTCATAATAAATATGAGTTTGATTATTATGAAAACGAAAGACTTCCGGAAATAGGCAGTTCATTACAGGATATTTTTGGTTATAATAATTTTCCACCAACCAATGAACAATTTGCAAAATTATACTATTATCCAAATAAATCACAAAACAGTCTTTTGCCATATTATATTGAAGGGGAAAATTCTTACGCGCTCGATGTAGGCTTTTATAAAGAACCAAATGATCTGTCAAAAATTTGGTCTCTTAAAAAAGTGACTTTTCCAACTGGCGGAAGTAGTTCCTATGTACTCGAAAGCAATACATTCAATCTTTGGGGCAAAATGCTAAAAGGTGGAGGAGTTAGAATTCAACAACAGATTATTGAGGAAAAACCTGGAGTTCAAGCTAAAACAATTAATTATCATTACAATAAAGATGCAAATAATTCTAGTGGTTATCTTTTTAATATGCCTCTAATAGGATATCCTACATCTATTTTAACACAAAATGAACTAACTAAACCTTGGTTGAAAAATTATTTTTTATATTATAGTAGTGCAAAAGTGAATTATGATTTAGTCAATAATTTTTTTGTGGGTTATTCAAAAGTTGAAGAAATTGAGAATGGGATAAAAACAGTCTTTGAATTTACAAATGATGAGTATCCGAATGTTCAAACCAGATCGACTATTCCCTATGTAGATCTCACTGGTTTTCCTTCACATCCCATGGGAACATTTCTTATATCTAATAGTAGCTATGGTAGTAATTTCTACATTGATAACAGCCATAAAAGAGGTAAACTTAAATTCACATATTATTACGATAAAGATGGACATCTTGTAATGCAAAAAGAAAATCATTTTAGCAATTATATTACAACAGGGACGAATGTTTCGCAAAAAGAATTTTATGCTTATGGAACTTCAGTATATACCTATCCTAGTAGTACCAGTGGAAATACAGTTTTTGAATTAATGCAATTCAAAAAATCCTACAATACAATCTACAACAATCTGGTATACACCAAGACAACAAAATATCTTCCATCGGGGAACGTTGAGGATGAAAACTATATGTATTATGATACCAGTAACCAGAACCTTACGGCAGTAGCCCATAAAATAGGGAATGGTGTAACCTATCCTAACCTGGATGTAAAAAAATACTACTATCCTGTGGATATAAGAAACAATGCCACTTCATTCACGCCAGATCTGGCACCTGCCGGCAACCTTATGGATATTAACAAGAATGATATACCGGTATTGACCCAAAGCTATTCCGGCGAAATCGACCCGGCCAATATTGGTTACATCGCACCCTGGAATATGACTTCGCAGTCTAAAATCCTATTTTCCAACAATGCCAAAACCAGCAATATGATTCTTCCCACCCAGGCTATGGCGGCTGTCGGGCAGGCTGCGTTTTACGAAGCGGGAACATTCGACCGGTATGATTCTAAGGGGAATCTGCTCCAAACGACAAAAAACGGCGTGTCCACAACCTACCTCTACGGTTATAACCAGCGTTACCCTATAGCCAAAATAGAAGGGGCAACTTACGAAAATGTATTGCAGGCACTTAATACTCCGGTAGTAAACAGTGACAGTTATCTGCAGCTTAATATTGTCAAAAAATCAGACTTGGATAAAGACCAGACTAGTGAAAACGATCTGATTGCTGCTTTGGATACATTCCGTAAAGAAGCGAATCTTGCAGGCTATGCCATCACTACCTTTACCTATAATCCATTGGTGGGGCTGACTTCCGTAACGCCGCCATCCGGAATGCGGGACGTCTATGTCTATGAAGCAGTGACCAATAAGCTGAAGGAAGTGAAGCGCATGGAAAAAGATCCCAGTGGTAATGATGTGTACAGAACACTGAAAGAGTACGAATATCATTACAAGCAACCATAAAAACACAAATTATCATGAAAAAAATATGTTTAGTGACGGGTCTTTTGTCTCTGACAAGCCACCTGTCTGCACAAACCCAGACAGAGAATTATGTCCTGTCTACCACCTATCTTAAGGAAGACAAGAGTAAAAAGATCCAAAGTATAGAATATATAGATGGTCTCGGGAGACCGATCCAGAATATTGCCATCAAAGCCAATCCCGACGGAAAAGATATGGTGATCCCTGTGGAGTATGACAGCTATGGAAGAAAGACCAAAAGCTATCTGCCTGTGCCCAAGAGCTCTCTTAACGGTAATATGCAGCCGGTAACCGGTAATAATGTCAATACCTACTATAACACAGCATTTGGTAATGTTCCGAATGCTTATTCCGAGACGGTGTTTGATGATTCCCCTCTAAACAGGGTCAAAGAATCTGCTTTTCCCGGAGATGACTGGAAGAAAGCAGTTCCGGGACAATCCACGCCGCCTAATACTGTGCGGTATGATTATGATACCAACTCTGCCCAGGATGGCAATATTAAAAAATATGACTCTCCTATTGGTACTTATACTTTTTATGCTAACAATGAGCTTTACAAATTTCGGACAACAGATGAAGACGGGAATGAAGTTCATACCTTCCGGGATAAGCAGGGGCATACTGTTTTGCAGCGAAAGATCAATATAAAGCTGGAAGATAACAGCCTGCAAAGAATCGACACCTATTATGTTTACAATAAGTATGGTCAGCTTAGATATATTATTCCCCCAGAAGCAGCAGCTATAGCATCCATGCACTATGGTAACCAACGAGATCTCTGTTATGAATATGAGTATGATAATAAGAACCGTCTTATAAAGAAAAAGCTGCCGGGAAAAAATGAAGAGTATATGGTGTATGATAAGCAGGACAGGCTGATCTTTTACCAGGACGCCAACCTGGCATCTGCCACCAACTCTTTTGGTGCCAAAGGCTGGCTGTTTACCAAATATGACCAGTTCGACAGGGTGGTTTATACCGGTTTTGTAGCAAGTAATGATGTAAGGAGTGTGGTGCAGAACATCGTAGATACCAGCAGCAGCGCTACCAATAACGAGTCCAGAACAGGCACACCCGCCAATTATAACGGCCTGGACCTCTACTATACCAATAATGCTTTCCCTACCGTCATTACCAAGCTGCTGTCCGTGAACTATTATGATACCTACCCCGTGGGTACACCTACCATCGCATCGCCCGTCCTGGGGCAGGATCTCATTACGCAGAATGCGCAGACGGCCAGCATCAGCACCAAAGGATTGGTAACCGCAAGCTTTGTGAAGAACATTGCGGATGACAAATGGACCAAAACCTATCAGTGGTATGACACCAAAGGGAGACTGGTTGCCTCCCAGACCAACAACCATCTGAACGGCTTTACCAAAACGCAAAACCAGCTGGATTTTGCAGGGCTGCTGAAAAAGCGAGTTACCACGCACAGCCGGAGCAGTACCACCACAACTGCAGTAACTGTGGAGGAAACCTTTACCTATAACCCGCAGAATTACCTGACCAAATATGAACACGAAGTGGTGGGCAGATCCCCCAAAGAAACGCTTGCAGAATATACCTACAATGACCTGGGGCAGGTAATAGAGAAGAAAGTTGGCGGGCAGGGCGTGCCTTTGCAAACCGTAAACTACAAGTACAATATCCGCGGCTGGCTTACAGATATCAATGATATAGACAATGCCGATACCACCGATGACCTGTTTGCCTACCGCATCCGGTACAATAATATGGCAGGCCTGCAGGTACCCAACACCAGCTATCCTGATTACAAAGTAAAGCCGAAATACAATGGTAACATTGCAGAGGTGGACTGGTATGTGAAGGATGAAGTGACCTCTGCCCAGCCATACCGCTACGGCTATGTCTATGACAACCTGGACAGGCTGAAGGCCGGCTTCTACCAGAACCCTGCCGAACGCTCCCGTGGCGATAACCACGAGATCGTGGAGAACTATGACCTGAACGGAAATATTATGAACCTGAAGCGTTTCTCTACCAAGCCGTTCAGGGGTACATTTCCAAGAAAGATAGATGACCTCACGTATACCTATGCCGGGAACAGGGTCACCAAAATTACCGATACGGGAGACAATCTTAGCGGTTATGAAGGCGGTGGCGGCGCCATAAGCTATGATTCCAATGGGAATATGACGGCTATGGCAGACAAAGGGATCACCAACATCAGCTATAACTATCTGAATCTTCCTGTGACGGTAGACCAGCGGGGCAACCAGACGCAGTATGCCTACCGTGCAGACGGTGTGAAGCTGAAAAGAAGCTTCACGCTGAACAATGCTGCCGGCAGCAACACCACCAGTACGGAATACCTGGGCGGCTTCCAGTATGTGCCGGCCAGCATCACGGCCATCACCACGGGGCTGAAGGAAACGGATGACAGCACACAGGCGGTGAAAACCGCCGGGCAGGAAGAGATCTATACGGACTCCCGCTTGGATGCCAATGCTGTAGCACCGCAGCCGCAGCTTACGATGGCGCTCTCATTCTTCCCCACCGCAGAAGGGTTTTATGATTACCAGAAAAAGCAATATATTTATCAGTACAAAGACCAGGTGGGGAACATCCGTGTGAGCTATGCCAAAAACCCGGACACGGGTGAGCTGGATATGCTGGACAGGAATGACTATTACCCTTTTGGGATGAACTTTGTGCAGGGCTCGGAGTTTAGTGTGGTGGGCAGCCCGCTGAACTATAAGTTCCAGGAGCAGGAGCTGCAGGAGACCGGCTGGTACAGCTTCAAGTGGCGGAACTATATGCCGGACATCGGCAGATTCTTCAATGTAGATCCGCTGAGCGAGAAGTATGCCTACCAGAGCCATTATAATTTTTCGGAGAACCGGGTTGTCAACTCCCGAGAGATAGAGGGACTTGAGGCGGAAGGTAATGAAGAGGAGCCGGAAAGAATAGAAGAAAATCAAGCAGAATATTGGAATGCGAATGCTTTAGATTTCACCCCTTTACCACCAGCTTTCGACCCTTCTGATTTCTCAGATTATTTATCAGAAAATGCGCCTTCTTTCAGCGAGCCGTGGGGAAGCGAAGCTAATGAAAAGGAGACAATACCGATTGAAGAAGTAATTATTAATGTAAGTGAAAAAGAGGACAGTAATGATGAAAGAAGTTTGCTGGATAGAATTATTGACTTTTTTATGGGAAGGGATGATGACCGTGATGATTCCAGAAATGAAGTAGAACACCAACCGGATCAAGATAAGGTATTTGAGAAACCTGACGGATGGGAGACCAGACCTACTAAAAAAGGTGATGGTGAAATACACTATGATCCCGATAATAACCGAAATAATGTCAGGGAAATGCCTGGAAAAGGAGATAAAACAGACTTCCCAGGACAAAAAGAAGACTATATAAAATATCAAAAAGAAGGTACTTTCTATGACAAAGATGGAAATCCTTTAGAAGATGGAAAAGGTGCTGAATCTCACATTCCCAGATCAGAATTTAATCAATCCATAATGCCCCCTTTTAATTAATAACTATGCATAAAGAATTTAAAAATAGCTTAATTGAGTTATCAGACCTTAATCTACAAAGAATGTTATGGCTTAATATTGATAATCATACAGGATTAATATCCTCTTATGTAGAATTATTTAGTTCATTATTTGATGATACTAATTTTGATTACGAAATTAAAGACATAAAGGATGTTTATTTAAAACAAAACCTTTTAAAATTGAAAATCATGCTTGAAGAATATAAAGAACCTTATCCTTTTGATTTCAAGACAAATTGGGACGATAATATTATTATTAACGATCCCAATTGGCAAAAAATAGTAGCTTTTACAAAAGATAATATTGTTAACGGGTTAAAAGAATTATAAATTAAGTATCAAAAAGAAGGTACTTTTTATGATAAAGATGGAATCCTTTAGAAAATGGTAGAGGAGAAGAGTCTCACATACCTAGAAGTGAATTTAATCAGTCTAGGTAACGTATCAAAGTTAGTGATAAACCACTTTTAAATTATCAACTTATTGAAAATCAATCAAAATAATAATAGTAGATTTAAAAAACGAGAGCAGATAATCCCTGCTCTCGGTTATTTTTGTGGAAAAAGATAGCTTAAATGATTGAGACTCATTATAGGTGTATCAAATTTAGTGATGGTCATTTTGATGATCGTAAATCATCAAAAATAGCCCTTCGGTAACGTATCAAACTTAGTGATACACTATTTTTATGTTATCAACTTATTAAAAATCAATGAAAATAATAATAGTAGATTTAAAAAACGAGAGCAGGAATTACCTGCTCTCGGTTATTTTTGTAGAAAAATGACAGCTTAAATGATTGAGACTCATAACAGGTGTAGCAGAGTTAGTGATATCCCATTATTAAATAAAACAATTATTTTAGCGTTCTAAAATTGTATCAAAAACATTTATGAAGATTTATAGAAAAACACTGGCTTTATTTTTTTTACTATGCAGCCTGTTCTTATTTTCCCAATCCGGGAATCCGGTTTATACATTACCCAAAATCAAGTCCAACATTACGCTTCCTGTTTCACTACCGGTCTCTGAGATCAATAATCTCATCAATCAATCGGTGAAAGGCGTTTTGTATGAGGACCAATCTTATACGGATAATAATAATGACCAGTTTAAAGTGAAGGTTGAAAAGCAGGGAAATATTGCCATAAAAGCTCTGACGAACAGCAGGCTGATGATTTCCGTACCGCTAAAGATCTGGGCAGAGAAAGGCTACGGAACGCTGGGTTATTATATGTATCAGGATACCAATTTTAATCTGATTATGAATTTTATCACCAGTCTCGCGGCAACACCGGACTGGAAACTGAGCACTAAAACAACGACTGCCGGGTTTGTATGGACACAGAAGCCTGTCCTGGACTATGGAAAGGTCAAAATCCCGATTGCCTCTTTTATAGAATCCGTACTGAAGGAGCAGCAAAGTAAATTCACAACTGTCATAGATCAACAAATCAAATCTCAGTTTAACCTGCAGCCCTATCTGGTGATGGCGTGGAATCAGTTTTCCAAACCTATCAACGTTTCTCAGGAATATAACACATGGCTGAAAATATCGCCACAAAATACCTATATGGCACCGCTTCAGGTGTTTCAGGATAAAATCAAAACAACAGTCGGGATAGATTTGTTTTCGGAAACTTTTGTAGGACAGGTGCCTTTGGCTACTAAAGATGTGAATTCGGTTCCTAATTTTGTCGTCAAACCAGATCTTCCAAGTATATTTAACCTGCAGACGACTGCCAACATCAGCTTTGATGAGGCTACAAAAATTGCAAGGCAGCAATTCCTTAACAAAGAATTTCCTCTGAACAGTGAGAAAAACAAAGTAAAGGTGGATGATATCAAAGTCTATGCTGAAAAAGAAAACATTGTGATTGAAGTAAAAACAGAAGGGGGCGTAAACGGGACGGCCTTTATAAAAGGGAAACCTGCTTATGATGCGATGAGCCATAAAATTGTACTGACACAGACGGACTTTAACCTGAAAACCAAAAACTTTTTTCAAAAAGCACTTACGGTGTTATTTGAAGGCAAGATCCGCAAGATGATTGAGAAAGATTATGGGATTCCGCTTCTGGATATCGAAAATTCTTCCAAAAAAAGCCTGATGGAAAGTTTTAATAAAGAATATTACAAAGGAATACGTTTGCAGGGTAATGTTATTGAACTGAAACCAACACAGTTTCTGCTTTCGGAAAATTACATCACCGTCGTAATTGATACCAAAGCACAGCTCCAGATGAATGTATCAGGTCTAAGCTTTTGATAATGCATTAAGTTTATTTTATTTTTGAGAATATTATTGCATAGAATATTTATATTTGTTAGCAATTAAATATTAAAATGAAAAAAACTCTATCTTTTGCCATTGTTTTAGCTTACGCTTGCGGATTCGCGCAGGAATCCAAAGAATTGTCCAGGCTGAAAAATGAATTGAAAGCCAATGTTACCATCAGTAACAGTACATCTAATCCTAATTTTATTTATTTTTCGCAGTCCGTTAAGCTGAAATCTGCAGATGCAAGGGCTAAAGCCTCTGAATTTCTATCCGAAAACTTCAGAGCATTCAACCTGAAATCTGTTAATGATCTTGTTTTCCTGGAAGAAACAACGGATAATTATGGTCTGAAAAACGTGACCTACAGACAACAATATCAGGGTGTGCCGGTTTATGACGGTTTACTGAAATTTCATTTTAATGCCAAAGAGGAATTATCATCCATCAACGGCAATAGTATTTCGATAGCCAAACTGAATACTGTTCCGGATATTTCTGCTGCAGATGCCGAAATTATTGCTAAAGATATTGTCTCAAGACAGGATTTGAATAAATCCAATACACCGCTCCAAACCGCAAAGACGAATCTCCTCATCTTTCCAAAAAACCTGATGCAAGGCGGGATTGTTACGCCTTACTTAGCCTATCAGATAGAAGTGACCAACAAAAAAGATGTGAGAGAATATGTTTTCATCAATGCTCACACGGGCGAACTGGTAGAACAGTTTACAGGAATACACCCTATCGACCGAAGGCTTTACGAAACTAATACTAATGCTACAAACCTGAAGTGGAAAGAAGGCGATGTTTTTCCGGGGACGCTTAGCAGCTGGCAGCAGAACGAAGTCGTGACTTCCGAACACGTTTATAATTTCTTTAAGAATGCATTCGGGCACGTGTCTTATGATGCTGCAGATCACACAATGATTACCGTTAATAATGATCCCACCATTTCCTGTCCTAATGCGAGATGGAACGGAACCTATGCCGGCTACTGTGACGGGACTGCAACAGATGATGTCATTGCGCACGAATGGGGACACGCCTACACAGAGTACACAAGCGGCTTGATCTATCAGTACCAGTCCGGAGCGCTGAATGAATCTTATTCCGATGTTTGGGGTGAAACGATTGACCTTATTAACAATTATATGGACGAAGGTGAAAACCTGTCCGTAAGAACAACTACAGCTTGTTCAGGATCTTTAAGATGGAAAATGGGAGAAGATGCCACCGCTTTCGGAGGTGCAATCCGGGATATGTGGAATCCGAACTGTAACGGCGATCCGGCAAAAGTTTTGGATGCTGCCAATTATTACTGCGGTACTGCCGATGCGGGAGGCGTGCATACCAACTCAGGTGTTACCAACCACTTATATGCACTGCTGGTAGATGGCGGTACTTACAATGGCTACACAATGACCGGGATGGGTTTTGTAAAGGCTGCACATCTCTGGTGGAGAGCACAGAAAAATTACCTTACAGCAACCAGTGATTTTGCAAATTTTGCCGATGCGCTGGAAGCGTCTGCCAATGATTTAATCGGCGTCAATCTTCAGGGATTATCTACCACCACTACACCAGCAGGTTTAACCGGGCAATCTATCACTTCAGCGGATGTACAAAATGTAAAAAACGGTATTCTTGCCGTACAGCTCAGAACTTCTCCTGCTACTCAGTGTAATTATACGCCATTGCTAGCACAGAATGCTCCAAGCTTATGTGCCAGTGCAACCAACAATCCGCTTTTTAAAGAAGATTGGGAAAATGGCTTGGGTAGCTGGACTGTAACCAACGTTCCTACCAAACCAGCCACCTGGGAAGCAAGAGACTGGACTATAAAATCTAATTTGCCGAAAAGCAGACCCGGAAAAGCAATCTTTGCTATAGATCCTATTAACGGCGATTGCGCCAGCAACCTCCAAAATGGGATCTTAAGACTGGAAAGCCCTACAATCACGATGCCGACTTTTACAAGCGGTAAGTATGAAATGGCTTTTAACCACTATGTTGCAACAGAATCTACCTGGGATGGTGGTAATATAAAATACAGTCTGAATGGAGGGAGCTGGACACTGGTTCCTGTAACGGCATTTACTTATAATGGCTACAACAGTACTTTGGACGGTACAACAAGCAGTGATAATCCGTTGAAAGGTCAACGCGCCTTTACAGGTACAGATGGTGGTTCTCTTGGTGGAAGCTGGGGTCAAAGTGTTATTGACCTGTCAAAATTAGGCGTGACTTCCGGCTCTAAAATAAAATTCAGATTTGAAATGGGAACGGATGGCTGTAATGGTGTAGAAGGCTGGTATCTGGATGAGCTTTACGTTTATAACTGCAGCACGCTTGCTGTGGAGGATGTACAGAAGCAAAACGGAATCAGTGTTTTCCCGAATCCTACTTCTTGTTTTGTTACCATTCAAAATACGAAAAATTCTGACCTGAAGAGTGTGGAGATTTATAATACGGCCGGACAACTGATTAAGAATTTTAACCTGAACAGCGGAACCAGCAAAGCATCGCTGGATATGAGCCAGTTGATCAACGGGACTTATATTTTAAAAGTAAAATCAGAATCTGAGAATAATACGGTAAAGGTTATCAAAAAGTAATCGTTTTACCATCTATGAAAAAAGCTTCCAATTCGGAAGCTTTTTTTTGTTATAATCATCTTAGAATTTTAATGCCGTTTCCAGTGAAAGTTCCATCATAGTTCTTAGAGCCTGTTCTCTTTGGTCGGCAGAGATCTGCTCGTGGGTTGGGATAATGTCAGAGACAGTTAAGATTGTTGCGGCATTTTTACCAAGATGCTGGGCATTAGCAAAAAGCGCAAAAGCTTCCATTTCCACAGCCGGACAGTTATGTCTCACGGCAATCTCAGGGACAGCCGGATCTTTTCTATAGAAGATATCGCTGGAATGGATATTCACAGGTTTAGCATTCAATCCGAGTTCGGCAGCAGTTTCATTGATCTTGTCAAAAGCTGTACCTTGATTGGAAATGGCGTCATCCTCTATTCCCCAGGCAAATTTTGCATAAGTGCTTTCACTTGCTGCTTTTTGTACATTCAGAATGTCAAATAGTTTTAAGTCAGTAGAATAAGCACCGCAAGTCCCGATTCTGATGATGGTCTCCACTTCATACTCAGTAAATAGCTCATACGAATAGATGCCGATACTTGGAAAGCCCATCCCGCTTGCGCCCACCGTTATTTCCTTGCCCTTATACTTTCCTGTGAAGAAAAAAATATTTCTGGTTTTGCTCACTAATTCTACATCCGTCAAAAAGTTATCAGCAATATATTTGGCTCTCAGCGGGTCACCCGGCATCAGAACTGTTTTTGCAATTTCACCTTTTTTTGCACTGATATGTACGCTCATTGTATTAAAAAATTTAGGGATGTGAAGATAAAATTAAAAAATGAATTATAAAAAGGGTTTTTAATGACATTTTTATGCTTGGATTACTAGAGCTGGTTTTTCTTAACATAGAGTATAGATTATTTGAAAAATCTTGTTCGATTTTACTGAATCGCCAATTATTCCAATTTATTGATAAGAAGATTAAAAAGGCGATCAATTACATTTAACAACTACTAGAAATATAGTTGTATTAGTATAGATTCTGGTCAACTTACAAAACCTAATTCAATGATTTTTTTCAGTATATAGCATTTTCAAAGATATCCTTCTATTGTAAAACGTTTTTTTTTAATTTAATGATTTTCAATATAATACAGTTAAACGTTAAATAATTTTAGATAAATATTATCAAATAATAATATATTATTTTTAGGTATTTTTAACTAATATTTAATTATAATAACAATTTATTCAAATATTTGCAAAAAAAATGTAAATTTGCGCAAACAACAATTTATGATGATAAAAAATAACAGGATAGCTCATCTGTTATCTTTTTTTCTCTTATTTTTTTTCAATTGCATCTGCTCTCAGATTTATATTTCTGAAGGTGCCGGTGTATATATAGAAGAAAATACTGTTGTTACTAAGAATCTGGAAGAGGTAGCATCCAGATCTGATCTTGTTACTCATAAAGATTTATCAATCGGGAAAGCCGCTAAGGATAAAAAGATTCTCAGCGAAAGAAAAATAAAATTAGATCAGCAAAAAAAACTTGTTTCAGCGGATAATGGCAAAAAGAAAAGAGCTTCTTCAGAAGATATTGCCAAAACACTTAACAATCGTTATACTGACAGCGATAATCACCGCTTTACACTTTCGGATTCTACTAAAAAGCCTATAATATCGCCAGATCAACACTTGAAGTGGGATCTGTCTTCGTCTGACTTTATATTTGTATATAACAGTTTAGATAAAAGGGAGCGGATATTATATACAAGCCAATATTTATCCAGCCGCCATAATCAGGCTTTTCGGACTCGGCCTCCTCCTGTGTTATTCTCATAGGATATAAACGGATCTCATTCGTTTATAAATAACTTAAATTTTTGATTCATCGGTAGTTATATCTTCAAGAGATATAACCTTAACTATTTTGTGAATAATGAAAAAAAATACTCTTTATCCTGCATTTCAATATGCAGCTGAAAAGCTACGGCTTTTAATATTATTAATCGTGATGATCTTCGGCTACCAGCCGCTTTCAGCACAGCAGCCCAATTCTTTTGTTCTTGCGATTCCCGGGCAGAATCTGAATTTCCTGAACTCTAATCGTACTCTTATTACCAATGCAGGAAATAACGGTTTATCTGCCGGCTCTGTTTGGCGCTATGACAATCTTATCACAACCAATGGAATCACAATCTACGGATTGCTTACCATTAAAGAAATTAATGGTACCGGAACAGTACTAACGCAGCTGGATGATGAAACTGCCGGAACAGGACTTCCGGGAAGATTACAACCCAGGATAACCACTACCGGAAATGGTAACGTTCTTTTTGAACTGGAGTTTTATGAGGTTGTTACCAACAACAGGGCCTACATTTCGGAATACTATTTTACCGCAGTGGATATCGACGGAAGTGAACTTGTGGAAATTGGAGGGTATTCTACCTATCAGGTTGACGCCACCAGCGCACTGACAATCAGTCAGCAGCCATCCGGAAGAACAAGATTTGGTGGAACTACTGCAGAGCTTAATGGGATCAACTTCGAAAATACGGCAGCCTTTATTGCGCAGTACAAATTCCCATATACAAGAGTTACTTTCGCATTGGGTAAAAGTAATGCAGGAACAAACAGGCAGTATTCCGTTCAGTTCGGAACCGCTGGTGGGACCTTTACAAATCCGACGACTGTAAGAAACCCGGTGAAACTGATGTATATCACTAAAACAGCAGATACCAGTCATTTTATCGCAGGCACTAAAAGAAAATATACCGTAGTTCTGGATAATCTTGGTAGTACGGCAGAAAATGTTACCCTTAGTGATCCGCTTCCGGCGGGACTTTCATATGCTCCTAACTCTACTAGTATATCCGTACCTGCAATGAGTGTCAGTGAATATGTGGCGGATAACTTTAACTCTGTTTCCTATGCCCGGAACAATGGTACCGCTTTATGGAAAAATGAATGGGCAGAAATTGGCGAAACAACAAATCCCGCAACAGGTGCTATTACAGTAACCACTAACCGGTTAAATTTTGCAAACTTGCCGAATGGAATCGGGATCGAAAGAACTGCCAATCTTACCAAGGCGTCCAGTGCTACCGTATCATTTGCCTACACACAGAGTTCTGCAAATGCAGGGACTTTAGATGTTCAGGTTTCTCCCAATGGTTCAACATATTATTCTATTGGTACAGTAAGCGGATCCGGAAGCGGTACCTTTAACGGAACTATCAGTTCGTTATATATGACAGCAGATACCCGCATCCGTCTTGTTAATTCAAGTGGCAGTGCCTGGGGAACAAAAACAACCACTGTTGATGACTTAACCATACAATATACACTTTCTCAGGCAGCTCAGAATAAAACCAATGCGGCCGGAGGAACTTTATTAAATGGTGCTGCACCGGATATATTAGTCAGTGGAGATAATATAACACTATTACCTGGTGCTAAGGCCACTATAAGTTTTGATGTTAACGTAGACTGTAATGCGCAGGGAACTATTGTTAATACGGCAACGGCTTCTGCTCCGGAACTTTATGAGAATACCATTTCAGCTTCTCATACGGCCTATGTCAATCCGGTAAATGTAACAGGATCGGGACGTTGTAACGCCGGTACAGTCACACTTAGCGCAAGTGGTGCGGAAGGCGATCAGGACTACCGTTGGTATGCCGCTTCTACAGGAGGATCACCTCTTGGGACTGGTGCAACTTTTACAACACCAAGCATTACTACCACTACAACCTATTATGTGTCTTTTTATAATCCTTCTACAGGATGTGAGTCCGGGCGCACACCAGTGATAGCAACAGTGTCTTCTGCATCAAGTATTACCGGGACAGGTGTTATCTCTAGTCCAACAGGGGCTAATGGTACTTCAGGAAATACGGGGCCAGTAGCAGCACCAACTTCGGGTGTGGTAAGTAATAATGCAGCCGGAACAACAGCCTGGACGGGATTAGCTAACTTGGGTAGCAGTAATAATTCTAATGCCTCAGCAGCCAATATTCCTGTCAGTGGTGGTACTTCACAGTACCTTGAAATCCCTTTGCCGACTTTTACAATACCGGCAGGTAATTCCATAATGGGAATAAGTGTTAATATTGAAAGAAATGCATCCAGCGCAAATAGCATCAGAGATAATGTTGTACAGCTTCTGAAGAACAATGTTGCTGTTGGAAATAACAAGGCTGTTACGGGAACATCCTGGCCAACAACTGATGCTGTTGTTCAGTATGGTGATGCATCGGATCTTTGGGGTACTACTTGGGATGCATCGGATTTTTCAAATACTAAATTGAGAATTCAGGCATTAAATAATGCAACAAGCCTTGCAACAGCGAATATCGATTTTGTGTCGTTTACAGTTTATTATGCTGCATTTGGAGATGATCAAAGCAGTGTAAACTTTAAAATTGCCGGCATCTCTGGTGCTACTGGCTATACATGGACGGTTCCAACCGGAGCAACCATTACATCGGGACAAGGAACGGAGTCTATTCTTGTTAATTTTAACAATGCGGCACAAAGTGGTACGTACAGTGTATGTGCTACTCCTACCAATGGCTGCGGAAACGGAACTCAAGTGTGCCGTACGATTGCCATCTCCAATAATGTTAATAATGAAATATCAGGAACTGTTTATAATGACCAGGATGGATCAGTTGCTCCTCAAAAAGTAGACGGTACACCAATATCTCAGATTGGAGGGCAGCAATTGTACGCAATCCTTACATCGAATACTTCTCCTTATAACGCGATTTCTTCGATTACAGTAGCGCCAGACGGGACATATAAATTCAGCTATCTGCCACTTACAACTTCACTGGCATACAGGATTTTCATTAAGACTACTCCATATGGTGACGGAATTGCAGTGCCTACAACTTCTGATTTACCTGCAGGGGCAGCTTTTAACGGATCAATTGATAATAATGATGCCAACTCGCTTACAGGCGGAAGCTCAACCAACAGCTTTATTGCTGTAACGGCCGGAAATAACACTAACAATACCAATGTAAACTTTGGTATCGCAGTAAGTAACCCTGTTGCAGCTGCTGATGTTACCACTACTTTGGAAGATACGGCCAAGACTTTCAATATTTTAACGAATGATACGGCTACTTCCGGTACGCTGAATACGGCTACTGTGGATCTGGATCCTGTAACAGCTGGCAGGCAAACCAGCATTACTACTATTAATGGAACCTGGACTGTTGATAATAGCGGTAATGTAACTTTCACTCCGGTACAGGATTATTATGGTGACGATTCTATTAATTATACAGTAGATAATTCATTAGGATATAAATCTAATCCGACCAGTATTACAATTACAGTAAATCCGGTAAATGATGCTCCTTCATTTACAAAAGGTGCGGATCAGGTACAGACTCAGACGGCTGTTGCTACTGCTTATGTGGTAAACGGCTGGGCTACAAATATTAGCAAAGGTCCTTCTAATGAGTCTTTACAAAACATTTTGGCATTCTTGGTTACCAATGATAATAATGCGTTATTTTCAGTTCAGCCTACTGTCAGCACGAGTGGACAGCTACAATATACTGTTGCGGCTAATGCGATAGGAACTGCTGTAGTAAGTGTACGCATCCAGGATGACGGAGGTACGGCAAATGGTGGAATTGACACATCTCCTGTGCAGACATTTTCAATCACCATAAACGGCGCATATTGTTATAAACCGGCTGTAACGAATGGTGGAAGCAATATTCCTTCTCAACATGGTATCACGGCATTGCCAAGAGCTGGGGCAAATAACGGAAACTGGCCAATGGTAAGACAAAGTGCCTGGACTGTTCTGGAATCTAAAGAAAAAGGATTTGTTATTAACAGGGTTCTTACAACAGCATCTCTTACTAACATCACCAATCCTGTGGTTGGAATGATGGTTTATGATGCAGAGGCAAAATGTCTTAAAATATATGCTGTGAAATCTGGTGATACAAACCCGGCTTGGCATTGCTTCCAGACACAAGCTTGCCCTGATTAGGAACAAGCTTTTAAATTCAATAACAATCAGCCTTAATTTTTAGGGTATAAAGATTACTAAAATGAAAAATATCATAAATATCATTGCTGTAGCTGCATTAATATTATCTTTCCCGGCGAAAGCCCAAGTAGCTATAGGAAAAAACGAACTTTCCAGAATACAGCCTGCAAATACCGTAACTAATCCAAGTATTTCTTTGGAATTTTATGATGCGGCGGATAATAAAAAAGGGATTGTATTACCATGGACTTCTACAGTCAGCAATCAGCCGGTAGTCTACAATTCTACTACTGGAGCCGGATACAGAGGTATGCAAGGAGTAATAGAGAATGGAACTCTGATCTTCGATCTATCTGATAAGAATGTAAAGTACAGGAGGGACGGTGCTTGGTTTGATCTTACCAATGTCACTTATCCTGTTACTGTACAAAGAGCCGATAATTCGACAGAGGTGATTAGCTCCAACAATCCTGTTGATAGTTCTTTACAGGATAATGCAAAGGAAAATACAACCGCAAAAATTGCAATTGGCACCAATTCCAATAGCGATACAACATCCGGGATTTTGGTGCTTACAGATAGCAATCGGGGCATGGTTCTTCCAAAGGTAGCCAGCCCGCACCTGAATATTGTAAATCCTACTCCCGGCATGATGGTGTTTGATACTGTAAAACAACAGTTGGCAGTATTTAACGGAACTGTTTGGAGTTTCTGGAAGCCTTAACTGCTTTATTTACAAAGCTGCCTCAATTTGAGGCAGCTTTTTTTGGTTAAAATAATAAGTGTTTGTTATTGAGTAGTATTCTTAGTATGAATTTTTTAGCAGACTAATACACTTATTAAAGAAATAAAATTCCTGAAATGATGAAAAAGCCTTGCAATCAAATGATTACAAGGCTTTTTTTTTGTGGAGTTGGAGGGATTCGAACCCTCGTCCAAACAAGCAATACGCAAGCTTTCTACATGCTTATTTTGCTATTGATTTTCGAACCCGGGCAGAGAGCAAACACCCAACCCAAGCCTTAGCTTCTAAAATTTTCGAGTCTTGGCCGAAGCTTCCAAAACCTTATTTCCGCATTCCTATGCCCCAGAATCAAATGCCGCAGAACAGAGCACTTGTGAGACATCTTGCTTCCTTACTAAAATCTTCGGGAAACGCTTGAATCTACTAAACTTCGATTATTAAGCTGCAAGAGCGAACTCTTCGTTGCCAGTTAAAATGTTGTAGCAAGGGATTTAAGAGATCGCGCTACGGTTCTCTGCATGCTTACTTACCCATTGGTCTTGCTGTCGAAACCAGTCAACCCCGTTTTTAGATAAGACCACAAATTTACAAATAAAACCATCAACTAACAACTGTTAACCAAAAACTAAATTTGGGCGTGTCCCTCGCCATAGCTCGCCAGCCGCCCGGGCCGGGCTGTCCGCTGCAATCTTTTTTGCATCAACATTGGTCAGTTGAAGCTCTCTTAGTCCAAACAAAAAAGGATTTCCGCTACCATCCCTCACGCGCTGCGCAAAAACAAGCTCGGTCAGTCATTAGACCTTTCGGATAAAAAGAAAGATCAGCAAAATTAAGAGCGGTAAAAAATAGCTGAACAAAGCTCTTTGCGAACCTTAAAAATATTTTCAATATTCAAAAAACTTCTCTCATTTTGCGTTTAAAAACGTCAGTAGACAAAACATTCTCAAAATTCTTAACAAAAATCAAACACTCAAATTCCCAAAAATTCATAACGCCCGTTAAATCCGGTTAAACTTTATTATCCTAAACCTGTTATCAACAAATCCAGCTCCCATTCATCCTAATTTTGCTCAAAATATAACTATGAAATCGCCAGGATTTGCAAAACGTAAACACCAATAAAGCTGATGCGATTCCATATGACCACTAAAAAAAATAAATAACTGCATATGAAAATATCTCGACTCTTTTTTCTTCTGTTGTTTTTTTCTGTCAGGATTTTTGCCCAATCTGAGTATATTTTGGGAAATGTAGCCAACGAAAGCGGAGATAAGCTGCCTTTTGCCAGCGTCCATAACCTGCGAACGGACCAAATCGTGATGTCTGACAAAATGGGAAATTTTGCCATCGCTGCCAAATCTTCCGATGAACTCCGAATTACAAGACAGGGGTATGAAAGAAAAGTAATTAGCATCACACCGGATAGTTTTTCCAAAAGCCTTAATGTTAACCTCACCAGCATTCCGGAAGAGATAGAAGAGGTCAAACTCAGCTTCCGGCCAACAGGTATTCTCAAAAAAGACGTCACAAGGCTCAATCCACCGCCAAAAGTTGTAGCGCTGAACGCAGCAATGAACCTTTATATGAGAACCCCTCCCAATGAGGTTGCACCAAAAGCGTCCATTCCTTCAGCATTTAGACAGCCTGATTTTTCAGCCGGTCAGCTTAACGTTCTGGGCCTGGCAAAAGCTATTAACGGACGACTTGGAAAAGCCACATCCGCGCCTAAAACAACGGCAGATTATGCGGAAACACAAGCGTTTTACAAACGGGTGAAATCTGTTATAGATTTAGGCTATTACACTAAATATGGTTTGGATGAATATGATTTTGATGTTTTCCTGGCCTATGCAGACCGCGCTTATGACTTGGCAAAGAATTACAGGAGCAATTTTAACAAGGCCGTTATAGAGTTTAAACTTAAAGAAGCTTTTGCGGAGTATATCAAAACCCATAATTTTTCCAGGAAACAATCCGAAGGTTAAAAATTTTAATCAAAAATTTCAACTAAGAAATATTTAAAATTTTAATTTTTAATAATGTTTGGGCGTGAGGCTAATATAATATAATGTTTACAAGTTTTGTTTAATTTTTGTAATGCCTGTTAATGATTATTCACAAAGCTTTTTCTCTGTAAAATCCCTATTCATAGCACTTTTAACATAATGTGGAAAACTTTTACAGATGATTGTCAGTTTTTTGACATTTTTGGGGGCTTTCCGCTTTCATTTATAGCTTTCAATTTCTACTTTTGTATTACTGCTTCGGAAGAAAAAAGAAAACACCGTTTTCAGAATATCGGTATCCGGCAATTTTCACAATTTATTATTAACCAACAGATTAAATGCCAAAACTATGGGGATTTTTGATAAAAGAATAAGTTATAAACCGTTTGAATATCCTGAAGTTTTACAATTTATTGAAGCGATCAACAAATCCTATTGGGTACACTCGGAGGTGGATTTTACGGCAGACGTTCAGGATTTTCATTCTCAGTTGGAGCCTCATGAAAAGAACGCTATTAAACATGCGCTTTTGGCAATTGCCCAGATTGAGGTGAATGTAAAAACCTTTTGGGGGAATCTTTATCATCACTTACCTAAGCCTGAATTAAACGGCCTTGGAGCAACATTTGCAGAATGCGAATTTCGTCATTCCGAAGCGTATTCCAGACTGTTGGAAGTGTTGGGCTATAATGATGAGTTCCTTAATGTCGTTGATATCCCGGCGGTAAAAGATAGAATCGATTATCTTGGGAAAGTACTGAAAAATGCCAATTCCCAGGATCCGAAATCTTATGTTTCCTCCTTGTTGCTTTTCAGTATTTTGATAGAAAATGTGTCTCTATTCAGCCAGTTTGCGATCATTTTGTCTTTTACAAGATTCAAGGGCTATATGAAGAATGTTTCCAACATCATTGCCTGGACCTCGGTTGATGAGCAGATCCACGCCAATGGCGGAATTTATCTGATTAACAAAATCAGAGAGGAACAGCCGGATTTGTTGACAGACGAAGATATCGAATCAATTTATGACCTGGTAGATGAATCCATCGAAATGGAATCTAATATCCTGGACTGGATTTTTGAACTGGGCGAAATAGAACACGTTTCCAAGAAAAATCTATTGGATTTTATGAAGTACAGAGTGGATGACTCGCTGAAGAAAATCGGGATGAAAACAAGATACAACGTGACACCGGAAGATTACAGGCCGATGGTTTGGTTCGAGGAAGAAGTTTTCGCCAACTCTTTGGATGATTTCTTTGCCAAACGTCCGGTAGATTATACAAAACACGATAAGTCGATCACAGCGAACGATTTGTTTTAAATAATTTGGGCGCCTTTATCCGCCTTCCGCTCCCGCTTTTTTCTTTTTGAGAAAAAGAAAAAGAGCTCCGCTCAAGTCGGGGCGCAAGAAACATCGCGAGCGAAGCGAGCGTCAGAAAAGAATAGTATTAGAGATGCCGTCCTGAGCGTATTCGAAGGACTTTAAGCATCTGGAACATAATATTGTCATTCCGTAGGAATCTAACTAAGCTGTCAAGATTTCTGTGGAATGACAAACTGAATAAAATCCCTTTCAGAGTTCAGAACTCTGAAAGGGTTGTGAAAAGAAAATTTTGAGAAACGTTTTTTAATTCTTGGAGTTTTCTTTTTTATGTTGATAAAGCCAATAGTAGTCTGAGTCGCTTGGTTTTATTTAAATGTTAGTCATCAGCTAAATTTAAATCAATATGAACTCAGACATTATTTTAGAAATTGAACAAAGCAAGTCAGACAATTTCCAATTAGGAGAATACATTTATATGGGAATGGGTTTGACACAAGGGCATAGAGTGTGTATGTCCGTAGCCTACAAAATTGACTATTGCATCAAAAAAGCAAAACAGTTTGAAGAGATTAATAATGATGTGACTTTTACACACATCAACAAAGTAAAAGTTGGAGAATTGGAACGGAGTAAAAGATACTCTTGGACTAATTCAGTAAATTGAAAAAGAAAATTAGCAAGCAAAATAATAAAGTTATGATGGACGAGAATATAGATATCTGGTGGCTCAACGAAGAGTCTGAGCAAATGCTTAACAGAGGTTACCTTCTGAAAGGGGAAACTGTGGAAGGTGCAATCGACAGAATTACAACTGCAGCCGCAAAACGACTTTACAAACCCGAATTACAGCCGGCTTTCAAAGAAATGATCGTGAAAGGCTGGATCAGTTTTTCTTCTCCGGTTTGGGCCAATATGGGAACACAGCGTGGTTTGCCGATATCTTGTTTCAACGTTCATATTCCGGATAACATCGAAGGTATTACTCATAAATTGGGCGAAGTGATTATGCAGACGAAAATCGGTGGAGGAACTTCCGGTTATTTCGGCGAATTGAGAAACAGAGGAACAGCAGTTACAGACAACGGAAAATCTTCCGGAGCAGTTTCTTTTATGAAATTGTATGATACAGCAATGGATGTGGTTTCTCAAGGTGGGGTGAGAAGAGGCGCTTTCGCAGCTTATCTTGACATCGACCACGGTGATATCGAAGAATTTTTGAGTATCAAAGATATCGGAAGTCCGATCCAGAATCTATTCACGGGAGTTTGCGTTCCGGATTACTGGATGCAGGATATGATCGATGGTGATGTGGAGAAGAGAAAAATCTGGGCAAGGGTTTTGGAAAGCCGTCAGCAAAAAGGTCTTCCTTATATTTTCTTCACAGATAACGTGAACAGAAATAAGCCTCAGGTTTATAAAGATGCAGGATTGATGGTGAATGCAAGTAATCTTTGTTCTGAGATTATGTTGCCTTCAACGGCTAATGAATCTTTCATCTGTTGTTTATCATCAATGAACCTTGAATTATACGATGAGTGGAAAGATACGAATGCGGTGAAATTAGCCATCTATTTCCTAGATGCGGTTCTATCAGAATTCATCGAGAAAACTGAAGGGAATTATTACCTGACTTCTGCCAGGAACTTTGCAATGCGTCACAGAGCTTTAGGTTTAGGAGTTCTTGGATACCATTCATATTTACAGAAAAATATGATTCCGTTTGAGAGTTTCCAGGCAACTCAATTCAATGCAAGAGCGTTCCGTCATATCAAAGAGCAAGCTGAAATTGCTTCTAAAGAATTGGCCAACATATACGGAGAGCCGGATATGTTGAAAGGTTACGGACTAAGAAATACAACGTTGTTGGCTGTTGCGCCAACCACTTCAAGTTCTGCAATCCTTGGACAAACGTCTCCTGGAATTGAGCCTTTTGCTTCAAACTATTACAAAGCAGGTTTGGCAAAAGGAAACTTTATGCGTAAGAACAAATATCTGGCGAAATTGTTAGACGAAAAAGGACTTGACAACGAAGAAACCTGGAGAACCATTATGCTGAATCACGGTTCTGTTCAGCACCTCGAAGGTTTAACTGATGACGAAAAAGCAGTATTCAAGACGTTCAGAGAGATTTCTCCGATGGAGATTGTTTCTCAGGCTGCTCAGAGACAACAATACATTGACCAGGCGCAGTCTCTTAACTTGCAGATTCCTTCTACAATGCCAGTTAAAGACGTAAATTATGTAATGATAGAAGCCTGGAAAAAGGGTGTGAAAACATTGTATTACCAAAGAAGTTCTTCGGTTTCCAAAGAGTTGATGGTGAACTTTGTTACTTGCTCTGCTTGTGAAGCTTAAGAAAGAAACAAGACAAAAGTAAAAGATAAAACCGCAGAATTTTCTGCGGTTTTTTTATTTGACTTTCTTTGCTGAGTTTACGGCTTTGCGAACTTAAAAGCATTATAATAATCAAAAAACTTTGCGGACTTTGCGTTTAAAATCATCAAACTTTACTTAACTTTAAACCTCAAACCATAAACTTTGAAATCCTATGAAATTCGGACAAGTTGCTGACCCGTCGCAAATCGATTTTACGTTGCCAAAAGACCATCCTCAGACCAAATTCATTCTCAATCAGAATAAAAAAGGTTTGGACAATATCTCAATCGGTTGTGCCAAGTGGAACAAAACGGACCTCAAAGGTTTCTATCCGAAAGGAACAAAGGATGAGTTGACTTATTACGCAACTCAATTTAACTCGATCGAACTGAATGCGACTTTCTACGGAATGCCAACAGCAGAACAAGTTCAGACGTGGAAAGAAAAGACACCAAAGGATTTCAAATTCTTTCCGAAAATTACCAATACGGTTTCACACTTCAGAAGACTGTTGAATGTTACGGATGTTGTGACTCAGTTTGCTTCAGCAGTTCTGAATTTTGACGAAAAACTGGGAATGGTATTTCTACAGCTTCACGATAATTTCAAACCTAAAGATTATGAACGTTTGGAGAAATTTGTTCAGGATTGGCCAAAAGAAGTTCCGTTAGCCATCGAATTGAGAAATACGGAATGGTTCACTGACGAAGAAGTCTTCAACACTGTTTGTGAATTATTTGAAATGAACAACATCACGAATATCATCGTAGATACAGCCGGGCGACGGGATATGCTTCATATGAGACTGACAACTCCAAATGCTTTTATCCGGTACGTTGGCGCAAATGCCGATAGTGATTATGTAAGATTGGATGATTGGCTGGAGAGAATCAAAGTCTGGAAAAAAGAGGGCTTGCAGAATCTTTATTTCTTTGTTCACCAGAATGTTGAAAAAGCTTCGCCGTTATTATCCGCTTATTTTATTGAAAAAGTGAATAAAGAATTCGGAACAGAAATTCATATTCCGACAATGGCTGCTGAACAGCCGACATTATTTTAAATAAAAATCCCTTCTCACTGAAGGGATTTATTTTATTGAATATTATTAAATATTTAAGCCAAAAACTTCAGCTCTTTATCTTTAAATTGATTCCTGACAACCAGTTTTTGCATTACTTTCAAGGTTTTCTTCCTGAGCTTAGCCAGTAGCCGGATGTTTTTATCTTCGCTATAATCAAAAATGTTGTCTTTGAAGGAAAAAGCATCCCCTTTTTTGAACTCGATATTATTTTTCTTGAGTTCTTTGAGAAGCATCAGGTTGGTCATCGTCTCCAAAGCAGCATGTTCCGAAGCTTCCAGGTTTTTCAGTGATTTTAAAAGTTCCTTTTTATATTTTTTCTTGGATTTCATAGCGGATAATGTTAATTACTGAAAGTTACAAAAATATCTTGGGAATTTCTTACTTTTGGGGAAAATAAATCTAACAGATGCAAGACCCGATTTTCGACCTTATTGAAAAAGAAAGACAAAGACAGACACACGGAATTGAACTGATTGCTTCAGAAAATTTTGTTTCTGAAAATGTGATGAAAGCAATGGGAAGCGTGCTAACCAATAAATATGCGGAAGGCTATCCCGGACGCAGATATTATGGCGGATGCGAAGTTGTAGATGAGGTGGAACAATTGGCTATCGACAGAGCAAAAGAACTTTTTGGAGTGGATTATGTGAATGTTCAGCCACACTCCGGTTCTCAGGCTAATGCAGCGATTTATCTTTCAATCCTTAAGCCAGGCGATAAAGTAATGGGAATGGATTTATCTATGGGTGGACATCTTACGCACGGTTCTGCAGTTAATTTTTCAGGAATCCAATATCAGGTTTGTTCGTATGGCGTTCAGAAAGAAACCGGATTGATTGATTATGATCAAATGAGAGAAGTCGCTCTCCGTGAAAAACCAAAAATGCTGATTGCGGGATTCTCAGCCTATTCCAGAGATCTGGATTATGCTAAATTCCGAGAAGTTGCGGATGAAATTGGTGCGACACTTTGGGCAGATATTGCACATCCTGCAGGGTTGGTGGCGAAAGGTCTATTGAATAATCCATTCGAGCATTGCCACGTAGTAACGACGACGACTCACAAAACGCTGAGAGGTCCTAGAGGCGGAATGATTATGATGGGTAAGGACTTTGAAAATACCTATGGACATAAAACGCCGAAAGGAGAAACAAAACTGATGAGTGCTGTTTTGGATGGTGCTGTTTTTCCAGGAATACAAGGTGGTCCATTGGAACACGTGATCGGAGCAAAAGCTGTTGCTTTTGCAGAGGCGATTGATTCTAAATTTGAAACTTATGCAAAACAGGTGAAAGCAAATGCTCAGGCATTGGCAAAATCAATGATAGATTTAGGATTCGAAATCGTGAGTGGCGGAACGGATAATCATTTAATGCTGATCGATTTGAGAAACAAAAACGTCAACGGAAAAGAAACTGAAAAAGCACTTGTAAAAGCGGACATTACCTGCAATAAGAATATGGTTCCTTTTGATGATAAATCACCTTTTACTACCTCAGGGATTCGTCTCGGGACTGCTGCAATTACTACAAGAGGGCTTAAAGAAGATGATATGAGTGTTATCGCGGGCTTGATTTCTGAAGTAGTGGCTGATATAAAAAATGAAGATAGACTGGCTTCCGTTAAAAAGAAAGTGAATGAGCTGATGGAAGGGAAAGCGTTGTTCAGCTATTAATTGATATTGGGAATAAAAAGAATGATCAGTTGTTCATTCTTTTTTGAGATAATATGGAAAGGAAATCATTTACTTTTGATGAAATAAAGCAGAAGGTAGTAAATTATTGTGTCTACCAGGATCGCTGTCATAAGGAAGTCGAGGAAAAAATGAAAGAATTTCTGTTGATTCCTGAAGCTAAGGATGAAATCTTTATTTACCTTATCAAAGAAAATTTTTTAAATGAAGAACGGTTTACAAGGAGCTACATCAGAGGAAAGTTTTATATCAAACACTGGGGAAGGACCAAAATTAAAATCAATCTTAAGCAGAAAGGTGTCAATGAGAAATTGATTTTAAAATGCATGGAAGAAATAGATAACAAGGATTACGAAAAAGAAATCAATAAGATTTATCAGGATTATTACAGCAGGCAAAAAGGGCTGAAAGAATATCAGAAAAAGAGTAAAACAATCAGATATTTACTATCTCGGGGTTTTGAATATGAAGAAATAGTAAAAGCTATAGATAATGTGTGAAAATATAGATTATGTTAAATTAGTGTAAATATTTTTAACACAATTAAAAATATTTCTTAAAAATAAATAAAAAATGATTAATTTCGTCCCAAAATACGATCAAATAAAATTCATGAAAAAGCTAGTTTTAGTATATTCTTTATTGTTGATGGCTGTTGTGAACGCCCAATCTATAAAATACGGGGTGACCGGAAATTTTCATAAAAGTTCTATTGCCGGGATTCACGGAGTTTCTAAAGGTAATTATGGTGTGAATGTGGGGGTATTTGCTGATTTTGCTTTGGTTCCAAATGACATCTACGATTCCGCATGGCTATATTTTACGCCACAGTTAGAATTTTATACTATTGGGGAACGTGCCGACTGGGACGAAAATGATAAGAATATGCAGAAATATAATAATGCATATGTTGCGGTGCCATTATACATAAAGTATTTTATTAGAAATCACGGATACAAAGGCGATATTTATTTAATGGCCGGCCCTAAGTTTGAATTTTTAGTATCCGAAAAACAAAATGAAGGTAATGCTCAGGCAGAAGCAATAATGAATGGCTTCGATCCTGCTTTTTTTGGTCTTGGAAGAAAGATTAACACATTTGGTTACGGTGTTTCTGCTAAAGCCGGTTCTAAAATTAGTGATAAAATTGAAGTTTTTATAAGATTTGACAGAGGCCTATCAAAAGTTTATTCGGATTATTCCAGAAAGTCAACTTATAATAGATTTTTAGGAATAGGTGTAAGTTACTACATTGGAGAGACCAATTAATCATTTTAAAGAGAAAAATGCCTGTTGGCAACAATAATGAGAAAACTGATATTTCTGCTTTTCATATCCCTGTTTGTAACGTCATGTAAACCAAAACAAAATATGATTTACTTAAGTAATCATAATTTTGAGCAGGAAAAAAATAATGCAAGATATGAAGGGTTAAAAATCAAAGAAGCGGATATTCTTGAAATTATAGTTTCATCGTTTGATGAAAATGCCGTCAAACCATTTAATCTTTCTACAATAAACTCTACTAATACTACTGATCAGAACTCATCCGAGGCCAGTACGGCTAACAGGTATATGGTATCTTCTGATGGGTATGTAACTATGCCGGTTATAGGCAAAGTATTCTGCAAAGGAATGACAAAGGTGCAGCTAAAAGATGATCTTGAAGAGCGGCTGAAAACATATCTTTTGGATCCCATTGTAGATATAAGACTTATAAATCTTAATATCAGTGTTCTGGGTGAAGTAAAAAGTCCTGGAAACAAAACAGTAACCAATGAGCGCATCAATGTATTTCAGGCGCTGGCATTGGCTGGAGATATGACAGATGCAGCGAATAGAACCAATGTTAAATTAATCAGATATTCTGAAGAGACAGGCAAAGATGTTACTTATAACCTGGATTTTTCAGAAGCTTCTATAATTAACTCGCCTTACTATTATTTACAGCAAAATGATATTCTATATGTTGAACCGGATAAACATAAACAAATTGCTGCAAATGCAACTAATCCGAACCGCTCACTTATATTACAACTCTTAGCCGTGACTGTGGGTGTTGCAACGTTGTTAATAAGATTTACTAATTAATGGAATTATTAGAGCCTTCGATCGGCAATCAAAAAAAAATAAATTTTAAAAAGGAGGTATTAAAGTTTATCAAGTACTGGCCTTGGATTGTACTTAGTATGACTATATTTTATTTAGGATCTTTTTTCTACTTAAAATATACTCAGCCACAATATTTATCTAAAACAATACTCTTATTTCAAGAGACAAAAACCGACAAAGGTGCACTTTCCGATCTTAAGAACCTTGGTATGGGTGTCAGTGGTGACAATGAACTTCAAGGCGAGGCCGCAGTAATTGTTTCGAAACCTATTATCGAAAAAGTCTGCAACAAGCTTAACCTCGGTGTCAGTTTTTTTGCCAAAGGCAAGATCAGGGAGCTGGAACTGTATGATAAAGCGCCTTACAAAGGGAGAATTTTATTTTTTAAGAAAGATTTTTCAACCGCATCATATTATATAGAACCTGTAGATAATAGTTCATTCAAGCTATCGGAAGGCCCGCTAAACGGTAAAGATGTTTTTAAATACAATGAAACAATATCTTTACCTTGGGGTAATGTAATTATTTCCCGAAATAAAGACGGCTATCCGCCATATAGAAACTTGGTGGTTTTCAAAAATCCAAAGATAGCGGAAAGAAAACTGGAAAATGATCTAAGTGTAAAATTGCCTTCCGGATTACTAATGGAAATTTCCATAAACGGTCAGGTTCCGAAAAAATCTGAGGATATTTTAAATGAATTATCTCTTCAGTATAATCTTGATGGGATCAACGATAAAAATGCAGAAGCACTTAATACCGCTGATTTTATTGAAAGAAGATTAAATCTTATATCCGGCGATCTTTCAAAAATAGAACTTGACAAGGAAAATTTTAAGAAGGCAAACAAAATCACAGATCTGGATGTCCAGGCAGGTATTGCCGTAAATCGTCTGAGCGTTAATGTTGAGAATCTTTTCTTAGAATCCTCAAAGCTGGAAATACTAAATGCTATTTACAGCATTTCTACATCCGGGAGAGAACAGCTTTTTCCTACCGGTTTGGGAATGTCTGCTACAACAGAAGAATTACTTACTAAATATAATGATATGTTGCTTCTTAAGAAGAGAACTCTTAAGCAGGCGACAAGTATTAATCCAAGTATAAAAGCTATGGATAAGGACCTGGCGGAGTTAATGAATCTTATCAGAAACAGCGTTCAGGAAGAGAGAAATCAAATACAAAGAAATATCGGCCAAAAAAATTCTGAAATTGGTGAAGACAGGTCATCTATTTTAAAATATCCTACACAGGAAAGAATTTTTCGTAATATCGAACGTCAGAGAAACTTGAAAGAATCTCTTTATCTTTATCTCCTTCAAAAAAGAGAAGAAAATGCAATTACCCTGGCTGTTACAACCCCAAAGGCAAAGGTTGTTAACCCTGCATATACTGTAGGGATCGTGAAGCCCAATTATACCCAGATCAAAATTTTTGCTCTTATTCTTGGATTCCTTATTCCTTCGATTATTATATTTTTAAGAAATATACTGGATACAAGAATTCGCACAAAAGATGATGTGGAGTTCCTTGGTATGCCAATAATTGCGGAGGTGCCGTTTAGTAATGAAGCAAAGCCTATTGTATCTGCAAATGATTTCACAATTTTTGCTGAATCTTTCAGAATGCTCACTTCTAACCTCAAGTTTATTCTCAGATCCAAAGAAATTCAAAGAGGAGGTGTTGTTTTAATTACCTCATCGGTCAAAGGAGAGGGAAAAACCACCATTTCTACAAATACAGCTATAACGCTTGCGGGTGGTGCAAAAGTATTACTGATAGGTGCAGATATCAGAAATCCGCAACTTCAAAGATTCATGCCGGAAAGAAAAGACGGGTTGACAGATTATTTAGTATCAGAAGAATATGATGTAGAGCCTTATATTTCTAAATCAGTACTTGCAGACAATCTGGATGTTCTTTTCAGCGGTGCCAAAGCACCCAATCCGAATGATCTTCTGGATATGAAAAAATTTGATACGATGATACTTTCCCTAAAGACCAAGTATGATTATATCATTTTAGATTCGGCTCCCGTTATGCTAGTCAGTGATTCGTTGCACTTAGTTGATATTTCTGATATTGTTATTTACACTTTAAAGTCTGAATTTACAGAAGAAGAAATGCTGAAATTTGCTATCAACTTCAAAAATGACAATTCAGTAAGCAATATGGTGTTTGTGTTGAATAATGTCAAACCAGAGTATTCCAGATACGGATACAAATACGGATACGGATATTATTCCGACTATTCGAAACAGAATTGGTTTAAAAAGATTTTTACCAGATAATTTCTTCTATAAAAATTGATGAGCAGTCTTAAACAAAAAACCATTTCTGGTTTTATATGGGATCTGGGAGGACTGATTTTCAGTCAGGTAATATCATTCGTTATCAGTATTATACTGGCGAGATTGTTACAACCTTCTGATTATGGTTTGCTGGCGATGTCCGGTGTTTTTGTTTTCATTTTTAACATATTCATAGATGTAGGATTTTCATCAGCACTAATTCAGAGGAATGATAATACTAATCTTACTTATTCTTCAATTTTTTACATCAATATCTTTTCATCAATTGTCATTTTTTTCCTGTTGCAGTTTGCAGCGCCATACATTGGAGCATTTTATAAAAATGATAAAATTATTGATATAGTAAGGCTTATTTCATTTTTATTACCGATAGGAGCTCTTTCTAATGTACAGAATACCATCCTCAACAAGGAGATGAATTTTTCATTTTTAACTAAAAGAAATCTTATATCGCAATTGTTCGGTGGTGTTGTAGGTGTAATTGCAGCCTTCAATGGATATGGCGTATATTCCCTGATTATATCGTCCTTTGCAAGCCAGATATTATCTACGATAATGATCTGGTCTGTATCTACCTGGAAACCAGATTTTAAGTTTTCTATGGCAGAAGTGAGGAAGGTTTTTAAATTCAGTCTCTATGTTTTTCTGGTAACTTTTACAGGCAAAATATTTACTCAGCTGAACTCTCTGTTTATTGGAAAATTGTTTTCATCATCAACATTAGGTTTCTATAATATGGCTGTTGGAGTGCGGGACAGGGTTTCCACGCTTACATCATCAAGCACGAAGAAGGTGTTATTTCCTGTCATGAGCTCGCTGAAGGATCACGATGAAAAATTTATATATGTCTATAATAAGGCAATTAACATTATTTGTTTTTTCTCGTTTCTCATTATTGGCGTCATATATTTCTGGTGCGATGCCTTAATAACAATATGTTACGGTATGAAGTGGCTTGCTTCCATACCGATATTAAAAGTTCTGATTCTCACAGCTATTCTTACGCCCATCGGCTCATTAATGGTAGATGCTCTTATTAGTAAAGGTTTTGCAAAGGAAAATTTTGTTTTGGATTCCATCAAGAAGGTTACAGCAATTATGGTATTGTTAAGTGGCTATTTTTTCGGCTTCCAAATAATGATGTATACTTTTCTGCTGCAAACATTTTTAAACATTATCCTAAATATTATTTACCTTAAAATATACCTCGATTTTCCTCTTAAAGAAGTAGTTCTGAAAATGATATATCAAGTACTCATAATAACACTTTGTATAGTTTTATATGAGAATCTTACAATGAGCTCTTATATTTTAAAGGATCTGATATTCAGTGTTATATATTTTGCAGTTTATATAACTTACCAATATTTATTCGAGAAAGATAATTTTAAGTATATTTTTGGAATGTTTAAATCTTTTATATAATTATGAGAAGATACTATTACAATTATCTTTCAAAATTGAAATTTGAGCTAAGGCGGAAAAAACAATATAAAAGAATAGGTGAAAAGCTGAAAATATGTATTCTCTTTTACATTCCTAAAAAACAAGGTGTCAAAAGTAAGACCTGGAGAGATGGATTTACGCAGGGAATTGATATTCTGAAAGAAGATTTTCATATTACTTGGATCAATATAGATGACCATAAACCAACATCTGACGAACTTAATGATTTTGATTTTATAATTGCAAAAACAGGTTGGCATGCTCCGGTTGACACTTTTCTCCGGTCTGTTAAGAATCTCAAAACTCCGCGTGGTATTGTCGTATCTTGCAGCAATCCCATCAAGGAAGATTTTGTACTGTTCTTTTATGATATCGTTTGGTTTCAGACATTTTATTATGAGCAGTTTGTAGAAAGACATCCTCGCACATACCATTCTTATGGTGGTAACCTTAAGGATTTTACCAGCTATAAATGGGATAAAACGGCACCAAAAACTTATGATGCAATTTCAATTGGTATTATAGAAAGTTATAAAAGATATGAAAAGCTTTGTAACTTTCCGGGTGAAAGAAAACTTATTATTGGCGATACCGGAACGGCATATTTTGAAAAGATTAAAGATAATCTGCGGAAATCCAATGTTGATGTCATAGATTACATTCCGCAAAACGAACTGACAAAATATCTGGATATGTCCAGGTGTCTTTATATTCCAAGTCATATCAATGGCGGAGGAGAAAGGGTAATCATGGAATTTAAAAAGTCCGGAATTCCTATTGTTACCGAAACTGATAATCCCAAACTAACGGAACTTGTAAACGGTCCGGATTGGGATGAGCGGTCATATGGAGAAGGAATCAGAAGAGGGCTGAATGATTTTTTCAGGCTTTCTCAAAGAACCGATTCTAATCTTATTTTACCGAGAAAAAATCTGATGGTAGGAAGATATTCCTATACCAAAGATCAACTGACAGTATCTGGAGATGGATATGTGGAAGTCGGTAGTTTTTGCGAATTTGGAAAGAATGTCAAGCTTATAACAGATGAAACCGTCAACGCAAGTAATATTTCTGATAAAAAAAATTGTATATTGATCGGAAATAATGTGACTATCGGAAATAATGTAATTATCAATTCGGGAGCTACGATAGGAGATGGAGCGAGAATAGAGGATAATGCTGTAATTTCGGGAAACATCAGCCCTTACACAAAGTCAGGTGGTCTTTTTTCAGATAGCAGTCAGAAAAGATACCCACAGGAAAAAATTGATGAACTTTTAAAAATACAATGGTGGAACTGGTCCGATACCAAAATAAAAAATAATAAAGATTTTTTTATAACAAACTTAATTAACGATACATTTCCAGACCATTTATGAAATTAATATATTTTAAAGCTGATATCGGAAATTTCGGAGATGACCTGAATGACTGGCTTTGGGAAAAAATTTTCGGAGATTTTAAAAACTACCCGGACGTAGATTTTGTTGGGATAGGATCCATATTGGATGAAAGGCTTGACAACGATAGAAAAAAGCTTATTTTCGGAAGTGGAGTACGATCGTTTCTATACCAGGTGTCTGATCCTTCAAAATATGATATTAGATTTGTAAGAGGGCCGGTCTCCGCAAAAGTGCTGGATGAAAAATTCATTACAGATTCTGCCTACGCACTAAAGCTTATTGATGATAGTAAAGATCACCAGAAAAAGTATGATGTTTCTTTTATTCCGTACTACAGACATTATCATTTTTTGAATAAGAAAATGATATCTTCAATCGCCGGTGTTAATATCATCAATCCTTTACTGCCGGTAGAAGAAGTGATTAAAGAAGTAAAAGCTTCCAGGAAAATTATTGCGGCAGCCATGCACGGTGCTATTCTGGCAGATATATACAGAATCCCCTGGAGAAGATGCAGGATCGGAAGACACGGTTTCGAAAACTATCTGACCAGCGAACTGAAATGGGAAGACTGGTCAAAATCTCTTGATATTGATGATCTGAAAACTTTGGATATAGACGTAAGTTTGCATAATCATCCTAAAATTATCAATACCCTTAAAAGCATTTATATTGCCAGGGCAATAAAAAAAGCTAAAAACGATTACACACTATCTGATGATGAAATATTTTGGAAAAGAATTAATGAGCTGAAAGTAGAAATCGAAAAATTAAAAAATGAAAGTCTTTTTACCCCTTCTGAAATCTAGTAATTCATTTCTTGATGAACTGGAAAAGGAGTTTTACGGAGATTTTATTTATGATTATTATGAAAATATTGATCAGCATGAGATTGATATTATCAACATCCATTGGCCGGAATCCGTATTCATAAACAATAATTATGATTATGAAAAATTTAAACAATGGCTTACGGAGATAAGAAAAAAAATTCCGGTAGTTTATACAAGGCATAATTCTGTACCACATCGCATAGTAAATCAGGATTCTAAAGAATTTAACGATTTTATGAATGTCAATTGTGACGCAGTACACCATTTTGGTAAGTTCAGTCTAAGTGAACATAAAAGCCTTTACCCGGATTATGATGGGCTGCACAAAGTGATACCACATCCGTATTATACAGCACTTAAAAATGATACAGATTTTGCACAAGCAAGATATAAATTGGGAATCCAGAAGGATAAAAAGGTTATTCTGGTTTTCGGAACCATCAGGAACGATGCCGAGCGTCATTTCATACTGGATTTTTTTGATTCTTTGCAATTGAAAAATAGCGTATTGCTTGTTCCTAATTTTGGATATTTCCAGGCAAATAAAATATTAAATATTATCAGGTTAGGAACTGTCTACTCAAAACTGAAAACATTTTTTTATAAAAGGAAAAACAGAATCTTAGGCAGTACGTATATTGCGGAGGACGATATTCAGTATTATTTTAAAGCCTGTGATATTCTTTTCATTCCCAGAGTAAAAGCTCTTAATTCGGGAGTGCTTTCTCTTGGTCTTACATTCAATACCAAAATTGTTGCTCCGGAAGCTGGTAACATTACAGAATTTGTCAAAAACGATAATATTATCTATCGAAAAGATAATTTAGGCCAGCTTCGTCAGAAAATTATAGATCTGATATTGCTCAATAAACCTACGGAACCTGACGATCATGAAAAAGAGAGCTTTCATCCGAAAAAAATAAGCAGTAGCTTGAGAGATTTTTTCAGTATCGTAATTGAAAATCACCGGAAAAGCATAGAAAGATTATCAATAAGTAAATCAGAGTAATATGATTAGAAAAATTAGAAAACTGATCTGGAAGTTGCTGGGAGTGAATTATGATAGTCTGCTCAGAAAAACCGATTATACTATGCTGAAAGAAGATAAGTATACTGAGAAAGGAGAGGGGACATATGATAACGGTGCAAAAGTATGGCGATGGTCGGATGAAACATTAAAAATTGGTAAATATTGCTCCATTGCATATAATGTTAATTTTATTTTAGATGACGGGTTTCACGGGTTGTCACCCGTCAGTTCGTACCCGTTTATTAATGATATGACCGAAGAAAAAGAGTTGGCAGATATAAAAAAATCCTTTGTCCGAAAAAAAGGTATTACAATAGGAAATGATGTTTGGATCGGGATGAATGCTATTATTTTGCCGGGTGTCAATATTGGAAATGGGGCAGTCATTGGAGCTGGTTCTGTGGTGTCGAAAGATGTTCCGGATTATGCGATAGTGGGTGGTGTGCCCGCAAAAATTTTAAAAATGAAATATTCTGAAGACGAGGTAAAAAAGTTTTTAAAAATAGCCTGGTGGAACTGGGGTAAAGATAAGATTAATAAAAATAAGAGATTCTTTTACTTGTCTGTAGATGAGTTTCTGGACAAGTTTTCTTAGCGATAGAGTTGTTATTGCAATTATTAAGAGTAAAGATATAATGAGTATTTCCATCACAAAATCGAATCAGCTAAAATCCATAGCGATTCTAATGATGTTATTTTTACATCTCTTCAATAGGGATTATAATAACCTATTCAAGCCTGTTATTTTTATAGCAGGTAAGCCATTATCTTATTATTTATCGTTGTTCAGTGATGCGTGTGTTCCTATTTTTGCTTTTGTTAGCGGTTATGGACTCTATTTTACTTTTAAGAGGGATACAGAAATATATTTTAAAAATAATTTTAAAAGACTTAAAAAACTTTATATTAACTACTGGATTATACTTTTGATATTCGCAGTTATCTTAGGTTATGTAATAAAACCAGACAGTTATCCCGGGTCAATAACAAAATTTATTGTTAATTTTACAGGAGCTGAAACCTCATACAATGGTTCATGGTGGTTTTTTACAATCTATGTCTTATTTGTACTTACTTCCTGTTTCTGGTTTAATTTGGTGGATAAAATAAATCCTTACTTATTTTTGTCCGGATTGCTTTTAATTTATATAATAACATTTTACTGCAAAACTTACAGACCGAATATTTTTGATAATAACTTAGTACATTGGTTTTATATTAAAACCGTATTATATTTTTTCACATTATTCCAGTTTATGCTTGGTGTTTTTGCTTTTAAGTATGATTGGAATACAAGAATCAGGGTGATCTTCAAATATATCAGATATAAGAATATAGCTGCTTTTTCACTGATCATTTCATTGATTTTTTTTCACGGATTATTTCCTAATCTTATTGTAGCGCCATTTACCGGATTGGCTTTTATATTGTTGTTTTTGCAGATTGATCTCTCAGAAAAAGCAAACAAAGTACTGGATTATCTAACGCCACATTCAACTAATTTATGGCTGATTCATCTTTTTTTCTGCACCATCTTTTTCTCTAATTTTATTTATAGCTTTCGATACGTTCCAATCATCTTTTTGGTCCTTCTTGCAGTATGTATATTCAGTTCTTATATTGTGAACTTTATTAAAGAAAAATTATTAAAGACCATATGAAGATTTTATATTGCATAGCTTCTTTTTCCGGGAAAGGAGGGACAGAGAAGGTACTTTCCTCTAAAGCAAACTATCTGGCAGAAAATGGTCACGATGTTACGATATTGGTTTCCGATCAGCATAATAAACCATTTTCATATCCGCTGTCAGAGAAAGTAAACATTATAGATCTGGCAATCACTGAAAAATTACCGAAGAGATTAAAATTTATTGGTTTTTTTCAGAACATTATGGCACTCCGGAAAATATATAAATCTGAAATCCTTCACATTAATCCGGATGTAATAGTGGTACTGGAAAGGGGATATGAAGATTTTATCATTCCTTACATCTTGAAAAATATTCCTAAAGTCAGGGAATATCATTTTTCCAGACATGCTTCTGTTTTATTGGAAAATAAACTTCCAAAAATTCTACGCTATAAAAAGAAGATTCTTAGAAAGATCTATGAAAGGTGTTACAAAAAATACGATAAACTGGTACTTCTGACGGAAAAAGATAAAAAAAGCTGGAAAGATTTTCCAAATACTGTTGTAATTCCGAACGCAATAGAAAAAATAGAAACAGAGATAAGACTTATTACTGAAAGACCTAGAAATATTATTGCCGTTGGAAGCATGGCAGATGACAGGAAAGGTTTTTCAAAAATGATCAGGATATGGTCACAGATAGAGAATAAATTTCCGGAATGGTCTTTTCATATTTTCGGAGGCGGCGCAATGAAGGAGGTGTATGCAAAGCAGATAGAACAATTAGGACTTAGGAACATCCACCTTAAAGGAATAACAAATCAGATTCAGGAAAAATATAAGGATTCTCAGATATTTCTTATGACATCCAATGGAGAAGGGCTTCCTATGGTTATTATTGAGGCTTTTTCTTTAGGATTGCCGGTGATAGCTTATGATTGTTATTGTGGGCCAAGCGATATCATTAAGGATGACAAAGGCGGATATTTGATAGATTTTGATGATGAAGAGCAGTTTCTGAAAAAATTGGAATTTTTGATGAATAATGATGATGTCCGGATAATGAAATCCAGCGAAGCACAAAAAATTTCAAAATCTTATTATTTGGAAGAAATTATGCCGCTTTGGCTATCACTTTTTAAAAATATATCGTCATGAAAGCCAGTGTCATCATAACCACCTTTAGCAGACCGGTATTTTTGCAAAGAGCTGTAGCCAGTGTTTTAAATCAGCAGACCAAATATGATTTTGAAGTTATTGTTATAGATGATAACGGCTTCGGTTCAGAATTTCAGAAATTTACCCAGGCCCAGATACAACAAGACCAGAGAATCCGCTACTTTGCCATGGAAAAAAATAGCGGAGCTTGTTTTGCCAGAAATAAAGGATCAGAATTAGCGAAAGGTGAGTATCTGCTTTTTTTGGATGATGATGATGAGTTCCTTGCTCATAAAATCGAACAGCAAATCAGTTTTTTAGATAAAAATATAGAATATGACGGATGTCTGGCAGGTTTTATCAGGGTAGACGAAAACGGAGCAGAGATCCGGGCGGAAAGCAATTATCCATCAGCCGGAAGTTTTAAAGAATTTGTGCTGCATGGTAATTTTTTCACACCGATGCTTTGCATCAGAAAAACATCATTTAATGCAACTGGTGGCTTTACTGATATTCCCAGATTCCAGGATCGTTTTTTTCTTATGAAAGCGCTTCAGAAAGGAGGGGCTTTCGCAGTAATCCGGGACCAGCTTCATATTATGCATGAGCACAAAGAAGGCCGTATAACATCTACATCCATTAATAAAACAAAAATGTCTCTGATTCAGATCTCGGACTGGTTAAAAATCTATAAGCAAGAGTTTTCAAAAAAAGAATGGAATGTTATAGAAATCAACGATTTAAAGAAGATGGCTGTAAGCCATTATAATTCTTCGGATAAAAAAGATAGAATGAAGGCATCCTATTTTTATCTTAAACTATATTTGCGGACATTTGTTTTCAAATATTTTATAATGGCTGTAAAAAGTCTTGTGAAACAATAAATTTAACAACTCATACAATAAGCCTGTTTTAAATAGAAAAAATGAAGAAAATACTACTCTGTTTTGGTACCAGACCCGAGGCGATAAAAATGGCATCATTAGTCCATACGCTTCAGGATAATAAAAATCTTGAAGTCAAAGTTTGTGTAACAGCTCAGCACAGAGAAATGCTGGATCAGGTTTTGGATTTTTTTGAGATAACTCCTGATTTTGATCTGGATATTATGCAGCCCAATCAGACTCTCAATAGTGTGAGTGCAAAAATACTTTCCGGGATGGATACAATATTCGACACATTTGAACCGGATCTTATCCTTGTACACGGAGATACCACTACATCTACATTGTGTGCACTTGCTGCTTTTCATAAAGGAATAAAGATAGGACACGTAGAAGCAGGGCTGCGTACTTTTGATAAAAAATCTCCTTTTCCTGAAGAGATGAACAGGGTGCTGACGGCACAGTTGTCTAATTTTCATTTTGCACCCACAGCAAAGTCATCTAAAAATCTTCTGCAGGAAAATATAATGCAGGATAATGTGGTTACAACAGGAAATACAGTAATAGACTCATTATTCTGGGCAGAAAAAAAACTGGCAGCCGGTTATAAGAATGAAACGATATGTCAACTTGAAAAAATGCTGGATCCTTCGAAAAAAATTATCTTGGTGACTGCTCACAGAAGAGAAAATTTCGGCCAGTCAATAATCAATATATGCGATGCAATAATAGAGATTGCAGCCAGAGATAATGTAGAATTTTTCTTTCCGGCTCATCCCAATCCTAACATAAAAAATATTGTCTCGGAAAAACTTAGTAACATAAGTAATGTTCATCTAATTGAGCCTCTGGATTATCCGGCATTTATATGGCTCATGAAAAAATCTCATATCATATTAACGGATTCGGGAGGTGTCCAGGAAGAAGCACCATCGTTCGGAATACCGGTTTTAGTTATGAGGGATAATACCGAAAGACCCGAGGCTGTAGACGCAGGCACTGTAAAACTGATTGGTACAGAGAAAAACTCTATTCTGAGCAATGTCGCAGAACTTCTGGATGATAATGTAAAATATGAGCTCATGTCAAGATCACATAATCCGTACGGTGATGGTCTGGCTAATCAAAGAATAATGAAATATATAGAAGAACATGGAGAATAATATCCCGAAAATTATTCATTATTGCTGGTTTGGGAAAAACCCGCTTCCGCCATTGGCCGTAAAATGTATCAACTCCTGGAAAAAATACCTGCCGGAATACGAAATTATCGAATGGAATGAGGACAATTTTCCGTTTGATGATTTTATCTTTGCCAAAGAAGCTTTAGAGTCAAGAAAGTTTGCGTTCGTATCGGATGTCTGCAGGCTATATGCACTTAAAGAATATGGAGGTGTCTATATGGACACCGATGTGGAAATCATAAAATCACTTGATCCGTTATTATTCCATGAGGCTTTTTCGGGATTCGAGAATGACGATTTTGTGCCAACAGGAATTATGTGCAGCAAAAAAAACAGCAAATGGATAGAAGATCTCTTAGCCTATTATGATAATAGACCATTTATCAATACTGATGGCACTATGGAAATGACTTCCAATACTTTCATTATTACAGGAATGATGAAGGAAAAAGGTTTCATTATGAATAATTCTTTTCAGGAGATTGAAGGCTATGTTGCGTTTTACCCAAATGATTACTTCTGTCCAAAAAGTTATAAAACAGGAAGGATTACAATAACTGAAAACACTTACTGTATTCATCATTTTAATAAATCATGGATATCTAAGAAAAAGAAACTGAGAAATATCTGGAAAATGAGAATAATGAATATTTTCGGATATGAAAATGTTCAGAAAGTCATCGATCTTTTAAAGAAATGAAGATACTGATAAGCATAGATCACTTGTATCTCCACGGAGGAGTAGAAAAAGTCATTACCAGCAGGGTTAATTATTTGGTTAATAATTATGATGTTGATATAATGATTCTTACCACCGAACAGCAAAATCAGCAACCCAGGTATCCATTAGATCCAAAAATAAAGTTAGTAGATCTTGGGATCGGGTATGACAGGAAGATAAGCTATTTTTCAAAGACCAACCTTCAGGCATCGGTAAAACATTTTTTTTCACAGAAAAAATTACTGAAAGAATATAAACCTGATGTTATTATTTCTGTGAACTATAATTTTGACCACTATTGGTTTCCTCTTATTAAATCGAATGCTAAACTTTATAAGGAAAGGCATGGCTCACGTTATGCAGAGGATCAGGCTAGAAAGAAGTCAGGATTTTTAAAGAAGCTTAAGTTCAGCATAAATGACTGGATTGAGAAAAAGTATGACGCCATCATCGTACTGAATGAAGATGAAAAAAAGTATGTGAGAACGAACAATGCCTTTGTGATTCCCAACCCGGTAGAACCTCAGCAGATTCATTCGGAGCTGAAAAGCAATAAAGTCATAGCTGCAGGCAGAATATCACCCGTAAAAGGATTTGATCAGCTTATAAGTGCATTTGCAATTGTTCATAAGACTAATCCTTCTTGGATATTGGATATCTACGGACAGGATTATCTGGACACAGCAGATCAATTAAAATGTCAGATCTCAGCATTAGGATTGGAAAATGTTGTATTTTTAAGGGAGAGTGTGAATGATTTGCCATCGCTTATGGCAGATTATTCTATTTATGCAATGTCATCAGAAACAGAATGCTTCCCGATGGTATTGCTCGAAGCTCTTTCTGTGGGTCTGCCAGTTGTTTCCTACGATTGTCCAAATGGTCCGCGTAATATAGTAAGCGACCGGAAAGATGGGATTTTGGTACACCAAAATAATATAGAAGAACTCGCCGCTGCTTTGAATCTGTTAATGAATGATGAAGATCTGAGACAAAAAATGGGAGATAACGGCAGAAAGAATGTAGACAGATTTCTCCCCGATGAGATCATGAAAAGGTGGCAAACTTTGCTAAATTTGCGACATGTTTGATTTTATACCACTAGAATATTATACCTCAATCCATTATCACTTCTTATTTTTAGTGATTATCATTGTATTTCTTAATTCAATGGTTTTTGATTTTAAAAATACAGAGAGTATCAATTTTTTTAATTTTCTGGGTTTTATAATAGTGGTCATTTTAGCGTTCTATATGGGATTGCGGCCAATTAGTGGTAAGTATTTTGGGGACACATCCACATATGCACAGTTCTATAAATTGCTGCAAGAAGGGAAGGATGTAAAAATAGAAAAAGATTACATGTTCAATTATTTTATGGCATTTTGCAGTAAAATAATGGATGTCCACAGTTTTTTTTTATTGGTTGATATCCTTTATCTGCTTCCTTGTGTATTATTTACAAGAAAATATTTTGGAAGATATTGGTCTTTTGCAATGCTGATCTTTTTTGCTTCATTATCCTTCTGGACCTATGGAGTCAATGGGATAAGGAACGGATTAGGGACATCATTTTTCATACTTGGATTATGTTTTTATAATAAAAATGTGATATGGATGTATATATCTTTTGTTTTGGGCTATTTTATGCACGCTTCTATGATTATTCCTATAGCGGCATTCATTGTATCATCTTTTAATAAGAATCCGAAGTTGTTTATTTACATCTGGCTGGCTGCAATTCCTTTATCATTAGCTGGTGGTAGTGCTTGGGCCAATCTTTTTGCTTCTTTAGGCTTTGCAGAAGACCGGACACAAGGTTATCTTGTAGATGGGGAACAATTTCAGGAGCAGTTTTCACAAACAGGCTTTCGTTGGGATTTTCTTTTATACAGTGCCAGTGCAATATATGCTGGATTCTATTTTATTCTTAAGAAAAAAGTGACGGATCGTTTTTACATACACATTTTCGGGATTTACTGTATCGCAAATGCTTTTTGGATTCTTGTGATCACGGCAGCATTTAGTAATAGATTTGCTTACTTATCATGGTTTCTTATGCCCGTTGTTATTGGCTATCCGATGTTTAGGTACAGGATATGGAAAGATCAGTACAAAGTATTTGGATACATTCTTTTCATCTATTTTGCTTTTACATATTTTATGAACGTTATCAAATAATTATGATGCTGACAGTTTTTACACCAACATATAACAGAGCAGGACTGCTGGGAAGACTATATGAAAGTTTATGCAGACAGACCAATAAGAATTTTAAATGGTTGGTTATAGATGATGGCTCTGCAGACAATACGAAGAATATTGTAAATGGATGGATAAAAGAAAATCAGATCAACATAGAATACTTTTATAAAAATAATGGTGGGATGCATACCGCTCATAATGCTGCTTACCGTATCATTGATACTGAGCTGAACGTCTGTATAGATTCTGACGATTTTATGCCGGATAATGCTGTTGAAAAAATAATTGAAATTTGGGATAACTGCCTGGAAAAGAATTCGGTAGCGGGTATTATTGGATTAGATGCAGATCTTTCGGGGAATATTATTGGGACCAGGATTCCGGAAAATCTGAAGTTTGGCAATCTTAATGATTTATACAGCCGGCACAAGGTTACAGGCGATAAGAAAATGGTACTTAGAACATCCGTAGTTAAACAATATCCTTTATATCCGGAGTTTGAAAAAGAAAGGCTTGTTCCTCTCGGCATACTATATCTTATGATAGGTAAGGATTATGATTTTATATATACCAATGCTGTTTTATGCTATGTAGATTATCAGCCTTCCGGATCTTCTAATACCATTTTGAAACAATACCAGCAGTCACCCAAAGGATTTTTATATGCCAGGCTGATGCAGATTAAATATTCCCAAAACTCTAAAGACAAAATAAAACCATATCTTCATCTCATTTCATCATCCCTATTTTCTAAAGATTTTAAATGGATAAAGCAAAATAATCATTTTCTATGGTTTCTCTTTTTGTGGCCTGCAGGATTGCTATTACATTTTTATATTAAAATAAAGAATTCATTATGAAGGTTTTGCAGGTTATTACAAGTTTGTCAACAGGTGGTGCTGAAAAATTGTTGGTGGACAGCGTTCCATTATACCAGCAGAAAGGAATCCTGGTAGATATTCTGTGTCTCAAAGATAACAGAACCATATTTTGGAATAAACTAAAAAGCCTTTCTAGCGGAAGTATTACGGGACTCACACAGGGATCAGTCTATAATCCGCTATTGGTTTTCAAGATGATTTCTCACATCAGAAGATATGATCTTATCCATGTGCATCTTTTCCCTACTTTATATTGGGTTGTAATTGCTAAATGGATCTCATTTTCCAAAACAAAGATCATTTACACAGAACATAATACTGATAACAGAAGGAGAGGTAGTAAAATTTTCACATTTCTTGATAGATTGATTTACCGGTCATTAGACAAAATTGTAACAATAGCCGATGAGGTTGACGTAAAATTAAAAAATCATCTAAAGCTGAACGATGAAAGGTTTAAACTCATAAATAATGGAATTAATGTCTCTCATTTTGCTGATGCAAAACCATACAAAAAAGATATTTTTTTTTCTACAGATGATTTTATATTAATTCAGGTTTCTAGTTTCCGGGATCAGAAAGATCAGCCAACACTTATCAGATCTTTGCCTTTACTACCATCTTCGATCAAACTGATCTTGGTTGGGGAAGGTAATTTAAAAGATGAATGCATTGCATTGGTGAAAGGTCTTAATCTTGAGGAAAGAGTTTTATTTGTCGGGAACAGAAATGATGTTCCTAATCTTTTAAAAACATCTGATATTGCAGTATTGTCTTCACATCACGAAGGTCTTTCTCTATCCAGTATAGAAGGAATGGCCAGCAAGCCTTTTGTGGCATCCAAAGTGCCTGGTTTAACTGAAGTGGTTGAAGGTTACGGATTACTTTTTAATGAAAAAGATGAGAAAGATCTGGCAGCTAAAATTTTAAGCTTGTATAATGACAAGAACAAATATGATTTAGTTGCATCAAAATGTCTGAGCAGGGCAAAGCAGTTTGATATCAATGAAATGGTAGCACAATATATCCAGTTATATAATCAACTATTGCAAATAGAAGAAAACTAAATGGCAAAACTCTTCCGTATTACCACCGTTCCAATCTCTGTTGAAAAACTCCTCGGAAATCAGCTCACATATATGAATGGTTTTTTTGAGGTTACTGCAATTTCCGCCGATGAGAATAATCTTAGAAAAGCCGGAGAAAAGTTAGGTGTAAAAACACATTCTATAGAAATGACAAGACAGATCACACCATTCAAAGACCTCAAGTCACTTTGGCAGATGTACCGTTATTTGAAGAAAGAAAAGCCGGAAATAGTTCATACCCACACCCCGAAAGCCGGGCTAATAGGGATGCTGGCAGCCAGGCTTGCCGGAATAAAAATAAGATTGCATACGGTTGCAGGATTGCCGCTGATGGAAGCCCGGGGTATAAAAAGAAAGATCCTCAATATTGTTGAAAGGATTACTTATGCTTGTGCCACTAATGTCTATCCCAATTCTTTCGGACTGAAGGATTTTATATTGAATGAAAAATTCTGCTCAGCTGATAAGCTTAAGGTTATAGGTCAGGGTAGCACCAATGGAATTAATATTGATTTTTTCTGCAATAATACTATTTCGGATAACGATAAATTACAGCTGAAAAAAGAACTAAATATTTCTGACAGTGATTTTGTTTTCATCTTTGTAGGAAGAATCGTGAAGGATAAAGGCATACAGGAATTAATTTCCGCATTTCGGCAATTGACCAAAGAAAATGTAAAGCTTCTCCTTGTGGGACCTTTGGAGCCAGAGCTCGATCCTTTGGATATAAACACGCTTTCTGAGATAGAAAATAATCCGGATATTATCTCGGCAGGCTATCAGAAAGATGTCAGACCTTATTTTGCAATTAGTGATGCATTGGTTTTTCCAAGCTACAGAGAAGGTTTCCCCAATGTCGTTCTTCAGTCTCTGGCTATGCAGATTCCTGTAATTGTTAGTGATATCAACGGCTGTAATGAAATTGTAGAGAACGGGCAGAATGGTATTATTGTACCGCCTAAGGATGAGTCAGCTCTACAACAGGCAATGACAATGCTTTTGGAGGAAAAAATTTACCTTAAGCTTAAAGAGAATTCAAGGAGCAGTATTCTTAAATATGAACAGCAGAAGCTTTGGGATGCCATTCTGAGAGAATATCAGAGTTTTTTATAATTCAATCAGAGTATATTTTTTTTAACTCCATAAATTCCCTCCGCTTCTAATGGCATAGCTTTTGTAAAAATTTGGGAATATCATTTATTAACTGAAAAATTTTACAAATGAAAAAAATTATTTTCGGAGCAATAGTTACAATGACAGGGCTGTTTTCAACTGCTAATGCGCAGATACAGGAAGGCAACTGGATGGTAGGGAGCAGCTTAGTAACAAGTAATTTCGGGCTCAATACCGGAGCAGGCTATGATTTCTCTATTCAGCCGAAAGCAGCATATTTTATAAAAGATAATGTAGCCCTTGGAGGTTATGTCAATTTGGGATTCGCTAAGCCGGGCAAAGGAGAAGCAACCCAGTTTAATTATGCAGTAGGAGCATTGGGACGATACTTCCTTTCGCCGGGAGAGCAGGGCGTTGATAATCTCTTAAACCATGGACGTTGGTTTTTTGAAGGGAACGTTGGTATTGGTGGAACCTCGGTTGAAAATGGCATCTCTACTAACGGCTTAGATTTTGGCGTAGGACCGGGTTATTCATATTTTATTACACCAAATATAGGATTGGAAGGACTGGTAAAATATAACGGTGTTACAGGCTTTGGAAATGAAGGTCTGACTTCAAAGATCAGTTTCAATGTAGGATTCAGCATATATCTGCCAACTGGCCAGGCAAGAAGAATAGCAAATGAAGCTAAATGATTTGATTTTAGTACAATACATAACCGGCATACTGTCGGTTTTTTTAATTTAATTACTATGGAATATTTAAATACAGTTTATTCTGTTTTGGAAAGATGGTATATCAGTTTTGCGGAACTAACGCCAAGATTGATCGTCGGTATTTTGGTTTTCTTGTTTTTTATGACGACAAGCACATATCTAAGCCGGTGGTCAGTAAAACTATTTCATAAATTTTTTCCAAAGACTAAAAATGACTCTGTAGTAACATTAATTACTGTTTTTAAATTCCTGATTATCCTTATGGGCACTTTCATAGCCTTGGAAATAATGGGATTCAGTGGCTTCTTTCTTAAATTCCTGGGAAGCTTAGGTGTTGCCGGGGTGATTGCCGGGGTAGCATTAAAGGATTTAGTCTCCAGTATGTTTTCAGGAATGCTGGTAAGCGTGGACAAGGCTTTTAAAATAGGTGATTATGTTACCATAGGTGGTAATTCAGGAACCGTTCAGGATATTGGATTATTAACCACAAAACTGATTACTGACGATGGTAAAAAAGTGTATATTCCTAATCAGGTTATCTTTAATGCACCGTTTTTTAACATTACAGCATCGCCCCAGCGCAAAATCATCATGGATTTTGAGATCCCGATCGGGGAAGATATTACCAAAGCAAAGCGAGTTGTTCTTGATGAGATAAAATCTTTGGATCATGTTGATAAAACCGATTCTGTCAACGTTATTTTTACGTCCGCAAAACAAGGTATGTTTACAATGCAGGTTAATTTTTGGTTGGAAATAGGTGCCGATTTTGGACAGCTGAAGAGCCAGGCAATTATGAAAATCAATGATAGATTATCAAAAGAAGGGATAAATCTTGTAACGCCAACAAGTATCAGCATAACTCAAACGGCTGCAACTAACGAACTTGATAAACAGTAGTGGTCACTGCAAAAGTAAAACCCGTTTCATTTTAGAAACGGGTTTTTTTATTTGAATAGAATTTATTGACTACGCTAAAACTTCTTTTACTTTGTTTGCTGCTTCTTCTAGAGTAATTGCAGAATGGATCGGTAATCCGGCATCATCAATTAATTGCTTAGCTTCAACAGCATTAGTTCCCTGTAATCTTACGATCAATGGAACAGGAAGGCTTCCCATAGCGTGGTACGCGTCAACCACACCTTGAGCCACTCTGTCACATCTCACGATTCCTCCGAAGATGTTGATCAGGATAGCTTTTACGTTCGGGTCTCTCAGGATGATTCCAAAAGCAGTCTGAACTCTCTGAGCATCAGCAGTACCGCCAACATCAAGGAAGTTAGCAGGGTTACCGCCGGATAATTTGATGATATCCATCGTTGCCATCGCAAGACCTGCCCCGTTTACCATACAGGCTACATTGCCATCAAGCTTTACAAAATTAAGACCAGCTTCACCAGCTTCTACATCCATAGGGTCTTCTTCTCTCTTATCTCTCAGTTCTGCAAGATCTTTATGTCTGTATAGTGCATTGTCATCCAAGGTCACCTTCGCATCTACAGCAATGATTTTATTATCTGATGTTTTCAAAACCGGATTGATTTCAAAAAGAGAAGCGTCAATTCCAATATAAGCATTATATAAAGAAGTGATGAACTTTGTGAATTCTTTGAAAGCATTGCCTTCAAGACCAAGATTGAAAGCTATTTTTCTTGCCTGGAAAGGCTGAAGACCATAAGCTGCATCGATTACTTCTTTGTGAATAAGATGAGGCGTTACTTCTGCAACATGCTCAATATCCATTCCGCCTTCTGTTGAATAGACAACAGTATTTTTTCCTAATGCTCTGTCAAGAAGGATAGAAACATAGAATTCCTTAGTTTCGGATTCTCCTGGATAATATACATCTTCCGCTACCAAAACAGAGTTAACTTTTTTACCTTCTGCAGAAGTCTGAGGTGTAATAAGCTGCATCCCGATGATGTTTCCGGCATTTTCCTTAAGTTTATCCATATTCGGAGAGAACTTAACGCCACCACCTTTTCCGCGGCCTCCGGCATGGATCTGAGCTTTTACAACCCAACCTTGCGCACCGGTTTCAGCCGTTAGTTTTTCAGCAGCAGCCACTGCTTCATCTACGTTGTTTGCAACAAAACCGCGTTGGATGTTAACCCCGTATTTTGCTAAAATCTCTTTTGATTGATACTCGTGAAGATTCATAATATATTATTGATTAATTTTTAAATTTTATAAGACGCACAAATTTAAGAAAAAGTGTCGAATTACTTGATATAATTGTCTGATTGAAATCAGTTTTCAAAATTAGTATGATTAATAATTCCTCCCAACCTGTTTACACAGTTCCAGATATTCTTTTGGCATTTCCGTAGAGAAATAATTTGTTTCATAATATTCATCAGAATGCGGAATGTAAATGCAATATTTCTTACCGAATGGAAATATCGGAATGAAAAATAACTCAAAATAAAATTTATAAACTGAGATAATGGCCTTCACCATAAAGCCGTTTTTCAGGACTTTACGCTCTTCTTTTCCTACGAGTTTTGTTTTGATTCCGAAGATGAAAAACATTATCTCGGATTAGTATCTAATCTTAACAAAATACCAAATCAACATCGCCCAGCTAATAATCATAAACAATCCGCCCAGCGGCGTAATTGGTCCAAGGAATTTCAGATTAACACCCCAAACATCCTGGAAGCTTAAGAAATAAATACTTACGGAAAACAAAAAAGTTCCGGCAATCATAAGAATCGAAATCCATTTTTCGGAAGTCGTTTCGAATTTCAGAATATAACCAACAATCAATAAAAAGAAAGCCGCATAAATCTGATATCTTACACCGGTTTCAAAACTTTCCAGTCTTTCTACAGATAATATTTTTTTAAAAGCATGTGCACCGAATGCACCCAGAATCACGGATAACAAACCGTAGATGCCGCCTATGATTAGAGTGAGGTTTTTCATTTTTTTAATTTAATATTTTAAAGATTAATGATAAGGTTCCGATAATGATAAGTATCCAACCGAATCTTTTATTCTGAGCAAATCCCGGATTTTTTGTCAACTTAAGAAATACTCCAAAAAGCAGCATAAAAGCTGAAAGTGCAATTCCAAACATCTTATTTCTGTCTCAGTTTCTCCAGCTCCGAAATTACCTCGTGATGACTCACCGTTTTATCTTTGAAATAAGTTACAAAATATTGCTTCTCTTCTTCCGTTGCACCAAACTGATTCAGGATATTGAAGAGGTGCATTTTCATGTGGCCTTTCTGGATTCCTGTCGTCACCAAAGAACGAAGCGCTCCGAAATTCTGAGCCAATCCTGAAACAGCCAAAATACTCATCAGTTCCTGGGCAGAAGGTTTTCCAAGCAGCGCCAAAGAGAATTTTACCAAAGGATGCAGATTTGTCAGACCACCAACTACGCCAACGGAAATCGGGAGGTCGATCCAGAATCTGAAAATCCCATTATCCGTTGTACAATGCGTGAGTGAAGAATATTTTCCGTTTCTCGCTGCATAAGCGTGCGCACAAGCTTCCGTTGCACGGAAATCATTTCCCGTGGCGATAACTACGGCATCTACACCGTTCATAATGCCTTTGTTGTGCGTTGTTGCTCTGTACGGCTCGATTTCTGCAATCGTCACAGCGCGTTTGAATTTCCACGCAAATTCTTCGTTGGAAATGCCGCTGTCGTCTTTCAGATCTTCAATTTTACAGGAAACTTCAGCTCTCACAACACAGTCCGGCGTGTAATTGGAAAGGATATTCATTACAATCTGAAGCGATTGTTTTTCTTCCTGAGAAAATTCTGCTTCGTTTGCAACTTCTTCTTTCAAAGTTTTCCCGAATTGCTCCAGACAGGAATTAATAAAATTAGCTCCCATCGAATCAACCGTATCAAAACTTGCTTTTAGCTGGAAATAATTTTCCAGTTCCGAAGTTTTATCAATGAGTTTGATATCCAGAATACCACCGCCTCTTTTCCTCATATTGGCAGTGATATCTTCTGTCGCTTCAAGTAATTTTTTCTTCAGTTTAAAATTGAAAAAATGAAGCAGCTTATGTGGCTCAACATTCAGAATAAAATGGGTGTGACCTAACTTCTCTGTATTGATAATCGTCGTCTTGAAACCGCCTTTATCCAGCCAGAACTTTGCAGCTTTACTCGCTGCAGCAACCACCGAACTTTCTTCCACGGCCATCGGAAGAGCAATTAACTTCCCGTCAATGAGAAAATTCGGAGCAATTCCGTAAGGCATATAAAAGTTGGAAATCGTGTTTTCCGAGAACTCTTCGTGAAGTTTTTGCAAGTTATCGTCATTATTCCAGTATTGTTGTAAAATTTGCTCGTAGCTTCTGTCATTATTCAGGTATTCTGAAATAAGCCAGTCGATTTTTCTTTGTTTGGAAAGTTTTGAAAACCCTTCAACAGGTTGATGATTCATATCAAAAATTTATGTTGGTAAAGATATAAATTTTAACAGTTTTTGTTGATAACTTAATGCATTTAAATGTTGACTTTTCTCAATTATGGAATTATTTTTGACATTCAATTCTGAATCAATTCCACTCAAAAAGTTAGCTTTAAAAAATGAATTTCGACCGCATCAAAGAAAAGCTTGAGATACTTGCAGATGCTGCGAAGTACGATGTTTCTTGTTCTTCCAGCGGTGGAAAAAGAAAGAATAATGGTGGTTTAGGCGACAGTTCGGCAAGCGGAATTTGTCATACTTACACAGAAGACGGGCGTTGTGTCTCGCTTCTCAAAATCCTGTTAACCAATCATTGCATTTACGATTGCATCTATTGTGTCTCCAGAAAATCCAATGATATTAAACGAGCCGCTTTCACGGTTGAGGAAGTTGTGGATTTGACCATCAGTTTTTACAGACGAAATTACATCGAAGGTTTATTTCTAAGTTCCGGAATTTTTAAAGATGCGGACACGACAATGGAACGCTTGGTTCGGGTCGCAAAAAAACTGAGAACGGAACACAAATTCAATGGTTATATTCATCTCAAATCGATTCCCGGAGCGAGTGATGATTTGATGAATGAAGCTGCGCTTTACGCAGACCGATTATCTGTTAACCTTGAAATTCCAACGGAATCTGGTTTGAAATTATTAGCGCCGGATAAAAATCGGGAAGATATGCTTCAGCCGATGAGAATCGTTCAAAAAGGCATTCAGCAATATAAAGACGAGAAAAAAATTATCCGAAACGCTCCGAAGTTTGCGCCGGCCGGTCAATCCACGCAAATGATTGTTGGTGCTACCAATGAAAATGATTTGCAGATCATCAAAGTGGCAGACCATTTCTACAAAAATTATGGAATGAAACGTGTTTATTATTCAGGTTATATTCCTGTAACTGTGGATAATCGTTTGCCTGCAATTACAGCGGAAGTTCCTGTTTTGAGGGAAAATCGGTTATATCAATCGGATTGGCTGATGCGGTTTTATGGCTTCAAAGCGGATGAAATTCTGGATTTTAATATGCCGTTTTTAGATTTAGAAGTTGACCCGAAATTAAGTTGGGCTTTGAGAAACTTAGAACAGTTTCCAGTAAATCTTCAAACTGCAGATTATAAAATGATTCTCAGAATCCCGGGAATTGGTGTGAAAACCGCACAGAAAATTGTTAGTGCAAGACAGTTCCAGGTTTTAACTATTGAAAATCTTAAAAAACTCGGAGCAGCAGTTAACCGAGCTAAATATTTCATTGATTTTACTTATGGTAATCCATTTTTAAAGCATTTAACCGATTTGAATCTGAGAAAATTAATTATCGGTGGCAGTCAGTCTAAATTCCAGAATCAGTTTTCTCAGCAGCTGACTTTATTTTAAATTTAAACTTCAACCTGACGATTATTAGCAGTCTTTTGTCATTCTGAAAGAATCTCAACAACAAATTCAAAACTAAATCTGGATTCCTACGGAATGACAAATATTATGTTTATAATTTTAAAACTCTAAAACTCTAAAACTCTAAAACTCTCCAACTCTCAAACCCAAAAACTCTCAAACTCAGAAAATGACAACCCTTCTCTACGACGGAACTTTCGACGGACTTTTCACTGCGATATTCGAAGTGTTTGAATATCGTTATCAGGATGCGGAAATCAGAAACAGAGAAAATTTCCAGCAGGAAAATATGTTTGCGGAGATTCACAAAGTTGTTACCCAACAGGAAAAGTCGGAAAGAGTTCTCAATAAATTAGAAAAAAGCATTGGAAAGTCTGGAATTAATGATTTGCTTAGAGTTTATCTTTCCGAAGATTTAGAATTAGAACAATTGATTTTTTCTGCCGTAAAACAATCCATCAAACATCCAAACGAAAACATTCTTCAAAATTTTACCAACGATGATATTCTGAAAATCGCTAAAATCTGCAAATCCGTAAGCAGGGAAAGACACAGGATGACCGCTTTCGTAAGGTTTGAAAAAATGCAGGATGATGTTTTCTTTGCAAAAATTGATCCTGATTTCAATGTGTTGCCTCTGATTCGGAAACATTTCAAAGACCGATATGCAGACCAAAAATGGATGATTTATGATCTTCGGAGACATTACGGATTGTTCTACGATTTGGAAAACTGCGACTTTTTTTATCCCGACGAAAAACTGAATCTCAATCAGTACAAAGAAAAATTCCACGACGAGGAGAAGAAATACCAAACGCTCTGGCAAAGCTATTTTACCAAAACCAATATCAAGGAACGGAAAAACACAAAGCTCCACATCCAGCACGTTCCGAAACGATACTGGAAATATCTGACCGAGAAATACAATTCTTAACCTACATCAATGTGTGGGAAATCTCACCGACCTAAATTTGCATCATAATTAACAACAAAATATTAAAATTATGGCAACTAAATGGTTATTAGACCCAACACATAGCGAAATCACTTTCAAGGTAAAACACCTGATGATTTCTAACGTAAAAGGAGAATTCACAACGTTCAACGCGGAGATTGATGCGGAAGATGATACGTTCGCTAATGCAAAAGTTTCAGCTTTCATAGACACGGATTCCATTTTCACCAACAATACAGACCGCGACAATCACCTGAAGTCGGCTGATTTCTTCAACGCAGAAGCGAATCCGAAAATTACTTTCGAAGCTTCAACTTTAAATGGAGATGTTACAGGAAACCTTACAATCAACGGTGTTACAAAACCGGTAACTTTGGACGTGGATTTTGGTGGAATCAACTCTGACCCTTGGGGAAACACCAAAGCAGGGTTCTCTTTCGAAGGAAAAATCAAAAGAAGCGACTTCGGTCTAACCTGGAACGCAGCTTTGGAAACAGGTGGTGTAATGGTGAGCGAAGAAGTTAAAATTGCAGGCGAATTACAGTTTGTAAAACAATAAAAGAATACGATAGTATTTATAGTTTGAGTTTTTAAAGTATAAACAGAGTTCGCTTTGTTTATACTTTTTTTGATTTTGAGAATAATTATTTGGGCAGCTTAATCCGCCTTCCGCTCCCGCTTTTTTGCTCCACTTCGTTCCGCAAAAAGAGCTCCGCTCAAGTCGGGCTGCAGATTCAACATAAAACAACATTTGCCAAAAAATCGAAGATTTTAAAAACTTAATTGTCCTTATGTGACTCTTGTAGTTTAAAAGAATCAACTTAAGTGTGATAAAACCAGCTTAATCAGCGAGAAAATTAAAATACGTTTTACTTTTTACAATAACAAAATGAATCTCAACGACCTTTCAAAAATATCTGATAACTTCCGAACCACAGAAAAAATGCCGGTTCTGTTTTTGGGACACGGCTCTCCGATGAACGCCATTGAAGAAAATGTTTTTGTTCAGGGCTTCCGGAATATCAGCAAAGAAATCCCGAAACCCAATGCAATCATTTGTATTTCTGCGCATTGGTTCACGAACGGAACTTTCGTCACCGCGATGGAAATGCCAAAAACCATTTACGATTTTTACGGTTTCCCAAAAGAATTGTTTGATGTGCAATATCCGGCAAAGGGCAGCCCGGAATTAGCCAAAGAAACTGCTGAATTATTAGCTCCGGTTTTGGTGGAAGAAGACCATAGTTGGGGATTGGACCACGGAGCCTGGTCGGTTCTCAGACATCTTTATCCGGATGCGGATATTCCTGTTATTCAGCTAAGTATCGATTATACAAAACCACCACAATATCATTTTGATTTGGCGAAGAAACTTTCAAAACTCAGAGAAAAAGGAATCCTGATTATCGGAAGCGGAAACATTGTCCATAATCTCAGATTGATTGACTGGAAAAATATCGATACTATTGGAGCAGGCTGGGATTGGGCGATAGAAGCCAGGGAAAAAACCAACAACTGGCTTTTGGATGGTGACTTCCAAAAACTGATTGATTATCAGAAACAAGGTTCGTTTTTACAATATGCGGTTCCGACACCAGATCATTTTCTGCCAATGATTTATAATCTAGGTCTTAAAGAACAATCGGAAGAATTATCATTGTTCAATGACTCGCTGATTGGAGGTTCTTTGAGTATGACCTCAATTAAAATAGGATAAGTCAGTTTAATTCCTGAAGTTATTTACTTAGTCTGCAATAAGCGAAAAGAATCATTTCAATTCTTTCTCGAAACAAATACTGTTTTCGATTCCTGCATATTGTCCGTAATTCGGAATAACTTTGTACCCGCATTTGTTGTAAAGTGCAACGGCTTCCGTTTGTCTTTTACCGGTTTCCAGAACGGTTTTTCCGTAACCTAATTCTTTGGCCCAAATTTCTAATTCTTTTAAAATCAGAGAAGCCAAACCTTTACCACGTTTTTCAGGCAGTGTAAACATCCTTTTCACTTCCATAAATTCTGAATTCAATGCTTTGACAGCGCCACAAGCAACCGCTTCTTCATTGTCAAAAATCACGATGCAGTTTTTCAGCATATCGATTTTGTTATATTGATTGTATAATGCGTGTTCATCGCCATCCATTATTGCAAGATAAGCGTCCAGTTGTTTTACTAATTTTTGGAAGTCTGGGTTTTCGGAAGTTGTTCGGAGGGTTTGCATTAATAATATTATACTTAGTAAAACGCTTCAACTCCGCTCAGCGTGACATTTCGAATGTAAACATTGTCAGTCTGAGCGGAGTCGAAGACTTTCTTGAATTTAATTCACAATCAATTTCTTTTCTCTGATCAATTCCGCAATCTTCAGAATATCTTCACCAATCAATCTGTCGTCTTCCAGTTTCTGAACTGCCGAACGGATGATGTCATAATTTTTCTCAATGATTTTAGAACATTTTGCGGGCCTTCGGAATTCCAGACCCTGGGCAGCGAACATTAACTCAATTGCTAGAATATTTTCCAGATTCCCCAAAATCTGGTTGAATTTTCTGCCGGAAATACTTCCCATAGAAACGTGGTCTTCCTGACCGAGACTTGTCGGTATAGAATCTGCCGAAGCCGGAAAACAAAGCGTTTTGTTCTCTGTAACCAATGCTGCGCTGGTATATTGAGGAATCATAAAGCCGGAATTCAGCCCCGAGCTTTCTACTAATAATTTCGGTAATCCGTATTTTCCTTCGAGAAGAAGATAGCTTCTCCTGTCGGAAATATTCCCCAGTTCGGCGGCAGCTAATGAAGCGTAATCCAAAGGCAAGGCCATCAATTGACCGTGGAAATTTCCACCGGAAATCGATTCTTCAGCACTTAAAACAATAGGATTGTCGGTTACGGAATTCAGTTCTGTTTCGGTCATCATTTTCAGATGTTCAAAGGCATTTCTGCTGGCACCGTGAACCTGCGGCACACATCGCATCGAATAAGGATCCTGAACCCTGTCGCAGAATTCGTGAGACTTAAGATTATCAGAATCTTTAAGGAAATTTCGCATTCTTTCTGCAACCTTCCGGCTGCCGTCAAACGGGCGGATCTCGTGCAACTCTTTCTTGAACGGACTTGCGGAGCCACGGTAAGCTTCCAGGCTCATAGCTGCGGTCAGATCTGCCAAATCCAGAAGATATTCGAATTTTGCGAGACCGGTAATTGCGTGAGCCAAAATAAACTGAGTGCCATTAATCAATCCTAAACCTTCTTTCGGTCCTAATTTTAACGGTTGAAGTTTATGTTTCTTCAGAACTTTAGCAGTTTCAACAGTTTTATCATTGTCCCAAACCTGCCCTAAGCCTAGTAACGGCAAAACCAAATGAGCCAACGGCGCCAAATCGCCCGACGCACCTACAGAACCTTGCTCCGGAACAACGGGAATGATATCCAGTTCCAGCATCAGAATCAATCGCTCGATAACATCCAAAGAAACGCCCGAATAGCCTTTCGACAAAGCGTGGATTTTGGAAATCATCATTATTTTGGAAATGTTCTTATGAATCGGTTTCCCGACACCAACAGCGTGCGAGATAATCAGGTTATGCTGAAGCTGAGCTGTTTCTTCTTCCGAAATTTTGACATCGCAAAGTGGCCCGAATCCTGTATTGATGCCATAAACTGTCCTGTCAGACGCAACAATTTTTCTGACATTCTGCTGGGATTTTATGATTTGGTCTTTTGATTTTTTATTGAGTTTTGCTTTAGAAGGATTGTTTAAAATCTCTAAAACATCCTTATAGTTAAGCTGGTCGATTCCGTAAATCATCACTGAAAAATTTTGCCTAAAAATACACTTTTCAGGGGAAATATTGTAAAAGGCAGAATTTAGAAGTTAGATGATGGATGTATTTGGTTGGATGGCTGATTTATTAAATGATAAATTGCTCGTAGTAAATTATCAGAAGATAAAAATAAGCTGTCAGAAGACAGGAATAGAGAGTCAGGAGAGTGGGTAGACCGTTACAAGGGTTAAAGGATATTAAAATCATAAAAGGTCACGGAACGAAGTCTGTGACCAGGTATGTAATGCAATTGAAGAAACAGCCTGAAAGAAGGCATTTCAGGGAGTTATGGAAAGTGATTCCACATATTCAAACAATTATTCAGCGGGTTCCCACAACTGGATTTTATTGCCTTCGAGGTCTAAGATGTGAACAAATTTTCCGTAGTCGTAGGTTTCAATATTATCGAGAATGGTTACGTTTTCTTTTTTCAATTCCTCAACCAGGGCTTCCAGGTTTTCGACCCTGTAGTTGATCATGAACTCTTTTGCAGAAGGCTCAAAATAAGTGGTGTCTTCTTTGAAAGGATTCCATTGTGTAACGCCTGTCTTGGAATTGTCATCTTTTTCCAGCCATTCGAAGCTTGTTCCATAAGGTGTTGTATCGAAGCCAAGGTGTTTTTTGTACCATTCGTTCACGGCAAGCGGATCTTTTGATTTGAAGAAAACGCCACCGATTCCAGTTACTTTTTTCATTTTAATAATTTGTTTTTGTTAAATACTATGATCAACTTCACTCGAATCTCAATTCCGCCGCCTGACGAATATGCGCCAAATGATGCCTGCAATGCCAGCTATAAATCAGAATATTTTCTTTGAGTGTAATATTTTCAGATTGTTCGGGATGAATAAATTCTTTATTCAAATCATTCTCACTTAACGTTTTCAGAAGATAAACCCATCTTGCGTGCAAAGCTTCTAAAAGCCGGAAAGAAACCAAAGGCGGCAGCTGATTGTCCGGCAATTCCGCCCAAAGACTTTCGTCATAAGGTTTGATGGTCGGAATGTCTTCCGTCAATGCCAGTTTGAATCTCATATAACTGTTGATATGACTGTCGGCACAATGATGAACCACTTGAGTAATTGTCCAACCTTCCGGTCTGTATCTTAATTGTAAGTCTTTTTCATCAAGGTTCTGAATCTAAGCTTTGACAAGATTAGGGAAATTTTCAATTTCAGAAATCGCAGAATCGATCATAGCTTTGGTAATAGATTCTGGTCTGATGAATTTCCCGACCGGATATTTTAATACTTCGAGGTCCATTATTTCAAGTTTTTCATCAGGATGGCTTCCATTTTTTCGTAGCCCAGTTTATTCGGATGGATGCCGTCTTCTGCAATTTCTTTTGGCAAACCATTTTTGTCGTCTTTCAGAAGTGAATGATAATCAACGTACGTCAGGTTGTTTTTCTTGGCGTAATCTTTAATCATTTGATTTAGCGCAATGACTTTATCAGCTGGCTGCATATCTTTCCGCCAAGGGAAATCGTAAGCGGGAAGCACGGAACATAAAATCACTTTGATGTTATTCGCTTTTGCCAGTTCTGCCATAGAAATAATATTTCCAAAAACTTTATCCAAAGAGATCGGACCTTGATTTTCTGCAATATCATTGGTTCCTGCAAGGATGATGACACGTTTAGGCTTCAGTTTAATCACGTCTTCGCGGAATCTCAGAAGCATCTGCGAGGTCACCTGCCCGCTGATTCCTCGGCCAATAAAATTATTTTTGGTAAAAAATTCCGGGTCTGTGGAAAACCAGCCTTCTGTGATCGAGTCGCCCATGAAAACAGAATTTGGAGCAATATTTTGAGAAAGAACTTCCTGGTTTTGTTTCTGATATCTGCCAAAATTGGCAAAGTCCTGAGCGTATGACATTGTTGATAATAATAAGGCAAATGCGATGGATTTCATATTTTTAAATTTGATTATCAAATATATGAAATCGCCATTAACCAAACGTGATACAAAAACACGAATGAAGATATGGCGATAACATATGACCAATAAATAACAATAAATATCTACATATGAAATGACAATAGAGAAATTTCTTTTTTAAGCACAAAAGTCATAAAAGAAATAAAGCAATATTTTACCAATTAAAGTTAGTTCGATTTAAGAATAATACAAAAATATCAATAGGAATGGGCTTTAGCCCGTTTTAATGATTCGGAAAGAAAATAGGCTTTAGCCAAAACATATCATCAATTTTGGCTAAAGCCTATTTGAACAGCAATCTTTACATCGGGCTGAAGCCCGACGCAATTTAAAAAATGTAAAAATTGATTAGTAATCGATTTGTAAATTCCTTATATCGAAATCACGTTAAATTAAAACTTATGTGCCTTGTGGTTTTTGAAATAATAATATCAATAATTTTACACAATGGAAAACACTTCGAAAGACCCTTTACACGGCAAACGTTTGGATGCGATTCTGGAAGAATTACTAGAATATTACAAAGGTTACGGCGAGTTGGGAAAACAAATCAATATCAAATGTTTCACTGGCGAAAATCCAAGTGTGAGCTCCTCCCTCAAATTTCTTCGCAAAACACCTTGGGCAAGGGCAAAAGTGGAAAGTTTGTATCTCTACGTTTTGAGACAAAAGAAAAAGCAATCAAAAGAATAAAATAACCACAAAAGTCACAAAAGAGCTTTCAATAAAAAATTTTGTGACTTTTGTGGTAAAAATTAATTAATCCAAAAATTCCCCAGTCACATAAAACCAGCGGTTCTGAATCATTTTGAATTGTGACAACTCGTGATGAACCTGAGGATTTCCTTCTTCATCCTTATAAAAAGCTTTGAACTCTACTTTATAATCGGTCGGTTTATTGACGATTTCCAGTTTCGTCCATTCATTGATTTCGCCCCACTCCTGTAAATCCTTTTTGTTATGAAACTGCCTCTTGTTGGGGGAAGTCGTTTCCCAGAGATAATCTCCGTTTGGGATTGCGAAAGCTGAAAAGCGCGAACGCATCAATGCTTCCGCTGTTGGTGCAGATTTCTTTTTCAGATGATAAGGCTGGCAACAATCTTCGTAGGATTTTCCGGAACAGCAGGGGCAATTCATTGTGTGAGAGGTTATAAGTCAGAAGTCAGAAAAAAGTATGAGACTTGAAATGTTCAAATCTCATACTTGCAGTTTTTAGCCGAAAGCTCTTTTCAAAAGGCTTTCCACTTTTGGTTCTCTTCCACGGAAGTTTTTGTACAAATCCATTGGATTTTTGGTTCCGCCAGAGGAAAGAAGAATTTTATATTTCGCCGCGATTTCCGGATTGAAAATTCCGTTTTCTTTGAAGTATTGGAACGCATCCGCATCCAAAACCTCCGCCCATTTGTAAGAATAATATCCCGCCGAATAACCTCCCTGGAAAATGTGTGAAAAAGTAGGGCTGGCTGCAGTTTCAGGATTGCTTGGGTAAAGGCTGGTTGCGGCTGTTTTCTCCACTTCAAACTCCTTTACACTTTTATTCTCCAGCGCTCCGACTTCCGTATGATAAGCCATATCCAATAATCCAAAACCGAGTTGTCTCAGCGTCTGATAACCTTCCATAAAAGATTTGCTCTGAGCTAATTTTTCGATTTTTTCAGTTGGAAGGATTTCTCCGGTTTGGTGATGTTTAGCAAAGGTTTTCAAAAACTCGGGTTCGTAGCAGTAGTTTTCCAGAAACTGAGAAGGCAATTCTACAAAATCCCACTTAACCGAAGTTCCGGAAAGATTCGGATATTGTGTGTCTGCCAAAATGCCGTGAAGTGCGTGTCCGAATTCGTGGAACAAAGTCGTCACTTCCTGGAAAGTCAATAAACTCGGCGTGTCCTTGGTTGGTTTTGTGAAGTTGCAAACGACCGAAATATGCGGACGGGAATTTTCTCCGGCTTTTTTATACTGATTTTTATAGCTCGTCATCCAGGCGCCTGCGCGTTTTCCTTTTCTTGGGTGATAATCGGCGTAGAGTAGAGCTTTATAATTTCCGTTTTCTGTGATTTCGTAAGTTTTCACATCCTGATGGTATTTCTGAACATCAGTAATTTCTTTAAACTCTAATCCGAACAATTTCCCAGCTAATCCAAAAACGGCATCCTGAACTTTTTCCAATTGGAAATAGGGTTTCAGCTCTTCATCATCAATATCAAATTTCTGTTTTCTTAATTTTTCTGCGTAGAAAGCGTGGTCATAACTTTGGATTTCGTTAATTCCGTCTGCTTTTGCCAAAGATTTTAATTCTTCGATTTCTTTCTGTGCGTAAGGCGTTGCTTTTTCAAGAAGTTCATTTAAAAATTCGAAAACTTTTGCCGGCGATTGAGCCATTCTTTCTTCCAGAACAAATTCTGCATAATTTTTATAACCAAGTAATTCCGCTTTTTCCTGACGAAGTTTAATGATATCTTTAATGAGATTCTGATTGTCAAATTCGCCGCCGTCGAAGGATTTTTTGCCGTTAGCCAAAGCCAGTTCTTTTCTCAGCTCCCGGTTTTCAGCATAAGTCATTGCCGGAAGATAGCTTGGATATTGCAGCGTAATCACATAACCTTCCAAATCTTTTTCTTTCGCATCTTCTTCGTACTGTTGTAGAATGGCTTCGGGAATGCCTTTCAGTTCGTCTTTGTTGGTGATATGTTTGAAATAAGCGTTGGTGGAAGCCAAAGCATTTTGCCCGAACTGAAGTGATTTGACAGACAGATCCATATTGATTTTCTCCAGTTTCTTTTTGTCTTCTTCGCTTAATAATGCGCCGCTTCTGACGAAGCCTTTGTACGTTTCATTAAGTAACATTTCCTGTTCTTCATTCAAAGAAAGACTATCTTTCTGGTCATGAACGCTTTTTATTCTTTCAAACAGTTTTTCGTTTTGAGAAATTTTGGATGAAAATTCTGTCAGCAAAGGTGAGACTTCCTGGGCAATTTTCTGAATCTCGTCATTAGTTTCCGCAGAATTGATGTTGAAGAAGATGTTGGAAACTCTGTCCAGTTGCTCGCCCGAAAAAGCCATTGCTTCAATCGTATTTTCGAAAGTCGGCTCTTCTGAGTTATTTGTCAGTTTATCAATTTCTTGTTCGGAAATGTTGATTAATTCATGGAAAGCCGGCAGATAGTGCTCTTCTTTGATTTCCTCAAATGGTGATGAAGTATATTTTGTATTGAATTTTTCTAAAAGCGGATTCATATTTTGATTTGAATTTTTACGATTTAAATTTAGTGATACTCTTGATTCTTCTCGGAGTGACAATTCTAATCTTATTTGTTTTTTTTAGCATTGTCAGGATGAGCGAAATAGAAGTCTTTTTCTTTATCGAATTAGAATCACAAATTTAGTTCCTAAAAATCAGAATGTGACAAAATTGCTTCATTAAGCTACTAACATCAATATTCCTTGTGATAGCCCATTCCAAAATCTACCCCGAGACCAACATAGCTGTGCTTGGAAATGTTTCCTAACAATTTGAAGCCAATGCTGTTTCCGAATCCTGTAGGTCTTCCGACCGGGATCAGTTCATAGATCCTGTATGGACTTTTGTCTTTCTTAAACCATTTGATTCCGAACTCTAAAGGAATGCCAATATATCGGGATCTATCTTTATAATAATTATTATCTTCTGTTTTCAGTTTTTGTATATAATTATTGGTGGAAAGACCTGCGGAAAAGCTGTAGGAAAAATTGTCATCGATATATCTCCGGCCATACAGCAACGCAATTTCCTCCATTTTGATATCGTTGGAAAGAATCGGAAGGGCAAGTAATCCCATATTAAGAAAAGAAACACCGAGCTGATTAATTTCGGAATACCGGAAATTGAATAAATTTTTTTTGTTCTGATAATTTAGACTTCCGTATTGTAATATTCCACCATTTTTAGTCAGGTCTCTTGCGTAGCCTATCCCGAGATCGGCATAAATTATAAGATTTGTTTTTTGGGAGGATACCAGTGAAAAAATAAATATAAAAATGATGTTGACTGTAGTTTTCAATGTTATTGTTTTTACAAATATATTATAAAGCTTCAGATTATATAGCAGACAAAACGAAATTGTTATTTTTTTTATAAAAAACTTGTTAATGTGAAAAATAGTTTTAATTTTATCGGCATTTATTAATTAAATTTATTAAAAACTATGAAAAAATTATTTATGATTGTGGCATTATCTTTTGCCCTTAACTCTTATTCCCAAAAGCAAGTATTTGAAGCACCGGATATGAAGGAGAAAATTGCTGCACAGAAAACTGTAGCCATCATTCCTTTTCAAGTGACTATCAACTATAAAAAAACAACCAAAAAATTTTAGCGCTGAAGCCAATAAAGAACAGGAGAAGAAAATGTCTGCAAGCATACAATCCAGTATGTACACATTCTTACTGAGAAAAAGAGATAGTTATAGTGTTAGTTTTCAAGATGTAGATAAGACTAACATATTATTAAAGAAAGCAGGTTTGCTTGATAAATTAGATGAATCTACAAAGGATGAGATTGCAAAAGCCCTTGGAGTAGATGCAGTTGTTGGAGGTAAATATGAAATCGAGCAAACAAAATCGGAAGCAGGTGCTATTGCTTCAGCCATTTTGCTTGGAGGCTTAGGAGGAAAAACAGGCACAGGAACATTAACTCTGACAATAAACAATGGAACAGATGGGGAACTGCTTTGGAGGTTTTTTAAGACCTTAGATGATAATATTATGACATCTACAGATGATGTGGTTGAGCATATGATGAGGAAAGTTTCTCGGAATTTTCCATATCAGAAAAATTAATTTATTACCAAATCTACAATGTCTTACTTTTCAGTAAGGCATTTTTTTATCAATAAAAAATTTTCAGAGCAATATTTTTTGAATCTAAATTATTTTTACATTTGTTTTAACTCAAACTATTCAAAATATAAAATCGTTTGGCGATTCCATAAAACTTTATAAACATTTAAAAATTAACCTATGAAAAAAATCTTGAAAATTATCGGTGTTATTCTTGGGCTTTTTATAGCCTACTGCGCCATTGCAATGTTATTCTTCGACAGCAAATGTCATAATGAACAGTCGCTTGTCATTAATGCTCCGAAAGAAAAAGTGTGGCAAAATGCCAACTCTATGAAAGCTTTTAATACCTGGAACCCCTGGATGAAATATGATCCTAATGTTATTGTAACTTATAAAGGAACAAGCGGTGAAGTAGGAAACGGCTATCACTGGAAGGGTAATGATAAGATTGGCGAAGGAGAACAGGAGATCTCCGCAATAGTTCCCTTTGAAAAAATTGCAACCAACATGCATTTTATAAAACCAATGGATGACACCGCTACTTCGGATCTTCTGTTGAAACCTGAAGGTTCCGGAACAAAGGTCACCTGGACAATTGATTATGAAATCGAAACATTTTATAAACCGATGAAACCGTTAATGACCCAGCAGATGAATAAATCATTCTCGGAAGGTCTGAAAAAACTTAAAGCGCTATCGGAAAAATAAGTAAAAAAAGAGTTGAATATTCAACTCTTTTTAATTTAATTATATTCTTTTTTGCCTATATCATCTAATTCATTTTGGTTTCCTACACCTTTAGGATTAGGACCATATTCGTTTTGACCATTATCACTATCTCCAAAAAGCATCCAAAGTCCGTAAAATGGGATAAATTGGTACCAACCACTATTTCCACGATCATGGCAGCGTTTTGTACCTTGTGCAAGCATAAACCAGATAAAGGGAACTAAAATAATTAAAAATACAATAATGAATAAACCAGAATTAGAATAGGTGTCATTATTGGGAATGAATTGAAAGGGTAAACTAAATGCCAGATAAATAAGATATGAAATACCGTATTCTGTTCTTCTTATTCTTCCGGCAAAGGAAAAAGGGTTTTTAAACATAGTTATTAATTTTAGATTTAAGATTGTAACTTTAAAGTATTAATTTTAATAAAACGCCTCAGCTAGCTGAGGCGTTTCTGTTATATTATTATAATTGGTTTTTTATTTAACAATGAGTTTGGAAACTGCCAGTCCTTCTTCAGATTTCAGCTGCACCATATAAACTCCGGATTTGATATTGCTGACAGAAAATGTTTCTTCTCCTTTCGCAGATTTCAGTTCAAAAGTTTTGATAAGTTTCCCGTTAAGATCATAGAGATTGATCTGTCCGTTTTTAGCTTTGTTGTATCTGATTTTCAGTGTACCGTCTGTAGAAGGATTCTGAACGATTTGCAAAGATGTTTTGTTAGCATCAATCTTAGTTTCGTCAGTTGCCAAAGCAGTCTGATTACCAAAGATCCTGAATTCTCCCGGCTGAAGAACAACAGTTGTAGACGGACTTGCAGACATTGATGTGTTATCCATTAAGTTATACCAAGTTCCTGAATATGGGAAACTAGGAGTAACAGTCTGTGCTGTTGTTGTAAAATTAGCAACTACAACTACATTTTTTAAAGATGTGGAAGGCAAAGCATCATTCCAGATGAATATTCTCGGCAAAAGATTTCCGGATTCCACAGTGAAGGTAGTAGTATCAAAAACCTGACTGGATAACCTGATTGCCAGTATTTTTGCCCAGGTATCATAGATTGCTTTTCTGCTCGCATCTGTATCATATCCCAGTGTAAATGCCACAGGTTTTGGAGATGTTCTACAGTCATTGCTGATGGTTCCGTTTTCACATCTGTTGATGCTGAATTCATAACCAAGTTCCCCAAACTGCCAGATCATTTTCGGACCAGGAACAGTAAGGAAAACAGCACCGTAAGCTTTTTGTCTTTCTAAAGCGGTGGCTAGTGTTTTTACACTTCCGTTTCCGTAATTGAGATTTTTGAACATAAGGCGTTCCTCATCGTGACTTTCGCCGTACCCAACGCCTCTTCTTTCAGCAAAACCGTGGTTTTCAAAATCGATTCTGTTAAAGTTGCTGTTCGTATCGTATCCCATTGTATTTTGTCCATAAGGACCTGTCTGGTTATCCCAAAGCATAACACCTTTTCCTTCATTAATTCTGTAATTAGCCCATTGCTGTTCTTCGCCATCGGTCCCAAGGTGTTCGAAAATAACGTAAGAAGTAGGGTCAAAAGACCACTGGTAATCTGAATAAAGTTTTAAAACATCCACTCTGTCCTGCTGGTAAGCATTGGTGCAAGCATCATCAGAAGGGCTGCAGTTCTGCGTAAATCCTTTTGTAAGATCCCAACGGAAACCATCGATCTTATATTCGCTGATCCATTGCTCCAATACTCTGTTTACATAATATCTTGTTTCTGCTTTCGAGTGATTGAAGTCGTAAAAAACGCCGTATGAGTGTTTTGCAATCTGATTGAAGTAAGGATTGTTGGATGCAACATCTCCGTAACCACCTGTGGTACTGGTAGACCATAACCTTTCAAGAGGAGATCTTCCTGTAGCGTGATTAAGAGCAACATCCAAAATCACTGCAATTCCGTTTTGGTGGCATTTATCGATAAATTCTTTGAATTTTTCAGGTGTTCCGTATGCTTTATCCAACGCAAGATGGAAACCCGGATTGTAACCCCAGGAATTATTTCCATCAAACTCCATAACTGGCATCAATTCGATAGCATTGACGTTTAATCCTTTGATGTAAGGAATCTTATCTATCATAGACTGCCAGTTTTGCTGTGCTGTGAAATCTCTTACCAATGCCTCATATACAATCAGGTTTTGCTTTGCTGGTTTTTGAAAGTTAGTTACAGTCCAGTTATAGGCAGGTTTTGCTGTCTGAATTACAGATACATCATATTGCTGTCCTGCAGGATAAGCCGGAAGGCCAGGATAAGTTGTAGAAGAGATCCACGGATCATCATCTGGAGACAATACTAAAGTAGAATAAGGATCGGCAACTTTCACTCCGTCACTTGTTCTATATTGGAATGTATAAACCTGCTGAGGGGTTAATCCTGTAATTTCAATCCAGTAAAGATTCGAGTTATTGGTATCTCTCTTCATTAAATAGTTGGATGATACCTGCCAGTTATTAAAGCTTCCGATGACGTGAACGTAACTTTTAAACGGCGCGTAAAGTGCTAAACCTACCTTGGTCGGATCATTAGGATCATAATTAATTCCCTGTCTTATATAAGAAGGAATGGCTGCGGTTTGCACACTCGGTGTGGGCGAAATGGAAAATTTCGACGTAAGAACTGTTCCATCCAAAACACTTGTTGCGATTACTTCCATCTGGCTGTCTACAGTTACATTATATGGAGTGAACATAGAAGTAACATTGTTTGCAGAGTAGATCTGGTTTCCGTTAGCCTTTACAACAAAATTTGCCGCAAGGCTTGTGCTGTATGAGATTGGATAATTACTTCCGGAAGAAATAAAATTAACACTTCCATTTTTTGGCGTAGTGGTTACAAACTGGAACTTGCCCACTTCGGAGTAAATGTCCTGAGATTGTCCGTTTCCTGTTTTGGTCTTTAGTAGAAAACCGATTCTTCCGATTCCTGTTCTGTTGTAAAAAGTTTTTGGAACAAATGTGATGGAATAGGTGTCATTTCCAGAGTTGTAAGTCAGTCTGTTTGCTTCATTAGAAGATGCCCACGTTCCGTTGGTGGGGCAATCTATACTATTGGTGTCATTGATATCGTAAGACCAGGCCCAGAGATAGAGTGCGTTGTTGGAAACGCCCCAGGTAGATTCATTGATGCTGCTTCCATTAAATGTAATGGTAATGGATTCGTCCTCATTAAAGGTGGCAGGACTGATGGAGTAAGTCACAGTCTGTGTCTGCGCGTAAGTAATGATTGCTATAAAAAAAGCAATCAAATTGTAGAAAATTCTCATAATCTTAAAGGTTCTATATAGGAGTTAAATATATACAATTTTAATCATTTGTATTATTTTTTTAAATTTGTTATTTTAATTATTTAATTATTTGATTTTCAATAATTTATTATTTAGCTATATTTGTGCTGCCGAATTGTTAAATGATTTTTTTTAACCAAAAAGTATGCTTGCGAAGTTTTTATTCACATTAATATTATTCATTTTTATGATATTTTTTAAAATAATAGCTTATAAAATTTTCATACTTTGTAAGATTTTGTATAAATTTACAACCAATAAAAAAATAATAAACATTTATTTTAGTTAAAAATTTATTTTAATGTTGAAATTTAACCATTGATAATAGGGTATTTGATTAATCAAATGTTTGTTTTTAAATTGCAATTTTTAAATCAATATATAATATGAAGAGCGCATCCGAATCCGGTTACCATTTAGACGGAGTTGATAAAGAGATTATTTATATGCTAATGGATAATGCAAAAACATCCCTTGCGCATATATCAAAGCATGTAGGTATTTCTACAACTGCTGTTCACCAAAGAATCAAAAAATTAGAACAGGCAGGTGTTATAGAAAATTCCATTTCTTTCCTTAACCCCAGAAAAATAGGATACAAGGTAGTATCTTACATTGGAGTTTTTCTGGAGCAGCCAAGTCATTATCAAGACGCAATCAAAAATCTTAATCTTGTTAATGAGGTTGTAGAAGCCCATTACACTACAGGAAATTATACGATTTTCCTGAAGGTACTCTGCAAAGATAATGATCACCTGATGGAGATTCTGAATAAGATCCAGAAGCTGAAAGGCGTTACCAGAACAGAGACTTTCATCTCACTGGAGCAGAGTATCAGCCGACAACTGAAAGTGTAACTCAGGTAATTTTAAAAATATTTAATAACACATTCTTTCCAGGATGTGTTATTTTTTTAAAACAATACTAAAAATAATTTTTACCGGAGATAAAAACATTTATAGATAATTGTTAAATTTACAATCCTCTCAATCTCAAAATTGAGACTCAACTAAAATTTGATTTCTATGACAAAAGTTCTGGAAAAAAACGGCATTCAAAACGTCTCCACACACAGCTTGGAGAGAAACGAAGGAATCCCTTACAATGAGAAATATTTTGATGAGATCAGCATCAATAGAAGCGCCATTGAACGCCGTGTCAATACCTTGGGCGGCAGAAGAAGCGTAAAAAAAGAATACCAGGCTGCCTGGCTTCTGAAAGCAATCTCAATGATAGATCTTACAACGCTTGCTGGAGACGATACACGAGGAAATGTGCTTCGCCTTTGTGAAAAGGCCAGAAACCCTGTCCGTCACGATTTATTGGAAAAACTGGGAATGGCAAATGCGAATCTCACAACAGGAGCCGTCTGTGTTTACCACAACCTGATTCCTTATGCAAAAGAAGCCCTGGAAGGAAGTAATATCCCCATTGCGGCTGTATCTACAGGTTTCCCGGCAGGTAAGAATTCGCTTGAGGAAAAAATTGCCGAAATCAAAAAATCCGTTGCAGCCGGTGCAAAGGAAATCGATATTGTGATTTCCAGAGACCTGGTTTTGGAAAGCAAATGGAAGGAATTGTATGATGAAGTGAAACTTTGCAGGCAGGCTTGTGGCGACGCGCATATGAAAACCATACTTGCAACAGGCGAGATCCCGACTTATACGAAGGTGGCCAAAGCAAGCTGGGTAGCGATGATGGCCGGTTCCGACTTTATCAAAACTTCTACAGGTAAAGAATCTGTGAATGCAACATTGGCTGTTAGTCTTGTAATGATCCGTTGCATCAGGGATTATTATCAATTGACAGGAGTTAAGGTGGGATATAAACCAGCCGGCGGAATCCAGAAAGCAAAACAGGCTTTGGATTATCTCATTCTAATAAAAGAAGAATTGGGCGACGAATGGTTGAATCCGGAATTATTCCGTTTCGGAGCCAGTTCTCTCTTGGGCGATATCGAAAGACAGCTGGAACATTACGTTACCGGAAGTTATTCGGCAGGATACAGACATCCGATGGCTTAATTTATTCAATATTTAAAATTTTGAATTCAGAATTTTGGATTATCAATCATCAACTATCATTCATCAATCATATAAAAGATGGAAATAAAAGAAATATTCGACACTATGGTTTACGGTCCAGCTCCGGAAAGTGCAGCTCCGGCTGTAGATTATCTGGAATCTCACAACAGAACTTTCGATTTATTCATTAACGGAGAATGGACAAAACCGAGTTCCAAAAAATATATGGAGTCTCACAATCCTGCTAACAAAGAATTGCTTGCAAAATTTGCAGAAGCTGATGAAAAGGATGTGGACAAAGCCGTGAAAGCAGCAAAAGATGCGTTGCCAAAATGGGCGGCTTTAGGTGGTTTTGAACGGGCAAAATATCTTTACGCCATAGCGAGACAAATCCAAAAACATTCCAGATTGTTTGCTGTTTTGGAAACACTGGACAACGGAAAACCCATCCGTGAAACAAGAGATATCGATATTCCGATCGTTGTAAGACATTTTTACCACCACGCTGGTTGGGCAAAACTGATGGAAACTGAACTCAGGGATTATAAAGAAGTGGGTGTCATTGGGCAAATCATTCCTTGGAATTTCCCATTGATGATGCTCGCCTGGAAAGTAGCTCCGGCATTGGCAATGGGAAATACAGTCGTCCTGAAACCAGCGGAATATACTTCCTTAACGGCATTACTATTTGCAGAAATCTGTGAGAAAGTCGGGCTTCCGAAAGGTGTTTTCAATATCGTAACAGGAAAAGGAACGGTTGCTGGAACTGCTTTGGTCAATCATAAAGATGTGAACAAAGTTGCTTTTACCGGCTCTACCAATGTAGGGAAAATCATCCGGAGAGAAATTGCAGGAAGCGGAAAGAAAATATCTCTGGAATTGGGTGGGAAATCACCATTCATAGTGTTTGAAGATGCCGATATGGATTCTGCAATCGAAGGCATTGTGGATGCCATTTGGTTCAATCAGGGCCAGGTTTGTTGCGCAGGCTCCAGATTATTAGTTCAGGAAAGCATCGCCGAAAAATTCTATGCCAAACTGAAAGAGAGAATGGGGAAACTCCGTGTGGGAAACCCAATGGACAAAGCGATTGATATGGGTGCCATTGTGGATGAGACGCAATTCAAAACCATTGATAAATTAGTAAAATTAGGAATCAGCGAAGGCTGCGAAATCTATCAGGCTAATAATGCAGTCCCTAAAAACGGATTCTATTACCCGCCAACTTTGTTTACGGATGTTTCCACTTCAGCAACGATTGCTCAGGAAGAGATTTTCGGACCTGTTTTGGTGGCAATGACTTTCCGTTCTCATAATGAAGCGGTGGCTTTGGCAAATAATTCAAGATACGGTTTGGCTGCAAGCATCTGGACGGAAAATATCAATCTCGCTCTTGATGTTGCGCCGAAAGTAAAAGCCGGAGCTGTCTGGATCAACTGTACCAATCAGTTTGATGCATCAGCAGGATTTGGAGGTTACAGAGAATCCGGATTCGGAAGAGAAGGTGGAAAAGAAGGCTTGTACGAGTATACAAAACCAAGAATTGAAGACGAATTTTCATCAAAGCCAATCATTCCAAAAGCTGAAAAACCAAAAACCAAAAACCAAAAACCAAAAACTATTCTTGAAGATATCGACAGAACTTCAAAATTATACATCGGTGGAAAACAAGCCCGTCCGGACGGCGGTTATAGCCTGAATGTCCTGAATGCTTTCGGCGAATATATCGGCGAAGTGTCCGAAGGAAACAGAAAGGATATCCGAAATGCAGTGGAAGCGGCTCACGCAGAAAAATCCTGGGCCGGAATGACCGGTCACGCAAGAGCTCAGGTTTTGTATTACATTGCGGAAAATCTGGCCATCCGTTCGGAAGAATTTGCGGAAAGAATTGTGGAAATGACCAATCAGTCTCTGGAATCTGCTCAGGAAGAAGTGGAAAAATCGATTGAAAGAATCTATACTTATGCTGCTTTTGCGGATAAGTATGACGGACAGGCACATTCAACCGTTCAGAGAATGGTGACGCTGGCAATGCCGGAATCGGTTGGTGTGATGGGAATTGTTTGCCCGGACGAAAATCCTTTGCTTGGATTTATCTCAACGGTGATTCCTGCCATTGCAATGGGAAATAATGTGGTGGCGATTCCTTCGGAAAAGCATCCTTTCTCAGCAACAGATTTTTACCAGATTCTGGAAACATCCGATGTTCCTGGTGGTGTTGTAAACATCGTGACCGGGCATAAAGATGAGCTGGCAAAAGAAATGGCAAAGCATTATAATATTGACGGCATCTGGTATTTCGGAACCAAAGAAGGCTGCAAAGACATCGAGTTTCTGGCTGCAGACAGTATGAAACGCAGTTGGCTGAATTTCGGAAAATACAGAAACTGGCTGGATAATGCCCAGGGCGAAGGCGAAGAATTCCTGCGTCACGCCACAGAAATCAAAAATATCTGGATTCCTTACGGCGCATAGATTTTAAATAAAAACCTCTCGATTTTTCGGGAGGTTTTATTATGTGATTAATTGTACTTTAAAGCTTTATCCACTTCAACCGGATTATTATATTTTCGTATAATGTCCTGCAGATTTTTTACCTGGGCATTCAGTTCTTCGACATTGCTGATTTGCTTACCTCCGATATTGATATTCAGATTAGGACTGTTTTTCAGATTAGTTCTTTCAAAAGAAAAAGGATCATTGTAAAAATCCATTAATAACTTTCTCTTTTGCTTTTCATTGATAACAACAGCTTTGTTTCCAAAATTGGATTCCAGAAAATCGTTTGTTGCAAAATTGCCGGGGAAGTTTTGATTTTTAACGAGCTTATAGATAAAGTTATTTTTATCATCCTGAATCTCAAAGATCAGACCAGGCAATCCGCGAAATTTATACGGACCTTCATTAAAAGGAACATCCTTATTGAACCAGGCAATCCAATGCCGTCCTCCAAAGTTGGCTGTCGCTTTCTGAAGATTATACTCATTGTATGTTTTGGTTTCATTTTCAATTTTCCAGTTGATGATATCGGTAGTTTTATAAGAATAATAATCAAACTTGATATTGATGAAATTTTCGTTTTCAGAAGAACCGTTTTTCCTCTTAACAATCTGCCCGGTCATATCAATATGTTTATTGTCCAGATTTCCAAATTTTTTATTTAAAGAATCCGCAATCAAAAGATTTCTTCCATAAAATTTGGTTTCGGTTTTATTAATGTCCAATATCATATAGAATTTTTGATGCTCAGTTTCAGTAGAATCCATTTTCAATTCTAATTCATAAATATACCGGTGGGTCTGAGCCTGGAAAAAACTTCCGATAAGCAGAAAAAATAACATTATTGTTTTCATAACTATTGTTGATTCATTTCAAATCAAATATAATTATTTATATGAAACGTTTTCTTAATGTCCGTTAAAAAACGCCAGCATTGTCGCCAAAGCATTTTCAGAATGCATCAGTTCGCCGTTTTCAACAGATTCTTTGGCTGCGACAGAAGCTCTTTTCTGCATATTTTTCTCATAAACAGAAATGGCTTCTTTTAAAGAGTTATATTTTCCAGACGTCAGGCATTCGCTTAGTTCCAATGCATCCAGCATAGCCATATTGGCACCTTCGCCTGCAAATGGCGGCATTACGTGAGCAGCATCGCCAATCATTGTGAGATTGGGCAGGGTTTCCCAGGTCTGGTCAAGCGGCATACAATAGATCGGTCTTGGGACAAAGTTTTCTGCGCTTTTAAATAATTCGTGCCAGATGTGGTTCCACTCCGGATATTCGGTTTTGAACCATTCCAGAATTTGGGAATTGTCAGAATAATCCAAACCATTAGAGAAAGCCCAGTTCTCATTGGCTTTAAAACTCGCATAGAAACCGATATCACCATTTCCTTTTTGACCCATTAGCAGATTTTTCCCGTTTCCGAAAGCCATTATTTTTCCGCCTTTCAGCAGGGTATTAATATTTGGCGCTGTTTCTTTTGCATTATAGATATTGCCTTCCAGCATCGTAATTCCTGAATAAATAGCTTTGATATCGGTAATGTATGGCCGGATTTTGGAGTTGGCACCATCAGAAGCGATGACAATGTCTGCATAAGCCGATGAACCATTTTTGAAATGCATTATCCAGCCATTATTTCCTTTTTCCATTGAAATGAAATGACTATTCCAAACAACGGTTTCGGGCTGAAGAGATTCCAGCAGTATTTTTCTTAAAGCTCCACGGTCAATCTCCGGACGAAAATGTTTGTGACCGAAATTTTCCTCAACTTTTGTATCGTGATCGCTGAAAAATATTTCAGCCTGATCGTTCATTATCAGTTCTTTATCAGCGCCGGGAAGAAAATTTTGTTTGAATTCTTCCAGCAAATCCGCTTTACGAATCGCAGCTAATCCTGAATTATCGTGCAAATCCAAAGGTGAACCCTGGACACGCGCATTTTTATCGAAATCTCTTTCATACACTTTCACATCAGCACCTTTCAGCTGTAAAAGACGAGCCAAAGTCAGTCCGCCGGGACCGCCGCCAACGATGGCGATTTTTTTATTATTGATCAGCATAATTTTAAATTTTATGCTGCAAAGTTATTGGGTGTGATACACCAGAAATTGTAAAAATCGGTCGTTTTGGTTTTTGAACAATTCTTTAGGAGAGACCCCGGAAAGTTTTTTGATCTCTTTAATAAAATGGGATTGGTCGGTAAAATTGAGCTGAGGAAAAAGATTGCCGTCTTTAATATGAAAAAGCGAAGCCTGAAAACGAAGAATCTTGCAATAATACTTCAACGAAATTCCTAATTGTTTGTTGAAGTAACGGTTGATCTGCCGCTCGTTCCAGACTATTTTTTCAGCAAGATCTTTCACACTGATTTCCCCATCGGTTTCAAAAATTAGATTAAATAATCTTCGTTTCCGTTCATCGATTTCTTTTGGCAAAAGGGATTGAATCTTTTGATTTGCTTTTTCACAAAATAATTCGAAATTATCTAAATCACCAATATTAAATTCCCAGAAATTGTCAGGTAATTCTTTACCACTGTCTACCAATTCCGCAATAGATTGATGAAGGATATATTCCAAAGCTAAAGGATTAAAGCTAATGGCAAAAAAAGTTTCAATATTTCTTTTGGGCATTGGTTTTGGTTTCGTTTCCAGACCCATCAAAATAATTTGAAATTGATTGTCGGTAGTCTTACAAAAGAGCAAATCAATTTTTCCATTCGGAATGATCACGCCTTCATTAAAGCCTGCCAGATTTTTCAATGAAGAATAACAAAACACAAAATCTGCCAGTGATTGATCTGGCTTGATGAGTCTGTATTGTAAGTCGGCAGGCATACTTCAAATATAGTAATATTTGGTATGCAACATTCAGGCTTCAACCCAAACGCTCACATTCCCGGCAGGGCAAGGAAAATTACCCCAGCCATTTTCATCGATCGTGATTTTGTCCTGGATATGTCCGGTAAAATCATAAAACGTTTTACCGGCATATCGTTGTCCTACTTCCATAGATTTTTGATTCACATCTTTATTGCTCAAAACAACCGCACAGCCGGAATGTTCATCATCGCCTTCACGCGTCCAGCCGATGCAATGCGGATCATCAAAATAATCTCTTTGCTCGCCATAGGCAAAATCTTTTCTGGCTTTGATGAGTTCTTCAATAGCGTCCACTTTGTCGAGGAAGATCTCATATTCGTTGCCATCTTTTCCGTGGTCCTTATAACTGGCGCCATAAAGATCAGGATAAAAAACGCAGGGATAACCATCTTTTCTTAATAAAATTAAAGCGTAGGCAATCGGTTTGAACCAAGTCTCAACAGGAGCTTCCAAAGCCTGAAGCGGCTGGGTGTCATGATTATCGACAACGGTGACGGCTTTTTCAGGATGCGAAGTTACAAGTGTTTCATTGAAAATCTCTCTCAGGTCATAATCCGGGTTTTTGGATGCGTCATGAAGATTGTGATGCAAAGAGGAATCGAACAAACTCATACAACCTTCGGTAGAGTCTAAGTAAGCCTGCAAAAGCGGCAGTTCTCCCGGCGCCCAGTATTCTCCGACTGCAAAAATATCTTTACCGGTGTTGGCACGCAAAAGCGTGAGCCATTCCTTGTAAAAATCAGGCGAAATATGTTTAACGGCGTCCAGTCTCACACCCTCAAAACCAGTCTGATCGTGATACCATTTACCCCAATAATTGAGTTCTTCCCGAACGAACGGGTTTCTGTGTTCGATGTCATTATACATCAGATAATCATAATTTCCTTTTTCATTATCTATAATGTCATCCCAACCGTCGCCGAAATCGTTAAAAATCTGATAGATGGCTTTATCTAAACTTTCCGCATAATCTACCCCGGAAAAGCACGTAAAATCCCACTTGAAGTTGGAGTAGGTTTCACCTCTGCCGGGAAATGTGAACTTCGTATAAGATTCAATTTCGAAAACATCGGAAATTACTTTTTCACGATCATTTTCATCCACTTTCACCACACGGAATTTCTCCAGCTCGTCACCTGCAGCTTTGTGATTTAATACAACATCGGCTATGATCTGTATGTTTTTTTCTTTCAGAGCTTTTATGGCGTCTAAATATTGATCTTTATTTCCGTATTTGGTTGGAATAGTTCCTTTTTGATCAAACTCACCCAAATCAAACAGATCATACGGTGCATAGCCGACATCAAAACTACCGGTGGCTTTATAGGCTGGTGGAAGCCATACTGCAGTAATTCCGAGATCTGCCAGATATTGCGCTGAGTCTTTGGTATGATTCCAAAGGAATGAGTCTCCATCAGTGTACCAATGGAAAAACTGTATCATAGTTCCGTTCATGAGATTGTAATTTTTTGAGTTTATTTGATTCGATTTGATGTTTCCATCTATGAAAATATCAAGCCAAGCCTAGGAGAGAATATTCGGTGGACCATAAAAAATCAAAATCCAGGTAAAAAGACTCGACAATGAGCCAAAAAGGGTTTCCAAGCAAAAAGGCTCGCCGAGGAATCAAATAGGGTGAAATCATTCATTTTCAAACTCTTCAAAAGGAATTTTCAATTGGACGGAAACCTGTTTTTTCTCTTCCGTATTGAGATTGGAAAGAGATAACCCAAGCAAACGAATGGCTTTGTCAAATGGCCTTAGTTCCCAAAGTTGTTTTGCGGTGCTGTAGAATTTCTCCGCATTTTCGAAATACAATTCCTGGGTTTTGCTTCTGGTGTAAAGTGAAAAATCTTTGTATTTAATCTTCAGGGTAAGCGTTTTGCCTTTGATGTCTTTTCTCCCGAGACGTTCTTCCAGTTCCAGGCTTAGTGATCTCAGCTTTTCATCAATCTCATCATCTTCATTGATATCATCCCAAAATGTCCGTTCCACGGCTACACTTTTCTGGATTCGGTTAGGTTTTACTTCACCATTGTGGATGCCTCGGACGACATTATAATAATACTTTCCGGATTTTCCGAAAAGACCCTCGAGCTGCTCAAGGGTTTTAGCCTTCAAATCAGCACCTTTGAAAATATGAAGTTCGTGCATTTTATTGGCAGTCACTTTTCCGACACCATAAAATTTTTCGATCGGAAGATTCTCCAAAAATTCATCAATTTTCGTGGGATGAATGGTTTTCTGTCCGTTGGGTTTATTGATGTCCGATGCAACTTTGGCTAGAAATTTATTCACAGAAATACCTGCCGAAGCTGTAAGTCCGGTTTCTTCAAAAATCCTTTTCCGGATCTCTCTTGCGATAGCATTGGCAGATTCGATTCCTTTTTTGTTTTCTGTCACATCCAGATAGGCCTCATCCAGAGAAAGCGGTTCCACGAGATCGGTGTAATCGTAGAAAATATTGCGGATTTTGCCTGAGATTTCCTTATAACGCTGGAATCTCGGTTTGACAAAGATCAGATGCGGGCATCTTTCCCGTGCAGTTTTACTCGGCATTGCAGAACGGACGCCAAATTTCCTTGCTTCATAGCTTGCTGCCGCCACCACGCCACGATGCCCGCCGCCCACGGCAATAGCTTTTCCACGCAAGCCCGGATTGTCGAGCTGCTCTACAGAAGCATAAAATGCATCCATATCTACGTGGATTATTTTGCGTTGAGGTTGCATCAGGAAATAATAAATATTTACCACAAAAGTCACAAAAGAATCAGCTTGATTGTTATTTTAAAAATAGAAGTAAAAAAAGCTTTTGTGACTTTTTATGGTTTTTACAAATTTAATCAAAAAAAATCCCGAAAAATTTTCGGGATATTGATTATTTTGTCAGCTTATCGATTGTGGATTGTATTTCCGGGTCTTCCGGCGAGATTGCGTAATATTTTGCAATGTCAGATTTTTGATCGACTACGATATACCTCGGGATCCAGTTAAGATCCACATAATTATTGAAACTATTTTTCCAGCCAGATGCAAACCAGTAATTCTCTCTGTCCTTCATCTCAAACCGTTCCAGGCTTTTGTCAAAACCTTCTTTTGATCGTTCCAGCGAAAGGAAAACAAAGTCAATGTTTGGATTTTTTGCTTCTAATTCCTTGGCTTTCGGAAAAGCTTTCAGACAGTCTTTGCACCAGCCGGCCCAGAAATCAAGAATCAGAACTTTCCCTTTGTGCTGATGCAGAATATCGTTAATAGAAATCTCCTTCCCATTTTCATCCTGTAATTTCTGTGCCAGTGCTTCTTTGGAAAATTTGGTTTTAAGAACTTTTGGAACTTCCTGAGAGAATCCTAACTGAAAAATAAATAGTAAAACGTAAACTGATATCCTCTTCATTTTTGATTTTTTGATGAACGAAGTTAGTGATTTTAAACTAAAATGAACTCTTTGCAAAAAAGCGTGAGCTACTAAATAATTTTGCTAATTCTTTTCAAATATTTATAAATTTGAAAAAAATAATTAATGGCAAATTCGGATTTCATTAAAACGAAGTTTGAAAATTTCGATCAGCATTTTTACCGGCAACTGGAAGAGCACGCGATTTTTACAACTGTAGATGCAAAGCAGGAACTTATTGCGGAAGGTGAAAAAGTAAAGTTTATTCCTCTTCTGGTAAAAGGATCTGTGAAGGTCTATGGACTGAATGACGGAAAAGAGCTGGTCTATTATTATATCACACCGGGGGAAAGCTGCATTATGACTTTTTCTACTATTTTTACAGACAAAATAAGCCGGATATATGCAATCTCCGAAGAAAAATCCGATGTGATGCTGCTGCCGGTGCCGCAGTTTCTGAACTGGCTTCAGGTATATCCTCAGCTGAATCAGATCTTTTTTATGGAATACGATTCAAGATACAGGTTCATGATGGAAACCATCAATAAAATTGTATTTCAGAAGCTGGATCACAGGGTTTTGGAATTTCTTCAGGAGAGAATCAGAAGAACGGGCACTGATGTGGTAAAGGTTTCGCACAAGAAAATTGCAGATGAGCTTGGAACAGCAAGGGAAGTTGTGAGCAGGATTCTGAAGAAATTTGAAAAAGAGGGCTTAATTATACAAAGTCCTTCAGGAATAGGAATATGTGAGAAACGGTGACTTTAGTCACCGTTTTTTTTTGAGCAGACTTTTTACATTTGAATAAAAAAATATGAAGAGAGCTCTATCGTTTATTTTCCTGCTTGCAGTGGGTTTTGTGTTTGCCCAGGATGATTTATTAAAAGAAATTGACACTGCAAAAACAGCTGAGCCATACACGCCCAGCTTCAAGGCACTTCAGGTTGTAACAGCACAATCCACAAAAATGCCGTCCAAAAAAGAATTTTATCTGGATATTTCTCACCGGTTCGGAGATGTGAGTGACGGTTTTAAGAATTTTTTCGGATTGGATAATGCTACTACAAAACTCGGAGTGATCTACGGATTAAATGACTGGCTCGCACTGAGCGCTTCCAGGCATACTTATCAGAAGACCTATGAATTCGGTGCAAAATACAGGCTCTTCAAACAGGAAAAAGAATCTCCGTTCGATATTGTGGGGTATAATGTTTTGGATATCAACTCTGAACTTAAAAAAGATGATTTTCCTAAGCTGGAGTTTTCCGACAGGATGGCTTATTTATCTCAGCTACTGATTTCAAGAAGATTTACTGAAAATCTGACATTACAGCTTACGCCCACCTACATTCATAAAAATCTCATTTACCAGGATATCGAAAGTAAAAACCTGTTTTCAACAGGTTTGGGCGGCAGGTATAAAATCTCGAAAAGAGTTTCCATCAATGCCGAATATTTTTACAATTTCGATAACAAAAATTTTTATAAGAATCCTTTGTCTGTGGGAATGGATATTGACACCGGCGGACACGTCTTTCAGCTCGTCTTCAGTAATTCGCAGGCCAATACAGAAACAGGCTATATCAGTAATGCAACCGGTGACTGGGGAAAAGGGCACTTCTTTTTTGGGTTTAATCTTTACAGAGTATTTTAAAAAGTAATTATGAAAAGTATAATAAAAATAATTCTGCCGCTTTTTGGTTTGCTGATCTTAATGAATTGTGACACCAAAACCTACGACGAAATCTCTGATGTGAAACCTATTACGACAGTGGTCAGCTATAATAAAAATGTCAAAAGTATCATTGATAATAATTGTGTTGTCTGTCATTCACCTACGGGATCCAATCCTTATGCTCCGCTAACGGATTATACCTCGGTTAAAAATGCTGTTGATGAGATTCTGGACAGAATACAGAGACCGAACGGAGACCCTTTGAAAATGCCGCAGGGCAGAACTTTGTCACAGGATAATATTAACGTTATTATCAAATGGAAGGCAGACGGCCTGCAGGAAAATTAAAATAAATATTATGAAAGCTTTAGTCTTTTTTATAAGCATCATTCTGACATCGAATTTTGCTTTCGCACAGAAGTATTCTACAAAAACCGGCAAAATTACTTTTGAGGCTTCGGTTCCTCTGTTTGAAGATGTCTATGCCGAAAATAATAATTCTACGGTCATTCTTAATGCTGATACAGGTGATGTTGCTTCGCTTGCAATGGTTGCAGGATTCACTTTTAAATCCAGTCTGATGCAGGAACATTTTAACGAAAACTATGCGGAATCGGCAAAATATCCAAAGACAAGTTTTAAAGGTAAGCTTGTTAATTTTGATAAGAATGATCTTTCTCAGAAGCCGAAAACATATACAATATCAGGAATACTTAATTTCCACAGTGTAGACAGGCCGGTTCAGTCTGCGGCTAATGTTTACCTGAAAGATGATAAAGTTGTGATACAGGGAAAATTTATTGTAAAAACGGCTGACTTCAAAGTCAAAATACCCAAAATGGTAGCTGCCAAAGTTGCGGAAAATGTTAATGTGAATTATAACTTTTTGCTTCAGAAATAATGGGAAGATATTTGATCATCGTTTTACTGATTTGCTTCAATTCAGTTTTTGCGCAAAGATCTGTTTTTGATATTGCAAGAAACGGTACTTTGGAAGAAATAAAAGCATTAGCTGCTAAAAATCCGGAAGCGATCAATTCAAAAAGCGAAATGGGATTCACGCCGCTCATTCTGGCTTGTTACCGGGGCAATACCGAAGTAGCAAAGTATCTCATAGATAATGTAAAAGATGTGAATTATTTAAGTCCGGAAGGAACTGCACTTGCGTCACTTTGCATTAACTATAACAAAGCGCTTGTAGAAAAGCTGCTGGAAAAAAATGCAGATCCCAACATAAGGGATTCCAATGGGAATACACCTCTAATGTGGGCCGCAAAAAGAGGAAATGTTGAACTTGCAAAAATACTTTTAAAATATAAAGCAGACGTCAGCTTGAAAGATACATTCGGAATTTCCGCCTTTGAATACGCGGTTAAATCCAATAATACAGAAATGATTAATCTTCTAAAACATTAAATATATGGCTAAAAAAAATCTACTTTTATGCGTACCCTTATTTATAGGAAGTATGCTATATTCCCAGTTTTCTTCAGGTAATGTCAGTTTACCGACGACTGCCATGACTGTGAAAATTGATGTTGATGCCACCAACGTTACCATGACATTAAAGGGCAGCAGCAGTGCCTGGCTGGGCATCGGATTTGGGAACGACGGTATGGCGGCCGGAGCAGATGGATACATCTATAACAGCTCTGCCAGCAGAGATTATACTTTTAGCGGTGTTGGAATAACTCCTTCTGCGGATGCGGCACAAAACTGGACCGAGCTTTCCAATACAGTTGCTTCCGGAGTAAGGACATTGGTTGTGAGAAGAACACTGGCAGGCGGAGCCGGAGATTTTGTTTTCACAAATTCGGCAGCCACTATTCCTATTTTCTATGCCAAAGGCAGTACAACAGCTCTGGCAAACCATGGAGGTGGTAGCCGGGATTACGCAACATTGACCTTAACACCATTTTTGGCTGTTGATGAGGCAGACGCTTCTGCAAGAAAGATATCTGTGTATCCAAATCCTGTTACGGATGTCATTAATTTTAAAAATCCGGATCAAATCAGTTCTGTTAAGATCTATGATTCTGCCGGAAAACTGGTTATCAACCAAAAACCGGTCGGAAAGCTTGATGTTTCTGAACTTTTAAAAGGTGTCTATTTTATAGAAATCGAAAATGCGAACGGGGCAAAAACATATGAAAAAATCATCAAAAATTAATAAAAAAATCCTCAGCTATTGAGGATTTTTTATTTTTCTACGCGTAATTTTTTACAATTCCTTTTACAATTTTGATAACGTTTGGCATTGCTTTGTTGGCAGCTTCCAGAACTTCTTCGTGAGAAACTGCAAAGGCAATATCCGGCCCGCCGAGATCTGTAATAATAGAAAGGCAGAAGCAGTCCATTCCCTGGTGTTTTGCCACAATCACTTCGGGAACTGTACTCATCCCGACAGCATCACCGCCAATGGCTTTTACCATCCCGTATTCTGCAGGTGTTTCAAATGTCGGTCCTGTTAAGGCTACATAAACGCCTTCTTTGAGGTCAATGTTCTCTTGTTCTGCTACGGATTTTGCGACAGCAATCATTTTTCTGTTATAAGGTTCGCTCATATCCACAAAGCGTGGCCCTAATTCATCAATGTTTTTTCCTCTCAGCGGGTGTTCCGGCATCAAGTTAATATGATCGGTAAGAACCATTATGTCCGCAACTTTGAAATTCGGATTTACACCGCCTGCCGCATTGGAAAGAATCAGGTTTTTAATTCCCAGCAGATGAAAAACACGGAAAGGAAAAGTGACGTTTTCCATCGGGTGACCTTCATAATAATGAAATCTGCCGCTCATCATCAGAACTTTTTTGCCTTCCAGAATGCCATAGATCAGTTTTCCGCCGTGACCAACAACTGTAGTCTGCGGAAAATTCGGGATATCTTTATAACTTAAGGTATGAATAGCTTCTACTTCATTCTGAAGTTTCCCCAAGCCCGAACCGAGCACTATCGCAAAATCCGGAGTTTCTCCGATGATATTCCGGATGAATTCGGCGGTTTCCTTATACTTTTCTAACATAGCTCTGAATGATTTTATTAAAATCTTCCCGCTTGTCAATTTCTACATTGATAGGCCAGTAATAGATTTTATCCCGAAGATAATCAAAAGTTTTCAGCCGGACATAATCTTTTTCAGTAGTCAGAATTATCTTGTATTCACCCAGTTTTTTGTATTCGGCACTTATTTTTTTGATGTCTTCATCAGTAAAGTTGTGATGATCTTTATACTGCAGGTGTTTTACCTTTTTATTGTATTTGGCAATCTCCTTCAGTAGCTGTGCGGGATTGGCGATTCCGGTAATCAGCAATACATCATAATAATCCAGGTTTTTAACGGGCATCATTTTATCGAGCCCGAGAATATTTTCATCATAAGCAATGGCTGAGAAAAATACCTTCTGATAATGCTGAGGTTTTATTCTGGAGATATAGTATTGTTTTTTCTCTTCGGTTAAGTCGTCCGGACATTTCGTAACCATAATGATATCGGCACGGCTTTTTCCGCGCCTGCTCTCTCGCAGGTCACCGGCAGGTAATACGAAGTCCTTGAAAAAAGGATCATTGTAATCGGTCAGTAAAAGATTCATTCCGGGTTTTATGGCGCGATGCTGGTAGCTGTCATCCAGAACCAGGACATCCAGATCCATATCGGCAATGATTTTTTTGGCACCAAAGACACGGTCTTCACAGACACCGATCACGAAACGGTTCCGGAAACGTTCGAATAGTTGCATCGGCTCATCACCTACAAGTTTGTAATTACTTTCGTAATTTACGATTTTATAGCCTTTCGTAATTCTTCCATAACCTCTGGAAAGAACACCCGTCCTGTAAGATTTGGAAAGATACTCGGCGAGATACATCACCATTGGTGATTTCCCGCTGCCGCCAACCGACAGGTTTCCGACACCAATGATTGGTGTTCTGAATTTCGAAGAAGAAAAAATTCCCCAATCATACATCCGGTTTCTAAACGAAGTGCCGAGATGATAACCCAGGGAAAAAGGGTAGAGATACCATCTTTTCATAGTGCACAAAAATAAGGAAATACTCCGAAATCCCATTGTGTTTTTAATTCAAAAAGGAAATTGAATCTTAAGAATCAAAATTGGTTATCTTTGCACTCTTATACAGAATCCTATGATATTATCTATGACAGGTTTTGGCCGCGCCGAAACTGTTTTTGAAGGAAAAAAAATCACCATCGATATCAAATCGCTGAACAGCAAAAACTTTGACCTGAACGTGAAAATACCTTTGCGCTACAAGGAAAAGGAATTCGACATCAGAAAAATTCTTAATGATAAAATCCTGAGAGGAAAAGTAGATTGCTACATCACCTGCGAAAGCCTTGAGGATAATAACGATGTCAAAATCAATCAGGAGGTTGTTAAAAATTATATGAATCAGCTTAGAGAAGTTGGTTCCGATGCGCCAGAATTCGAATTGCTGAAAATGGCTGTCAGAATGCCGGATGCACTCACGACTAAAAATTCCGATCTGGAGGAAAATGAATGGAAGTGTCTTTTGGAAACTGTAGAACATTCCATTGAAAAATTCATAGAATTCCGACAGACAGAAGGAAATAATCTGGCTGAAGAAATTGAGAAAGTTGTTCAGAATATCGAATATAATCTAAGTCAGGTTACTCAATATGAGGAGGAACGGATTCAGCCCATCAAAGACAGATACCAGGCTGCACTTAAGAATTTTGAAAGTGTGGATGAGACCAGATATTATCAGGAAATGGTTTATTTTGTTGAGAAACTGGATATTTCAGAAGAAAAAGTCCGTCTATCGCAACACATCAAATATTATCTTGAAGTGATGAAAAATGAAGATTTCAACGGAAAGAAATTAGGATTTATTGCTCAGGAAATGGGTCGGGAAATCAATACTTTGGGTTCGAAAGCTAATCACTCCGAAATTCAGAAGTTGGTGGTTGAGATGAAGGATGATTTGGAGAAAATCAAGGAGCAGACTTTGAATGTTCTTTAATTCCCAGGTCAATATTATTTGAAATTTTAAAAATCAAATTTTGAAAGAAAAAGTTATCATATTTTCAGCACCTTCCGGAAGCGGCAAAACAACTTTGGTAAAACACGGACTTTCGGTTATTCCGCAGCTCAGCTTTTCGATTTCAGCTACCACGAGACAACCGAGAGGCGAGGAAAAAAACGGACAAGATTATTATTTCCTGACACCGGAAGAATTCAGAACCAAAATTTCGGAAAATAGATTTGTAGAATTCGAGGAGGTTTACACCGACAAATATTACGGAACGCTGAAATCCGAAGTAGAAAGAATCTGGAAAGAAGGAAAAGTCGTGATTTTTGATGTCGATGTCAAAGGAGGGATCCGGCTGAAAGAGATTTTCGGGGACAAAGCCTTATCGATTTTCGTGATGCCGCCAAGCATTGCCGAACTGGAACAGAGATTAATAAAAAGAAATACCGACTGCGCAGAAACCATCAAAACCAGAGTTGAAAAAGCAGGCGAGGAAATGACTTATCAAAAACACTTTGATAAAATCATTGTGAATACAGATTTGGACACGGCAAAAGCGGAAGTCGAGAAAATAATCAATAACTTTATCAACGAATAAAAATTTGAAATACTTGTAATGGAAAATACATTAGACGTTGCAATCAACAATATGCCTGTAAAAGGCTTCCTTGACCTCAAAGAATTTGCGATCCCTACAGGCGATGACCTTGTAAAAGCAATTCTTGACCTTAAAAAAGAAAAAAATGCTGTAATTCTGGCGCATTATTATCAGCCTGGTCCCATTCAGGATATCGCTGATTTTCTTGGTGATTCTTTGCAATTGGCAAGACAGGCAAAGGAAACCGATGCGGATATGATTGCTTTTTGTGGCGTTCATTTTATGGCAGAAGCGGCAAAAATCCTTAATCCAACAAAAAAGGTAGTTCTTCCCGATACTTTGGCTGGCTGCTCTTTGGCAGACGGCTGTTCGGCGGAAGGTCTTAATAAAATGCGAGAGCAATATCCGGATGCGCTGGTGGCAACTTACATCAACTGTAATGCAGAAACCAAAGCGGCTTCCGACATTATCGTAACCAGTTCCAATGCGGAACAGATCATCAATGCGTTGCCAAAAGACCGCCCGATTATTTTTGCGCCGGATAAAAACTTAGGAAGATATCTCAGCAAAAAAACAGGTCGCGAAATGATTCTTTGGGACGGAAGCTGCATCGTGCACGAAGCATTTTCTATGGAGCGAATTGCAAAGCAGCTGGCAGATCATCCGAATGCAAAACTGATCGCTCACCCGGAAAGTGAAACACCTGTTCTTGAATTGGCACATTTCATCGGTTCAACTTCAGCGCTTCTGAATTATGTGGAACAAGATGATTGTCAGGAATTTATCATTGCGACAGAAGAAGGCATTCTTCACGAGATGAGAAAACGTGCGCCACACAAATCCTTGATTCCGGCTTTGGTTTTCGACGAGAGCTGCAACTGCTCAGAATGTTTCTTTATGAAGAGAAACACGCTGGAAAAGCTTTATCTGTGTATGAAGTATGAGCTTCCGGAAATTGTGATGGACGAGGAAATCCGTCTCAAAGCACTCAAGCCCATCGAAGCAATGCTGGAACTTTCCAAAAGCATCAAATAAATTATAAAACCTTGTCTTTCAGATGAGGTTTTTTTATGCAATTATTTTGGCAATTCCCTCGCCAAGCTTTTCCAGCCGCTCGGGTCGGGCTATCCGCTATATCTTTTGCTCCGCTGCGCTCCGCAAAAGGATGTCGCTTCTATCCCTATTGCAGCTCTATACGAAAGAAAATTTCCACAAAAATTTTAACATTCCTATTTACATAATATGACAAACTTACTGCTTAATCTTGTTTTTCTTTGTTAAGTTTTAAGCCGTTGTGAGTTTAAATCTATTTTCAATTTTGATAAAAAGTCTTCGTGCTCTTTGTGTTCAAAATATTTTTCTATTTTTAGCAAATGAAATCAAAAATCCTATTAGAAAACATAAAAATCTATGCCTATCACGGTGTTTTGCCGGAAGAAGCTTTGATTGGAAACAATTATATCATCAACGCAGAACTACACGCTGATTTAGAAAAAGCCTCGCGAACCGATAATCTTGAGGATACCATTAATTACGCTGAGGTTAATGCCATTATTCATCAGGAAATGGCCATCCGTTCCGAGCTTTTGGAACACGTGATTGGAAGAATCATCAATAAAATAGAAAATGCATTTCCACAAATCACTTTTATCAAAATAAAATTAACTAAAACAGTTCCGCCGATGCCGGGCGAAATGAAAGGGGTGAGTTTGGAATTTGAAAAAGAAATTAATTAAAAAATATAAAACTAGAACTATGAAAAATAACTCCAGAATTGTAGACAGAAATCAGGCGGAAAAATTACTAAGATTTATAAATCTAATAATAGATTATGTTTTCATATACATTATTGTGATTGCAATCTATCTTCTTGCAATTTTAATTTATTCATTATTGGGAAGCTCTAGCTTTGTAGAAAATTCCGCAGCTTTGGATAATATGAATCCTTTGCTTGATAGGTTGATAACTGCCGGACTATATGCCCTATTAATGTATTTCACAGAGTATATTACAAAGGGAAGAAGTCTCGGAAAATTAATTACAGGGACAATGGTGGTTAATGAAAATGGCGGTTTACCAACAGCAAATGATTTTCTTAAGAGAAATTTCAGCAGAATAGTACCTTTTGATACATTATCGTTTTTAGGAAGCCGTGGCTGGCATGACAGCTGGAGCGACACCAAAGTCGTCAAAAGGAAAGCTTATCTTGAAGCTTTGGAAAGAGAAAATTCGATTGAAGACATAGGAAGGTTATCGGAACTGTAAAATGTTAATAAAATCTTAAAATTTGGTATTAAGTTTGATGTTAAAATGTCAAATACAAAGTTTATGAAGAATTATATTGCAGTAGGAATTGCTGCTTTAGGTTTTATAATTGCCGCTGCTTTGTTCGGCAGCGCTATCAAAAACAGAAATAAGTCGGAAAATACAGTTTCAGTGACCGGGCTTGGCTCGAAAAAATTCACTTCGGATCTTATTACATGGTCGGGAAGCTTCTCTAAGAATAATTTTGAACTGAAATCTGCCTACGATGCTTTGGCCATCGACCGGAAAATAATTTCCGATTATCTGCTTTCCAAGGGTGTGAAACAAAATGAGATGGTCTTTTCGGCCGTTGATATTCAGAAACAATTCAGAAGTTATACAGATTCTAACGGCAATTATCAGCAAGGAGAATTTAACGGTTATAATTTGACGCAAAGTGTTTCCATTCAATCCAAAGAAGTTGCTAAAATCGAAAATATCTCCAGAAATATTACTGAAATCATCAACCGCGGGATTGAGTTTACATCTTCATCACCGCAATATTTCTACACTAAGCTTGCCGAGGTCAAGCAGCAAATGATTGCGGATGCCACAAAAGATGCAAAAGAACGCGCAGAAAAAATTGCTGAAAATGCAGGAAGCGACCTTGGAAATCTGAAAAAGGCAACAATGGGTGTGATCCAGATAACTGCGCCTAATTCTAATGAAGATTATTCCTACGGCGGAACTTACAATACCACTTCCAAAGAAAAGGAAGCCAGCATTACCATAAAACTTGAATATGAGGTTGATTAAAGTAAAGGAGCAATTAATTTGCTCCTTTATGATTTTGTCTTGCTGTCAAAAACCAGAGTTACAGGACCGTCATTAATCAAAGCCACTTTCATGTCTGCCCCAAAAATTCCGCTTTCAATCTTCAAACCGGATTTTTTCAGTTCTTCCTTGAAATATTCAAATAACGGAACCGCTTTATCTGGTTTTGCTGCTTTGATGTATGAGGGTCTGTTTCCTTTTTTGTAATCAGAAATCAATGTGAATTGGCTGATGCAAAGGATATCGCCACTGATATCTCTTACGGAATGATTCATTTTTCCCTCATTATCAGGAAACACTCTTACATCCAGTATTTTCTTTGCCAGCCAGTCGGCATCAGAATGTTCGTCGGTTTCATCTACACCAATAAGAAGCATTAATCCTTTTTCAATCTTTCCGACTACTTTTCCATCAACCTCAACTGAAGAATTGTTTACACGCTGCAGTACGACTTTCATGTCTAATTATATACAGATAATATTTTTGTATTCGGGTTATAATCATAATAGCGATAGGTCTTAAGGCCTGTTTTTGCAATATCATTTAATGGCTGGCCAGTCGTTAAAAACCATTCTGCATTATCCTTGGGGCAAATTACTTTTGTAGATCCTTCGTTGACTTTTAGAACAGTGTCAGTCCCTGGGCAAATATGCGGCGCATTTCTGTCATAGATCATAAATCCTAATTTATTTGTAGTATTACTATAAAAACTATAAATGATTAATCCATTGGTTCCGGTTCCGGTTTCGTCTCTGGTGTATGCCCAGTTGCCAGGTGTTTGTAAATTATAGTATGCCGGTAAGCTTAAGTTGATTACAGCACTTATCGGTGTATTTGGAAAACAGCTTACGGTTTCATTCCTTTCGCTGCAGGAATTATTAATGCTTAAAATACTGATAATCAAAATAAATATAAATAAGGCTCTGTTTTTTTTGGTTCTCATTTCAAAAAATAATTATATATTTGTAAACTCAATTCAAGACAAATTAGTATCCGGCAAAGGTCGGATTATTTTTTTATACAAACGATAAATATTATTGTTATGAACTATGTAACCAAAGAAGGTTTGGACAAAATGAAGGCCGAACTGGAACAGCTGGAAACAATCGAAAGACCCAAAATAACGCAACAGATTGCTGAAGCAAGAGATAAGGGCGACCTGTCCGAAAATGCAGAATATGATGCTGCAAAAGAAGCTCAGGGAATGCTGGAGATGAGAATTTCCAAACTTAAGGATGCCATTGCTACGTCAAAAATCATTGACGGCAGCCAGCTGGACCTCAGCAAAGTTTCTATCCTTACCACTGTGAGACTAAAAAACAATGCAACCAAAGGTGAGCAGAAGTTTACGCTGGTGCCGGATAATGAAAGTGATCTGAAAGCCGGAAAGATATCTGTTAACACACCTATTGCAAAAGGTCTGTTAGGAAAAACCGTTGGCGAAACTGCTGATATCGTGTTGCCAAACGGTAATAAACTTTCTTTTGAAGTTTTAGAGATTTCGTTGTAGGTATTGGTTTGATAATTGCTGAAATTGAAATCAATATAAAAAAATTATGAGCAGTATATTTTCTAAAATCATCAGCGGAGAAATCCCAAGTTATAAAATCGCAGAAGACGATAAACATATTGCTTTTCTGGATGCAATGCCTTTGGTAAAAGGTCACACTCTGGTAGTTCCTAAAAAAGAAACAGATCTGATTTTTGATCTAGAATCTGAGGAATATAAAGGACTGTGGGCATTTACCCAGGATATTGCAAAACAGATTAAGAAAGCTGTGCCTTGTAAAAGAGTGGGCATCGCAGTTGTTGGTCTGGAAGTTCCGCATGCTCATATCCACCTTGTACCACTTAATAGTATGGATGATCTCAACTTTAAAAATGTCAGGCTGATATTTACGCCTGAAGAATATAAAGAAATACAGGAATCCATAATCAATGCATAAAAGAAGTTTTTACTTCTTTTTTTTAATTATAAGAATTTAAAGATTTATGAATCCAAATCAATGTTCATTTTGTGGCAGAAAAAAGAATGAAGTTCAGATCCTGATTTCCGGCCAGAATGGATTTATATGTGAGAACTGCATAGAGCAGGCTCACGCTATTGTAAAAGACAGTGTTAATCAGACAAGCAGTGTTTCCATGGCGGAATCTCTTGATGAGCTCAAAAAACCAAGAGAGATAAAAGCTTTTCTGGACGAGTATGTTATAGGACAGGACCAGGCGAAGAAGCAACTATCCATAGCGGTCTATAATCATTATAAAAGACTTCTTCATGCACAGGATGAAAACCGTGAAGTAGAAATCGAAAAGTCCAATATTATAATGATCGGTGAAACCGGAACCGGAAAGACGCTGCTTGCTAAGACAATTGCCAAGCAATTAAACGTTCCCTTCTGTATTGTAGATGCAACGATCCTTACCGAAGCCGGTTATGTGGGAGAAGATGTGGAAAGTATTTTGTCCAGGCTTCTTATGGTTGCGGATTACGATGTTGAAAAGGCCGAACGAGGTATTGTTTTTATTGATGAGATCGATAAAATTGCCAGAAAATCTGATAATCCGAGCATTACGAGAGATGTTTCCGGAGAAGGCGTGCAGCAGGGTCTACTAAAATTATTGGAAGGAAGTATCGTTAATGTTCCGCCTCAGGGTGGGCGTAAGCATCCGGATCAGAAATATATTCAGGTCAATACGCAGAATATTCTGTTCATTGCCGGAGGTGCTTTTGACGGAATGAAAGAAATTATTGAAAGAAGACTTAATAAGCAAGCTATCGGTTTTTCCGCAGATAAAATCAACAAAACTGAGGAAGAAGATTATATCCTGAGTCAGATCAATGCGATTGATTTGAAGAGTTTCGGGCTCATACCGGAGCTTTTGGGTAGATTTCCCATCATAACTTACCTGGATAGATTGACAAAAGAGACTCTTGTAAGGATAATGAGAGAGCCCAAAAATTCTATAATTAACCAGTTTACGGAATTGTTCAAAATGGATAATGTGGCTTTGGAATTTACGGATAAAGCGATTGAAGAAATCGTGGAAGATACGATGAATAAAGGTTTGGGAGCAAGAGGGCTGAGAGGAACTACTGAAAAAATTCTTGAAGATTACATGTTTGATATTGATAATAATCAACACATAATTATCGATTCTGTAGCTGAGAATTTATAAAAATACGATATTTTTTTTGTTTTCAAAAAAAAATAATATCTTTGCAGGACAAACACAAAAGAACTAATAGGATGATAAAAAATTTATTTAGTCTACAAGTCTTGCTTTTCAGTAGCATAGCTTACAGTCAGGTGCTTACCTATGTAGGATCCAACGCGTTGGTAACAGTTCAGAGTCAAACCCTTGTTTATAACGGAGGAGGATTACAGACTGCAGGGACTTCTGTTGTCAATAATGCAGGTAATATTATGATTAGCGGAGCGACTAGCGACCTTATGGATATTGGTGCAACCTCCAGTTTTAATCTTAAGTTTACAACCACTACCGATTATGGTCAGCTTTATGTTGCAGGCATACCTCAGACTGCAATAACGGGGAAAGTAAATAAGGAGTTTCAGTCAGATTATTTAAATGGTACAACGGGAAGGCAACAGACCGGTTTACCATTTTATAACTTTACTATTCAGGATCTGATCAATACTTTTGGATCAAACAAAATCAACTTTACGAACGGAGCGCTGAATTCTGCGGGACGTTTCAGTTTCAATTCTATGTTCAGGTGGAATAATTACAATTCCAAATTTGATCAGATTGTTGTTAATCCGGATAATACTACGGTCATAGGAACGCCGATGACTTATTATATTATTCCTCGCAGAGATGCCTCGGGAACATATTTCTGGTCTCCAACTACTGAAGTTAAAGTGTTTTCAGGTAGAGCTGCTTCTGATGAAGCTACTACTTCTTCCAATTATATTTTCAATCTTTCTGGTCAGGCCGCAGTTAACTTTGGTTATAACGGAAATAATAAAAACCAGTATGGTGAGAAGTATAACACTTATCTGGATGATCCTTTCAGAAATAAAACGCCATCTTGGGATGCGGATTACGGGAGAAATCTATATCAGTTAGCAAATCCGTTTTTGACTAACATAGATTTAAAATTCATTGCTACTAATGAATCAGGTCTTTTAAGCGACGGTAATTATATTCCAAACTTAGTTGGTGTTGCTTATTATGGAAATGGACAAATTAATTGGCAAAGTGCTACGGGAGCTAATTACGCCGGAACAACAATAGTTGCTTTAACATCCGGAGGCGCTTTTCAGGCAGGTGATATTTCAGGTAATAAGCTTGTAATAAAGCCGATGGGAGAATTTATGATTAAGTTAAATTCCAACGCTGCACAAACATTAGACTTATCCAAAACGAGAAGATTTAATCTTACATCCAGGGCTGATAATGTCAACTACTCTGTGACTTCTGCAAAGAATGCTTCTTTACTGGATGAAATTCCTGCTGACAAAGTTGTAAAACAGGTTGCTGTAGTAGCCTATGATCTGGATGGAATTGAAATAGACAGGACTTATTATGCTGTATCGCCTTCAGCTGTTACAGGATTTAACCCGGCTAGCACTACTTTGCAGGCTTATACTACACCCAATGCCAGTTCAGCATTAGATTCAAATGTTTCCGGCAGTAAGAAAATCTATACAAAAGAAGAGTCTCTCAACGGTGGTGAGGATATAAATGTTTCCGACAAGCTTTACATCAATGAAGCCAATGAAATTAATTTTAAATCCAAAGAAATCCCTCTGTATATTACAAACATAGCTCAGCCATATCATTTGAAGTTTGAAGTTTATGAGAAGGGAGAAAGAGCTACAGAAGGTTTGAGCAACGGAAAAAGCTTTTATCTGAAGAATGCTGACGGACAGTTTATAAAAATAAACGACGGGGACAGTCTTCCTATGAGCGGAGCACCAGTTTTAGGCCTTTATTATGAATTGCCTGAAGGAGCGACTTTAAGTACAGGGAATTCTGTTAAGTTTCAGACTTTAATTGCTAAAAAAGAGTCTAATTGGATTGTAAGGTTTGCTAAAGACTGGAATAGAGCAACTGTTGAGGTATATTCCGCAGCAGGACAGCTAATGAATTCTAAATCAAATATACCAACTAACGCAGATTATATTATTCCGGTGAATTTCCAGGCAAAAGGCGTATTTGTTATAAAAGCAATTTCTGACAAAGGAGAAGTTGTTATTAAAAAAATTGTTAACTAAAACACAAGACTTACTGATGATTAATCTTTTATTTAGAAGAAGAATATTTCTCTTCTTATTGATACTTACGAGTATTTTTAGTTTTGGGCAGACAGTGCCACCGCCACCAGAGAATCCTGAATCCGGCGATATTGGAACTTATCCGGCTTCTCCAATAGATGCTTATACCTTAATACTGTTTGTTATTGGTACGTTATTGATACTTTCAGTTTTCTTTTTAAAGCCAAAATCAAAAATAATACATTAATACAATATTTTATTAAACTAAAAACTCACTTTTTCCGGTGAGTTTTTTAATTTTACATTATGAAAAAAATATTGATCATTTGCGGTCTTTTATCATCTGCATCTTTTTTCTCACAGTTTACCGTTACTGTTGATTTACCTGCTTATTTTTCCGATTCGGATATCTATCTGTACGGTTTTAACGGTTCCAAGGAAATATTATATTCTAAAGCAAAAACCAGTAATGGCAAAGCTACTTTTAAAGTAGATAAAAAATACATCGGTATGATGAGAGCATTCTTTCAGAAGAATAACTCGTCAGTCAACATGGTTTCTGAGAATAAGGATGTTGATTTCAGAATTGAGCTGGATGGGAAGAATAAGATATCAAATGTTGTTTTTAACGATCAAACCAATCAGGTTTTTAGCAATGATGTAGATTTGCAGAAAAAGAAAGAACTTATACTGCCTGCTTTGATTCAGATCAAAGATTATTATAGGCCCAATGAAAACTTCTATAAGTCCTTAGATAGTGAAATTGCTTTATTGTCTAAAGATGATAACATCTCAGCCAGCGCATCTCATCCATTTTTAAGTTATTATCAGCAAAACCAGAAGTTTTCAAATCAGGAAAATGCGTCCCAGCTTAAGCCGGAAGATTATCTGAATTTCTATTCCAGGTCAAGTGAATATCTTGAGACCTCATTGTTATTAAAACCGTCATTGATTAATTATTTGAATGCTTCTAAATCCAATGTTGAAGGCGGAGTAGATAAGCTTCTGGAAGCTGTTAATGTTGAGACGCCGCGCGGGCAGACAATATTATCCGAGCTGATAGATATTTTTAATACCTATAACATGGATAAGCTCAAGGATAAGTATCTTGCCGAAGCTAACAATTTGAAATGTACTATCAACGACAGGCTTGCTTCTACACTTAAATCTAATAATAATACTGCTATAGGACAGAAGATGCCTAATGCAGTTTTCGTCAATCCTATTCATACGAAAGCGAAATCTTTGTATGATGTTAAAAGTGATAAAAAGATTGTTGTATTCTGGTCATCCACCTGTTCGCATTGTGAAGCGGAACTGCCTAAGATTTTAGAGAAATATGATAAGCTCAAGGCTCAGAATATTGCTGTTATCGGGCTTTCTCTTGACAGTAATCTTGATGAGTTCAGAAATAAAGCAAATAATTACCCCTGGATCAGTGATTCCGAAGGAAAAGGGTGGTATAGCTCATATGGTGAAACTTATAACATCAATGCTACGCCAACATATTTTGTATTAGACTCTGATAATAAGATCATAAGCAAACCAAACCACGTGGCAGACGTATTAGAATACTTAAAAGTTAATTAAAAAATTTGCGGAAATGTAAATAATCCTTATATTTGCACCACGAAAAAGGCGAGGTAGCTCAGATGGTTAGAGCGCAGGATTCATAACCCTGAGGTCACGGGTTCAATTCCCGTCTTCGCTACAAAATAGTCCGTAGTCTGTTTATCAGATTACGGATTTTTTATATAGTCACAATTAGGGACAATATCTGATGTATCGTATTGTTTCGTAAGTATTTATAATATTAGTGAAAAAAAATAATATTTTTTTTTCAAAAAATTTGGTGGGTAATACCAAAAGATGTATTTTTACAGTGCTTTTGAGACAATCACTCAGGGGCAATAAATTTTTTTTCATCATTTGTGTTTTTAGAATCGTACAATTGTACGATTCTTTTTTTTATATCTCATACATAACCAGAAGGTTAACAAAATATGAGTAGGTAACACTTCCTTCTTGCTGGTTGGATTTTAAAAACAAATCATTAGTTACTCCAAAAAAGTCGCTAAGTATCCCTTCATTTGCTTTAATAAATTTCATTTCATATTCTCTGTCTTTTTTCATCTTATCAGAGAAAGATGAAAGGATACGGTTTCTGAATACATCATCATTTACGGAAACAGCTCTTAAAAGGCTTTTGAGGGCGTAAAGATCTGCGCTGTAATTTAGCTCAGGGCTGTTTGACCGCTTTGCGCATAAAAATCCTATAAAGCTGGCTTCCTGTTCTCTTGCATATCCTAATTGATGGGACATTTCGTGAGCTATGGTAAATGGCAGTTGGGTTGAGGGTATATTCGGATTATACTGCGCTTCTGAAGTAAATGGATTATAGTACCCAAGGATGCCAGTTTTATTCATAAAACTATTGAACAGGCTTGGTTTAATCGAGAGATTTTGAATAGGGTTTTTAGAACAGATTTTTTTTGGAAGTAGTTTTTGTTGTTTTAGGATTTCATTTTTTATTTTTTCCTCATCATAAACCTTAAAAACACCATTTTTATCTTCATTCAGCAGTTCTCTTTCGGCTTTGCAAATATTAAGATATTTGATAGTTAATTTTTTAAGATTAGATTCAGAAATATTTTTGTTCTTCATTTTTGTAATCAAAGGAGGCTGGAAATAAAGCATACCCCAAAAACACTGGTAGGTGAAATAAAAAATATTTCCAATAATCAATAAATGTTTTATGTATTTTGCTGTGCGGCGTTTGATACTCATCGATATTAAATAGCAAATCAGCGCTGCAGTTATTATGTAAATCACATCCCCTGCTGAAAAGCTTATTTCCGAAAATAGTGGAATGTGCCAATATTTTTTCCAGTCAAAAAGTTGGGAAAAGAAATTGACCGCAAAATCCGATTTTGACATTATATAGAATAATAAAAACTGGGCAACCAAAATGATTGCCCAGGATTTATTTTTTTGTATGATATTTTTTTTAGTGTCCACCAGAAACTTTTTTATCAAAACTGATACCTTGACTTTTTAGTATTCCACTCACTCTCCAGGCATAGAATGCAAGATAAGCAAAACAAAGAATACCAACAATATAACTTTGCTTTATTCCGATGCTCTCTGAAACCATACCTTGCATCCAGCTCACGATGCCGCCTCCCATAATCATCATAATAAGGAAGCTGCTTCCTTGGCTTGTATGCTTTCCAAGTCCACTTACGGCCAATGTAAAAATACAAGGCCAGAGTGTACTGCAGAAAAGACCAACACTTGTGAAAGCGTAGATGCTGATAATACCATCAGTTAACATACCGATTGCGATAGCCAATATTCCCAATGATGCGAATATCAATAACATCCTTGCAGGATTTCCTTTGCTGGCCATATCTGCACCGATAAGAACAAGAATAATTAATCCATAAATGTAGAAAGGTGACAAGTCGTGCTTTGCGATAGCATTAACAATAAGAAAAACACCAAAAGCTAAATACGGAGCAATGAATCGTAAGATCTTCTGCGTATTCATGTTATCTGTAAAAGCCTCAACAGCGCCTGTCCAACGGCCAATCATCAAACTTGCCCAATATAATGAGATGTATGGTGATATATCTTTTAAATCATAAAATTCACCAGTCTTGGAATTTATAATAGTTTCCATATAAGCAGGTAAGTTACTAGCTGTGGAAACTTCCACACCAACGTAGATGAAAATGGCAAGCATTCCTAATACCAGCTGTGGATATTTCAGTGCAGAACTTCTCACAGCCCCGTCTTCTGCCGCAGATTCTTCAATAGTTTCCGGATGTTCCGGTAAAGATGAAAATTTAAGCAAAAGTGCAACGGCAAGGAAAGCGGCACCTAAAACCAAATAAGGAATCTTAACACTCTCAATACTCATATTTGTATTCTCAGAAGCAGCTGAACCGAAAATGGCAAAACTCACAATCAGCGGACCAATCGTAGTTCCGAAATTATTAATTCCTCCAGCCAGTGTCAATCTTTGCGAACCGGTGCTTACAGGGCCCAGCGCAATTGCAAGAGGGTTAGCAACAGTCTGTTGTAAAGAGAATCCTAATGCCACAATGAAAAGTCCGGAAAGCATCAGTGGAAAAGAATGAAGATTAGCGGCAGGGTAGAATAGCAGTGTTCCTAATGCGGAAATCGCTAAGCCTAAAGCTAAGCCGTTTTTATAGCCGATTTTATTCACAAGGTCTTTTCGCATAGCTAATGAGATCAGCATATATATAATAGATCCTACAGTGTAAGCAATGTAAAATGCTACAGATACAAGCTGACTCTGACCTTGCGTCAAATCAAATGCTTTCTTGAAAACGGGAATCAGAATGTCATTACTTGCCGCGACAAATCCCCAGAAGAAAAAGACGGTTACAAGTGGGATAAACTGTGCCCAGTTGGTTTTTTGTGGTTTCATATATTAATTATTTCTTAATTTAAGGTTATATTATAAAAACAAATGTAAGTAAAAACTCCTTTCAAATCATAAATTATTTTATTTTCTCAATAAGAGACAATTTGATTTCTTCAAAGGACATCTCTTTTAAAGTTTTAAGAGGTAAATCCGGTGTAAGGATGTCATTAAAGAAAACCTTCACCACGCCGGGATAACCTTTGGAATTGTCAAATGGAAACATCTCTTTTAGGCCTTGGAAAGTATAGACGGCAAGAGGGAACTGGTGTTTGGTCGCAAGAATAAAAGCGCCATCCTTGAAATCGTCCAGAACAACCGAAGTGTCATCTGGAACGCCGCCTTCAGGAAAAATAACAATGCTTTGTCCCTGCTGCATCCTTTCAGCGCACCGTCTGTAAACGTCAGCCCGGCTTCTGGCACTGCTTCGGTCCACCATTACACATACTCTCTTATACACTGTTCCGAAAATAGGGATTTTTACCAGCTCTTTTTTTCCGACATAACATAGCGGATGATTTGGGAAAAGGATACATGGCAGCATTATATCCATTATAGAAGTATGATTGGAGATAATAACGTAAGCCTGGTCTTTGTCAATTTTTTTACCCGTTTTATTGATAAGCCTGTACCGGAAGCCCATACCGTAGAACATTCCAATTGCCCAAAGACGGATAAAAAAGTAGCATAGTTTATAATCTTTTTGACGGATGGATAACAGATAAACCGGTAGAAAAAAAACAAGTGTAAGAATGGTACCCAAAATCACCATCCAGAATCGCCACAGATAGACTAAGATTGTCCTCATTAATAATTTTTAAAAATTAATAAGTCCAAAAATAGGTTTTTTATCCGTTAAAAATAATCTTTTTCTTAATAGAATAATTGAGCATTGATACCAGAAGGATGGCGGTAATCTTACTCATCATTTCCGGAGAGAGTACATAGAATTTGAGGTCAATGATGTCTCTAAACACAAAATGATAAAGAATCTGGAAAAGAATAAGACTTATAAATGTTGAAACAACAGAAACGGAAATAAAGTATAAAAATTCCTTTTTCTTGGAATGCTTCCCTCTCTCAAATACAAACCAGATGCTCAGAAAATAATTGGTGATAATTCCGCAGCTTGTGGATAAAATATTGCTAAACGGATATTTAATTCCATAGAGATTATACTCGGATGAGAAGAGCCTCGGAAGATAAACACTCAGTATTTTGAAGCTCCCGATTTCTACAATGGCACTCAGTCCTCCTGCAATAATAAAGAAGATGACTTGTTTCTGACGAAGAATTAACTGTTTCATTCTTTTGCAAATGTATAGTAATTGTTAAATGTTTTAAAATAATCGTTAAATAATTTTTTTGTATCAAAAATATTTTTACATTTATTTTATCATAAAAGAAGATTAATATTTAACTAAATATTGATTAAGTCAGAAGGTTATTGTTGAAAATACTGTAAACAAAGCAAATTATAATTATCCATAAGCCTGGCCGGGAGACTGGTCAGGTGATTTTTTCGCCACACATCACACCACTTCACAAAACATTAATTATTAACAAAATGAAAAATTCCAGCAGACCTTACAGAAAATTTCTGCCTCAGCAAAAAAAGATTGAGGAATTGGAAAAGAGCAGCTCAAGATTCAGGAGAATCTATTCCGAGTACGAACTGATGTCCGATGAACTCTGGAATCTCGAAAGCAGCGACACTTCACAAAGCATTCCGGATGACTTTATCAATGCTATAAAGCTGCAAACTACCTACCTGGAAGATGAAATAGAAGACTGGCTCATCGAAGATAAAGAATGACTGCATCACAGCAAAATCTTCCGGAAAATAAACTATTTTAGCACTTTTAAAACATAAAGTATGATTGCTATTGTAGACGGAGGATCCACAAAATGCGACTGGGTTATTCTGGAAAATGACGGTACGGAAGTCCTGAAAACAGAAACAGTCGGTTTCAATCCCAATATTACAAAGCCTGAACTTATAGCCGCGGAACTGGAGAAAAATCAGGCATTGACAAAGTTCTGTGATTATCTGGAGAATATCTTTTTCTATGGTTCAGGTTGCGGCACACCGGAAAACAGACTGATCGTAGAAAGAGAGATTCAGAAAGTGTTTACCAATGCCCATATACACGTGAAGGAAGACCTTTTGGCTGCGGCTTATGCAGCATACAGAGGCGTTCCGGCCATCGTCTGTATTCTGGGAACAGGCTCCAATGCGTGTTACTTCGACGGCGAAAATGTGAAAACGGAATTACCTTCCCTAGGTTTTTTGATTGGCGATGAAGGCAGCGGAAGCGCGTTGGGAAAACAGCTGGTACGCCATTATTTTATGAAAAAATTACCGCCGGATCTGCACCAGCAGTTTACTGAGATTTATCAGCTGCATATAGACGAGCTTCTGAAAAATATGTACCATAATCCTAGAGCGAATGCTTATATGGCAGATTTTACACGCTTCATTGTGGACAGGAAAACGCATCCATATTTTCAGAATTTTATCTATAAGGAACTGAAGAATTTCCTTGAGTTTCAGGTAATGCCGTATGAAGAATGCCGGGATGCCGAGATCAACTTTATAGGTTCGGTGGCTTATTTTTTCGAAGATTCTTTGCGGGCTGCAGCGGCAGATTTTCACTTCAAGGTTGGCACAGTCGTTCAGAAACCGATAGAAAGTCTGGTGAATTATCATCGTGACTATATCATTCCAAAGCTTTAACTTTGCATCAATAATTTGGGCGTATCCCTTTGTCCCGATCAAATCGGGACAAGCGGGTCGGTCTGCGGGCAGTCGCTCTACGCCTCTGGCGAGGAGCTCCGACAATGCCCTTCGCCCTTACGCATAAATAAAAACCCGTGACACTATTAATAACATAGTTTCACAACAAAAGAAATTCAACAATGTCAAAAAATTCAAGAGACCAAAACGCTTTTGATAAAGCAGCTTTAGATTATCACCGCCAGGAACCGAAAGGAAAAATAGAAGTGATACCTTCCAAACCGCATTCTTCCCAGAGAGATTTGTCACTGGCATATTCACCGGGTGTTGCCGTGCCTTGTATGGCCATTCACGATGATCCTCAATCTGTCTACGAATACACGTCGAAAGGAAATCTGGTGGCCGTCATCTCAAACGGAACAGCAGTTCTCGGACTGGGCGATATCGGTCCCGAAGCTTCAAAGCCGGTGATGGAAGGAAAAGGATTGCTTTTCAAAATATTTGCAGGCATCAACGTTTTCGATATTGAGATCAACGAAAAAGACCCGGATAAATTTATAGAAACGGTAAAAGCTATTGCGCCGACTTTCGGCGGAATCAACCTGGAAGACATCAAAGCGCCTGAAGCCTTCTACATCGAGCAGAGACTGAAAGAAGAATTAGATATTCCTCTGATGCATGATGATCAGCACGGCACTGCAATTATTTCGGCAGCTGCTCTTATCAACGCTTTGGAAATCGCAGGAAAAAAAATCGATGAAGTAAAAATGGTCATTAATGGAGCAGGAGCTGCTGCTATTGCTTGTGCCAAATTATACATCTCGCTTGGCCTCGATCCCAAAAATATCTTAATGTGTGACAGCAAAGGCGTTATCAACCATAAAAGAGAAAACCTGACACCGGAAAAACTGGATTTCATCGCTGAAACAGACATTTCGACTTTAGAAGATGCGCTGAAAGGTTCTGATGTTTTTGTCGGACTTTCTAAAGGAAATGTAATGTCGCCGGAGATGTTGCTTTCTATGGCAAAAAATCCGATTGTTTTTGCGCTGGCGAATCCGGATCCGGAAATCAGTTATGACTTGGCTCTTGCAACCAGAGATGATGTAATGATGGCGACTGGCAGAAGTGATTATCCTAATCAGGTTAACAACGTGCTTGGTTTCCCTTATATATTCAGAGGTGCCTTGGATGTTCAGGCGAAAGGAATTAATGAAGCGATGAAGCTGGCCGCAGTTCATGCATTGGCAGAAATTGCGAAAGAGCCGGTGCCGGAAATGGTAAAGCTGGCTTACAATGTGCGAGATATCAGCTTCGGGAAAGACTATTTTATCCCGAAACCTTTTGACAACCGATTGATTACCAAAGTTTCAATTGCTGTTGCCAAAGCTGCAATGGAAAGCGGAATTGCCGGAAAATCAATAGAAAACTTTGAAGATTACGAAAACCAGCTCCTGGACAGAATGGGACGCGATGAAAAGCTGGTAAGAATGATGCAGAACCGCGCTAAGGCTAATCCGAAAAGAGTAACACTGGGCAACGGTGAAGAGTATAACATTCTGAAAGCCGCTCAGATTCTTCAGGAAGAAGGTATCGCCTATCCAAGTCTTTTAGGAAGCAAAAGGCTCATCAAAGAAAAAATGGAGGAATATGGAATTACGCTGGATATCCCGATCATTGATCCGAATGATGACGAAAATAAAGAAACGCGGAAAAAATACAGAAAAACTCTTTGGGACAAACGCAACAGAAAAGGCATCAACGAGTATAAAGCAAAACGCCACGTAAGACAGCGCGATTATTTCGGACCGCTGATGCTGGAACACGGCGATACCGATGCATTAATCGTTGGCTTCTCAAAAAGTTATGCATCAGTTCTGAAGCCAATTTTGGAAATCATTGATAAAAAACCGGGCGTTAATAAAGTGGCGGCCATGATGATGATCCTTACAGAGAAAAAGCCGTTGTTCTTTGCAGATACATCGATTAACAAAAACCCGACTGCCGAAGATCTTGTTGAGATTGCAAGAATGGCGGAATATACTGTGAGATCTTTCGCGATTGAACCGAGGCTTGCAATGCTGGGTTACGAAAATTTTTCAGCAAAAGCAGATACTTCTAAAAAAGTAGCAGCGGCGGTTAAAATCCTGCACGAGAAATATCCGAAAATGATAGTAGACGGTGAGATCCAGCCGGACTTTGCATTAAACAGTGATCATCTTGCAGATTATCCTTTTTCAAAGTTGGGAACCAACCCTGCAAATGTTCTTATATTCCCAAATCTTGAAAGCGCCAATCTTTCTTACAAAATCATCAGAGGAATGAAAGCTGCACAAACCATCGGCCCTATTCTGATGGGACTCGATCAGCCGGTTCATGTTCTGCAGATGAGATCAAGCGTGGATGAAATTGTCAATTTAGCAACTATTGCAGTTCTGGATGCGCAGATGAAGGATAAGAAATAAATAGCTGATAGTATAGGCTTCTTAATATTTAAAATTAAAAATCCCGTTTTTATAAAAAGCGGGATTTTTTATTGGAACTCTTTTCATACTTTGCTGCTTATAATTATTGCCCAGTTTGGTATTGCAGAGAGGGTCATGTTTTGAAACTTTCATTATCCATTTTCTTTTAACAGCTGGTTTTCTAATTTTAGGGATTGGATTTCCTGTTCAAGTTTCTCGATATATTTTTTCTGGGTTTCAAGAAAAAAGTCCGGAACATTGGAATAGGTAATATTACTCCCAGAATGGTCATGAAATGTAGAATTGTCAAACTGAAGAGAAAACTTGGTTTCTTTCTCTTTGAGGTCTTCCACAGGCACATCCAGTGCGGCGGCTAGTTTTTCCCACTCATCATCGTGGATGCGTACCTCGCCACGTTCTTTGCGGGAGTAGTTGGAGGTGTCTGTAGATAATATTTTTGCCAATTGTACTTGGGATTTACCTTTTTGTTTGCGGATGGTTTTTAATTTTTCTTGAATCATTTGTATTAAGTTTTGCGCAAATGTGCAAAATGTGTATAAAATTTGCAAGAAAATTGCAAAAAAATTGCAAATTATTTTTGCTTTTTTACTGATTTTAATTTTTAGTTTAGCAATGTCAATAGTGACAGATAATTATTAAAAATTTTTATTATGAAAAAAATTAGTTTAAAAACTATGAAAAATGGCTTATCAAGAAATGAAATGAGAAATGTGAAAGGAGGGTGTGGAAATGGGCAATGCAGTGGCCTTAACTGCTTGATACACACTTGTTGCAATGGATATAGATGTTGGTATCTAAGTAGTGGGGCTGTTTGTATGTAAATAAATTAATTAATTAATTATAGATACTATTTATCTTTGATTCAAAACATACAGATTCAGTTAAATAGTATCTGTATTTTAGCATTAGTTAATTGATTTCATCTTACATTATTAAACTCTAAATTCTTAATTATACCAAAAAATATTTTTGTATTAAAATATAAATTTTGAATAATTGCTCATATAATTTCATGAAGAAAATTACATTTTTTTTACTAATTTTTATATCTCAGTCTATAATATTTGGACAAAATACGAAATTAAAGATACACTCCAAGTTAGAAAGTGATACATTGCTTATACAATCTATTTTTTTAGATGAGCAAATGCATAATTTCTCGTTCAATGATTTACCATACGTAAAAATTCCAATTATAAAAAATTATGCAGAATTTACTTTTAACCTCAAGGATATCCATCCATTCATAATAATGGATAAGGGTTTTGTTTCTGATTTTATTTTTCTTAATGAAGGTGATAATTTAATAACCGTAGATCAAATTAATAAAAAAATTTTAATTGACAATAAGTATCAAAATGAATACAATATAATGAAAGAAAAATTAATTAATACTTCTTTATTGAACTTTGAACTAGTTGGTGAGACTAATATGAATAAACTTAAAGATATAAATGATGAAATATTACAAAAATACATAGAACAAAACGCACAATCAAAAGTTGCTTTTTATTATTTGGCGGCTGATATTCTGGCTTTTGGAAAAACGAATTCTAAAATAAAGCAATCGCTTGAAAGTTTTGAAAGGGAAATAAAAGACACGCAAGATTATAAGTATGTTTTAAATAAACTTAAAACATTAAGTGATAAAGATTTTTTTATTAAAAATTCGTTAAAATTAAAAAACATTGCTTTAAAGCAAGAAGATTTACCCATCAAAGAGAGTGCATTAAAAAATGATTTTACCTTATTAGACTTTTGGTTTTCAAGTTGTGAACCATGCATAAGACAGTTTCCTCAATTATTGAAAATATTTAATATCTATAGAAACAAAGGCTTTAACATATTAGGTGTTTCAGTAGATGAAACAAACAAAATTAATAAATGGAAAAAGATTATTAATGACAAAAATCTTTCTTGGCCTCAATATTTAGATGAAAATGGCATGAATTCTAAAAAAAATAATATTGTTATTTTTCCTACTAATTTCCTTATAAATAAAAGCGGAAAAATAATAGCAAAAGACATCACACCCGAAGAATTAGAAAAATTTTTGGAAGAAAATCTAAAAAAATAAACTTAAAAATTTTCACAAAACAATAATGACTACTAACCAAGATTTAGAAGCAGTATTTTCTTATGCACAATCACAAGATATAATAATAGACAAAAAAGAATTTCAGTTTCAGGTAGAAACACATCCCGACTATCCTAGTTTATTGGCATTTGCAGATGCCTTTTCGTTTTTTAAAATCCCAAATATGGCTGCCAAATTATTTGCAGACCAATTAGAAAGTTTGCCTAATTCTTTTGTAGCATTATTGGGAGAAGATATGAAGCAGGATTATTTGGCTCATGTTACCAAGAAAAATGGGTTATACCAATTTACTTATGAAAAGCAAACCAAAAAACTAAATACTATAGAGTTAAAAAAATATTGGCAGGACATTGTCTTTCTTGCAGAAAAACCGGAAGATTTTACAAATGCAACACCTAAAAATAACCCTATAAAAACTTTGGTGCTTTCTGTTTTTGCATTGTTGATTTTGGGGATTATTTATTGGTTTTCGGGGGCTTTGTTTTCTGTTCTCATTGGTGCAATTTCTATGGTCGGGATTTTTCTTTCGATTGAAGCACTAAAAACAGAATTGGGCATAGAGTCTAAAGTATCTAAAAATATGTGCAACGTAGTTGCCAATGCAGATTGTAGCACAGTAATTAATTCTAACAAAATTACTTGGCTTAAAAATTTTAAAATTAGTGATATTAGTATTTGGTTTTTCAGTTCGCAGTTACTATCAATCCTGCTGTTTTCAGTTTACGGTGCCATAGAAAACTATTTTTCGCTTATACTTTTTGTATTTGTTTTGGCTATCCCAATGACATTGTATTCTATTTTTTTTCAATATAAAATAGAGAAAAAATGGTGTCCCATTTGCCTTGGTATTATTGTTTTAGTTTATGTACAACTATTGCTTTTGGCAATTAATAATTCTGCTTTTTTACCTAGTTTTAATTTAAAGATCGTTTCACTTTTTGTTTTAGGACTTTCATTGGTTGCATTTTTGGTTTATATGATAAAACCGTTGCTGTTAAACATTAAAAATCTGAAAGAGGAAAATATAAAAAATCTTAGATTTAAAAGAAACTACAGTATTTTTAAAAATAATCTAGAAAAAGAAGAGCAGCAGTTTTTTGAACATACAAATCTGGTTTTAGGCAATTCCAATTCTAGCTTAAAGATCTCAATTGTAACCAGTCCATTATGTGAGTATTGCAAAGAAGCACATGAGATTTTACACAAAATTTTGAAAAACAACCACAAAAATTTAAGTATCTCTGTCCGGTTTAATTATTCTGATAAGTTTGATGAAAACACCCAAAAATTATTTTTCAGATTAATAGAAATTCATCAGGAAAAAGGCGATTTTGCATTTTCTGATGCTCTGCAAAATTGGTTTGAAAACAAAAACATAAACCAATGGCTCTCAAAATATGGTGAACCAACGAATAACGAGCAAATAAAAACGCAACTGCAAGCAATATCCCAAGAAAATGTATCTAAAAGCCTGAATTTCACACCTAATATTTTTATCAATCAATATAAATTTCCCAATTTGTATGAGCGAAACGATTTAGGTTATTTTATTAACGATTTAATAGAGGATGAGGAATTATGAAAATAATACAATCGTTCTGGTCGGGGAGGTTAAGTGATATTAGAGACAACAGAGGTTGGCTTTCTTATGAGTATCATTGGTTAGGTTGGATCTTGAGTTGTAATCAACTACGAAAATTTTACGATGTTGTTGAGCTTTATACAGATGCTTTTGGCTATGAAATTCTCATTGAAAAACTAAGGCTTCCTTATACAAAAGTTCATGTGGTTTTGGATGAAGTCAATGAGTATCCAAAAGACCTCTGGGCTATTGCAAAAATAAAAACCTACGAATTACAAGACGAGCCTTTTCTGCATATAGACGGAGATGTTTTTATTTGGAATAAGTTTCCTCAAGAATTAATGTCAAGTAGCTTAATTGCTCAAAATTTAGAAAATACGACTGATTATTATCGTGAAATGTGGAATGAAATTGTCCCACACTTAAATTTCATACCAGGAGATATCTATAATTATCATAAAGGATTAATCAGTTTAGGGTGCAATATGGGAATTATTGGCGGAAACGATGTCGATTTTTTTAGGGAGTATACCAAAAAATCTTTTGAATTTGTGGATAAAAATAAAGAGGCATGGAATGATGTTAATCTATTTAATTTTAATATTTTCTTTGAACAGGAGCTCTTTTATGAAATGGCTTCTATAAACAAAAAACAAATAAATTATTTGTTTGATGAAGTTTGGGAAGATAATTCTTATCTCGGTTTAGCTAATTTTCGAGATATTCCGCACAAAAGATTTTATCTCCATTTATTAGGAAGCTTTAAAAGAAGGTTTACAACTTGTAAAAATTTGGAAACTTATGTAATAAAAGAGTATCCGGAGTTTTATTTGAATCTTAAAAATTTAATTCCCGATAGATTTGAACATTTTGATAATGAAATTTCGGATTACGATTTTTCTAAAAACAGCAATCAAAATCTTATCAATCAATTCAAAAGAGATCTTTTGGATAATAAACTAATTATTAATCCTAAAAGTTTGTTAGCTAGAAATCTTAACTTGGTTAATATTTTTGAAAAATATGATCATTACATTGATAGCAATGTCGATTTTGTATTGGTATTACTCAACTGTTTTGAAATTGAAAATGATGATAATGCCGAAAATCAAGAGAACCAAAATTTAAAAGTATATGAATTTGATGGAACTTTTATCAGACATGACTTTGATGAGATTGATATTTTAATGATAACAGAATTAAAAAATAAAATACTGAAAAGTGATTTTTTTAAAAATATGCAACAATATCTTGATGAAGATTTTACCAAGGAAGATTTGAACCAATTTAATGAACTTTTGATAGATCGTTTGAGATATTTTTTAGAGTGCAAAATTCTTATGATTTTGGAAAAATAAATGAAAAAATCGTTTCCCTTTTACAAACAACCCGACACCAAAGACTGCGGCCCCACTTGCCTGCGCATCATCTCCAAATATTACGGCAAAACCATCCCATTACAGCAAATCCGTAATCTCTCCGAGACCACACGGGAAGGAAGTAGCCTTTTGGGGTTAAGTGAGGCTGCGGAAAATCTGGGATTCAGAAGCTTGGGCGTTCAGATTGATTTTAATACGTTGGTGGAGGACGTGCCATTTCCTTGCATTGTGCATTGGAACAAGCAGCATTTTGTGGTGGTTTATGAAATTGTAAAAAGTAAAAAGTACAATGTAAAAAGTAAAAATTCCGCACAACAACAAGAACGCACCAAGTCCCTCTCCTCGGGAGAGGGATTTAGGGTGAGGATCTCAGACCCGAGTTATGGGTTAATCACCTATACAAAAGAAGAGTTTATCAAAAGCTGGATTGGCGAAAATGCAACCGAAACTACCGAAGAAGGTGTTGCTTTGATATTGGAAACGACACCTGCATTTTTCAGTAATGAATTTGATGAGGCAGAAAGCAAAGCAAGTTTCAAGTTTTTATTCAAATATCTGCTCAAATATAAATCGCTGGTGGTGCAGCTCGCTGTTGGACTGCTTGCGGGGAGTTTACTGTCATTAATCCTTCCATTTCTTACGCAAAGCATCGTAGATGTCGGAATCCAAAACCAGGATTTGAATTTTATTTACTTGATTTTGCTGGCGCAGATTATGTTATTCTTCGGAAACACAGGTATCAATGTCATCCGGAGCTGGATTCTGCTTCATCTTTCCACAAGAATCAATATTTCTATTATTTCTGATTTCTTTATCAAACTGATGAAACTACCAATCAGCTTCTTTGATACCAGGATGACGGGAGATATTATGCAGCGGATCAACGATCATCACAGAATTGAACAATTGCTCACCAATTCTTCGCTCAACACTCTGTTTTCATTGGTCAACCTGATTATTTTCAGCATCGTTTTGTTGTTTTATGATTATCGGTTGTTTTTAGTTTACTTGGTGGGTGCTTCATTATACATTGGATGGATCACATTTTTTCTAAAAAAAAGAAAGGAGTTAGACTACAAAAGGTTTTCCCAGGTTTCTCAGGAACAAAGCAAAGTGATTGAACTCATCAACGGAATGCAGGAGATCAAAATGCACAATGCCGAAAAGCAAAAACGCTGGGACTGGGAGTTTCTTCAGGTCAAATTGTTTAAGATCCAGGTCAAATCACTTTCATTGGAGCAGTGGCAATCCGTTGGTGGCAATTTCATCAACCAGATGAAAGATATACTGGTGAGCTTTCTTTCCGCAAAGTTAGTCCTGAGTGGGAATCTGACTTTAGGAATGATGCTTTCCGTTCAGTACATCATCGGACAGCTGAACAGTCCGCTTTTGCAGTTGGTTGAATTTATCCGCCAGACTCAGGATGCGAAAATCTCTCTGGAAAGATTAGGGGAAATACACGATAAGGAAGATGAGGGCATTAATAACGCAGGTAATTATACAGAGGAGATTCCGCAAAAAGACATTGAACTGAAAGATGTGTCGTTTCGCTATACGGGGTCAGATCAGTTTGTTTTTGAAAATTTGAGTTTAAGTATTCCTTATCAGAAAACAACCGCCATTGTTGGAGCCAGCGGGAGCGGCAAAACAACGTTGCTGAAACTGCTGATGAAATTCTATGAACCCAATTCGGGAGATATTAAAATTGGTAATACGGATCTTATTAATATTTCGCACAGATTCTGGAGGGAGCATTGCGGTGTTGTGATGCAGGACGGTTATGTTTTCAATGATACCATTGCCAATAATATTGCAGTAGGAGAAGATTATGTTGATAAAAATAAACTACGTCAGGCAGTCGAAATCGCGAACATCAAATATTTTATTGAAGGTTTGCCACTAAGCTACAACACTAAGATCGGGAATGAAGGTGTCGGGATTTCCGGTGGACAAAGACAAAGACTGTTTATTGCCAGGGCCGTTTATAAATCTCCACAATATATCTTCTTCGATGAGGCTACTTCTGCTTTGGATGCTAATAACGAAAAAGTGATTATGGAAAATCTGGAACAGTTTTTTAAAGGTAAAACGGCAATTGTGATTGCTCATAGACTTTCCACCGTAAAACACGCTGATAAAATTATAGTATTAGATAAAGGAAAAGTGGTAGAAGAAGGCAGTCATAATGAGTTAGTAGCAAGCAAAGGCGAATATTTCAGACTCGTTAAAAATCAATTGGAACTTGGAAACTAAAAAAGATATATTGGATAATCTGGAACTTCGGAGTGAGAACGTTCAGGATATTTTAACGCAACCACCGCATTGGATGATCCGATGGGGAAATTCTGTTATTTTCATTATTCTCATCATGGTTTTGGTAATGAGCTGGTTTATCAAATATCCGGAATTTATCCCCGCTCCGATTATTGTGACCTCGCAAAACCCGCCGGAAAAGATCCAGGCAAGAATCAATTCCAGAATTGAGAAGATCCTGATTAAAGATCATCAAAGTGTAAAGAAAAACGATGTACTGATGATTTTGCAATCTACAGCCAATTATGATGATGTTCTGAAACTCAGAACATTAATGGATTCGATAACGCCAAGCCGATTATTTTCTTTTCCGATCAATCTGACGTCGAACTTTAGATTAGGTGAGCTTCAGAGTGATTATAATAATTTTGCCAAAGCCTTTCAGGATGAAAAACTATTTTCAAGATTACAGCCTTATTCTCCAGATAATCTTGCAGCTAGCGAAGTATTGTCTGAATACAGCGGTAGGATCGCGACTTTAAAGCAGCAGTTAAATCTTGAAAACGCCAAGTTTGACTTAAGTAAAAAGAATTTCAGTCGTTCCCAATCTTTATTTGACCAAGGAGTCATTTCAAAAATGGAACTGGAAAATGAAAAAATAAAATATCTTCAGGCGGAACAGAATCTTAAAACAATCCATATTTCACTTTCGCAATTGCAGGAAGGGATTTCCAATCTCCAAAAAACGAAAAGCAGTGCCAATATCAATTCCGAAAAAGATAAGATCAATTATTCTTCCCAAACCTTGCAGCTTTTTGAGCAACTGAGAAAATCTCTGAAGCAATGGGAGCAAAATTATTTAGTTATTTCTTCCACGAATGGAGTTATAAGTTTTCAGCAATTCTTCGGAGAGAATCAATTCGTGAAATCCGGCGATGCTATTCTCACGATATTGCCAGCCGATAAAATGGCTGTTGTTGGCAGAATGCAGGTTCCGTCCATCAATTCAGGAAAAATTATTCCGGGAGAAAAAGTGTTGATAAAACTGGACAACTACCGTTATCAGGAATACGGAATTGTAGAAGGAAAGGTTCAGAACATCTCACTATCTCCGGATGAGAAAGGAAATTATTATGTTGATGTAATGCTTCCAAAAGGTCTTAAAACATCATACAATAAAAAACTCCCTTTAGACAAAGAACTGAAAGGCAACGCAGAAATTGTAACCCAAGATCTACGACTGATTGAACGTTTTTTCTATCAGATCAGAAAGCTGTTGAAGTTTCAGGGTTAATTTTATTTACATTAAAATTTAATTTTTTAAGAAAAATTTCAATGGTTTCTATGTCATGTAATGTAAATGTATAGGATATGCTTTGGACGAACATAGGACGAAGATAGGATGAACAATACATATACTTAGCATAGTTAAAAATTTTCACTCTGCCCAAAACTCAATTTTGAAATTTGAAATTTTACAAGAGAATTGTTGTTTTCCAGATTTAAAGGTCTTAATGCTTTCATTTTAATTACCTTTATATAAAAAACAATGATGAATTACGATGACAAGTTTACAAAGCAGTTTGAGGATAAATTTCAGAAAAATCTTGAGCTGATAAGAAGTATGCCTCCTGAAGTCCTGGTTACTGTTAACGAAAATCTACTAATAATTAAGGAAGCAATTGACGAAATAAAAGCCAATCCTAATAAATCTGATGACGACATGGTAAAGCTGAAAGGATTAGTAAATGATCTTCTGGTCTTAAAAACGCAGATAGAAGATATGCAGTTAATTTTAGGCGAAAGTATCTACAGGCAGTCTTTGGCTTATTTTGAGAATGTAAAACGTCTTGCCCAAGAAGGTGATAAAAAAGCGGAAGAAATCTATAATGACTTAAAACAGTATTTTGAAAAATTCGACTCAAATTAGATTGCACATTTATTATATTACTACTGAAAATACGGAATAGACTGCTAAAATAATTAAAGAATGACCTGTAAAAGCCATTTTAACTTATAAAAATGGCTTTTATTTTTAAGTTAATTTATATCTTCGCAAAAGTCTAATTTTTATTTTTAATGATTTATTCTCTAAAAGGAATTGTTCAGGAGCTCACGCCAACTTTTGCCGTGGTGGATGTAAATGGAGTGGGGTATTATGTTGGAATAAGTCTGCAGACCTCCCAAAATATGAAACAGGGCTCAGATGTCCTGTTATACATACAGCAGATTATACGAGAGGATGCCCATCTGCTATTCGGCTTTTTTACCAAGCAGGAAAAAGAAATGTTCAATCTGTTAATTAGTGTTAATGGAGTAGGACCTGTTTCTGCGTTAATATTGCTATCTTCGCTTAGCTTAGCAGAGGCTGCCAATGCGATACTTTCTGGTAAAAGCGGACTGATTCAGAAAGTAAAAGGAATAGGTGCCAAAACGGCGGAGAGAATCATAGTTGATCTTCGGGATAAGGTCGGCATATTCGGGCATTCTGAGGAAAAACTTTCTGGTATTCCAGACAATAAAATCAAAAATGAAGCGTTATCAGCATTAGAAGTTTTGGGTATCTCGAAAAGAATCAGTGAGAAAATTGCAGACAGAATTTTGAAGCAGAACCCTAACTTTTCAGTAGAAGAATTAGTGAAAGAGATTTTAAAAAATATTTAACAATTGATGATGGTTTATCATCGGTTTCTTAAAAGAATATAAGTGAAGAAAAATATTTACCTTTATAAATTAACCCTACTTTTCATTTTTTTTGCAGGTTATGCCAATACTTTTGCGCAGGAAAAACCTGCTGACAGTTTAATCAGTATCAGGAAAGATTTCAGTTTAGCCGATCCGATCCGTTATGATGCCTATTATGATATCAAAACCGGAATGTATTACTTATATCCGAAAATCGGAAACTCTGTTGTAGGTGCGCCGATTGCGATGACCTTCGAGGAGTATAAGAATTACGTCATGCAAAACAATCTTCGTGCCTATTATGAAGAAAAATCGCTTCTGAATGATCTTGGAAGGAGAAAAGACCAGACGGATGCTAAGAAAAAAGGCCTGATTCCGGCGATTACGATCAAAAATAAAATGTTTGAAAATATTTTTGGCAGTAATAAGATTGAACTGATTCCACAGGGTTTTGCTTCTTTTGATCTGGGGATTCTTTATCAGAAAATTGATAATCCATTGATTCTTCCTCAGAACAGAACAAGTTTCGCAATCAATATCCAGCAGAGAATTCAGCTGGGAATAACCGGGAAAGTCGGAGAAAATCTTCAGCTGAAAGCCAATTATGATACTCAAAGCGGATTTGCTTTTGAGAACAGGATGAATATGGTCTGGCAGGCAAAAGGTTCCTGGAAAGATCTGCAATCCAAAGGTCTTAATGAAAAAGGACAGGATCCTGAAGATAAGATTATCAAAAGAGTGGAGGTCGGTAATATCAATATGCCGCTTTCAACGAGTTTGATCCGTGGTTCGCAGTCGCTATTTGGTTTAAAGACAGAATTCCAGTTGGGTAAGACAACCGGAACTTTGGTGTTTTCCCAGCAGCAGGGTGAGGCCAAAACCATTGTTGCGCAAGGTGGCGGAACGATGAGTACGTTTAAGATCAATGCATTTGATTATGAAGATAATCAGCACTACTTTCTGGGCCATTATTTTCATGATAAATATGACGAGTCCCTGCAAAATTATCCTCTTATCAACTCCAGCATTAACATTACAAGAATGGAAGTCTGGGTGCTTGATCAGGGCGGATCTAACATAGAGTCGCAAAAACCTATTGTCGGGATCAGGGATTTAGGAGACGGAACCGGCATTATTCCTAATAACAGCAATAATAATCTCTATCAGCAGATTTCATCAGCTTTAGGAAGTTCCAGAGATGTTGTTACAGCGTATAATACTCTGAACGGAAGGTCTTTCCCTAATGCTCAGGGAACTCCTGAACCATTTGTTTCGGGTGAGCATTTCATCAATAATATTAAAGCAAGAAAACTGACAACGTCAGAATATAAATTCAATTCTCAACTAGGTTACATTTCATTGAATCAGAGGCTTAATGAGAACCAGTTTCTTGCAGCATCTTATTCTTATACCATCAACGGGTCCAGCCAGGTTTATAAAGTTGGAGAGTTCTCGGAAGAAAATGCCGTATTGATTACAAAATTGCTGAAATCAAACTCCACGACTAAGACTACTTCTCCTATGTGGGAGCTGATGATGAAGAATATCTATTCTCTGAATGCCAACCAGCTTCAGCCGAAGGATTTCTTATTAAATGTGTACTTTAAAGATCCTTCATCTGGAGGTAAAGTTAATTATCTCCCGGGCGCTACTTTTACAGATAATATAGGAAAAGAAAAAGAAAATCTTTTGAGACTTTTTAACTGGGACAGGCTTAATGTTAATGGAGATTTACAAACCAATTCTGATGGTACAAAAGGTGATGGTGTTTTCGATTTTGTTAATGGTATTACTGTAGAGTCAGAAAATGGTAAATTAATTTTCACAAAAGTTCAGCCCTTTGGAAGTTATTTAGATGGCATCTTAACAGGAGATAAGAAAAATTTTGTCTTCGGAGAGATGTACACTAAACAAAAAGGTCAGATTCCTTTCGAACAACGTTATACCATAGAGGGAAGATATAAAGGAAGCCAGGGACAAGGTATTTCGTTGGGAGCCATCAATGTTCCGCAGGGTTCTGTAAAGGTCACTGCAAACGGCGCTCAGCTTGTAGAAGGTGTGGATTATACTGTAGATTATATGCTTGGGACGGTTAATATTATCAACGAAACAGTAAAACAATCTGGTCAGGCTATCAATATTTCTCTTGAAAACCAGCTGACCTTCAACACACAGAGAAAAAGTTTCTGGGGATTGAATCTTGAAAGAAAGTTCAATGAGCATCTAACAGTTGGCGCTACCGTTGTCAATTACAGTGAAAGACCGCTGACGCAGAAAGTGAATTATGGTCAGGAAGCGGTGAGCAATACAATGGCAGGATTCAATTTGATGTATAACAATGAACTGCCATTCCTGACGAGATTAACGGATAAGATTCCTTTGATCAATACGGAAGCACCATCTAATTTAAATTTCAAAGCTGAAGCGGCCTATCTGATTCCCGGGCAAAGCAAAGGGATCAATGATCAATCATATATTGATGATTTTGAGCAGACTACGTCAAAAATATCACTTAAGGAACCTGCGATGTGGAGTATCGCTTCCCGTCCGGAAAAAAACAAGGATTATCCTGCCATCTTCCCATCTGTAGATAATGATAATACCAACAGTGGAAACGGGAGGGGATTACTTTCCTGGTATCAGATAGATCCGCGTTTCTATGGTGTGGGCGGTTCTGCACCAAACGGAATCAATGCCCAGCGTTTATCCAATCATGCTTCCAGAAGAGTTCAGATGAGGGAACTTTATAATAACAGGGATTATGTGGCAGGCGAACAGACCATCCTTAATACATTTGATATCACTTATTACCCACAGGAACGTGGTCCTTATAATGTGAACCCGGCTGCAGAAACTACCGCTCAGAGATGGGCCGGCTTGATGCGTCCGATTTCTGTTACCAATTTTATCACATCTAATATTGATTATGTAGAATTCTGGCTGATGGATCCGCGTGCAGATGGTAATAATCTTGGTTCAGATCCTAAATTATTATTGCAGTTAGGAAACGTTTCCGAAGATGTGCTGAAAGATGGCAGATTACAATATGAAAACGGTTTGCCTACAGCCAGCACTCCTACAAATACTACAACTTCAAATTGGGGAACCCAACCGAAACAAGTGCCGATTCTCTATGCATTTTCTTCTGAAGGAGATGAGAGAGGGCAGCAGGATTTGGGTTACGATGGTTTAAACGGTGCACAGGAGCAGGAAAAATTCGGGGTTAATTTTGTAAACCCTGTAACAAATGAGCTGGATCCTGCATCTGACAATTTTGTGTTCTACCTTTCCAACCAGTTTCAGGGAGATCTTGCTTCTTCTTTGACGGAGCGTTACAAGTATTTCCGCGGACCGGAAGGAAACTCTGCTGCCAACAGTCTGGAAGTTGCTACTCAGACACCGGATGCTGAAGACATCAACAGGGATTACAATCTGGACCAGACAGAAAATTATAACCAATATACCATCGATCTTTCGCCAACCAATATGGCTATCGGTAAGAATAAAATCGTTGACATTAAAGAAGTCGATGTAAAATTCGAGAACGGACAGGCCGGAAAAGTAAAATGGTATCTTTTCAGAGTTCCTGTTGCAGAATATGACGATACTTCTAAAGTTGAAGGTTCTGATATTTCTGTCCTTAATAATGTGAGATTCGCCAGATTATTATTGAAAGGTTTTGACCAGACATCAACATTAAGATTCGGTTCATTCGATTTAGTAAGATCAGACTGGAGAAAATACAGCAACCAAATTTCCAGTGTAACGGTAAATTCGGAAACTGAAGGTGCGCCGAGTTCAAACGTGAATCTTAATGCCAATTTCGATATCGGAAGTGTAAATCTTGAAGAAAATGCTTTGGGAACTCCGCCTTACGTTTTGCCTCCGGGAATAGACCGACAGGTTTTGAGCGGTAATGCTGGCGCGCAGAGACAGAATGAGTCTTCTCTTTACATGAAAGTGAAGGATCTGAAGGGTGAATCAAGAGGTGTGTTCAAGAATACAAGTCTTGATATGCGTCGATATAAAAAATTGAAATTATTTGTACACGCAGAAAATCAAATAGATCCTTCTATCAAACTAGATGAAAATGCAAAATTTTTCATCCGTTTTGGTAGTGATGCGACAGATAACTATTATGAATATGAATCATCTTTAACATATACTGCAAGTAATGCAACATCGCCATTAGATATTTGGCCGGATGCAAATACTGTAGATTTAGAGATTGAAAATTTTGTGAATGCCAAGCTGAAAAGAGATGAGCTTTCCAGATCCGGAAATCAGAATCTGGCAGTAAGATATCTTTATCCAGATTATGGAGATGATAATAAACGAATCTATGTAAAAGGACGTCCAAGTATTGGTAATGTAACGACCATTATGATCGGTGTGAGAAACAATGATAAATCAATTGGTAAAACGCTTGTTCTTTGGGTCAATGAGATCAGGCTTTCAGAAATTGAAAATAAAGGAGGCTACGCAGGAAATGCAAGTTTGAATTTCAACCTTGGAGATTTCGCAATGGTAAATGCCAATGCTTCCTATGCATCCATCGGTTTTGGTGCAATTGATCAAAAACCTTCGGAAAGATCTCAGGATGAAAATTCGGCGTTCAGTATTAACACAACGGTTAATGTAGATAAGTTTCTTCCGGAGAAAGCGGGTGTTAAAATTCCGCTGAATTATTCTTACACGCAAACCATTACCGATCCTAAGTACAATCCGCTTGATAATGATGTAGAACTTAAGAAAGCACCAAACCAGGATGAACTGAAAAAAGTGGTGAGAACCTATACTCAGCAAAGAAGTATTGGCGTGGTTAATGTCAGAAAAGAAAGAATGAATCCTGATAAAAAGGCCAAATTCTATGATGTGGAAAACCTGAGCCTTACCGCGATTTATAATGATGATTTTTACAGGGATATTTATACCAAACGAAACTATAGGCAATATCTAAATGGATTCCTGGAGTATAATTATACTTTCAAGCCTTATGTTCTGAAGCCGTTTAATAAAATGGTGAGCGATACTGCAAAATCATATAAATATCTGAGATGGGTAAAAGAATTTAATTTTAATCCGGTTCCGACCAGATTGTCTTTCAGAACCATTCTTGATAGAAATTATAACGAGCTTGAATACAGAAATGTCGATGCCTTGTTATCAGGAAATGCAGGTCAGGATTTTGATGTCATCAGAAACAGGAATTTCTTCTTCGGATGGCAATACAGCCTGGGATTCAATTTTACAAAGTCATTGAAGCTTGAGATCAATTCAGAAACCAAAACGCTGAATGATAACCTGGATGTGAATGCTATGAACAATCGCTCAATATTCAGCAATCCTTTCAGAGCGGGTCGTCCGGTATTGTACAATCACAGAGCTCAGCTTAGCTACAGATTACCGTTTGAGTATCTGCCTTATCTTGATTTTATCACAGCAGAACTTAGCTACCAGTTCCAATATAACTGGAACGCAAGATCTACTGCTGCAAGGAATGTTGAATTTAACGGTACAATAGAAAACCTGGGGAATCTTTCACAGAACACCAATGCAATAGTAGCAACATCTACGGTAGATGTTCCTAAGTTCTTTACTAAGTTCAGCTATTTCAGAAAGATTAATGAAACCATGCAAAAGCGCCGCCAGGAGATCGACTCGCTTGCGAATGTCTATAATACGGCATTCACAAAGAAAAACAGCAGGTTTAAGTTTAAGAATTATAAGTTCAAAAATAAGCTGAACCCGTTACAGGCGGTTGCCTACGCACTGACGTCTGTGAAGCAGTTCAATTTTAATTATAATGAGAACAACGGAATCATCTTGCCGGGGCTGTTATCTGCACCTAACTTCTATGGCTATGGGCAGACACTTGGCGGACCAACTATCGGTTTCTTGCTGGGATCTCAGGCAGACATCAGAAGAACTGTGATAGAAAATGGCTGGGTTTCTCCTTCTAAACTTATGAATGACCCTTATTCCGAGCTGAATAACAGAACCATTACCGGAGACCTTCAGCTAATGCCGGCTAATGATCTGAGAATTGACTTCAACATTTTGCAGAATTACAGCAGAAATTATATTCAGGGTGGCTATAATGTCGTAGATGAGTCTAGAAATTACAAAGGTTACAGAGATGCTTTTGGAACAGAGCTTATCACACATTCCAATACGGCCTGGTCATTCAGTACAGCGTTCAAAGGAGATGGAGAGATTTACAAATTGATCAAAGAAAATGCATTGGCAATTTCTCAGCAATATGAGGGAGTAAAAGATATTGACGGATTTACAGCAGGGTACTCAAAAAGCAATTCGTATATATTGATTCCTGCATTCAAGGCGGCAATAGAAGGAAAGTCTCCTAAGAAAATCGGAAACCCTACAAAAGCAGGTTTCCCACTTCCGAACTGGAAGCTGGTCTATTCAGGGCTAAGAAATCTACCGATTATAAATAGTCAGTTCTCCAAGTTTGATATCTTACATTCTTATATCTCTACATATACAATGTCAGGCATCCAGGCAAGTGTCGATTATTTTAACCGAGATCTCAGAGATCCAAGTACGGCTTATGACTCAAACGGTAACAGATATAATCCGTATACTTTTACTCAGGTCGGATATGTAGAAGCATTCTCACCTTTGGTAGGGTTTGATGTTACGATGAGAAACAACATGCAGTTCAGGTTCAATTATAACAGAGACCGAACCTATTTATTAGGATTAGTCAATACAACATTGACTGAGGAACTAGGAAATGAATTCGTAGTGGGTTACGGATATATCCTGAAAGATCTCAAGATTAGAATTAATTATAAAGGAAAAGGAAGAGATATCAAGAGTGACCTGAATATGAGAGCCGATTTATCCATGAGAGATAGTAAAACTACTATTACTAATATATTGATAGACGATTCTCAGGTTACTGGCGGACAAAAGATTTTCAGCCTGAAGCTTTCAGCGGATTATAATATGTCACAAAATCTTAACCTGAAATTCTTCTATGATCAGATGATGACCAAGTATAAGATTTCAACAGCCTTTCCGTTATCAACAATCAGAGCTGGTATCACGGCAACGATGACATTCGGAGGAGCAAATAATTAATAGAAAAGAGTAAGCAGTCAGCTTACTCTTTTTTTTTAGCACAATTTATGCATAGCGGATTATTATAGAATGTGGCAAAAAATTATCCGGAGTCTATTGTCATATACTAATTATATAGTTAAATTTGCGAAAACCTATCAAAGAAAATGAACACACCATCAGAACTAAAGTACACCAAAGATCACGAGTGGATTAAGGTAGAAGGAGACACAGCAACCATCGGAATCACAGACTATGCCCAGGGCGAGTTGGGAGATATTGTTTTTGTAGATGTAGATACAGTAGACGAAGATCTTAACGAAGGAGATGTTTTCGGTAGCGTAGAAGCTGTAAAGACAGTTTCGGATCTTTATCTTCCCGTTTCAGGTACAGTTTTGGAAATCAATCCTGACTTGGAAGATCAGCCGGAATTGCTGAATACAGATCCGTATGGAAAAGGCTGGATCATCAAGCTGAAGATTTCCGATGCAGCAGATATGTCAACACTGTTGTCAGCAGAAGAATATCAGGAAGTTGTTGGATAGAATTATAAATAAATACAGTAAGATCATATTGCCCATTTATTGGGCATTTCTTACTTATATGCTGCTACGTCCGGGGTTGGAGAACAAAGAATATTTCTTTATGTTCCCCCATCTGGATAAGCTCATACATTTTTCTATTTTTTTTGTGTTAGGCTTTTTCTTCAGGGTGCGCTTCCCAAAAGTTTCCCTCATACACTTTTCCTTGCTGCTCATTTCCTACGCACTCCTTACCGAAATTCTGCAGGACATTATGAAAGTCGGCCGTTCATTAGAGCTTTTAGATGCAATTGCAGACACATTCGGTCTCACACTTTCGTACTATATATATAATAGAGTAAAAAAAATCTGGGAATAGTCAGTCAATCCATAATATCTCGGATCTTAAAATAAATCAAGTTTTCACATTAACTTATGCCGTTATTTATATTTCAATTTGGGCGGCTGCCAAAAGCCAACTCATCGGCCTTTGCTATTTTGTCACCGGGCTATCCGCTCATATCTTTTTTATGAGTGTTCCGTCTTCGCCGGAACACTCATAAAAAAGGATAACCGCTACTATCCCTGCCGCAGATTTAGTCTGTGATTCCAACCTTTCGATACATAAACTCCTATTTAACATAATGTGGATAACTTTAACAGTGCTTTTTACTATCTGTAAAACAGTAGATTAGTTACATATCTTTTACACAATTGTAAACTAATTGTTAATTGCATTTGCAACTAAGCAGATATTCACCATACATTTGCAAAACCAAAACGAGAGAATTGGTAGCGCAGAAGAAGAGTAAAACGGGGAATAGTTTTTAGGGGAAAAATAATTTTCAAAAAAAGATTTCAGAAAGTTTGCTGATAACAAAATTTTTTCTATTTTTGCAGTCCCGAATCGAGAGATGGAGGAGCGCAGGAGTAGGTAGAGAT
>Ga0308157_10000518_pt1 | contig 124302 bp, 103 predicted proteins | sample PhyBR1_FD_201035 | JGI IMG/M metagenome (GOLD analysis project Ga0308157, IMG submission 201035) | Phyllosphere microbial communities from UC Gill Tract Community Farm, Albany, California, United States - DLSLB.R1 | ecosystem: Host-associated > Plants > Phyllosphere > Unclassified | place... | reverse complement strand
CGTTTTCTTAAACACCAAACCATTCAACACATGACTAATAGCTTACGATCTTTTATGGACAGCGTTTCTAAAAGGAACGCAAACGAACCCGAATTCCTACAGGCGGTACACGAGGTTGCCGAGACCGTACTTCCTTTTATCGAAAAAAACCCGAAATATCAGGGTAAAATGCTCCTTGAGCGCATGGTGGAAGCCGAAAGGGTGATAATGTTCCGCGTTACGTGGCTTGATGACAAGGGCGAAACACAGGTGAACAGGGGTTTTAGGATACAAATGAATTCGGCTATCGGACCTTATAAAGGCGGACTTCGATTCCACCCTTCAGTAAACCTGAGCATCCTTAAATTCCTTGCTTTCGAGCAGACGTTCAAAAACAGCCTTACCACATTGCCAATGGGTGGAGGTAAAGGCGGATCGGACTTCGACCCTAAAGGAAAGTCAGAGAACGAGATCATGCGTTTTTGCCAAAGCTTTATGACCGAGCTGGCAAAGCACATTGGCGCTGATACCGATGTTCCTGCCGGTGATATCGGCGTTGGCGGACGTGAAGTAGGCTTTATGTTCGGCCAGTACAAAAGGCTGAGGAATGAATTTACAGGGGTACTTACAGGGAAAGGCATCAGCTTTGGCGGGTCGCTTATCCGTCCGGAAGCTACCGGCTATGGCTGCGTATACTTTGCCCAGAGCATGCTCAATACTAAGGGCGAAAGTTTTAATGGTAAAACTGTAGTTGTTTCAGGATCAGGTAACGTGGCGCAGTATGCTGCCGAAAAAGCGATGCAGCTGGGCGGTAAAGTAGTTACCTTCTCTGACTCTGCCGGATATATTTATGATGAGGAAGGGATCAATGAAGAAAAGCTTGCCTATGTAATGGACATTAAGAACGTTCAGTATGCCAGGATAAGCGAGTATACTAAAAAGTACCCTAATGCCAAATATGTAGCTGGCGGCAAGCCGTGGGAAGTGAAATGCGACATAGCACTGCCTTGCGCTACACAAAACGAGTTGAATGGCGATGAAGCGAAGCAACTTTTGGATAATGGCTGTATGTGTGTAGCCGAAGGCGCTAACATGCCAAGCACACCGGAAGCGGTTATTGCGTTCCAGAATGCCAAAATACTGTTTGCGCCGGGCAAAGCGTCCAATGCAGGTGGTGTGGCAACTTCCGGCCTGGAAATGTCCCAGAACTCGCTGCGCCTTAGCTGGACAAGGGATGAAGTGGACGAAAGGCTGAAGAACATTATGCACAACATCCACAGTGCCTGCCTTACCTACGGCACACAGGAAGACGGATTTATTGACTACGTAAAAGGAGCGAACATTGCCGGTTTCGTAAAAGTTGCCGATGCCATGCTCGCACAGGGAGTGGTGTAATTGATAAAAAACATAGAGAGCCTCTGCAAATGCAGGGGCTTTTTTTATGCCCGCCATACAAAAACATCTATAATTGCGTTTTAGCTTATATTTGCGCAAATAATTGCTTTGATGAAAAGAGTTTTACCGATAGCATTCCTTTTGTTTTATGCCTTGTCCTTCGGTCAGGGCAACCAGATGTGGGGAAGCTATTTTTCGTATAATAATATCCAGGACATTGCCCAGTCGAACAACCGCATGTTCGCGGCTTCCGAAAGTGCCATGTTCAGCATGAATGTAGGCACTAATGAGGTACGGACCATAACATCAGTGGACGGGCTAAAGGCCGAGACCATAACGGCGATACACCATAGCCCAACTTATGGCAAGACTTTGGTGGGCAACTCTAATGGCCTGCTTATGATAGTCAACAGTGATTTTTCGGTGCTCAACAAGATCGACATTGTACAGGAAACCACCGTTCCGGCTGCCCGCAAAAAGATCAACCATATTTATGAATATGAGGGTAAAGCTTATATTTCCTGCGATTTTGGTATAGCGGTCTTTGATCTGGCGACGCTTGAATTTGGAGATACCTATTACCTGGGCCCCAGTGGTGCTGAAATTCCCGTAAGGCAAACAACGATCCATAACGGCTATATATATGCGGGAACGTATAGCAACGGGCTGAGGCGCGCGCCTTTTCCTCATCCTAACTTAAATGATTATAGCCAATGGAATGAGATTTTTGGGGGAGCCTGGGCAGCAGTACTTAGCTTTTCCGGCAGCTTTTTCGGGTTTGCCAATGGTACGCTGTATAAGCCCGACCTGCAGAACAACATACCCTATCCGTTCGAAACGTTCCCTACAGAAATGGTTGACCTTAGGGAAGCCAATGGTTATATGATCGGCACCTGTGCTAACCGTATTAATGTGTATAATGCAGATCTTGTACGGGTATTTCAGCTCAACCTTATACCGGGAGAGACCGTTACATTTACCTGTGCTACCATAGTTGGAGGCGATATTTTCATTGGAACAAAAGAGAAGGGCGTTTTTTCCATGCCGCTTACCAACATATCGGCGGTAACCAACATTACTCCTAACGGCCCTGAGAGAAGCAACATATTTTCTATCGAAAAAACGCCAAATTCACTATGGGCGGTTTTTGGGGGATTTAATGGAGCATATACTCCTTTCGGAACTCAGTATGGTGTAAGCAAGCTAGATGCTAACGGATGGAAGTCTATTCCTTATGATCAGTTATTTGGGGCTAAGTCCATATCTGATATAAATTTTAACCCTTCTAATGAGAACCAGGTATTTTTACATTCGTACGAGTCCGGGATGCTAAAAGTAGAAAATGATGTACCTGAAATTCTATATGATAACACAAATACAAATAATGCCCTGAAAGATCAAACGGAGGATAATGCCCCGGGTGTAAGCATACGTATTAACGGTGGCGCTTTTGACAGGGCAGGTAATTTATGGATCACAAATGCCCTTATATTCGATGCCATTAAGAAATATAACCCCGGATCTGATCAGTGGACGTCCTACAGTTTGGAAGAACAAGTAGGAAAGGGAAGGTTCGGTAAACTCTTAGTTGACCGCAACGGTACAAAATGGCTGCCTTCATGGAAAAACGGCGTTGTAGCGTTCAATGAAAACCTCAGTAATAAAGTTATAGTCATTAAAGGCGAAGAAGAAGGGAATTTACCGTCTAACGATGTGCGATGTCTCGCCATTGATAATAATAACCGCCTTTGGATAGGGACTATCAAGGGGTTAAGGGTACTGTCGAGCGTTGAGCGTTTTATGACCGAAGATGAACTCACCACCAATGCCATAATTATAATGGAAGACGGCCTCGCGCAGGAACTCATGTACGAACAGGCCATAACCGACATCTTGGTTGATGGCGCTAACAACAAATGGATAGGTACCGCCGGTGCAGGCGCTTTTTTAGTATCGCCCGACGGACAAAAAACACTATTCCATTTCACTAAAGAAAATTCGCCGCTGCCAAGCAATATCATCAATGACATTGAGATCGACCCACAAACCGGCGAGATCTTTTTTGCGACCGAAAAAGGCATGGTATCCTACAAAGGAACTTCTACCGCCGCGGCCGACGACTTAAGTAAGGTATATGTATTCCCCAACCCTGTAAGGCCTAATTTTGACGGCGATGTGAACATAAGCGGACTGATGGACAATGTGAACGTAAAGATCACCGACATAGAGGGCAACCTGGTGTTCGAGGCAACCTCCGAAGGCGGAACGGTGCTATGGAATACCACGGCATTCGGGAAGCACAAAGTAGCATCCGGTGTATACATGATCTTTATCGCTTCGGAGGACGGTACAAAAACCAAGGTTAAAAAGGTAATGATCATAAGGGGTAACTAAAATATGCTTGTCAGGACAAAAGCCATAGTGATCAGTTCGCTCCGGTATCAGGAAAAAAGCCTTATAGTAAAGTGCTTTACAGCATCAGACGGGGTTAGGTCCTATTATGTGCGGGATGCATTTTCCTCTAAAAAAAATGCACAGAGGACCGTGTACTTCCAGCCCCTTACGATACTGGAGATCGAAGCCGTGCATAAGAACAAAGGCACTTTAGAACATTTTAAGGAAGTAAGGCTGGCACACCCGTACCACACCATCAATAAAGACATTGTAAAGACGACGATAGCCATTTTTGTCTCTGAAATGCTGCACCACTGTATCAAGGAAGAAGAAAAGAACCTCAACCTGTATTCGTTCCTGGAAGCGGCGCTGCTGTGGCTTGACGGTCATGACAATGCGGCCAACTTCCACCTCGTGCTGCTAATGGAGATAACCAAATTCCTGGGCTTTTACCCGGACAGGAACAGCACGCATCCCTTTTTCGAAATGACCGAAGGCGTATTTTCTCCCTACCATGGCATCAGTTGCCTAACCGGGGAAGAAACGGCCCTGTTGCGCACCCTAATGGATCTAAAGTTCGATAACAGCGGCAAGGCATTCCACGTTTCCGAAAGGCAGGCATTGCTAAAAATACTATTGGATTATTATGCGCTCCATCTGGAAGGCTTCCGTAAACCCAATTCGGTTGAAGTTTTAAGGGAAGTTTTTAGTTGAATTTTCAGGATCGTTATTTTCCAAAACAAAAATTATATTCGCTATCAGCATAGCAAGTCTTGCCGGTAGGTATCACGGTATGCGATTGCTCTTTACCGCCTTGCAGCGTGAAGTTCATGAAGTCTACGATCTGCTGTTGCCCCTGTGCGAAAAGCATGTCGCTATAGTCGTGCTCGCCGCCGCAATAGGTCACGAGGTGTGTACTGCCGCCCAATTCGATAATACGGTTGTAAATGGAGTATGACCCAAACAGCATCAGCCATCCCGATGACCCTGCCGGGCAGTAATGGTGCGCCGCGGTAGCATAAGGCACGGTCTTATCGCAGCTGCCATGGAAAAGCATGACCGGCACGACTGTGTCTTTATTGATGAGGTTAATATCCATAATAGCACCCGCACCAGATATTATCCCGGCATATTTAAAACTTGCAGGCAATTTTCCCGGATACAGCTGCAGCATGGGTTGTTCCCAAAAGGCGGCGTGCAGTACTGTCTCGGCGCCGGCACTGCTCCCGGAGATGAATATTTTTGCGGGGTCAATATTGTAGTTGTCTTTATTATTGATGAAAAAAACCGCCGCCTGCTGCAACTGGTTGGCCGCGATCTGTATCGCTTTTATTTTCTCGGTCAAAATGCCTCCACAGCTAAAATTCTTCCCTTTCATGTACAGGGAATAGGTTATAGATGCCGCCGCATATCCCTTAGAGGCCGCATAACTGCATATATGGTGGCCGTCCTTGCGTTGTCCGCCACTAAACCCGCCCCCATGAACGTGGATGAGCAATGGTGTTTTACCCGCCTGCTTGCCCTTTGGCAGGAACAGGTCGAGTTCCAGCTTAAGGCTGTCGTTAGTAAAATAGGTTATGGTTTTATATTCCTGGGCGGATAGGGAGAGGGTGAAGAGGAGGAGTAGGGAGAAGAAGTTTTTCATTATGATGGTTTTTATCAAAGATAAAGGATTTGATAAAAACAAAAAAGCCTCACATTTCTGCAAGGCTTTAAAAGCTCCCCTTACTGTTGATTTCTCGAACCAAACATACCTGGATTTCAAGAAACTTTATGACTTAAAACCAGTTTTAGAAGATGCCGGCTTATACCCGATTATCAATAATAATCAACAACAAGCCCGCATCTAATGAAACCTATCTATACTACAATACCGGTAGGGCTCTGCGAATATGCCTTGAAAAACCGTAAGGTCAACCATCTTAAACTATATGTTTATCTTAAGCATATATCTGATGGCTATGTGCCTTATGATCCTTCAGTTTTCAAGTTATGGGCTACTGATATTGGGTGTAGCAAACGTTGGATATATGAAGGCCTTAACTGGCTAATTAAAAACAAGTGGATTACAGTTAACGGTAAGCGCAATTCATTGCATATAGTTAGTTATGAAACTATATGTAAACGCTTAGATGTCTTTCATAAAGTAGCAGCACTATATGAGCCGGATGACTTTACATCTTTAGACGCTTTTTGTGCGGCATCGGTGATAGTATTTTATATGAGAAGGAAGGCCTGGATGGATAGAAAAAGACGACCGGTATCTAAAATGGGTGATACCAATACGAATCGTAAGTCTTATCCGAAAGGCTTTAATACCTTGCCAGTACGGTATTTAGCCAAGTGTTTAGCTGTTAGTGATGCAACGGCCAACAACTATAAGCAAAAAGCGATAAAAGAAAGCCTAATTGAAGTCAATAGGCAAATCATAACACAAACCGATGACAGGGGAGAAAAATTGTCTAAAGACAAAATTTTAGTTTACAGGCATATACACGCCCCAAATAACGGACGTTTGCGCACTGGAACCAAATATTTAAAAATGGTAGAAGCTGATCTGATTAAATCTCACTTAATACTAAAGTGTAAACGGTATAAACACGATGCAGAAAAGTAAACGGTAATAATGGGGGTATAGGGGGATTACAGAATACCAACTAGAATGACACATTTATTGATTGTAAATGCAAAAATAGAAGTAATGGCTAAGAAATTAGACAAAAAAGGTATTGAACGTTGCTTTATTGTATCAGAAGCAATCAAGAAAGGCAAGGATATCTATGATGTTTTGAATGAGAATGACATAACGATGGATGATATAAAATTTTGGCGGAAAACAAATAGAAAATTTGATGAGGATTATTTGAAATATATAGGAATGACAAGGGTCCAGGAGCGATTTGTAGAGGTTTTTCCGCAAAAGCTATTAAACGTATCGGCAACATGCAGAGCAGTGCATATCCATCGCAGCACCTACTATAGATGGGTAGACAAATGCGACACTTTTCGACGAAATTTGCACGATGCTGCAGAAGGGCTTAAGGACGACATTGAAGCTATTATTATCAAAAAAGCCATATTAGATGAGGATACAGAATTTTTACTGTTGTTAGCCAGCGCTAAGATGAAAGATCGTGGGTATGGCAGGCAGTCTTAAATAAAGGATGTAAGCGGGGGTTTTAATCTTTACATTGTTATAAGATTTGGCACCAAATTTAAAATGTAAACGAAAAGCGGGATTATTCTTTGTAGTTTTTTCCTTAACCCACATTCTATACTATTGCCACTTAACTACGTAAACCATTTTAAGTAGCAAATAATCCCTACGAATAGGTATTGTTTTTCTGGCTGCAACAAACTACTTTTGCCTGCTTTTAAGATTTTTTTAACAGGCAGATTGTTTCTATATCTTTGCCTCAATCAATAACTTACCTATTCCAACCAATGAAACAAAGCTACACCCTGATAACCTGCCTGGTATTTTTATTTTCATCAGCTGTATGGGCGAGAACTAATACGATTTTCGATGGACCGCCAACTATCAGTAAAGATATTATTGCATTAACCGCTACGATTTCCGGAACAACGAGTGTTTGTATCGATACCCCAGTAGAGCCAATAATTACTTTTACGGGAAGTGGAGGAACAGCGCCCTATACATTTACTTATAAGGTCAATAATGGCTCTAATTTAACTGTAGTATCGACCGGCTCCACAGCCATTGTATCTGCACCAACAAACATTGTGGGCACATTTACCTATACACTTATAAATGTAGCAGATTCAACTACAGGAGGAACTATTGAAACAGCTTCAGGAAATGCCACGATAACAATCGTGCCTGATTTTGATGTCACTGCTATGAACAATATCATAGTCTGTAAAGGTGGATCTATTAATTTATCGGCATCTGTGAGTAACGGTGCACCTTCCGGCATTACATATTCATGGTCGGGGCCAAACAATTACAATAGTTCATCCCAATCCCCCACTATCAATAACGCTACAAGCGCCATGACTGGCAACTATACCGTCACAGCATCAATTGGACAATGTCAGAAAACAGATGTCATGCATGTCACAGTTCTAGAACCTACGGTAGTGAGTAGTAATTTACAGGAATATCAAGGCGCCGACTGGTTGGTAAAATGCACGCCTCCAGGTGCCACAAACGGAGTTATTTTTGTAAATAACGGCATTCCCAGTAATTTGCAGAACCTTGTGACTTCATATACAATTAACTGGGGAGATAATTCTACGGCTTTTACATCTAATAATTCTGATTGGAATAACGGAAACAATCTTAATCATAGCTATGGTGTCGGGTTATATACATTAACAATATCAATAAGCACTACGCTAGGCTGTAATATCAATAAGACATATACTGTGTTTGTAGGGAATCAACCGGCGTCACCACAGATCCAGCTACCTATTAATGCTCAAGGTTGTGTTCCATTCGAATTGACATTCCCTATTTCAGGTGTTTCGGCGAATACTCCAGGTACAACATATACTATAACTTTTTCAGATGATCCCGGTAACCCATTACATTTCAATCAAAACAATATACCTGCATCAATCACCCGAACTTTTACTACCTCATCGTGTAATCACACGTTTACCAACGGAAGCAATATCGAAAATAACGCTTATGGGGTTTCGATGCAGGCCGTAAATCCCTGTGGATCTGCGAGTTCTTCTGCAGGACCTATTAGAACGTCAACGCCTCCAACAGCGATTGTAAACGGTCCCGCTACCGGCTGTATTAATCAAACTGTTACAATTAGTGACCAGTCAATTAATGGTTCCATAGTCACATCTAGTTCATGTAATGTAGATAGTGGAAGATATTGGGAAATTTCTCCTTCGACAGGATGGACGCTAAATACAAGTAATTTAGGAAATACAGGTGGTTTCCCAGATGACTATGAAGGTTGGAATAACGGCTCACAGAATTTAAATATCGTATTTTCTGTAGCAGGTACGTATACATTGACACTACATAAACGCAATAGCTGCGCAGGGACTTCGACAGTAACGAAAATCATCTGTATAGATTCACCATTAAGCCCTACTTTCACTAAAAGTGCTACTGAAGGGTGTTCTCCTTTAACTATTACCACTTCTAATACGACCAATATTGCAAATCAATGCAGTACACCAACTTACAACTGGACAGTTACATATTCCAACACAGGCTGCGGAAACTCAAATCCCACATGGAATTATACCAATGGAACCTCAAGCAGTTCGGCAAATCCGTCTTTCAACTTTGTAACACCAGGTACCTATACTATCCGGCTCGCAATGAATAACGGCTGCGGCACCGTCCAGTCCGCCACCCAAACCGTAACCGTGAAAGCACCGCCTACGGTTACCATCAATACTATCCCCAACGTTTGCGGAGGTACATCTGCTACTATAAACCCAATTGCAAACGTTACTAATTGTGGCACACAGGGCATCACGTATGCCTGGAGCTTCCCTAGTGGAACGCCTGCAACTTCAAACAATCAAAACCCGGGAACGATAAGTTATAGCAGTCCCGGTCCTTATACTGTAACGCTTTCCGTGACTAACGAATGCGGAACCACAGAGTCTACGAGGAGCTTCACTGTCACCCCTGCTGTTATTGCCAACGCTGGTAATGATGCGACGGTTTGTTCGGGTGCTACACAATTAAATGGTATTGCCTCAGGAGGTTCGGGGTCCGGGTATACTTATAGTTGGTCGCCTTCAACGGGGCTTTCAAATGCCAATATTGCAAACCCTTCCGCAAACCCAACCACCACAACCACCTATACTCTTACGGTAACTAATGGCAGTTGTACTGCTATAGACCAAGTAATTGTTAATAAAAATACTGTGACTGCCGGAGCAATTAGTGGGAACCAAACTATTTGTGTAGGGGGCGACCCTGTGGCCTTAACTGTTGCGACTGCAGCTACAGGTGGGGGAGCAATGACATATCAATGGGAAGTCTCGACAATAAGTGCGACTTCAGGCTATACAGATATAAATGGCGCTACCAGCGCTACATACGACCCGTCGGTAACAACTGTGCCTACATGGTACAGACGCAAGGCGATCAGTACACTTAATGGCCTCAGCTGTGATGCGACCGGCAACTTTATCGAGATCACTATAAATACAGTTTCACCTGGAACGATATCGGGAGACCAGACCATATGCGTAGGCGGCAACCCCGCAGCATTCACTACTACCAATGCCACAGGAAGCGGCACAATCTCATATCAATGGCAAAGCTCTGTAGATAACGCTACCTTTACTAATATTTCAGGTGCTACATCAGCTACTTACGATGCTCCTTCAATATCCCAAACAACCTATTATAAGCGGGTTGCAAAAAGCACATTTAACACCGTGCAGTGTACACAGGAAAGCAATGTAATAACTGTTTCGGTAATACCTTTACCTGTAGTAACCACACAGCCGCAAGCTTCGCAAACCGTTTGCCAGGATACCGCTCCCACGAGCCTTCAGGCGGCAGCTGCCGGCGGCACAGGAACTTTTTCTTACCAATGGTATGTAAGCAATAATCCTGGCGGTACCGGAGGTACAGCAATTTCTTCCGCCACACAGTCAACCTACAGCCCGCCTACTAACCAAACAGGTACAAAATATTATTACTGCATAATATCGCAAATGGCGCCCGGATGTTCTGTCACGACAAGCATTGTTCAGGTGCAGGTTATTGCATCTCCTGCAATCAACCAACAGCCTGCTTCAAGCACTGTATGTACGGGTGGCACGCCAACGCAGTTAACCGTTAGCTACATCAATGGCATCGGAACACCATCGTACCAATGGTATTCTAATACCTCGAATACGACTACGGGAGGTACAGCCATAGCTACCGCTACAACAAATGCCTACCAGCCTGTAGCAAGTGCAGAAGGTGTTTATTATTACTATGTCGTAATAACCTTTGGCTCGGGGGGATGTTCATCGGTAACATCTACGGTTGCGACCGTTACAGTGAATCCACTGCCGCAAATAGTTACACATCCCGCTGCCCAACAAACTATTTGTGTTGGCGGCAGTGTAAGCCCGTTGACCGTTGCCGGAAATACCACCTCAGGTACACCGTCGTACCAATGGTACAGCAACACTACGAGTACGGCTACAGGAGGCACCATTATCTCAGGCGCTACATCGGCTACTTATACACCGCCAGCTTACAATACTGCAGGCAACTACTATTATTATGCGGTTGTAAGCTACGGAAATAACGGATGCGGCACGATAACCAGCAACGTGGCTGCCGTAAATGTCGTGGCCGACCCTGTAATATCAGTTCAGCCTATAGCCACACAATCGCTTTGCCAAAACCCTGTGGCTGCGCAGATTTCGTTGACAGCTTCGGGTGGTGTAGGCTCGCTCTCCTACCAATGGTATAGCAATACCGTCAATAGTACTTCGGGAGGTACCGCAATTGCAAGTGCAAACACAGCTGCTTATACCCCGCCTGCCACGAATGTAGGGACTACATATTACTATTGTATTGTCACGACTTCGGCATCGGGCTGTTCGGTAACCAGTTCCACATCGCAGGTTATTGTACTCTCGGCTCCGGTAGTGAGTACCCAGCCGCAACCGCAAACCTTATGCTTTGGGGCGACGCCGGCAGCACTAAGCGTTGCGTATATAAACGGAACCGGTACGCCAGCCTACCAATGGTACAGCAATACTTCGAACAGTACTACAGGCGGTACGCTCCTCAACGGCGCCACCAATGCTTCTTATCAGCCATCCGGCGCAACTGCGGGAGTATTATATTATTATGTGCAGATCACCTTTGCGACCGGTGGATGCTCGGTAATAACCTCTAATGCCGTAGCGGTTACTATAAATCCCTTGCCATCGGTAACTTCGACCCAATCAACTACCATCTGCAGCGGCGAGACGTTCACTATCACTCCTCAGGATGGCAATGGCAACAGCATACCTACCGGTACGCAATATACCTGGACGGTTCCTGCAAATAATAACATCACAGGCGAGTCGAACCAGCCCACACCGCAAAGCAGCATCAGCCAGGCGTTGACGAATACAAGCAATGCGCCTGTTACGCTTACCTATACGGTTATTCCGGTAGCCAACGGCTGCTCTGGTTCATCTTTCACCGTTACCGTTACCGTAAACCCTAAACCTTTTGTAGTGGCCCAGGCTGCAACCATCTGTAGCGGAGAGACATTTAATGTTGCTCCTGCCAATGGTGGAGGGAACATCGTACCCGCGGCAGGTGTCACTTATTCATGGAACGCACCTGCAACGGGCACAGGAATTACGGGCGCAGTGCCTGGTACCGATGCAGCAAATATTGGCGGGACACTTATTAATACTACCAATGTTGCGCAGACTGCGACTTATACTGTAACACCAAAATGGACATTGGGCAGCGAGATGTGTATGGGCGCCTCGTTTACTGTTACGGTCACCGTAAACCCGAAACCCACGATAAGTACTATATCGCAAAATGCCTGTAGCGGGAGCCCGTTTACGATCACTCCTGTAAACGGAACGAACGGGTCTGTCCCGCCAGGCACAACCTATTCATGGATGGCTCCGGCAGCACAATCAGGAGTGACCGGGCTTGCTGCAGGGAACAACAGCACTGTTATTTCGGCTACCATTACCAATACCAATACTACCCCGGTTACGGTTACGTATGTTGTAACGCCGGTAGCCAACGGCTGTTTGGGAGATTCATTTAATGTAATGGTTACCGTAGCCCCTACACCTACCGTAGCATCGGTTAGTAGCCAGACCGTTTGTAACCAGTCTGCCACGAGTGCCGTAGCATTTAGCGGCACTGTTGGCGGAACAGTGTTTAACTGGCAGAACAGTAACCCATCTGTTGGGCTTGCAGCGAGCGGATCGGGCGATATAGGTTCTTTTACTGCGACCAATGCAGGTACTGCGCCCGTAACAGCCACTATAACCGTTACTCCACGCATAAACAATTGCGACGGTGCACCACAGACTTTTACTATTACGGTAAATCCTGCTCCATCGGTTCTCTTTTCACAAAATAACCAGACCATTTGCTCAGGAACGGCCAGTACTGCGGTAAACCTTACCAGCGCTACCGCAAATACGTCTATAACGTGGACGGCAAACATACCAGCGGGGATATCGGGCGCAACAGCAAGCGGTACTACTTCGATACCTGCACAGACGTTAGTTAATACTACCAATGGCGTGCTTACAGTTACTTATACCGCTATCGCTGCAACGTCGGGTACTTCAACCTGTCCGGGTGCGCCGTCGATATATACTATAACGGTAACGCCGGTACCCTTTGTGAGCGGTACGGAACAGGTGGGTATTTGCAGCGGGACTTCGCCAAATTATATCCCGGCCAATAGCGGCGGCAACAACATGCCAACAGGGGTAACGTTTACATGGCTGGCACCAACGGGAACCGGCTTTACAGGCGGGTCGGCCCAAAATACACCTCAACCCAGCCTGAACCAGGTCCTGGTGAACACTACCAATGTCCCTGTAATTGCAAGCTATATCGTAACCCCGCATTTTGGGGGATGTAACGGTGTGCCTTTTACTATTCAGGTAACAGTGAACCCAACAGCTACGGTGCCCAATACAACAAGGACATTGTGCAGCGGCACCAGCTTTACTTTCGACCCATCTTCCGTTGCTACGATATTCCCGGCAAATACTGTATTCAACTGGAGTGCACCTACGGGCAATGTATCCGGGGGTACGGCAGGTTCGGCACAAAGCATCATCGCAGGAACACTTACCAATACCACCGCATCGGTACAGCCAGCTGTATATACCATCACGCCTCTTTCGCCACAGGGCAACTGTAACGGCGCAAGCTTCACCCTTACGGTAAATGTGAACCCGGTATTCGATGTTACTTCGGTAGTCTCGAACTACAATGGTTTCCAGATCAGCTCGGCTGGTGCCAATGATGGTTCAATCAACATTACCCCTACAGGCGGCACAGGCAGCTATACATACTCGTGGTCGGGGCCGAATGGTTTTGCAGCAACTACACAGGACATAACAAATCTGGGCCCCGGAACTTATACAGTAGTGGTAAGCGACGGCCTTTGCCAGGACATAACACGCACTTTCACGCTGATAGAACCGATGCCTCTGGTCATTGCCGAAGTTTCAGCAAGCCATGTAAACGTAAACTGTTTCGGGCAAAGCACAGGAGTTTTAGAAGTAGTTGTAACCCAGGAATCCATAGGCCCTTATGACTATGCTATACTACTTGCTAACGGTACCGTGGTAGAGAATGTGGACAACCTTACGCCTACCAACTATATATTTGACAACCTGCCTGCCGGGACCTATAATATCCGCGTTACCGACGCTAATGGGACTGTAAAATTCATTAATGGCATACAAATTACCCAGCCTGCCACCGGGCTTGCCATAACAGGCGCGGCAGTGCCGAACTTCAACGGCTTTAGCATCAGCTGTAATGGCGCCAATAACGGTACGATAGACCTTACAGTGAGCGGAGGCTACCCGGGATACACCTACAGCTGGACAGGTCCTAACGGCTTTACCGCCACGACACAAGATATTAGCGGGCTTGCCCCAGGGAATTATTCGGTAACAGTATTAGACACTACAAACTCATGTCCTGTAACGCAAAACTTCACTATAACCGAACCACTGCCGGTTGCATTTACCGGTGTGATGTCGGCGTTCAATGGCTATCAGATAAGCTGCTTTGGAGGGAATAACGGTAGCATTACCATAACCCCAACCGGAGGCACGGGGGTATATATTTATACATGGAACGGCCCCAACGGCTTTACGGCATCATCTCAAAACCTTACAGGCATTTCTGTAGGTACCTACACGCTTACTATATCCGACAACAATGGCTGTACTACCGCAGCACAAACCTTTACACTTACACAGCCTGCGGCATTGGCAAGGGTTGAGAGCCATGTAAACGTATTGTGTTTTGGCGCCGCCACCGGATCAATAGATGTGACAGTGACGGGCGGTGTTCCGGATAATCTGGGAGGTTACGATTATACATGGACCGGCCCGAATGGGTTTGCCTCAACATCTGAAGACCTGGCGAATATCACTGCCGGTATTTACAATATGGTTGCCACTGATGAAAACGGCTGTACAATTACATTGTCAGTAACTATTACAGGACAGCCGGAGATCATAATTACACCTACCACTACACCTATTACGTGCTACGGGGCAAACAATGCCTCGATAACCTTAGCAATAACAGGAGGCAATCCTCCTTATACTGCCGCTTGGAGTAACCTGGCTACGGGCACGTTCCAGGACAATCTGGCTGCCGGTAATTATGTAATTATCATTACGGACGAAAGTGGATGCCAAAAATCAATAACGGTAGTAATACCGGAAGCGCCAATATTTACAGTGAACCCTGTAGTACATAATATAAGCTGTCATGGCGCAAATGATGGCAGCATAGCATTAAACCTTATTGGCGGGATAGCACCGGTCACCCTTGCATGGAGCGATGGTTCTACACAAGGTACTACCCGAAACAATCTTGGGCCGGGCACATATACAGCAACTATAACCGATGGCACTCCCTGCCAGATCGTGCGAACTTTTACCATCATAGAGCCTGCGACACTGAATGTAGGGGCTAACCTGACCCATGCATTGGATTGTAATGATGCCCAAACAGGCGCCATTAACCTGACAGTAGCAGGGGGCACGCTTCCGTATACTTTCATATGGTCTAACGGTGAGACTACCGAAGACCTTAATGGATTGACTTCAGGTACCTATTCGGTGACTGTGACCGATGCTGGAGGATGTGCTGTAACACGTACGTACACTATTACGCGCCCGGATCCGATCATTCTGAACGTAACCAGCGATCTTGCTGTAAATTGTGACGCACATACCGTTCACCAAACGAACATTGCGCAGGCATCGGGCGGTGTACCGCCTTTCCATTATACATGGACAAGTGGAGCAGTTTCAGGTCCTTTCGGGCAATATATGAACACCGATCAGAATGGGACGGTCATTGTCACCGCTACAGACTCTTCCGGATGTTCTGCTACTACAACTTTCGAAGTCGCTACTGATCAATTAGGTGAAGCAGACTTTACTGCAGGCTCCTATGCGTTTACAACATACAGCTCATATTCAATATTCGACCCTGTAACGTTCGATAATCTTTCTTCAGGAGATTATAGCGAAGTTGGCTGGGATTTTGGCGATGGGACATCATCCAATGACGTCAGCCCGACACACACGTATGTAAAAGAAGGAATTTATATTGTAAAACTACACGTTGTATATTCCTACGGTTGTACTGATGTTTATGTGATGACACTGGTAGTGACCAAGGGCTATGACGTTATGGTGCCCAATGCTTTCACTCCTGATGGAAATGGCGTGAACGACACTTTTGTTCCGGTGCATAAAGGCCTTAAGTCGATAGAACTGAAAATATTTGATACATGGGGCGAGTTGGTGTATAGTGAAAAAGGGGAAACCCTTACCGGCTGGAATGGCGATGTTAAAAAGATCCCGGCAGAAAACGGGAACTTTTACTACCGTGTGAAAGCAGAGACCTTTTATGGCCACATTATAGAACTTGATGGGCCACTTGTCCTTATTAAATAATTTATCCTTACAATGAAAAACTTTTATACCACGATACTTTGTTTTATCACCCTAGCCGCACAAGCCCAGGACCCAATATTTACGCAATATTTCAGGGTGCCTCAAACCATTAACCCTGCATTTACAGCATTCACCGAAAAGTCAAGCATTGGTGGCCTGCACCGTACCCAGTGGCCGGATGCTAAGCTTAGGATTAATAGTGATTATTTATACGGTAATGCTTGGATAGACGATTGGCAAAGCGGCTTTGGGGTAAGCGTACTTAGCCAGCGTGAGTCGTTTGCCGATTATTCGCTAACCCAGATAAATGGCAGCTATGTATACCGTATCCAGTTAAATGACGACTGGTATCTTCGCCCTGCGCTGGAATTTGGTGCAGGAACAAAGTCATATGGTTTTAACCTTACACTTGGCGATCAATTAAATATTGCTACAGGTACAATTGATCCTGTGTCGATTGACCCCTCGATTCGTGGAAACAATGAATCTAGAAAATACATTGATGTTGGAGCAGGACTTCTATTGAATAACGTTGAGAATTACTGGCTCGGCATTTCGTTGCGGCATTTGAACAAACCAAACATCTCCTTTATGGAAAGGGGTGAGCAGCCTCTGGATATGTTTTTTTCGGTGAGTGGCGGCTACCAGATACTCATGCCCAGCAACATTTTCCCGTTCGACTCTCATCTTCTTATACGAGCCAACTATATGCAGCAAGGCAATTTTAACAGGTTGGACGTTGGCGGGGCATTGGATTTTTCTACATTCTTAATTGGGGCATTTGCGGCTACAAATCCCGGAAGAAATACTCAAAATGCACCTTTGGTTACATCTATAAATCCGTATCTCGGTTTAAATTACAAATACCTCAAGTTCGGATATTCCTATGATGTCATGCTCAACAACATGGGACGTAATGGAGGAATACATGAACTATCTTTGATCTATGAGTTCGATTGGGAGCATCAGTGCGATGGCTGTCCTCCTGGTTTTTAGAAATGCGAAACTAACAATATTAACGTGGAATATGGTTAGAATAAAAGTAGTATAGTGAATATAACCTACTGTTTATCAGAGTTTTATGTCTTATTATATTTGTGACATTCAATATTTCTTTGTAGTTTTACAAGAAATAAATGAGCTCACAGATTTACACCATAGGATACGGAAACAGAAGTATCCTAGCATTTATCCAACTTCTTAAAAAATATCAGATTGATATTTTAATCGATGTCCGGTCAGTACCGCAATCTCGTTACATTCCTGATTACAACTCGAAGCGTTTAGAACTGCACTTGGGCAACCATAATCTAAGGTATGTCTTCTTAGGAAAAGAACTCGGAGGCCGGCCGTCTGACCCAAGCTGCTATACTGACGGTATTGTAGATTATGAAAAAGTAATGTCTAAATTATTTTTTCTAAAAGGTATTACAGAAGTAAAAAGCTTGCACGAGGATGGATTAACAGTGGCAGTGATGTGTGCGGAGCAGTCACCATTACACTGCCATAGAAAATTGCTCATAGGAGATTACCTTCAGGGTAAAGGCTATCAGGTAATACATATTGATAAGGATGGCAGCATTTTGAACGAACTTTTTTAAGTAGTAAACTTTTCTAAACACTCCTTTAAAAAACTTTACTATGGAAAAGTATATCGCTTACTACAGGGTTAGCACCCAGAAACAAGGTTTATCTGGATTAGGCATTGAAGCACAAAAATCGTCTGTAAGCCGCTTTCTCAATCAAGATAGTGTTCTGCTGCACGAATTCACCGATATTGAATCTGGGAAGCGCAATGACCGTCCCAGCCTTCTTCTTGCTATCGAAGCCTGCAAAAAAGAAAATGCAATTTTGCTTATAGCCAAATTAGACCGGCTGAGCCGTAACGTTGGCTTTATCTATACACTTAAAGAAAGTCAGGTAAAATTCACGTGCGCAGATATGCCGAATGCCAATTCGGTTACTATAGGGATAATGGCGGTTCTGGCGCAAGAAGAACGTGAACGGACAAGCCAGAGGACAAAGGATGCCTTAGCTGAACTTAAACGGCAGGGTATAAAGTTAGGATCTCCACAGAACCTTAATTGCAATGCACGGTTAAAAGGGTTGAAAGCCCGACAAGAGAACGCCCAGATGAACGAAGATAACCGCAAAGCGACCGCGCTGATCACAGCGTTACGTAACGAAGGCAAAAGCTTTTATGCAATAGCTAAGCGACTCAACGAATTTGGTTTCAAGACAAGACGTGGAAATACCTTTACACAGGTACAGGTTAAACTTCTTTTTGAACGTGAGCAAAACCTTCAGAAAAAAAGTCTTGTAATGTAATATTGTAATAACAGCAAAGATCATATAATGTGGACATAGATACATTAGCGTTAGCAGTCTCAATTCGGGCAATATGTATCTGCGTATCATTAAATACTACTTCCTGAGACAAGCCACGTTCAGACCGTATTGCTTTCAAACGTCTAGCTATAGCCTCTAATAATTTAGTATTTTTTCTTTGCTGACTCATTCGTCAACAAAAGTTTAAAATTAATACTGGCTTTGTAATGACATATTCGTCATTATTATTAGTTTTACTTGAACATTAATTATTAAATATGAAGAATGTAAAACTAATTGGAGGAGTATTATTTCTACTTGGAGGAGTAGGGAGTTTTTTTAAGGGTGAAGCCATTAGCGGCTTACTGTTGATGCTCTTAGGTATATGTATATTACCAGCAGTGTCTTCAACGATAGAAAAGAAATTTGCGCCATGGCAAATTAAGGGGTTAAGATACGGTCTATATGTTGTATTATTTCTATCTGCCTTTCTTATTGCGAAATCTCCGAAAAATCGTGCAGAAACTGTAATAGTGAATAGATCGGTACAAATAAAACCTAACCAACATAACACCGTTAAGACTTGTAACTATGGGGGGGATAAGTTTCCCTTAATACCGGGACTCATTGCAGCTGATGTATACCTTAACTTTGAAAAAATAGGCTTTGAGGTTGATAAACAAATAAAAAATGACCATACAAGTATACTTTGTACACTGTCTGAACAAAAGATTAAATATACCGTAACTGTTGATGGTTGCAGTCCTGATGACTTAATTAGAGTAACCGCATCAGTAGTAGACTATTCAGGTTCCAACCAGAAAGATATTAAAGACTTTTTTGGCTATGTAGCCACGCTTCAATATAAAGGTGCTGAACCGGAGAGAGCGAAGCAATGGGTTAAGGATAATATCAATAATGGTAGTGCAGAAACTACAATTGGCTCAGTGAAATTTAAAATTAATCTTAAAACGCAAAAATCAAAGATACTTACTATAATAGCTATATAAATTTAATCCTGATTATATTAAATGCGAATGGTTTAACTCGTCCGCATTTTTTATTTCTTGCTATTAGAGAATATCTACTGGTGTAGCGTCAACTGGTTATAAATGTGTTTTCCGATTCACTTTTTAATCGAAGTCAACACCAATACGGGAGCGCAGCGAACGGAGCGGGCAGCGTGATTGACTTTAGGACGGCTTTGAGCATCTTGCGGCAAGACTCTTAGGTGGAGGGTAAGAGGAGTAATTCAAAGAACTGACTAACTGGCAGATTATCAGTGATGTGACAGAAGTACCTGACAGGCATGCCAGATTGTTAAAATTTTTATAGAGTGTAAGGGTTTTTAAGATTTACAAACCAAATGTTTCAGAAATTTTTGTCAGATAAAGATTAAAGGTATAAGAATTGTAGGTTAGAAGTGCAACCAATTTATTGTCTAATCTAAAAAAGATTTTATGGCGAACTATGCTATTTCAGGTGTTTGGAAAGATGACGCAGGTGTAATTACACACTACGCTGTTCATGAGTTAAACGATGAAAAAAACTCAGCAGATACAGCAAAAAAGATGACAAAAGCTACAGCTATTAAGTTGGCTGAAAATAGCCAGAATTCTGTCGTAACAATCATTTGGAACTACACAAGCGAAAGCTGGGGTGTAGGAACTATTATTAATGTTGTCGGTGCTGGTGTTGATAAATATCTTCGAACAAAGCAAGACAATACGGTACGTGATAATTTGGCGCATCTTATAGATTATGGGGCGATTACAGAAGACTTGTCTTAAAAATGGTCCTTCGGGACTCTTTTTTTAGCCCCGATAGAAGCGATATCCTTTTGAAAAAAGATTTAGCGGATAGCGGGAAAGTGCTCTAAATTAATATTATAGAACAGCGATATTAATGGAGAAATTAGAAATTAAAAAATTTCTCCATTTGTAGATTACATGCTTTTTGATAAGTTTGCGTATAACTCAAAAGTCTCGAAAAAAAAGAAATTCCTATGCTGTATAAGATGACGGATTCCGAACTTAGAAGTCTTTGTAAAGAAAAAACTGAGGCTTTAGAATATTGGCTGAGACGCATAATTGATGAAACTTTGACTGCAGACTATGGAGATTATCTAAATTACAGCGATGGCATCGGTAATCGAGTAATAAAATCAACGTTGGCAAAGCAAATTTCTGACAGGCAAGCTTTAGAACCCCATCGATATCAAAGATATGTAGATGCAATCCTATTAGATGATGCTATAAATATAATTTGTAACCCTAATCTTTATAAGAAGCACTTTCGAGATGCATTTAGTATCGCATTTCCATTAGGCTCAGAAGAAGCTAAGCAATTTATGCAAAGATTAATAAATCCAAGAAATGCTTTATCCCATGCTAATCCAATTAGCATTCGGCAAGCAGAACAAGTGATTTGCTATTCGAATGATATAATTGACTCTTTAAAGCAGTTTTATATCGAAAAAAATATGGCTAATGAATATAATGTTCCTTTAATTTTAAAAGTTACAGACTCTTTTGGTAATGTGTTTCACAGAGATCAGTTAAATAATGTTCATGACGGAGGTATTTCTCGGTCGTTCTTAACAGAACCTCAATATTATTTGAGAGTTGGCGATACTTTGACCTTAGAGGTAGAAGTTGATCCTAGTTTTGATCCAAGTGAATATTCGATTACTTGGGGATCAGCCAAAGGATTTTCTGAGGCGCAGCCCCCAGGAAGTCGGTTAGTAATGAAGGTAACTGAAAAACAAGTTGCTCAACAGTTTGACGTTCAATGTAGGGTCACGTCAAATAAAGATTGGCATAGAATGCATTTAGGTGCAGACGACTTTCTGCTTTTCTATTATAAGGTTTTACCCCCTGTTTAATTAGGTAATTTTAAGTTAAGTCTTTTAACGTCTTGTTTTAGTTCCATGAGCATATTTCTGATAGTGTCCTGTGGCACGTTGTCCGGCTCAAATTCTTTAAGGGTAAAGCCGCACGCGAACTCCCACACCTCAAGGATATCTGATGTCTTTACATCGTAAGTTTCGAATTCATGGTTATCGGAATGGAACGAGAACTTTTTGCCCTCCCGGTAGACGCGCTTATAAACGATGCCATCATTCTTCGTCAGCATAATGTATGTCTGACCGTCCTTAATATTTTCTGCTTTCTCAACATACTGCCCGACGATAAAACTTCCGTCTTGGAACGGGGGCATTGATTTTCCTTCAATCGGGAAAGCTCGAAATTTCCCATTACGCAGAAACGGCAGCGAAATATGTTGAAGGCTCTCGATAAATTCGGGGTCGCTGTAGCCGGCGAGATATCCAGCTCTCGCCTTATGGGGAATAATTTCAATTAGATTTTCTCCGGCTTTGTCTACTGTGATTGGCAAAACAATACGGTTATCTTCCAGCTTCATCAGTCTCTCCATATCCACTTTACGGATATCTACTGAGAGCAGGAGGTCGATGCTGATATGATGGAAACGGGCGATGCGTTGCAACATTTCGTATGGTGCTTCACTCCTGCCGCTCTCATAACTTGCATAGGTTGATTCCTTGGTATCGAGCATATTAGCGATACCGGCTTTGGTGAGTTTTCGCTGAACGCGAAGAAATCGAATGTTGTCAGAAAATTGTGTCATGTTCACTTCAGTACAAATTGCACTGACAAATATATCAAATCACATTGCAATCTGCACTAATTTTGTGAAAGAGTTTAATCATCATGCAGAGGGCAATTGTACATATGGACTTGGACACGTTTTTCGTGTCCTGTGAGCGACTGTTGAACAGTCAGCTTATTGGCGTTCCGCTTATTGTCGGCGGGGGCGACAGAGGCGTTGTAGCGTCCTGTTCATACGAAGCCCGTAAATTCGGGGTACGCTCGGCCATGCCAATGAAAATGGCCTTACGGCTCTGCCCTCATGCTAAAGTCATCAAAGGCGATTACGAACTGTATTCTAAGCTATCCAAAGATGTAACTCAGGTTCTTGAAGATAAAGCCCCGGTTGTTGAAAAGGCCAGTATCGATGAGTTTTACCTCGATATGACAGGTATGGATAAAGTCTTTGGCTGCTACAAGTTCACCAATGAACTTTCGCAGACAGTGACAAAGGAAACAGGTCTGCCTATCAGCTTTGCGCTTTCCGTAAATAAGACCGTTTCCAAGATCGGTACGGGTGAAGGAAAGCCGAGGGGCAATTTGCAAATTCCTGAAAAGGAAGTGCGCCCATTCCTGAATCCGCTGCCCATTCAGAAAATTCCTGGACTCGGCAATGCGAGATTTACGCTGCTTTCCCGTATTGGCGTCCGCAACATAGAAACGCTGGCGGCAATGCCACCGGATATTTTGCAGCAAATCGTTGGCGGCAAAGATGGCCTTAGCCTTTGGGAGAAGGCGAACGGGATAGATTTCAGCCCTGTAAAACCTTACCGCGAAAGAAAATCTATCAGCAAAGAACACACATTCCATCAGGACACGATTGATATTTTAATGATCAAGTCCATGCTGACGGGCATGGTGGAACAATTGGCTTTTCAGCTTCGTAATGAGGGGTGGTTAACCGCTACTGTGACGGTAAAAATTCGCTATGCGAATTTCGACACCGAAACAAAACAACGCGCCATCACTTATACTTCCTGCGACCATACACTTATCCGACAGGTTTCAGAATTGTTCGACGCGCTCTATCACCGCCGGATGCGTATTCGCCTTATCGGCGTGAACTTTAGCGGCCTTGTGCGCGGAACATATCAAATGGATATGTTCGAGGACATCGAAGAAGAAATGCGATTACTGCAAGCAATGGACAAAATCAAACGCCGCTTCGGTGATGATGCGGTTGCGAGGTGTTCCGGCTTATTGCACTTTAAACGAAAATAGCCATGTATCTGAATTGCCATTCCTTTCACAGTCTGCGGTACGGCACAATACCGCTTGCCGACCTTGTTGAACAAGGTGCGGCCAGCAGGGTCAAGGCATTGGCTTTGACAGATATCAATACGGTTACGGGCATATATGATTTTTATACAGCTTGCAAAGCTGTGGATATTAAGCCGCTTGTGGGTATCGAGTTCCGGCAGGATAACAAGTTGCTTTATATCGGCCTTGCTAAAAACAGGGAAGGTATCGGCGAAATGTGCCGTTTCCTGACCTGGCATAATTTTGAAGATGTGGCATTGCCGGAACAGGCCCCGGACTTTGCCAATGTCTCTATAATTTATCCAGTAGAAAATCTGCCGACAACTTTAAAGGATTATGAACATATCGGCATCAGGCCGGAACAGGTGACATTGCTCTTTAGCAGGCAATGGCATGACAAGATTGATAAAATGGTCGTCCTGCAGCCCGTCACCTATCGCACAAAAAAGGAATATAACCTTCATAAAATTCTTCGCGCCATTGAGCTGAATGTTATCGGGTCAAAGCTTGTTAAGGATGACTATTGCAGGGAAACGGAAGTCTTGCGACCGTTGCATGAACTTGAAGAGTGTTATGCGGAATATCCGCAAATCCTACGCAATACAGAAAGTGTGGTTGACGCGTGCAATTTCGAATATGAATTCGGCATACCACGAAATAAGCAGGATTTCACAGGCAGTAAAGAGTCTGACAAGGAACTGCTTTATAAACTGGCTTATGAAGGATTAGCACGGCGATATCCAAATGATAATGGCGTGGCGCGTGCTCGCGTTGAGCGTGAATTAAAGGTTATTCATGACCTGAATTTCAGCGGCTACTTTCTGATTACATGGGATATTGTCAATTACAGCTACAAAAAAGGGCTCATGCATATCGGACGCGGAAGCGGCGCGAATAGCATTGTTGCCTATTGCCTTGGAATAACAGATATATGCCCGTTAGAACTGGATTTATATTTTGAACGATTCCTTAACCCTAACCGTAAAAGCCCCCCGGACTTTGATATTGATTGGAGCTGGCAGGATAGGGACACCATACTTGAATATATCTTCAGTCGCTACGGGCGCGACCATGTGGCCTTCTGTGGCACGATAGCGGAATTTAAAGACCGCTCAATTTTGCGCGAGATTGGGAAAGTGTTCGGCCTGCCGAAAGAAGAACTGGACGCGTTGGTCAATAACCGAAAATATAATTACGAGAAAAACGATGTTGTAAAGATGGTCTGCGATTACGGCGAGATGATCAGGAAATATCCCAATATGCGGAGTATGCATTCTTGTGGGATATTAATTTCTGAAGAGCCAATCACCAATTACACAGCGTTGGAAATGCCACCAAAGGGTTTTCCTATCGTTCAGTTTGATATGCATATTGCAGAAGATATCGGCTTTGATAAATTCGACATCTTGAGTCAACGCGGCATCGGCCATATCAATGATGCGGCTGCGCTTGTGTACAAAAATACCGGCGTTAAGGTCGATATTCGTAATACAGCAATTTCCAAAGATAATCCTGCGTGCAATGAATTTTTAAGCAGGGGTCAAACAATTGGCTGTTTCTACATTGAAAGCCCTGCCATGCGCGGACTGCTCCGGCGGCTGAAATGCAATGACTACAAAACCCTTGTCGCTGCATCGTCAATTATTCGCCCAGGTGTGGCACAGTCGGGCATGATGAAAGAATATATCTTCCGGCATAATCACCCCGACCAGTTTGAATACTTCCATGAGGTTTTTAAAGAACAGCTTGGCGAGACTTACGGTATCATGGTGTATCAGGAGGACGTTATCAAGATTGCGCTTGGCTTCGGAGGGCTTGACCCTGCCGATGGCGATATCCTGCGCCGCGCCATGAGCGGTAAGGGGCGGTCACTTGCCGCCTTGCAACGGGTAAAGGACAAGTTCTTCGCATGCTGCGCTGAAAAGGGGCATCCGCTTCAATTAAGTAAGGAAGTGTATAGGCAGATTGAAAGTTTCGCCGGATATTCCTTTTGCAAAGCGCATTCTGCGTCTTATGCGGTTGAAAGCTACCAAAGCTTGTATCTAAAGGTGTTCCACCCTATGGAATTTATGGTGGCCGTCATCAACAATCAAGGCGGCTTCTACCGTACTGAAGTCTATGTGCATGAGGCGCGAATGTCGGGCGGCACGATCCATAATCCTTGCGTGAACAAAAGCGAATATCAGACAACTCTTTACAGCACCGATATTTATCTCGGCTTTATGCACCTTCAAAGCATTCAGGAGAAGATTGGCAACCTGATACCTGAAGAGCGTGAACGTAATGGGGAATATAAATCACTGGAAGATTTTATAAAGCGCGTGCCAATTGGTATTGAGGCAATCCAAATCCTCATATTCATTGGTGCATTCAGATTTACAGGGCAAACAAAAAACCAATTACTTGTCAGGGCACGTTTAATGCTTGCGAACTTTAAGCCTGAAAATCGAAGTCTTTCATTACTTGATGCGCCAGTGAAAAAATATACGCTCCCGAAACTGGAACGTTCGGAGTTTGAAGATGCTTTCGATGAAATTGAGCTGCTGAGCTTTCCCGTGTCCTGCACGCCCTTTGATCTACTGCAAACGAAATTCAGGGGCGGGGTCCGCGCAAGGCAACTTACCGCGCACCATAAGCAACCCGTCAAAATGCTTGCCTATCTTATATCACAGAAACACGTGCCAACGAAAAAGGGCGATATGTTCTTTGGAACATGGATAGACCTTGAGGGGCACTATTTTGATACGGCGCATTTTGCCGACTGCCTGAAACAATATCCGTTTCAGGGCGGGGGCTGTTATCTGCTGCTTGGCAAGGTTGAGGTAGATTATCATTTCCCAACCATCACGATTGAGAAAATGGCTAAGATGCCGTTCATACCTGACCCACGCTACTCACATAGCAAGGAAATGCAATATCAAACGCAACGGCACATTGGCGTGGATATTTCAATGACACAGAGACAGCCTTATCCACAGGAGCATGAAATTGGATTGCCAAGATATAAAATGAGTACTTAGCTATTTAAAACGATGTGTCGTGTAAATACTATATGAACAATTTAAATCATACTTAATAAATCTGTTAAAATAGTGTAAATTAGCGTTGGTAATCCTATAGATAAATAAATGAGTACTGATGCTACACCCAGCTGGTCTGGCTATATTTTTCAAGGTGAAGTCGCACTTTGTAAGGCGTTAGAATCTATAAATGGACTTGGAGGTGCTATACCTGACGAATATGCTTTGAAGCTGGAACAAAATGAGGATTTTTCATTAACTACTAATACTGAAGAGGTCTTTCAGGTTAAGGCATATTTAAGCAAAGATTCGGATAAAATTTCCAAATACAAAGGCGTGATCGAAGAACTTATTAGCAAATATTATTATACAGTGACAGTTGTTCAGGATCCTACGGATAGAAGAAGGGTAATCAAAACATATGGTGATGTGCCGCGCCCAGAACCAATTAAATGTTTCCTGATAACAGATAAAGTAATTACTGATTTTGTAGCCGATCTATCTAATTTTGATGATAAATTTCGTGCCGCAAGAAACGATTTTTCCACTATTCAGGGTGTATATACTATTAATAATATAAGCCAAAAATTACATGATGCTGTAAAGGTAAATTCACCACATTTAACTGACGACGATATTGCTGCAAAAGTAAGTCATTGCAGTTTTCAGATTTCAAACCTAATCAAGGAAAGGCACTCAACCAAGGCTCCCCGCGATATACCATTTTCAGAGATACAAGGATGGATAGACAATTCTGCTTTATCATTTACACAAGATATCTGTTGGTATGAAATAGTAAAAATGTTTCTTGGATATTTGACCGATGAATTTAACGATTACGATCTTGCCGTTCCTGAGGAATTAGCAGAGTACGAAAAAGTTAACAGTATAGTAGCCCAACTTGAATTATTGGACCACGGTGATATAGTTCAATTAATTAAATACTACACAACACCGCATAAAGGATTAGATAACTCTGATCTTCGAGGAAGCTTTGGAAATTTTTTGGATAGTGAAACTGTAAAATCAGTAATTCTTACTGCTATAAAGAAAATTACTAATCCACCTACCTACAAGAATCTTCAGTACACGAAAGCCAGTGCAGAAGGAACGCAAATTCGATATCAATTACTTAATCACAATGTAGAGTTTGACGAAAGTAGCGTTCACAAGCGGCGATTCCAACAGCATTGCGAAGACTTTTATAAACATCCCAATACTCTTGACGTGGATATTTTTGTTACTCGACACTTATCCAAAAGCAAGGAAGAGATAAAATTGCATTTACAACATATTCTCACTCCGGAAGTGGACGATAGCGACAATAACAGCCTATTCGGGTTTTCAACAATTGCAGATTCAATAATTGAAATTAACTCATGAAAAACATCATTGACATATTAGCCGCGTTATCAGGCCTAAAGGTTATCCCTTTAGAAAACAATCTTGAACTCGCATACTACGAAAATAAAGATGATTTCTTTATTTTTAAATATTCGACATATGCTGAACTTTCTGAGCTCACAGATGCTAGTCTAAAGGATGTCCAATTCATCTTAAACTCTCTTGTAGTTGACCTAAAAAATTCAGAAACTTTTCGTGCTCTTCAATACCGCAGTATAAATCAAAATCTTTCGCTACTCCTTTTTTTGGAGTTTGAAGACTCAATATCGCAAAGTTTTAAAGAATTAAATAAAGCAGAAGAAAATTACATTAATGCTAAAAAGTATGCTCTCCCATATCGCGCTGCCGACGTAGAGATTCTTGCCCAAAAAATCGAAGGCTCGGAAGATATCGTAAAAACTCTCAATAGTTTAGCGGTGGATAATAGCAATTTGTTGGAAAAAAATGAAGAATCTTGGTACGACCTATTATTGCAACTTTTTATCAAAGTACCCTTTTTAAATTATCAGCCAAAGGATGGCCAACAATCTATCGGAAATCTCCATTCAATGATCCATGAATTACTTGATCCGCGGCAAGCTGCCTTACTAACAATTATAAAAGAAAGCAACATCGCAGATATTGCCGATATAGAAACATTTGTCAACAGTAAAAACATATTGAGCTAAACATGAGCCGCCTTAAAATCTCCAAGTTATATATAAAAAACTTTAAGTGTTTTTCGGAAGCAGATTTTGATTTCGAACGTAATAACCTTATAGTTTTTGACGGCCCAAATGGTTACGGCAAAACCACTGCATTTGAAGCAATAGAAATACTTTTAACAAAAACCCCGCGCAAAATATTCAAAGTTAACCTCGATGCTAGATATACATATAAGAACAGCCCTATACACAAAGTAGAAAGCGAACCTATAGAAATATCTGTTATATTCTCTAGTGAAGAAACTGGTCAGCTGGAGATTAAAAGAGTCATTCCAGCAGCTACAGGCACTGCGTCAAGAAAGAACAATATTAATCAAATCTTCTCAGAGTCACAATTGTATATAAATGACGAAATTGCGGACGAGGCTTTACTTGCGACATACCTAAGCTATTCCAACATTGGAAGTTTATTTAATGTGCTAAACTATGTAGAGCAAGATGAAAATACATACTTCTTGAAAGAAGATCCAAAAGACCGATATCGCGCATTAGTTTCGCTTTTGGGCGGCGACGATGAACGTTTGCTTCATGAAAAGACTGAACTATTTGTTAGAAAACTGGACGAGAAAACTAAAGAACTGGGAACAGCTGTTACTGAGATCGAAAATCGAAATTCTGACCTTTTAAGCGCATCTCCCGGAGAAATAGATTTTGAAAAGCTTTTAACAGGATCTCAACATGAGTTCGTGTGGGATACGGCGCTTGTCGCTAATACTAATTTAGATGTACATAACGCCTACATTAATGAAATTAAAAAAGTAGAATTCTTATTCTCTCATAAATCCAGCATTGCTGACATACAGTCTCTAAAGAAAATAAACGATATCTTGAACAATGCTAATTTTTTGTCAACATTAGTGGATGAATACTGGAAAATAACTAACTATGATCTGCTAAAGAATGAAGACAATGAGCGCATAAAAAACAATAATACTGTAAATAACAATAAACGTGTTATACAGTTTCTTGAAGCATTCGATATTCTTGAATTACTTACAGACAGTCATTTTATATCGTTTTCTGAGAATAATGCTAATACTCAAATTAACTTTCCAGTCCTCAAGTCAAAACTTACAGATATTCAAGCTCTGACAGAGACCTTATCGGCACAAAATCAAATACTTTCTGATTTGAAACAAAGGCGGGAAGGGCTAATCCAATTATTTACAACGCACAATAGACATACCGCTCTTAAAGATAGTGAGTGTCCAGCATGTGGTTACGACTGGGGTTCAACTGAAGAATTAATTAGGCATCTTACCGAGACAGAAAAGGTGATTTTTTCAGCATATGATAAACAAAATGAGAGTTTCGAAGCTCAGACGAAAGAATTACAAACAGATTTTTTTGCTCCATTTAAAGCGTTCTTAGAGCAACAAAATCAAAATCTAGAGACATCAACAAGCGCTCTTATAAATGCGGCAACTTTTGCACGATTAAGAGATATACAACTAGGTTTACGCTCGCAATTTTCTGAATTTCTCTCACTATTTCCACAAGAAGTAGTTACATCAATTACTTCCCTAATAGGCCATAGGATCCTATCCGATAGGGATTCAATTCTGAAAGCTGTTGAAGAGATCGTTAACAAATCGAAACCAATAGTAGACAGCTCTATTAATATCAATGAACTTGTAACCGATTTTAATCGATATTTTTCAGGTAGGGTTGATTTGCTTGAAGCGCTTTCTAACGAACGTTTTGTTAATAAGGTAAGGTACATCAATTTCCAGTATTACAATGCTGTGAATACTGATTTGCAACAATTAAAGGTTAGAAAATCTAAATTGGATAGTTTAAAAGCTGAATTTACCGCTTTAAGTACAGGTATAAATGACAAGATAAAAACCTATACCAAAGCCATTGTTGAAAAAATCAGCATCCCTTTCTATATATTCACGGGGAAAATTTTACAAAACCATAGCTTAGGCTCAGGCCTTGTATTAAATTTAGAGATTAATCGCGAAATTTCACAGATATACATACGTCCTAAAAATCGCGATCAAGAGGTAACTTACACTCTGAGTTCAGGACAGTTATCAGCAACTGTAATCTCCCTAATGCTAGTCCTAAATAAGGTATTTGACCAATCGAAGTTAGGAACAATCTTTATCGATGACCCTTTACAGACACTTGATGAAATTAATTCACATTCTTTAGTAGAATTACTGAAATATAACTTCGGCGAACAGCAAATATTACTATCTACACACGAAGATAGATACTCACAATTTATGCAGTACAAGTTCAATAAATTTAATCTCTCTAACAAAAGCGTTAGACTCAAGGACCTTTTATAATTAGACATACAATGCGCTTTGCACTTCTAAATAGTGAACTTGTTGATGCCAAAAGTGGGCTTATGGCGATATGTCCTGGCTGCTCACAGCCTATGGTCGCCAAGTGCGGAACTAGGCGAGTACATCATTGGGCACATCGCGGCAGCAAACCTTGCGATGATTGGTGGGAACCTGAAACTGAATGGCATCGTGCGTGGAAAAATAATTTTCCCATTGAATGGCAGGAAGTCTTTTTACCTGATGAACAAACTGGTGAAAAGCATATCGCAGATGTTCGTACCCCTGACGGGATAGTAATCGAGTTTCAGCATTCGAACATTGGAGAGAAAGAGCGTACTAGCCGAGAAAATTTTTATAAGGAGATGATTTGGGTTGTGGATGGAACACGTCTTAAAAAGGATTTTTCGCGCTTTGTACGAGCAGAACACTACTTTCGACCCGGTTATAAGTCAGGAATTTTTTACGTTGCTTTTCCTGAGAAGTGTTTTCCTCTGGAATGGGTTAAATCGTCAGTGCCAATCATTTTTGATTTTCTTGGTAAAAATCCAGCTTTTGAAGAATGTGAAGTAAGGCAACAATTATACTGTTTGCTTCCCTTAAAAATGGGGTCTTGTTTTGTTGTAGCAGAAATGTCGCGCAAAGCATTTATCGATAGTATTTCTATGAATGTCTGGACCGATCGTCTAGAGAACCTGAGGAAAGAATTGAATCAAGTCAAGTTGCAACAACATGAAGATAGGCGGATTAAGAAAGAGCGTTACAATAGACTTACTAGTGGACGGAACAGCGAGACACATGGATAAACGATTGAATGTTAATTTGATTTCAACGTTTAAAGTTAGGCTTTGATAATTATAAATATTTTGCGATTGCTGATAGTCAGTAGATAGTCCTAGCGCCTTATGACTCATATTATAATCTTCTAGCTTTAATTACCAGCCCAAGCTAGAGTTCCAAAGGCGAAAAACCAAGAGATAATTACGCCATCCTGTAGATTATAAAAATGTTACAACTAGTAACGCAAGGCGGAAGGAGTACACAAGTTTATAGGTCATCTCAGTTGGTTGTCGCAGCTATGTCTTCCCAAGTATAGCTTCAATGAGAAACTCATATCAAAAAAAAGAAAAAAATTATGTTACATTGTTGAAACTTTATATATTTGCAAAGTAAAACAAATGTAACATGTCTTTAGATATACAAAAACTTAAAGAGAAACAAAAGTCAATTGACAAAAAGGCTAACGAAGAAAAGTTGACGGAGTATATACTTGCTTCTCAACCAATTGGAGAATATCTAGAATTTGAGAAAACTCGAAAGAAAGTTGACCAATCAGCTCGGGTATTAAATAATTGGGCGCAGCAAGGTTTAGTTAATCATCCCGAAGAGGGTAAGAAGCGTACGTACAGTAAATTGGAGGGTATTTGGATAGATTTAGTTATGCAGCTACGTGAATTTGGACTTGGATTAGAAAAGATTAAGAATATCCGTAATATTTTATTTGAAAATAAGGTTAATGGTAATACAAGATTTACCCCGATTAAATATGCTATACTACATTCTCTTATTTTGGAGCCATACATCCTAATAGTGTTTGTTGATGGGACGTTAAACATGATGCCAAAATCCGAATATGTTGCCTACTTAAGCGACGAATTTATTCTACCAATCCATATCTCTATAAATTTGCTAAGCACATCACAGGCAGAATTCCCTCAAAATAACTTTATTGGATTTATTAATAATTCTGATATAACCGAATTAACAGAAAAAGAATTGGAACTACTTTATTACTTAAGGACTGGTGATTACGACGAAATAAAGGTAAAAATGAATGATGGAGAAGTATATTTAATTGAGGGTTCCAAAAAACTAAACGTTAATACTAAAGTTGTTGATATCATTAATAAAAACACTTATCAAGACATTGAAATCAAGGTACGGGACGGTAAAACTGTAATGATTAGATCAACAGAGTTGAAAAAATAATGGAATACCTCCATTAAGTTCATTTTACTGACTTATTGAAAAACTCAAAGGTTGGTTTAATTTAATAACAAATGCCCTCATTAAATGAAAGTAGAGCAATACTAAATAAAAATTCAAGTGGCAAAAAGTACATAGATAGTGATGTAAAGGTTATAGTAGAAATATTAACTAATCTTGCTACTATAGATTTTGAAAAATTTAAAATTAAAATCAGACAGTGAAAAAGGCAGTATTATATATTCGTGTCTCAACCGATGAACAGGCTAATAATGGGTATAGCCTGCAACATCAGGAAGCAGTACTAAGACAATATTGTAAAATCAAAGACATTGAAGTCATTGATATATACAGGGAGGATTTCTCTGCTAAAACATTTGATAGACCTGAAATAAATAAAGCTTTCGATTTTATCAAAAGAAATAAGAGAAATATTGATATATTTTTATTCACCAAATGGGATAGATTTAGTCGTAATCAATCAGAAGCCCATAAAGCTATTAGAGAACTACACAATTTAGGTGTAGAAGTTGATTGTGTTGAACAGCCTTTAGATTTAAGCAATCCCGATAACAAAGTATTGTTGTCAATGTATTTGGTTTTGCCGGAGGTAGAAAATGACAAAAATAGCCAGCGAACTAAGGACGGAATGCGGCGTGCGATGAAAGAAGGATGCTTTATGGGTAAGGCCCCACTAGGCTATATCCATTATAGAGATGAAAATGGTAATTCGACCCTAAGATTAAACGATGACAATTCTTGTCTCGTTAGAAGTGCATTTGAAGAGTTTTCCAGCGGTTTGTATTCAGCAAATGAACTTCGTTAGTTATGCACAAAAAGGGCTTAAAACGTCCAAACAGGGATTTATAAACATGTTGCGAAATGTAATCTATATTGGAAAAATATTTCTCCCTGAATGGAAAAAAGAACCTGAAGAGATTGTAGAAGGATTACATCCTGCAATTATCTCGGAAAATACATATCAGAAAGTTCAAATCATTTTATCAGGTAAAAAGAAGATTCCATTAACATCAAAGCCAAACGATGATTTGTTGCCGCTAAGGCAGCAAATTTTCTGTTCTGTATGTGGTAAGAAATTTACAGGTGCTCCATCCAAAGGGAATGGAGGCATATTCTACTATTACCATTGTCAGCAAAGGTGCACTGGAAATCATAGAGCAGAGGAAGTACATAATACACTATTAAAATTTTTAGAAGGGTTTGAAATTAAAGATGAGATTTACAATCTGTATAAAAAAATACTCGAGGAAAAATTCTCAGAGAATTCTAAAGTTAGAGATAATAGAATAAAAACAATAATAAAAGAGGTTGATGCTTTAAGAGAAAAAATTATGAAACTCGAAGACTCAATTGGTGATAGTGAAATACCAGTGAGCCGAATATTAAACATAATAAAAAGGCACGATCAGACTATTGAAGAATTAGAGAATGAAGCCGACAACTTAAATAAGACAGATAAAGAGTTTGGTTTATATTTAAAGTTTGGGATTTCATTCTTAAATGGCCTAAGCACCTACTATGACACAGCTACTGCTAAAGTTAAGAAAATGATCATTGGTTCGATATTCCCTGAAAAATTAATCTTTGACGGAAAAAATTATCGAACCGTAAAAGAAAATAGTTTTATGTCTCTAATATTCAACAATAACAATGTTTTAGCAAGTATTGAAAAAAAGAAAGCCACTCATTTGAGTGGCTTGTCTAACATGGCTCCCCCTCTTGGGCTCGAACCAAGTGAGTTTTTGCTATTAAAATCAACTCTTTACACAATAGCTGAATTATATGTTTCCTCAAATCCACCCTTTTGATACTTTTTTACCATAATAGGGATGAGAACAATGGTGTTATTAGATTGTTATTTGATATTAGGATGTAGGTGTTATCATTAATTAATAGCCAAGTTACACAGCTATTGTCATCAAACCTATATGAATTATATCTATGTTCAAAGATTATTATAGGGCTACCCAGTAAACTTTCCAATTGGGTTACAATATCCTCAGGCTCCTTTAAAGGTAAGCAAATAATTATACCTTCCAGTACATCTATCCTGAATAATAATTCAATTTTGTCTGGACTATAGTTCAGGAAATTATTAAACTTTTTCAAGTATATGTAACTATCATAATCTTGTATTCTATCAGGTAATATTTCCAAATCAAATTCCAGTTCTTCATAATCCATCCCTAACCTGAAGGGTAGATTTAATTGTTCCATAGTTATAATAAAAAACCACCTGTGAGAGGTGGTTTAAGTTGGTTATTGTACTGTGTAATTATCATCTGATATATCATACATAAAAGTTTGACCAGTATCTATTTGTAAATCATAATCCTCAAACAGAACTTCATTAGATTCTAAATCCGTTATGATTACAATTCCCACAGAAACTTGGCCATTATTTCCAACTGATAGTTTAAACCCGAGTTTGTCATAAGAATTTAAAGTTCGGGATTCAATCACATCAGTATTAGTTTGTGAATTTGTTTGTTCAGTAATTAAATTGCCTTGTTGATTATCTTTGTAATAAGTTACTGTAAGAGGATATTGAACCTCAGAGGAACTACTACCCCAAAATTGTACTTTATATTCTTTAGAATTTATAGTTTCATTTGGAGTTGTTGTGTTATCATCATCACTACAACTGATTAAAGATGCTGTCAGCATCATAAAAATAATTTTTTTCATATTGATATATTATTTGTGTTTTGAAATCCATTTTATGATTTTTATGGTTGTATCAACGGATATAACCCCGATAAACACTATGAAGAGAAAAACAGGTATATCATCAAGAAAATAACCCCATCCTGTATCATAGTTTGTGTCCTCTAATAAATAGGAAATGGATATTCCTATAAAAGTTAAAATAATGGATAGAACTATTAGCTTAAAGTAGTGGACAATTGCATTAGCTATCTTGTTCTTGTGTAGATTATCTTCCATATACTGCCTGTGAACAATGAGTTCTTTAAGTTTTTAGATTAATATTGGTTTGAAATTCTTTGGAATAATACACAGTATTAAAGAGCTCCTGAAACTGGATTACTGTGTTAAATTCATCAGGATTAAGCTCTATTATCAGCTTATCATTATTCTCAGGATTACGTAAAATGGAAATAGTTGGACTAAACAATAATTTACTGCCAGTAACTTGATACCTCTTTATCCATGAAAGAATAGCAGTGTTATTTTGCTTATTTATCAACCTAAATTCTTCAATAGCTTGTTTGAAATAGGCTTCTTGATTATATAGGTTAATTATCTTTTTTAATTCATAATACAATTCAAGCTCTATACAATCTTCATCCCTAACAGGGCATGCACAGGGATAGGGCACTTCTCCCCTATAAAACCATTTGTGCCATTTTTTGCATGGAGTTTTTTGGATGGCTTTACTTAAATCTTCTTGACTTAAGGATGAATCTCTACAATGGTCATTCATCTTCTTAAAAAAATAGATATAACTACTAAAAAAGATATAATAACGAGTATTAATGAAAAGAAGGAAAATCTCTCAAATAGCATATCTATATTTATACCGCCTATTATTGCAAATAGAAAAAATACTATTATTTCAGCAGTAATATTATTTTCTTTTTTGTTAGTCATTATAGATTAATTAGTTGTCATATATGGCATAAGCTAAAGCAAATATAAACTATTACTTGACTTGCCAAATATGTCAAGTATGGAAAAATCAGAATTACTTAAAAAAGTAGGGAAAAGGATTCAGGAACTCAGGAATAATAAAGACATGAAGCAAGTTGACCTTGCTGCTAAAATTCAAGGAGATATTGACACCACAAACATTTCAAGAATAGAATCAGGCAGGACTAATCCAACTATATATACCCTCTACAGGATAGCAGAAGCTTTGGAAATATCTCTTACTGACTTAATCCAAATTGAGCAGGAATAAAATTACTTTTCGCTATTAAGCAGCTGTTGTATCTATTTGCTGGGTTCTAAGCTCAGGCAGAAAAAGAGGTGTTGAAGAATACTCATTTAGCCTTATTTTCATCATCTTTTCGCTATAGTATATATATCAAAGGATTTAATCCCGAGATTAATTTCAGGTAATTATAGCCACTTTTAAACTCCTTTACATACACACAGTTTACAATTTCTACTACTATAATAGGGAAATATAAAGTGGCAACATAATAGAGTAAAAGATAGTAGGAAGTAATAATAGTTGTAAGTAAATTATATAAGTAGAAATATTATAAAAGGTTATTTTATAAAGTTCCATTATCAGCAAAGCTGTAATATCCATTTTTGGAAATTATTAAATGGTCAAGCAATAATAAGTCCAACAGCTTACAAGCATCCCTGAGTTTAGTAGTAATTACTCTATCAGGCTCACTTGGTTGTAAATTTCCCGAAGGGTGGTTATGTAGTAGCACTATAGCACTTGCATTGCATTTCAATGCTACCCCAAGGATAATACGAATATCTACAATAGTTCCTGAGATACCACCTTTGGATAATTCATACACTCCGAGGATTTCATTTGCCCTATTGAGTAATATAATTTTAGCTTCCTCAATATACTCTATTGCTCCTGAGTTCCATACTGGCAATATGGCATCATAGATAGCTTTGCTGTGCAATACCTTTTGTCTCTGAGCCTGTTGGTTAGTATAAGACACTTTTATTTCTGCTAATTGCATGATTTGAAAATTAAAATCCGTCTACAATTGAGTTACATATATTATATACGTATCAAAAGTAGACGGATTAGTGGTTACACTTTAGATTTGCTGCTCTTTCAGGACTTCATGTCCATTTTTGGAAAAGGCATTTACATCAGCATGTAAGTTTCCCATTTGCTCAGGAAGATAAACATACCTGTAGTTTAGAGTGATTACTTCTCCTGTGTCCCGAATAGTGTACTCGTAAGAGTCACATTCAGCTTTAATAATGCTTCCTGGCATCTCTGACCCAACAAGGGCTTTACAAGTTTCTTCATCAAATGTAGAAGCAATGTAGGCTTTCTTTGCTGTAGCATAGAATTGGCCTGTGCTTTGACTTGGAACTAATTCAATGCCACCTGTGATTTCAAGGACAAAAAATTCTTTGCCATCTTCAGCTTGTCTTTTTTTGTAGTTTACAATTCGTACCATAATACTTAAAGGTTTTTGAGTTTGAAAATACACTACGGAATTATGATTAATCCATAATGGCAGGCTGTTCAGCCTGCACCAATAAGTGGGGGTGTTTAGTGTGGTGTGCTGCGTGGCAATGAGGGCTAATAGATGAATCTAATATAGGTTGTCCTGTTGCTTACGTTAAGCTCAGAGAGGTGTAAAGGTGTATAAAGTTATATCTGCCTGAGAAAAATAAACTACAGCATAAAACTGTTCAGCTTTGAACAATGTAAAAGAAAAGACAGGAATAAATTTCCAAAATTTCATCTATCTGCTCTGAAAAAAAAATCTCATATAAAGAGGTACGAGGGACTTTCCTTTTCTTAGATTAAGGCCGGGACATTTCTCAGGAGGATTGCGTATGAGTAAAATTTTTAAAAAATTTTATTTTTTAGAATACCTATTAATAGGTATTGTAAAAAGATGTGGATTTGTATATTTTACTATCATTATTTAAAAAAATATATTAATATTACTTACCAAATTAATAAACAAATGCATTTTTATAACAAAACAACTTTAGGGTTATTTGATAGCTCACAAAAACATTTTATTATACCTGTTTATCAAAGAGCATACTCTTGGGAAAAACCTGAGTGGAGAACATTTTTAAATGACCTATTAGAGCAAATTGAAGGGCAAAATAATTATTTCTATGGAAATATACTTTTGGAAACAATTAAGAAGGATATAAAATATGAAATTATTGATGGTCAGCAGAGAATTACAACTTTGACAATATTTATACGTTCCATTATAAATGTTCTTACAAAAAGACAAATTGAACCTTTACTTCAAGACTTTGATTCATCATTAAAAACAAATATTTTTTTAAAGAATGGTGGGAATATTAAATTAAGGCCAGTTGATTATGACAGGGCTTGTTATGACGCAATAATTATTGACAATAATGATAATTTTGAAATACATTCTCAATCACAATTGAGGATTAAGTTAGCAAAAGAGTTTTTTATAGATGAGCTTAGTAAATTATCAACTGAAATTGTTCTTAGTATTCTTGATAAAATAGAAAGCACAGAGTTAACTGTTATTGAACTTGATGGGAAAAAAGACTCTGCGTTAATGTTTGAACTTGAAAATAATAGAGGTAGACAATTAACAAACATGGAAAAGATTAAATCTTATTTCATGTATCAGATGTATGTATATAGTTTGCCAGAAGAAATCGAATCTAATATTGAGAATATCTCGAATATTTTTAAATCAATTTATCTTCTCATAAATGATATCAAATTAGAGGAAGATAGTGTATTGCAGTATCATAATAACGCATATATAAATGGTTACAACTACAGAAGTCTGAATGATGTCAAGAATCTATTTAAGCAGTCCAAAAATAAAGTTGAATGGATAAAAACCTACATTAACGAACTTCATACTACATTTTCCAACCTTAAGAAATTTGAGAGATGTGAAATCCAATATGCTAATAAGCTTAAAAGCCTGAAAATCCCTGCCTATATATATCCCTTTATAATCAAAGGATATAAGTTTTTTGGCTCAGAAGACAGGAAAATGAACACTTTATTTAACTTATTAGAGATAATAACTTTTAGAGCAAAGCTAATTAACAGTAGAGCCAACATCCAAGAAAGACTTAATAGCTTACTGCTCAAATTTGATGGCAATTTAATTGACTTAATAACTGATATAAAAAATAAATTGAATGAATCTTGGTACTGGGGAGACATTCAAACAAGGCATTATCTCAATGGAGCCATTTATGGAAATAATATATTAAATTATCTATTATGGGAATATGAAAATTCAATCCAAAACAAAGGATATAATATCCGGCAGTTTTCCCTGGAAGATGAACAAATAGAGCATATTTCACCACAAAAACCTACTAATGGGGAACCTATATATAGTGGTTATGATGTAGATGATAATTCAGAATACTCAGAGGAATTTATAATAACTCATCTTAATTCTTTGGGCAATTTAATGTTAATCTCAGGCACGCATAATAAATCAATAGGTAATAAACCTTTTGAGCACAAACTTACTTCGTACAATTCTAATCCTCTACTTAATCAGCAGGCAGAAATTCGTGAGTTTGCAGAGAAAGTTGAAAATACATTTTATTGGAAAAGCATTTCAATAGAAACTCGGCATAAACAAATACATAATTTTGCTACTAAAAGATGGAGCCTTGATAGTATTGATAAGAATTATTTAATACCAACTTTGGAAGAATATTTAAACAGTAATTAATCATGAAAAAAAGAGATTATAGGCTTGTGGAATTCATACCGGATTATTCCCCATCAAATTATAGAGAATTAGAGAAAAACAAAGGTCTTTTTCATTTTTGGCAAAAGTATGTTGAAAGTGATGGGCATGAAACTTATACTGCATTAATTGAGGATTTATCAAATGGAAAACTTATTAAAAATGACCCTGAGGATATTAGATTTTTGACTGATAAAGAAAGTGTTGCTTTTTGGTCTGATGCAGATAATGCCCAAATTTGGTAAATAAAATAACCCCTACTTTTATACATGAACTCAACCCAAATAGAAAAAAATGTAAAATCACTTGTCAAGAACTTTGATAAGGACAATTTTATATACGACTTATTATTAGCCTATGGGATTTCTAAAACATCTATAACCAGATTACGTACTGGAGATTTCAATATGTCTAAGACTCCAGGGGAGGTTTTGTACAAAAAGAAGGTATTATTTAAAGAGGTTGATTCGGATAAGTTGTTACTAACTATTGATGACCTTACTAAAGATGAAGGTGCATTAAAGCATAACCCGAGATTTGTAATTGTAACAGATTATAAAACTTTATTAGCAAAAGATACCAGAACAGAGCTCACTTTAGACACTGCTATCTTAGAGGTATCTAAGCACTTTGATTTCTTCTTACCCTGGGCAGGACAGGAAAAATATCAGCATAAAAATGAAAACTACGCTGACAGAAAAGCCTCTTATGAGATGGCTAAACTGTATGATATTCTTGTGCATGAAAATTCTGGGATTTATGATGATGGAGGTCATAATTTAAATATCTTCCTTTCAAGACTTTTATTCTGCTTTTTTGCTGAAGACACAGATATATTCCCTGAGGAAGGTATGTTTACATCCACACTTGTGCAGCATACCAAAGATGATGGAACTGATGTACACGAATTTTTAAACAAGCTCTTTCAGGTTTTAAATACTGAGGATAATAGTAAAGAAGCTGCTTACCTTCAGAAATTCCCATATGTAAATGGTGGGCTATTTCGTGATACCATTTACGCACCAAAGTTCTCTAAGAAAGCCCGAAAGATTATTATTGAGTGTGGTGAACTCAATTGGAGTGAAATAAATCCGGATATTTTTGGCTCAATGATACAGGCAGTGGTAAATCCTGAGTACCGAAGTGGTTTAGGTATGCACTATACTTCAGTTCCTAATATAATGAAAGTAATTGAACCACTCTTTCTGAATGAGCTTAAAGAGGAACTTGAAAAAAATAGAGATAATGAAAGGGCTTTAAGAAGGCTTATAAATAGGATAGGAAAAATAAAAATATTTGACCCGGCTTGTGGTAGCGGAAACTTCTTAATTATAGCATATAAGGAACTGAGGAACTTAGAAATTGAAATTTGGAAACAGATTGACTTTCTGAAAAAACAAGGCAAATCATATCAAACAGAAACGGTATATACAGATATTAAACTATCTCAGTTTTACGGTATAGAATTAGATGACTTTGCCCATGAAATGGCATTATTATCATTGTGGCTTGCAGAGCATCAAATGAATAAAATATTTATTAATGAATTATTTGATTACGGTAAGGCTAAGCCCATTTTGCCTCTTAAAGAGGCAGGACATATTACTTGTGGAAATGCAACCAGGGTTAAGTGGGAAGATACGTGTCCTAAAAATGAAAATGATGAAATTTACATTTTAGGAAATCCTCCGTATTTAGGTTCAAGTATGCAGGATAAAACTCAAAAGGAAGATATGGCTCACATATTCTCTACTTTTAAGAATTACAAAAATTTAGATTATATAGCCTGTTGGTTTAAATTGGGAAGTGATTATATTACTAATTTCAATGCTCAATTTTGTTTCGTATCTACTAACTCGATTTGTCAAGGTGAGCAAGTTAGTTTATTGTGGCCATATATTTTAAATAATTTAGAAATTTCATTTACACATACATCTTTTAAATGGACTAATAATGCAAAAGGAAATGCTGGAGTTATAGTAATAATTGTAGGGATTAGAAATATCTCTAATGATAAAAAATACATTTATAACGATACAGTAAAACATGAAGCAGGAAACATAAACGCATATTTATTAGACAGCAAAAATGTATTCATAAATAGGAACAATACTTCTATCAGTGGTTTTCCCAGTTTATTAATGGGCAATAAGCCTACAGATGGTGGTCATTTCACTATAACAGAAACTGAAAAGGAAAGTTTAATTCAAAATTATCCTCAATCCGAAATATTAATAAAAAGATATATTAGTGGCGGAGATTTCTTAAATGGCAAAGAGAGATTTTGTTTATGGATTACTGACGATTTATTAGATTTGGCAATAGGAATTCCTCCAATCAATGAGAGGATAGAAAGTGTTAGAAAATTTAGATTAGAAAGTGATGCACCTTCAACTGTAGAATATGCTATTAATGCCCATAGATTTAGGCAAATTAGTTATAAAGAAACAAACTCTATTGTTGTACCTTTTACTTCTTCTATCAGAAGAAGATATATTCCATTTGATTTCGTAGATTCAAATACAATTGTAACAAATTCTGCAGGTGTAATATATAATGCAGAGTTATGGATTTTTGGTGTGATTTCATCAAAAATGCATATTGCTTGGGTTGCCGTAGTTGCAGGAAGACTTAAGAGTGATTATAGATATTCAGGAGTATTATGCTATAATAATTTCCCTTTTCCTAATATTTCTCAAAAACAAAAAGAAATCATTAATTTACATGTCCTAAATATTTTAGAAGAAAGAGAAAAATTCCCAGAAAAGACTTTAGCTCAATTATATGACCCAAATAAAATGCCTAAAAGTTTAAAAGACGCTCACCATGAATTAGATTTAGCTATTGATAGATGTTATAGTCATAAACCTTTTCAAAATGATAGTGAACGGTTAGAAATACTATTTAAACTTTATGAGCAAATGACAAAGAAAAATGTTGTTTCTACAAAACAAAAGAAGACTAAAAAATAAGATACGATGCCAGATATAGTTCATGTTCAATACAACCAAACAGGTAAAAGCAAAAGTACCAATGAATTTGGAATGAGGGAAATGCAGGCTCGGGCATTTGAAGCCCGTACAGCTCAATATTTGCTTATTAAAGCTCCACCTGCTTCAGGAAAGTCAAGGGCGTTAATGTTTATAGGCTTAGATAAACTGGTAAGTCAGGGACTTAAAAAAGTGATTGTTGCTGTACCTGAAAGGTCTATCGGTGCTTCTTTTGGAAAGACTGAACTGTCTAAATATGGCTTCTTTGCAGACTGGAATCCTAATCCAAAATATAACCTGTGTACTCCAGGTGGAGATAAAAGTAAAGTTACATCGTTTCTTAATTTTTTAAATAGTGATGAGCAGATACTTATTTGTACTCACGCTACACTAAGATTTGCTTTTGAAGCTGTTGATGAAAAAGCCTTTAATGAGATAGTACTGGCTATAGATGAGTTTCACCATATATCAGCAGATGGAGATAATATATTAGGACAGGTTTTAAGGTCAGTAATGGCAAATTCTACAGCACATATAGTAGCTATGACAGGCTCATATTTTCGGGGTGATAGTGTACCGGTATTGCTCCCTGAAGATGAAGCAAAATTCACTAAAGTTACCTACAACTATTATGAACAGCTGAATGGCTATGAATATCTTAAATCTTTAGGTATAGGGTATCATTTTTATCAGGGTAGATATACCTCCGCCATTGATGAAATTTTAGATGAAAATAAGAAAACCATTATCCACATCCCTAATGTAAATGCAGGGGAATCTACTAAGGACAAATATGAAGAGGTTAACAGGATTATTGACAGCTTAGGAGAATTAGATTATCAGGACCCCGAAACTGGTGTAATGCACGTTACAAGTAAAAAGACTGGAAAAACATTAAAAGTTGCAGACTTAGTAAATGATAACCAAAAAGAGAGGGATAAAATTCAGGCTTATTTAAGGAATATAAATAGCGCTGAAGACATTGATATAATTATTGCTTTAGGTATGGCTAAGGAAGGCTTTGACTGGCCTTTTTGTGAGCATGCTTTAACTATAGGTTATAGGGGTTCATTGACTGAAATTATACAGATTATTGGTAGGGCCACAAGGGATAGCAGTAATAAGTCCCATGCACAGTTTACTAACCTCATTGCTCAGCCAGATGCAGAAAATGATGAAGTGAAGCTATCTGTAAACAATATGCTGAAGGCTATTACAGCTTCACTGTTAATGGAACAGGTATTGGCTCCAAATTTTAAATTTAAGTCTAAATATCCTGAAGATGAAGAAGACACCTCTGAGGATGATGAAAACACTATCAGGATAAATGGCTTTAAGCAGCCTACATCAACAAGGGTTAAAGAAATTATTGAATCTGATATAAATGATTTAAAGGCTACAATATTACAGGATGATATCATGCTAAAAGCTATGCCTGGCAATGTTGACCCTGAAGTGATAAATAAAGTACTTATCCCTAAGATTATTAAAGAAGTTTATCCCGATTTATCTGATGAAGAGATTGAAGAAGTACGCCAGCATGTAGTTATTGACTCAGTAATTAAGAACGGGCATATTGAAATGCAGGGAGATAAAAGGTTTATCCGAATGGCAGACAGTTTTGTCAATATTGATGATATACATATTGACCTGATAGACAAGATAAATCCTTTTCAGAAAGCATTCGAGATACTTTCTAAATCTGTTACAGCTTCAATCTTTAAAGCTATTCAGGAAACAATAGATGCTACTCGAATACAAATGACAGAAGAAGAAGCTATAATTTTGTGGCCTAAAATTAAGACTTGGATTGCACGCACTGGTGAGCAACCAAGTATACAGGCCTTTGATCCGCAAGAAAGGAGATTAGCTGAAGCAATAATATTTTTAAAAGAGCAAAAGCGTAAAGCTATGGCAAATGGATAATAAGAAAAAGACATTACAGGATATATTTGATGATGATGAGTTAGGGATATTAAATAGTGCCCCTAAGCAATCTAATGTAAAAACTGAAGATGAAAGATTAATAGAGTCCTTTGAAGAAATCAATATATTCTTTGATAAAAACAAACGTGAACCTCAGGCAGCAAATATTACTGAATTTAAACTTCTTTCAAGGCTAAAAACATTTAGGGGTGATGAGAAAAAGAAGAGCTTATTAAGACCTTATGACAGGTTTAATTTATTAGGTGTTATAAAAGAGGAAATAACATCTGTTGAAGATATTTTGCAAGATGATGATTTGGGAATTTTAGATACAGATGATACTCTTTCAATTTTTAAGCTTACTAATGTTTCTTTAAAAGATAGGGAAGACCCGGATTATGTAGCCCGCAGAAAACCATTAAAAGAGTTTGAACCTTATGAACCAATATTTAGACTTGTCCATAAAGACCTTAGGGAAGGTAAACGGAAGTTAGTTGCATTTAAAGAGGATAATTTACAAGAAGGGGTTTTCTATGTATTAGATGGGATAATGTTACTACTTGAAAAAGTAGATATTGAAACTGAAGATAAAACTTTGCCTTCAGGTAAACGCATTAGAAAAGATGGCAGGACCCGATGCGTATTTGAAAATGGTACTGAGAGCAATATGCTTTACAGGTCATTGGCAAAGCAATTGTATAATAATGGAAAGGTTGTTACACATAGTTATGATACTGATGAAAGTGCATTATTTAATAATGTCAACATGGTTAATGAAGAAGATTTACAGACAGGTTGGATTTATATACTAAAATCTAAATCTACTCATTCACAGATTGCTCCTTTACAAGATTTATATAAGATTGGCTATTCAACAATTGAAGTTAAGGAAAGGATTAAAAATGCTGCAAAAGAGCCTACTTATTTAATGGCTGATGTTGCTTTAGTTAGTTCATTCAAGTGCTATAATCTTAACCCGCAAAAGTTTGAAAATTTATTGCACAGGTTTTTTGGAAAGGTATGTTTAAATGTAGACTTATATGATAGTACTGGTAAAAGATATACTCCAAGGGAATGGTTTTTAGCTCCTCTTGAAATAATAGAAAGAGCAATTCATCTTATTTTATCTGGGGATATAGTTAATTATGAATATGATGAGCAAATTCAAAATATATATTTGAAGTAATTAATTGAAAATATAATTGTAATATATAAACTATGTTATTGGATTTTAAAGAAATACCACAAGCTAATACAGGAAAAGGTGACCAAGATACATTTGAACTATTTGCAAGGGATTTTCTTGAAATATTAGGATATGAAATACTACAACATCCAGATAGGGGAGCTGATGGTAAAAAGGATTTAATTATTCAAGAAAATAGATATGGCATTTCTGGGGTAACTAAAATTAAGTGGTTAGTAAGCTGTAAACATTATGCACATTCAGGTAAGTCTGTTAGTGACGCTGATGAACCAAATATATTAGATAGAGTTGGTGTTCATGAATGTGATGGATTTTTAGGGTTTTATTCTACAATTCCAGCTACCTCACTTGGTACAAATTTAAATTCGTTAAAAAAGAAGATTGAAATTGAATATTTTGATAGAGAAAGAATTGAAAAAACACTCCTTGAATCACCTACGGGAATTAAATTAGCAAGCCGTTATTTTCCTAAAAGTTTTGAAAATTACAAAATTGAAAATCCCAAACCAGCAAAATTATTTGCACAGGAAAGTAGGATTGAATGTGAATATTGTAATAAAAACTTATTAGAAGACAAACAGGGAATTTTTGTTATTATGAAAAAATTTTCTTCTGATGGCGAAAAACCAAAACCAAGTCATTATGAATACGCATATTTTAGTTGTAAAGGAAAGTGTGATGCAATTTTAAAAAATCATTATATGCAAAGTGAAATAATGTATGATTCATGGGCTGATATATCGGACTATCTTTCTCCCATAACGTATATTAAAAGACAAATGGCATGGATGAATGCAATTCATATAGATAGAGAAACATTAGGCCAGGAGGCTTATGATAAATTAAGAAAACTATTTTTAAACTCTTATCCATATATCAGCAGAGAACAAACAAGTGGCGAAAAGGAAAATGTAAATTTCTATTTAGAAAATGGACTTATGGATTGGCTTTAGTATATTCTATTATACATAATTTTATAAAGGCTATCAGTTGATAGCCTTTATTTTTAACTCAAAAACCAAGCATAGTCAGAACTGCTACCACTTAGTGCTTTTACAATGCCCTGATTAAAATCAAAGGCATTTACATTCCTTTCAAGGAAAGTATCAATGTAGCTGGATTTATTAGCCTGTGTAAACAGGTTATATACTTTCCACAAGTCAATATTACCCGTATCATCCCTACAGAAACTTTCATCGTGATAGTAGTCTTTAGCAATAGTGCTAAACTGGCCATCATTAAAGTCCAGTGCAGGTATTTCAGTCCTGAGCTTCTTGGGCAAATGGTGGTATAATCTTGCCCTGCCTACCAAAGTAGCAAATTGGTGCTCAGAGAGTGAATAATTGGTAAATTCCTGCATGGCTTTCAGATGTGATTCAGCCCGATAGCTTTGCATTATTTCAAGAGCTTTAGCTTCCAAATCTCTTACGTGCATTACCTTCAGGCTTTCCTGAAATCCATCTGTAGAAATACAGAGGTTTAGGCATACTTGGTTTTGGAAACCAATAAAAAACTTAAACTTTTCAGTTGATTTCTTATTATAAAGGTTCTCCGTGTTCAGTGCTCTAACACCTCCAACTGTTAGCTGTAATTCATTACCTCCTATTACCTGAGTTATATCTGACTTCATGATAAAAGCTATCCTTTCATAATAGATAGTCTTCTCCTGGTCTAATAGCTCCTTTACAGGTTTATGTATTGCTGTAGGTATCCTGCCCTTTATCTGATGGCTTACTCTAATCTCCGGGGTTTGAAACTGTGCATTAGGAAAGGCTTTATATGCTGCTTCTTGAACTGCTTCAATAAATTCCTGATGTGCTATAGTCTTCTCATTATCCTTCGAGAATACAGGGATTATACAATCATTGCTTAGATGTCCCAACTCTACTTCCGTAGTATTGGATTCTATGAAAAATCTTTTGGGGAATACAGACACATTTACTGCTTCCTGAGCCTGTAGAGACTTTAGAGGAGTTTCTACTGAAGACTGTAAGGGGCTCAGGAGTGGAATAGGGGTATTGTTGTTATTATTTCTTACAACGGGCTTTAATTGTATCGGTGTATTATTGTTGTGTTTGATAGTGTAAACTTCCATTGCTGCTAAAATTTTGTGGGTTTAATGAATATTCTTGTGATGTAATGACATCTTTCTGCTGTTTAAAGTTGAACTCTAATAGTTCCCTCCATTGTGCATAGTGGTTATAAAGTATCTTTAAGTCATCAAGATTGGTGCATTCCTTTATCTTGTTCCTTGCATCCTGAAGGTTAGTGCCACTATTACACCAGTCTAATATTTTCTTACCTGTGGAAGAATTGATGATAAATTCAGGCTTGTTCATAAACAGGCCAGTCCTGTCTTTACTTGCTTTTACTAAATGATTTTCATTGATAAGCTCAAAGTTTATGGTAAGTTCATATTCAAAGCCTTCTTTGGTAATCTCTTTAGTGCCTAACTTCTGTACTTTAAGCTTACCTGAAGCATCCCTGTCAATATCATATTCTATTTTTCTCCGGGTTGTAGTAATGATATGGCAGTCTGACTGAAGTATTTTATCTATAAAGGCCTGATGCCTGGGACTTACTTGTGCCCAATCCTGAAACCTGCCTCCAAGTTTCTCGTGTATCTCTAAACAACCTCCTGAGCCATTCCATTCATGGGTAATACTGTCAAGGATAACTACTGTTATCTTTGCCCTCTCACATACTGATATAGCTTCTATGTACCTCTCAGGGCTATAAGGTGGGGATAAGTCTAATACATTAAAACTGCCTAAATCTGAATAGAGTGAAGCAGAGGAATTTTCTGTGTCAATGACTGCTATTTTATTCCAGTCATTTGTCATACCATAGGCTAATAATAAGGCTGATTTGGTCTTACCAAACCCACTTGCTCCACTTATACCTAAGCGTAGCTTTACTTGCCTTCTTTCAGATGGTCTAAGTTGCATAAAGTTTAATATTTAAAATGGTTAATATTGAAATGAAGTATCATTCATTTTCGAATGAATGAAAATAAAATTAGCCAAAAACAACTTTTGGCTATTAGCTTTAAAATGATGATAAGTCCTTGGAAACACTGGATAATGTCAAAAAAAATAGTTAGCTTTGTGCATCAAAAGTTTTTGATACAAAAACTAACAACAGAGTAGTTCCTCGTCCTGAAGTTCCTGCGTTGTTAAAATATTGAATTTTCCGTGTGGGAAGGGGATTTTTGAAAAAAGGGGAACCCTATGTCACTCGCGAAAATGACAAGGTACTCAGGAAGTCAAAATTGGATATGCCTATAAAAGGTAAATTGTAAGTACTCACGAAAGGGTTGTAGATACTCAGGGAAAAGATAATATATTCCGTCTACTTTTGTTTCATATATATTATATAGCATACAGAAGTAGACGGATTTTAAATTGATGGAGTTGAATTGTCTAATAATCCATTAATTTCTTCCTGATATTGTAAATAATTCTCCCGAGAACCAAAAATTTCCAATAATAGTAATTCGTTCTCTAAAAGGTCAATGCCGTAATACTTAGGAGGACTTACCAAATCAACAATTAACTCATACTCAGGCACAGATATAATTTCATCAATAATATAAATATATTCCCTATTGCGAGAAGGAAGTCTATTCTGTTGGATAATAAAAAAATCATTACATAGTTTTTTATAAAGTGTCTTAAGGGTAAGTCTGTTTTTAAATTCAAATATATTGTTATGCAATAAGGGGTCATGTTCAATTAATTGTTGTAATTCCCCAAATAGTCTTACATCATCCAAATTAAAAAATTCCTCGTCCACCGTCCTCATAATATATTGGTAGTGTACACTATTAGTACGATATGTTTGAATGCTATTTATAATTTTATTGCGGAAATGTTCTATAATTTGAAATATCCTAAATAGGTTGTTGCCTTCAAGATAGTCAGGGGTTTGATGTACAGGATTTTTTACAATACTAATAGAATCTAAGAAATACATACCTCGAGTATAGGGTATATCCGAATAACCCGAAGTAAATTCTTCTGCTCTATAATATGACTGACCAAAATATTGATTACAAATAAATCTGATTAATTGAATCTCAAATTTCTTATTTTTATACGGGATAATAGTTTTCCAATTTTCTGAGTCCTGAGTTTTAAACTTCAAAATATAACTTCCAAATAATTCACTCCTGAATGATTCATAAGCTTTTTTAAAATTTAAGTAAGACATGTGGCCATCTACATAATCCAATCCAAAATACCTTTGAAAATAGTAGTTTAGCTTTTCTTGTATTCTTTCTTCTTCAAAAAATAAAGTTGTTTTATAAGAAATGCCTTGAAGTTTACAATTTACAAATTGATTAGTAAATGCACAATAGGTAACATATGCTGCTATATCTTCACCAAAGAATTTATAAGAATTTGCTAAATAATCTTCTCCATTTCTGAGTTTAAAAGTTTCGTAGTCAGGATATTTAAGAGAGGGCAAGCCTTCACGTAAGGTTTCAACTGCATCAATATGAGCAATTTCATTATGGACATTATAATGGAGTTTTTCTTTGTAGAATCTCAGGGTAAGATAGTCCTGATAATGGAGTGGGGCATAATTTACTTCTTTTCCGCTTTCTGTATGATGATAATGGATATTGTTATAGAATCTCTGAAATACTTGATTTTGCACTTCAGTCATTCCACTTTCAACTAAACTTGCATAGTTAAATTTGTCTGGTAATGGTAATATGATATGTATTTCACCCTGAGTACGCTGCCTCGCCAATGCTTGTATAATAGAGTTTATTCCTCCTGAGAATATCCCAGATTTATTTCTGTACCATAGCCTTGTAACCCTTGGTGGCAAGATAATTACATACGCATGGTTTCTTTTCTTTATACTTACGCCTGTTTTAAAATTTGTACCTATATTACACTTACTATTGTCATAAGTGTTTTTAGGGGCTTCATTTTCTGTCCTTTGGTTAGCCACTAATTCAGAAGTGCAGTTATTTAGCTCACCAAACTTGTCCCGTAAAAATTTACCAATGCCCTCATTATCATTAATAATACTTTCAGCCAAACTTTTAGAATAAGACAAAATATCAATGTTTTTATTTGCATTGATTAACTTTTTTATTACACTAACTATTTCAGGTGTATTCTCTTTAAATTGGTGTGCTGGACTGTAATGCAAATAAAGTTTACTCTGCCTATCTGGATTGACAATTCTTTTTGATTCTATAATTTGTATTTTTTTATCTGTAAGCTCTGCGAGATATTTTATAACAACTTTTGATGCTTCACTGAATGTAGCACTAAGAATGTAATTTTTAAGTATGACATTTCGCCATTTCCAAAGACTAAAGATATACTCTTCAGTAAAGTTTTGTACAGCATCATGAATTTCATCATAGATGAATACAACTTTTATACTGTTGTCTTGGCAATGCTTTATGAGGTCATTCAAGTATTTTCTTTTAATATCAGAATTTTTAAAAGCATCTTCACCAGGATTGCCCAATAGCGTATTTACAGTTACTACCTGTATTTTTTTCACTCTATAGTCAACAGTTAAGTCCCTGCCTAATGTTCCATAGTTAAAAATTTGTTCTTCTGGAATTTCAGCTATTGTGTGTATATCATTACAATACTGCTCTACCAAGCTGACAAATGGTGAAGCCACTATAATCATTGTATCAGGATGCTCATTATAATATCTTTTGATAGTTTTAATTATAGCTGTACTTTTTCCTTGCCCAACAGCAGCATTTACTACTACAGTATTTTTGTGCCTGAGCTCTACTTCAGCTTGAAATGCATCATTAATATAACCATGGCTGTCTGGTTCAATTATTATTTTCGCATTATTATTTTCAATATGAAATAAAGGGAAGTCTTCAGGATTTATTTCTTTAAATTCTATTGGGAAACCTTCAAAATAGCTATTTATTAAACTCATGGTAGTATTGGTTAACTGTGCTGTAAATATAACAAAGTACACTTACAACACAGTTGCTTTACCCTGAGCCTTTTAACCTTTTGCTGAGGTTTTGCATATGCTCACTTACTTTCTTCTGAACAATCTTTCCGTAATGCTCTTGAGTTATACTCATTTTTGAGTGCCCGAGTAATTCAGATACTATCTCCATGGGTACATCATTATAAAGTAGCACAGTTGTGGCAAAAGTTTTCCGCGCGGTATGATGAGTAAGGTTCTTTTCTATACCAATAATTTCAGCTATCTCTTTCAGGTAGGAATTAAATTTCTGATTTGATATACTTGGCAATAATCTATTGTTTTCCTGAGCTTCTCCAAACTCTTTTTCAAGTAATGCAAAAGCTTTAGGAAGTAGTGGTACTGAAATTTCCTTTTGGGTTTTCTCACGTATCATTTTAATCCACTTGTTGCCATCAAAACCATCATGAATGTGTTTAGCTTCAAGTCTACTCATTTCATTAAATGCAAGGCCTGTATAGCAGCAGAAAACAAACATATCTCTCACTTGCTCCAATCTCTTTTGAACAAATGAATAATTTTCCAGTTTAGCCAACTCTTCAGTAGTAAGATAGACCACATGAGTTACCACTTTTTTAGGCTTGTGCTGAGTAAAAGGAGAAGCATCTAATAGTTTAGCTATTATAGCTGTATTGATTATTTTCTTAAGCCTTTGTAGTTCCTTGTTTATAGTAACCTGTTTTTGTAGCTTTTCAGTTTTAAGGTAATATTCAAATTCCACAATAAATGCATAATCCAAATCTTTCAGCAATACATCTGACTTACTATACTTGTGTTTAATGAAGTCTTTAACATCATTGAATATGTAGTTGAACTTATTCCAGGTACTTTGCTTTAGTTCTATTCCTATAAGCTTCCTGTGCTTTTCAAGATACTCATTGTAATAGACCACTAATCCCAAATTCCTTGTGGCTGGTTTGCCTATATACTGGTTATAGATGTCTTCTACTGTAAAGGATGTTTCCTGAGCTTGTAGTAATAAAAAAGCCCGATTAATTTTATTCTTAATCAGGCTTAGTTGAGAGTTTATAAAGCTGTTTTCCTCCGAGGGTGGTTTAGCTAATTGGAGTTTACTATTCCAATGATTAGGATTAACAAATAGTCCAGCAGCAAATTCGTGCCTTTCTTTTTGAAAGGTTATTCTACACTTCATAGAAGACTTACCCCGCGTATTTAGTCTGCTTCGTGTAATTAAGAATGTTATATAAATTTTATCCATAGTTTAGTAGGTAAGGAGAGTATAAATAAAGAGAATAGCATTGCACACCTTAGAAAAAGGGATGCACACCTCACTGCACACTTTTTGGTATGAAATGAAGTAGTGGGATTGGGAAATAGGGATATAGGAAATAGTGGGAAGTCAGGTAAAATAAACCCATAAAAAAAGCCTCACATTTCTGCAAGGCTTTGAAAGCTCCCCCTCTTGGGCTCGAACCAAGGACCCTCTGATTAACAGTCAGATGCTCTAACCAGCTGAGCTAAGGAGGAAACTGTATATTTTCTGGTTTTATTCTTCTTTTATGAACGATCGCAGGTAAAAGCTTTGCCTTTATTGCGGTGCAAATATATAACCATTTTTAGTTTTCGCAAATAAATTGGCGAAAAATTTAAAAGAATTTTTTAGCGTTTACTTAAAGATAAGCTGATATATGTCTTTGCCAAAGGTTAACGCCATGAGGCTTAGTAATATGATCATCCCAACGGTTTGCACGGTGCCGGCAGCCTTATCGCTCAACTTTCGGCCCGTAATCATCTCAGCGATGGTAAAGAGTGCATGCCCACCATCCAGTCCCGGTATCGGGAGCAGGTTCATAAAGGCAAGGCCTATGGAGAACAGGGCTGTAAAGTTCCAGAAAAACTCCCAGTTCCATGTAGATGGAAGCTTGGCGGCAATGCCTATCACGCTGTTCACCTGCTCGTATGCGCCTGTGCTTGGGCGCAGGATCAGTTTGAATTGTTTTACGTTGTACACGATCAGGTCGTACGATTCCCGCATGGCTACGGGCACGGCTGAAAAGAAGTTGTGGTTTTCCACAACACTAAAATCCCTGTCATATTCCGGTTTTTGGACCAATCCCATTTTGCCAAGGCTGTCCACGGCTGCCGTAACGGTCAGCGCCTCGCCATTGCGAAGTATGCCAAGGTTCAGATTACCTTTTTTATGGTTAAAAGCCTCTTCGTTCATCTGCCCGAAATATTTGTGCTGTTTGCCGTTTATCGATACGATCTGGTCACCCGCCATAAGGCCTGCTTTGTCAGCATTTGAGTTTTTGGTTACCGAGTCGATCATTACCCTTTTTACCGGTGTATGCATAAAGTTACGTCCTTCGGTCTGGAGTATCAGCTTGATATCTGCATCGGTTAAGTGCAGGGTTACAGGTTTACCGTCGCGTTGCACTACTATTTCGTCACCCAAAAGTACATCCAAAAGCATCCTGTTGAAGTTCTTCTGGTATTTGCCGTCTACACTGATGATCCTGTCGCCATCCTGAAAGCCTATTTTTTTGCCGGTCTCGCCAAATACAAGGCCTTTTTCCTGAGTCATCTCGGTGGAAACGTATTTCTTTCCGTAAGTGCTGTAAACCACACTGAATATCAGCCATGCCAGCAATACATTTACAATAATGCCTCCCAGCATGATGATAAGCCTTTGCCAGGCCGGCTTAGCGCGGAATTCCCACGGCTGTGGCTCGCTTTTCATCTGTTCGGTGTCCATGCTCTCGTCGATCATGCCCGAAAGCTTCACGTAACCACCCAGCGGCAGCCATCCGATGCCCCATTCCGTTTCGCCGATCTTTTTCTTAACCAGTGAGAAACCCGCATCCATAAAAAGGTAAAACTTCTCTACCCTTACCTTAAACCATTTTGCGGTTATGTAGTGCCCAAATTCATGCAGTATGACCAAAATCGACAGCATGAGCAGCATTTGGCCTACCTTTACAACTATATCCATTCTTTTATTTTAGTTATCTGTAAACGCACAAAAATAGTGTTTTCTGATCACTTGCATCGATTTAATTTCCCCGTGCGTTTAAATGTTTGTTAATAATCGTCGCCACGGTTTTATGGTCTCGATTTTACGGGGTAAATTTACGTGGCAGATCCAAAACACGTAAGAATTGCTTTCGGATTTGTATGTACTGTCCCATTTTAAAAACACAGCTATGGCTACATCACTCTTTTCACTGCTCCAAATAAAAAGCATCATTCTCAAGAACCGTATCGTCATTTCACCCATGTGCCAGTATTCGGCAGAGGATGGCTTTGCGAACGACTGGCACCTGGTACACCTCGGGGCAAGGGCCATAGGTGGGGCAGGTCTTGTGATACAGGAAGCCACCGCGGTATCGCCCGAAGGCAGGATATCGCCATGCGACCTCGGCATCTGGAGCGATGAGCATATCGAAAAATACAAACAAATAACCGCTTTCATCCTTTCGCAGAACGCATTCCCCGGAATACAGTTGGCGCATGCCGGACGAAAGGCCAGTATATCTACCCCATGGCAGGGCAACAGGAAACTTACACACGATGAGGGAGGATGGACCACCGTAGCCCCAAGCGCGATACCCTATCATGAAAATGAGGCAATGCTGCCTCTCGAGATGACCCGGGAAGATATAATGCGCGTTGTCGGCGATTTTAAGGAAGCAGCAAGAAGGGCGCGGGAAGCGGGCTATAAAGTACTTGAGATACATGGGGCGCACGGTTACCTCCAACACCAATTCTTATCGCCGCTTATCAATCACCGTACCGATGAATACGGAGGCAGTTTTGAGAACCGCATCCGCTTCATGCTCGAGACTATTGATGCTGTAAGGCTGGAATGGCCTGGCGACCTGCCGCTTTTCGTAAGACTGTCGGGTACCGACTGGGCAGAGGGAGGATGGAATGAAGATGAAACCGTTGCACTGGCTAAGATACTTAAGGAAAATGGTGTGGATATCATCGACTGTTCGTCAGGCGGGGCAGTATCGTACCAAAAGATCCCTGTTGGCCCAAACTATCAGGTGCCGATCGCCGAAAGGGTGAAGAAGGAAGCCCACATTTGTACCGGTGCGGTAGGCCTTATTACCGGAGCGCAACAGGCCGAAGATATCATTAAAGACGGTAAAGCCGATCTGGTATTCTTTGCCCGTGAAGCCCTGCGCGACCCGAACATTGCCCTTACCTTTGCCCACGAACTTCACGCCGATGTGATCTGGCCAAAGCAGTACGAACGTGCGCAGTTGGAAGATTAAGCTTATTGTTCGGAGTTTGGGGTTTAGAGTTCAGGGTTGTCGAACTTAAACGAGATCAAAAAATTAAGGATCAGAATTAAGCCGCTCTTCTTTCTTTGTGAAGGGAGTTGGAGTGAGGTCAGAATATTTATAGAATTATAACATCAGAGTGTAGTTCGCTCCCCTCTCTTTGGTGAGGGGCTGGGGGTGACGTCAAAAAATATGATAAGAACAGCATTACTCTCTTACGGAATGTCGGGCAAGGTTTTCCACGCCCCATTCCTGCAACTGCATCCCGGTTTTGAGCTAATAGGCTCGTGGGAGCGCAGCAAGAAACTCATACAACAGGATTATCCTGATGTGAAAATCTATGCCTCTTTGGAGGAGCTTTTGGCAGATGATGTTGAACTCGTCATTGTCAATACCCCGGTCGACACGCATTATGAATATGCCAAAAAAGTACTGGAAGCGGGTAAACACGCCTTAGTAGAAAAAGCGTTTACAACAACCGTGGCCGAAGCCGAAGAGCTCAGTGCATTAGCGAAAGAAAAAAGCCTGAAGCTGGCCGTGTTCCAGAACCGGCGCTGGGACAGCGATCTGAAAACCGTAAAGCAGGTGCTTGACTATAATCTGTTGGGCGAAGTTGTAGAGGCTGAATTCCGGTTCGACAGGTACAATCCGGTCCTCAGCCCCAAAACCTGGAAGGAAAGTGCTAATCCCGGTGCAGGTATACTGCTCGACCTTGGGCCTCACCTTATCGACCAGGCGGTATATCTATTTGGTTTTCCCGATTCGGTTTTTGCTGATATACGGCAGTTGCGGGATAATTCAATCGTGGATGACGACTTCAGCATCTTGTTATATTACCCCGATAAAAGGGTAAAGCTGCACGCCGGCTTTTTCGTCCGCGAAGGCGTCCCTGCCTATGCACTGCACGGACGAAACGGCTCGTTCCTGAAACACCGCGGCGATGTGCAGGAGGATGTATTGAAAACAGGGCAGAAGCCCAACCTTACCGATTGGGGTACCGAACCCGACGATAAAACCGGCCTGCTCCATTGTGAGAAGGATGGCGAAGTTTTGCGGAAGCACATCCCGACACAGCAGGGCAATTATTACAGCCTGTTTGAAGGACTTTATAGGTCCATTACTGAAAATACAGTGGAGCCCGTAACGGCCGATGACGGTATCAGTATCATGAAAATAATAAATGCAGCGCAGCAGAGCAGTAGAGAGCGAAGAGTAATTGAACTGGAATAACCATGGAAAAAAGACAATTGGGCAACACAAGCCTACAGGTATATCCCATCACGTTTGGCGGTAATGTATTCGGATGGACGATAGATGAGAAGAGATCATTTGAACTGTTGGATGCCTTTACCGGCAAAGGGTTCAATTTTATAGACACTGCCGATGTATATTCGCGATGGAAGCCCGGCAACGAAGGCGGCGAATCGGAAACCATCATCGGCAACTGGATGAAAAAGCGTGGCAACCGCAAGGAGGTGATCATCGCGACCAAAGTAGGGAGCGACATGGGGCAGGCAAAGGTCGACCTGTCGAAAAAATACATCATGCAGGCTGTGGATGCATCACTAAAAAGACTGCAGACCGACTACATCGACCTGTACCAATCGCATTGGGATGATGCGGAGACACCTTTTGAGGAAACCCTTGACGCCTATGCCGACCTCATTAAAGCAGGTAAAGTCCGCCACATTGGGGCTTCCAACCTTACCGCCGACAGGCTAAAGGAAGCCCTCCAGGTGGCGCAGGAACACGGCCTGCCACTTTATGAAACTTTACAGCCGCACTACAATCTTTACGAAAGGGCGGCTTTTGAAGACGGACTTGAGCCGGTTTGCCTTGGTAATAACCTTGGAGTATTAAATTACTATTCGCTCGCCAGCGGATTTCTTACCGGGAAATATCGTTCTAAGGATGATCTGTCAAAAAGCCCGCGTGGTGGTGGCGTGGAAAAATACCTTGATGATCGTGGCTTTAAGATACTCGCAGCCCTCGACGAAGTTGCAAAGCAGTTAAAAACCACACAGGCGACCGTAGCTGTAGCCTGGCTTATCCACAGGCCGTCGGTCACTGCGCCTATCGTGAGCGCGACCTCTATTGAACAGCTTGAAAGCATTATGAAGGCAGCAGACCTCGATATTACCGCACATGAAATAGAATTGCTGACGCAGGAAAGCGCATGGTAATAGGTTAATTTGTTGAGGGTTGACCTGCCTGCGGCAAGCAGGTTCGTTTACTTGAATTACAGTGGCATTACACAATATAACACACGGGTGAAACTGCTGCCAAAGTATATTCCCTAATTGGAAATAGCAGTATCTGAATTATCCCATAGAGATTAGATCTGGTCGAATTAATGATGTGATGATCGGTTTTCCCGTCAGGGGGTCAATTTTGGTTGTCAAATATTTGTGTCCACACGATAATTAAAAGAAGGGTTGGGGGTGAGGTCGCTAGGCAGGCCTATACAACTTTGACAAAATAGTATACAGGCTGTTTTGCTAAATTCTGTAATTTTATTCTGTAAAAGCATTTTTAAATGGAACAGGAACTCGTTCTAGCCGACCAGCCTTCCAAACGGTTGCGGAAAGCCTATAAGGATGTAAAGGCCTCTTACCTGAAACGCGTAAGGTGGGCAGTAACGCTGTTCTATTTTGCAATGGGACTCAACTTTGCCACATGGGCAAGCCGCATCCCCGACATCCAGGCCAATCTCGGACTCAACGAAGGCAGCCTTGGCACCATCTTGTTCGCCATTCCGGTCGGACAATTATGCATTATGCCTTTTTCCGGACGATTGGCCGTAAAGTACGGCAGCCACCGAACGGTTGTCCTGGGACTCAGCCTCTACGTTTGCGCCCTGATCGGATTAGGCTTTGCAAGGGAGCAATGGCACCTTTCGGCAGCGCTTTTCTTTTTCGGGATGTGCAGCAACCTTACCAATATTTCTGTCAATACCCAGGGTATCTATACCGAAGGCCTTTTTCGAAGGGCGGTAATGTCGTCATTCCATGGGGCATGGAGCCTTGCCGGGTTTACAGGTGCGCTGATCGGCATCGGCATGAAGGCGCTGCACCTTGGCCCAAACTGGCACTTCGTTATCGTTGCTGTGGTAATATGGAGCGTTATCCTTTTCAATTACAAATATTTGGTAAAGGTAAAAAGCCCTAAAAGAACGGGTGAAAAACGCAAGCTACTTTCTAAACCCGACACTGTACTGGTATGGCTGGGTGTCATGTCGTTTTGCTGCATGCTCAGCGAGGGCATCATGTTCGACTGGAGCGGGGTATACTTCCGTAAAGTTGTTGGGGCCGAAGGAGCATTGGGGGTTTTGGGCTATGCCTCGTTCATGGCCTTCATGGCGATAGGCCGTTTTTCGGGCGACATCATCATTGCCAGGCTTGGACGTAAAAGGGTACTGCAGATCGCCGGCATCATGGTATCGGCAGGATTGTATGGCGCGGTGGCATTTCCCTATCTCGTGCCGGCCACACTGTCATTCATGCTGGTTGGGTTGGGCGTATCGACCATCATACCCATTATTTTCAGCGTGGCGGGCAGCAGGCCCAACATTGCGCCAAGCATTGCATTGCAAACCGTATCCAGTGTGAGCTTCCTTGGGTTCATGCTTGGCCCGCCGGTAATAGGCCACGTAGCCGAAGCCGCCAGCCTGCGTACCTCATTTGCCATCATAGGCGTGTTTGGTATAGGCATAGCAATATTGGCTTCACGGGTAAAGGGGATCGAGTAGGATTTTAAATTTTAGAATAAGGGAAACTTACTTTCACTTCTTTTAGCTTTACCTTATTTTGAGACAATTCCAGCGCATCTACAATGAACACTTTTTTTGACTTCAGGAATTGTGCTTCTGCGCCATATTTGAAGAAAAAATCGTAGTCGATCATTGCCTCCCTGATGTGCTGTAACTCTTTGCTATTGCTAACAGGCTTACCTGAATTCTTGATCTCAGTGAAATTGAATTTTTCACGATTATCTATAGCGAATTGATAGGATCCCAAACCTGTTTGGCTAATAGTCATTTTACTTTCATAAGGCCCTTTTTGGTAGTAAACGTATACGGTATCCCTTCTCCTGATCTCGTTTATGTCTTTACAGATAATTGCTTTTTTATAATCTACTGCATTAAAAAGCTGGAGGAATAGGGCACGCATTTCATGTCCCTGGACTTTGGCATCGATATATTCATAGGGCGCTTCTGACTGGAAAAAGGAGAATCTATCACCCTTGTAAAGTGTCAGATAATAATTTTCGGCATCATGTATATATACCGATGTTGACACTCCATTGTTTAAAATTTCTTTGATGTCTAATTGCGACTGATCAAGTGAGTTGACAGCTTGCAACGTATTATGCAACGACTCTTTTTCCACCGGATCGGAAATAATTATGTGTTTTACAATAGTTTCATTATTTATATTAAAAATCCCGTAGCGATGGATTTCGCCATTAGACAGGAATGCAACATAACTGCCCTCTTCAGAGTTGTTCTCCTGATTCAGGGCAGCTTTTATTATTAGGGCGTTTGTATCAGTAATGCCAAAGATATTTAAGTATGGGTTACCATTGCTTTTCGATTGGAGTTTGATTTCAGTTAGAGATCGCTCCTGTCCAAAACAAGATAGATTTTGTAATAAAAATATCACGAATAATATATTGAAGATTAGTCGCATGTTTTCGTCATATATAGGAATCCTTCATTATGATAACTGTTAAATAAATGATGTTGGACTTGATTTGAGGCAATTGTATTAGTAAATTCCTCGGTATTATGAAGTCCGGCCAAGCTAAAGTAATAATAAAAATCATTCCAGTTGAAAGGTGTGCTACCTAAAGTAAAGCCATTACCTGATTGAGCATAATTTTTTGATTCAGAATTCAAACGATCCTCTGCTGAAACCAATAAATCCCTAATTTCTGACAAACAATTTTTCATAGTAGGCAACATATGATTTATCATGAAAGAATGTTGACTTTGACCATTCGGAGCACAAGTGAAATTGCTATAATATATATTGATTAGCTCTCCCAATTGAAGATTATTAATATCTTCTAAGCTTGGTCCATTATTACAATTTTTAAGTTTAACATTCAAATAGGCATGAACACATTCGTGAATTAAAATCCTTGCAATCTCTATATTTGAAGTTTCTTCGTCAAGAAATTCACTGTAAATCTTAATTACATTCCTATAAGTTGATACACCATTGTTATTTGTTATAAACATCTGACAGTTTGCTTGAGCATCATTTGGAAGAGGTGTATTTGAAATTTGAAACTCTACATTTAAAATTTGGCTATCACCAAACATCTCAACGAAGAAATTTTTAAAGGTCGGAGATTGAACTAATTTATCATATATACACATAAATCTGACCTTATCGGAGTCCTGGCTTGGATTATCACAGTCCGGCCTTACTGCACTTAAATCTATTTTAAATGGAGATTTTGAGGAATAGTAGCCATTAAATGATGCATCGGTAAAGTTACAAATATCTATAACGGGTTCCAGCACCCCAATATCTCCTACAGGATCGCAAGGATCAACCTGTACAGGGATTTCATTGTTAGCAGTCCGGTATACCTGAATGGATTGCCCGGTACACATGTTTTTCAGATAGGTAGCACCCTGGAAAGTTGTACTCGTGCATGAAGCATTATTTCCATAATGTCCTGAAGTATGGTAGGAACATGGCACTTCTATCCAAACCCAGCAGTTGGGCTGGTATGCGGTAAAGGCTTCGTCCTGATCGCCACTAAACCCACCGCCGCTAGAGGAGCCACCGCCACTTGAGGGACCGCTGCCACTGCCGCCCGTTGGCTTATCAGGTACATAAATTACCGTTTCATCTTCGCATGGGTTGGCGTTGGGGTCGTGGGGTTCGGGTTCTTCTTCGGGATCTTGGGGTTCCTCCGGATCAGGAAGGAAATTTCCCGGTATGGGCGTGAATTTTATAGAACCCGCAAATTGGTGGATACCCATTTCTCCTTTACTGTAACCTTTCGCAAAGGCAGCAGACATATGGTACTCTACGAGTTTTATCGTTGTTTTGCTTGTTTTTGAATTTTCGGTAAGTACCAAATTATAAAACAGGTCATGGGCATCGTTCGAGTGATTGACACGATAGGTAAAATTATTGTTCCCGAGGGTATCGGTTACCAACAGCACTTCACTGAAATCGATAGTCCACTGCGATGTTCTGAGGTTTCTCCCATTTCGTGACAAGATGTTGATATTTGATCTTTCCATTAACGCGGTTAGCCGCCTGACCGCTTTGTCATGTTCCCCGCCTTTTAGGATAATAGCTTTTCCATCGATCTTCGGGCCGAATTGCTTAGGATGGATATCTAAATTCTCCTCCTCACAACTGATCGTTAGCAATAATGCTACCAGGAAAGTGAATGCTTTTAAAAGGTTGGTAATTTTCATAAGGTGCTAAATATTGGTTGGATGGTTAATCAATGTTAATGATTTTGACCCAATAAAAATTACGGAAAACCCTCAGTTAACATTTTTTTAACTCTGAAAACGATCAACTTACCCTTTCACGAATTTTAACTGCACATTGCCTTTATCGGTTTCCAAAGCAATGAAATGCATGCCTGTGGCCAGCTGCGATACATTCCATGAGGTACCGCCTGCTTCCATTACTTTTTGGCCAAGCGTATTATAGAATGTAGCTTTGGTTACAGCAATTCCTTCGGGCACGTCTACAGAAAGCATTTCCGATGCCGGGTTGGGGTACAGTTTTATGGCTGTCAGCAGGTCAAAGCTCTCTTTTTTAAGCGTAAGGTTATTGTTCCTGGTAATGATATGGTGGTTAGGATCGACTGTTGCCGATACCGCTGTGAATGGCAACGGCACGGTAAACTGCTGGCCATTGAAGGTATTGTCGAGCACGGCATAATATTCGGCGCCGCTGTTAGAAGTAAAGCGTATGGTCACAGGCATTTCAAAAAAGCTGACCGATGGATGCGACTGCGTTTGGTTAATGGTAACTATGGCAAGGTTGCTGCCGGAGGACACATTAATATTATACGTAGGATAGCCCTGCTTATATACCCAGTCGTTGAAAAACTCATCAAGGTCCATGCCTGATTGTGCTTCCAGGTGTGACTGCAGGTCTGGGGTTTTTGCGTAAGCATAAGCCAGGTCCTGGTCGGCAAGGTAATTGCGCAGTGCCTGGAAATAATTGGTGTCGCCCATTTTGTAGCGTAGCATATGGAATACCATCGCGCCTTTGTTATAGCTCAGCCTGCTGCTGAATATGCGGTTCACATTGAGCGTATCATTATCTGTTAGGTAAACACTGCCACCTGGCTGCGAGGTAATGTTGTCTATTGTCCAAAACCTCCAGTCCTGGAAGCTCACCGGCCCGTCCAGTTCTTCGGTGACCAAGGCGGCAAGGTAGGTCGCCGCGCCTTCGTTAAGCCAAATGTCCTTCCAGCTCCCGCAGGTGACTTTGTCGCCAAACCACTGATGCCCCAGTTCGTGTGCTATAAGCTGGCGGCCAAAGCTCCCCATGAACGATACGGTGCTGTGTTCCATTCCGCCGCCAATGCCACATTGTGCATGGCCATATTTTTCCTGATGGAAGGGGTAGGTCTCAAAAGTCTCTTCAAAAAAGTTCATGATAGGCACCGTTATGGCAACCTGGGCCTGTGCCGATGCGGCATTTTCGGGATAAAAGTAATTTACTATCGGGAAAGTGTTAGGCGCTGTGCCTGCCGTTTGTGTGTATATGGTGTAATTGGTAACAGCTATGGCCACCAGGTACGCCGGGATAGGGTAGTCGTGGTGAAAGTGAGTGGTCTTGTTGCTGCCGTTCACTACCTGCGACTGCTGCACGCCATTGGCTACACCTACATATTGCGAAGGTGCTGTAATGCGTATGTCGATGCTGTCGATCTTGTCATTAAGGTCCTGTTTGCACGGCCACCAGTCTTTGGCACCATAAGGCTGTGAAAGCGTCCAGATGATCGGTGTGCCGTTGTGCTCATCGGCAACAAAAGCATCCGAATCCATAGGCGGCGCGCCGGAATAGGTAATGATAACGGAGCCGCTCGTGCCCTCTGCCTGTATCGCTGGGAAAGTGATGATAAGCTCATCGTTGTTGTTTTGGGTAAAAGGCACACTATTCCCATTTTTCGTCACTGCGCTTACCGTTAGCTGGTTGGTAAGGTCGAACGTTATAGACGACATATCTTCCTTTGCAATGAAGTTCGTAGTGACCACCCCGGATATGAATTGATCGGCGGGATCTACAGTGAATTGAAGGTTATGGTAGGTAACATCATAATTGCCTGTATTTTCATTGGCTGTAAAGCGGCTTATGGAATAGGCCGACTTCATTTCAGAGTCGGCTATATCCTGCAATTCTTTAAGGTGGGACTGTGCAAAAGACGCGGTTACAAATAGTGACCCGAATATCGCGAGGGTAAAGTTCTTTATCATTAACTAAAAATTTCCCAAATATAATCAGAATTTGATTGAAAAACAGCGGGGTATAGCTTTTGATCGGATTTGTAGGCGTTATTTTTTAATGCCCGAAACGGGCTTTCGAATTAAATAATTAAAAAATTCAATCCCGATCGGCGTTTGATCAGAATTGTTATCTTTGTTTTTTGCCCGAAATACAGATGGAGAATGAGTTTAGTTACAGCCAAGGAAGTTGCAAAAGCAATAAATACTGATAAATACGGGTTTTTGGGAACTTTTTCCGGCTGGCTGCTGATGAAAGTCCTGAAGATCTCGACCATGAATAAAATATACGACAGGAACAAGCACCTCAGTGACCTTGAGTTCCTGAACGCTATTCTTGACGAGTTCCAAATAAAGTTCGAAATACCTGAGGAAGACCTGAAGCGCCTCCCCAAAACCGGCGCCTATATTACAGTATCTAATCATCCCCTGGGCGGCATAGACGGCATCCTGCTATTGAAGCTGATGGTAGAAAAAGAACCCAACTTCAAGATAATAGCCAACTTCCTGCTGCACCGCATTGAGCCGCTTAAGCCTTATGTAATGCCGGTTAACCCTTTTGAGAACCATAAGGATGCCAAATCGAGCATGACAGGCATTAAAGATGCATTGCGCCACCTAAGCGATGGCAAGCCTCTGGGTATTTTTCCGGCAGGTGAGGTCTCTACCTATAAGGATGGTAAACTGGTGGTGGACAAACCGTGGGAAGAAGGAGCGATAAAGCTCATCAAAAAAGCCAATGTACCGGTGGTCCCGATCTATTTCCACGCCAAGAACAGCAAACTGTTCTACTTCCTGTCGCAATTGAGCGATACGCTGCGTACGGCGAAGCTGCCGTCGGAATTGCTAACGCAAAAGGATCGCGTGATCAAGGTACGGATAGGCAAGCCCATATCGGTAGCCGAACAGAATGAGCATGAAGGACTGGAAGCCTACTCGGAATTCCTTCGCAGGAAGACCTATATGCTGGCTAACCCGTTTGAAAAGAAGGACACCAAGCTTATCGACACGTCCAACCTGAACCTGAAGATTCCAAGGAGCCCGAAACAAATTGCCGGGCCTGCCAACCACGATAAGATACTCAACGAAATAGCCTTTTTAAGAAAAGGCGATCACCGCCTGCTGCAAAGCAAAAATTATGAGGTTTTCTTTGTGTCAGCGGATAAGATCCCCAACATACTTCACGAATTAGGACGCCTGCGCGAGATCACGTTCCGTGAAGTTGGCGAAGGCACCAATGAATCGCTCGACCTGGACCGATACGATAAATACTACCATCACATGTTCCTGTGGGACGAAGATGCAAAGTGCATTGCCGGTGCTTACCGGATGGGACTGGGTACCGATATTTACAAAAAATATGGTATTGACGGGTTTTATATGCACGATTTGTTCCGTTTTGAACCCGAACTGTATGATATGCTGAGCAAATCCATCGAGATGGGCAGGGCCTTCATCATAAAAGAATACCAGCAAAAGCCAATGCCGCTTTTCCTTTTATGGAAGGGCGTTGTACATACCACCCTTCGATATCCGGAGCATAAGTTCCTTATTGGTGGCGTTAGCATCAGCAACCAATTCTCGGATTTTTCGAAGTCGCTGATGATCGAGTTCATGAAATCGCATTATTACGATCCGTACATCGCGCAATATGTGCATCCTAAAAAGGAATACAAGGTGAAGCTGAAGGATGCCGACAAAGACTTTGTTTTTGAGGAAGCCGAAGCCGACCTGAACAAGTTCGATAAATTCATTGAGGAGGTCGAGCCGGGCAACCTGCGCCTGCCGGTACTCATTAAAAAGTACATCAAGCAGAACGCCAGGGTTATTGCCTTTAACGTGGACCCGCTTTTCAACAACTCGGTAGACGGGCTGATGTATATACGCATTGCCGACCTGCCCGAAAGCACCGTGCGCCCAGTGATGGAAGAATTCCAGGCAGAACTGGAACGGAAGCTGGCCGAAAAAGGAGACGAACACCTGTAAATAAAAAGTCCCGATGAGCATTAGTTATCGGGACTATTTATTTTTATTAATATGGCTGTTTCATGCCTATGTCATCAAATTCGTTATAGTTATCATTTTTCGGGTCAGGACCATATTCGTTGGGGCCGCGGTCGCCTTCAATGCAATAGAAAACCAGTAAAACAAGCCCTCCCAATGGGACAAGCCCCAGCAATATGAACCATCCGCTTTTGCCGGTATCATGAAGCCTGCGCACAGATACGGCAAGGCTTGGGATGATCATTGCAATAATATAGACCAGATAAAAAATAAAAAAGATACCTGTGACCAGGCCAAGCAATGCCAGTAAAATTATGGCCAACACGTTGAAAAGTGTAAAATACCAATACTCACTCCGCCTTGCCCTGCCGGAAAAATTCGCATAATTGTCCCTCATCACTTTAAGGTACCATTCCATAATTTTTTGGTTTTTGGTTGAGCAGCTAAAATAATTAATTTATTATTCACTGCCGGAACAATTTTCTCCATACGTAATTATTCAACAGATACCTTTTTTATGGCTGTTTATTATTGGCAAGAGTATTGCCATGATATAGTTCCTTTATTTTGTCGGCGATCACTTGTGCCAGGCGCTCGTGGCTCTCAAACGTCCACCCCGCGATGTGCGGCGAGAGCAGCACATTATCGGAATCCAGCAGGTATTGGAATTCTTTAGGAATGTCGGTAGTAAACAATTGTTCGAACGAAGATTTTTCATATTCCAGCACATCCAGCGCCGCACCAAGTATTTTTTTCGATTTGAGCGCTTCGGCCAGGTCTTTCGTTACCACGCTTTTGCCGCGCGCGGTGTTGATAAGCCAGAAAGGTTTTTCAAATGCATTGATGAAACCCGCATCGACCATGCGGTGCGTTTCGGGAGTATGCGGTGTGTGCAGGCTCAGCACATCGGTTTTTTGCTGTAATTCCTCCAAAGAGACCTGCTTTGCATTCGCATCGCCTACAAACGGCTTGATGTCGTAGCACAGTACCTCAACATCGAACCCCCGCAACTTTTTGGCGAACGATCTCCCCATGTTGCCGTATCCTATGATGCCTACGGTCTTGCCGTCCAGCTCGTGGCCGCGGTTGCCCTCCCGGATCCATTGCCCGCTGCGTATCTCCCTGTCGGCCTTATTTAAGTTATTGAACAATGACAATAACATACCCAGCGCCTGCTCGCCCACGGAATTGCGGTTGCCTTCGGGCGCGGCAATAAGGTGAATGCCTTTTTCGGCAGCATAGTCGCGATCGATGCTTTCCAACCCTGCCCCTACCCGGGCTATGAAATGGAGGTTGGTTGCCGCATCTAAAAACTGCCTGTCGATATCGAAACGGCTGCGGATCACGATGCCGTGGTACCCGGCTATTTTTGCTTCCACTTCAGCTTTAGTCGATCTGTAGTCGGCCTCGTTGATGAAGCCTGCTTCTTCCAGCTGCGCCCAAAGGATGGGATGGTTGGAGTCGATGTGGAGGATCTTTATTGTTCCGGGTTCCGGGTTCATAGTTCAGGGTTGCTTGTAGTTGTTTTGCAAAGTTACACAATCCGAAAAGCAAATAATCGTTATTTTTAGAACCAATACCAACGACCATGAGATATTTATTATTGCTTTTATTGCTTAGCGGTGTGTGCAGGGGGCAGGATGAGTTCGAGGATTATGTAAAGGTAACGGCTTACCGCCTGGTTCAGGAATATGATGATGGGCCTTGTTCAATCATACGCTATTTAGAGGAAAATGGCATTAGTAATGATTATGTTAGAGCGATTGAAACGAATAATGTTGCTTTTGCAAAAAAACTGATTGCTTTAAAGAAAGAAGCAAAAAGAAAATGGCCTCGTCACAATGTTTGGTGCCATGACCGCTGTATTGGTTGCCCAACCGTAGATAAAATGTTTATTATTGAGGTAAACAAATATCGGGACACAATTCTGCTGATGGACAATCATTATATATTTTCTCCAACGGATAAGAAAATGCTTTATGATAAGACCGGAATAATTTCAAAAATTCTCCCCATCTCATTTAAAGACTTTTTTGAGCATGATTTCGACCCATATGAAAAGTATCAAACGATAGATTCGATATCACGAAGCAATATATTATACAAAGGCAGGGAATTGTATAATTACCGAAGAAAAACTTTTGAAAAAGATTTTGGAAATTTCCACCTTATTACTACAACTATTGATTCTTTATTCAGCACCCCTGAACCGTCACAGATTTTTTATTATAATAATTTAAAGTTTGAAATGGATAAGCATAGCAGGATAACCCTTGTGGACTTATCTTTTCCTGACTATAAAGGAGATCTTCATGGAGACGAAAGCGAGTTTTCTGTTATGGAAATGAAAGCGGGAGATAGTGAAGAAAAGCTGTTGGCTAAATTTCAGGGTTCTGCCAAAAACAGGTATTATAAAACAAAAAGAATGACGTTGTCAGAACTGGAAGATGACTACTATTACCAAGTTAAGATTTCAGGAGATGCCGGATGGATAAGTTTCCATATTAAGAATCATTATATAAAAGAAATTGAAGTAGAGTTTAACTATCCTTCTGATTAAAACCCCAATATCATTTTCGCAATCGAAAAGTAGATCAGTATCCCGCAAATATCATTACTGGTTGTAATGAACGGCCCGGTGGCCAAAGCGGGGTCAACACCGAATTTATTGAGGAGAATTGGTACGAAAGTACCTATCAATGAAGCAATTACAATAACGGTAATAAGGGAAACACCTACGGTAAGCCCCAGTATGTAGGTTTCATCGAGCAGGAAATGGCTGCCCAGTATGAGGATGGCTGCCAATATGGACCCGTTGAACAGCGTAAGCATGACTTCCTTTACCAGGCGGTTCCACAATGACCCGCTGATGGTATTGTTCGCCAAACCCTGCACGATGATCGCGGATGATTGAACGCCCACATTGCCCGCCATCGCAGCGATAAGCGGTGTAAAGAAGAAGAGCTCGCCGTGGTTTTTCATAGCCGGTTCAAAAATGCCGAGCACCTTTACGGTAATAAAACCACCAAACAGCGCCAGCACCAGCCAGGGCAGGCGTGCCTTGGTCAGCTCGAGGATACTGTCATCCGCCTCTACGTCTTGGGAGATACCCGCTGCCAACTGGTAATCCTTGTCGGCTTCGTCCTTTATCACGTCTACGATGTCGTCAATGGTGATGCGGCCTACAAGCCTCCCCAGTTCGTCTACTACCGGAATGGCTTCAAGGTCATATTTCTGCATGATGCGAGCCACCTCCACATCGGGCGTGGTCACTTTTACAAAATCTACTTTCTTGATATACACCTCGCTGATAGGCGTTTTAGTAGAAGTAACCAAAAGGTCCTTCAGCGACAGGCGGCCTTTTAGCTTGTTCTCATCATCTACTACGTATATTGAATGTACGCGCTGCACGTTCTCAGCCTGGGTACGCATCTCCCTTACGCAGGTAAGCACGTTCCAATTCTCGTTTACCTGTACAAGCTCTTTTGCCATCAAACCGCCCGCTGTATCTTCATCATAACGAAGCAGGTCCACAATGTCCTTGGCGTGCTCATCATCGGTAAGTTCCTGGATAACCTCCTCCTTCATGTCGGCCGGAAGTTCGGCAATGATGTCGGCGGCGTCGTCAGTGCTCATTTCATCGAGCTCTTCGGCGATCTCCTTTGGCGAAAGGTCTTTTAATATCTTTTCCCTGCTTTCCTCATCAAGTTCGAGCAGGATCTCAGCCGTCCTTTCGCTGTCAAGTATGTGGAAGATATAGCTGGCTTCGCCGGAATCCAGCTCATCCATGATCTCGGCAATGTCGGCAGTATGGATGTCGTGGAGCAGGTCCTGGAGTTCCTGCTCACGGTTTTCACTTATGTATTGCTCGATCTGGGCAATAAAATCCTTACTGATCTTAAACTCCATTGGCCGCTATCTTTTGGGTAAGTTCTATGAATTGCTCTACCGAAAGCTGTTCCGGGCGCAGGTCAAAGATACTATCTTCCTTTAAATTATCGGATAGGTTGTAGGTTTTTAAACTGTTACGAAGCGTCTTTCTCCTTTGGTTGAAGGCAGTTTTTACTACGTTAAAAAACAGCTTTTCATCTACAGGAAGACGGAAGTCCTCTTTACGGATAAGCCTCAGCACACCCGATTTTACCTTAGGCGGCGGATTGAAGACGTGTTCCGGAACCGTAAATAGGTATTCGGCATCATAAAACGCCTGTACCAGTACCGAAAGGATACCGTAAGCCTTGCTGCCTTTCTTTTCGCAGATGCGTTCGGCTACTTCCTTTTGGAACATGCCCGAAAACTCCGGGATCCTGTTGCGCAGTTCCAATGCCCGGAAGACGATCTGGGTCGAAATATTGTATGGGAAATTGCCAATGATCGCAAAAGGTTCATCACCAAACGAATTGCTGATGTTGTACCTAAGGAAGTCTTCCGAAAGTATCTTGCCATGCAATTTGGGGTAATGCGCATTCAGGTATCCTACCGATTCGGTATCGATCTCGATCACCCAGGTCTCAATATCTTTTTCCAGCAGGTATTTGGTTAGCACGCCCATGCCGGGACCTATTTCCAGCACCTTGCTGTAGCCGTTGCCGGTTAGCGTGTCAGCAATGTCCTTTGCTATGCTTTCATCCTTCAGGAAATGCTGCCCGAGGTGTTTTTTGGCTTTTACTTTATCCATTTTTGGGAAACTACCCGAAGGCCCTAATATTATACCATCTTAAACTCTTTGATCAGCTCCATCTCTGTACGGAAGGCAAGCATTTTGTCGCCAAACAGCTTCGCGCCTTCTTCCCTTAGCCTCGGTGCATCCTCGGTGTAATAAGCCTGAAGTTTTTCCATGCTTTCAGCAAAATACTGTATGGCGTAAGTTGAACCGCCCATTTCTTCCACAACCAACACCTTTACGATCTTGGATTTGAAGAACTTTCCGGTCTCCATTACCTCGGGGATGTGCTTTTCCATCATCCAGGTAAGCCATTTGTCGTGTACGCTGTCGTCTATATTAATGGTAACATTGTAGATGATCATAGTCAGTGGATTTGGTTATTTGGTAATACGTTGATTCGTCCGTAAACTGTTAACAAAGATAGGATGTACAGCAATTATGGGCTAATAATTTTATGGTAAAATTTAGCTGTATAGGAATCGCAGAAAGATCGCTTCATCGTTCCTCCTCGCAATGAACGCTTCCCTAACTGTTCGTATCGCCCCTTAACTGCCTGAATTGCTTCCGGGCCTCTATAAAATAGATGCTGTCCTCATGTTCGAACAGTACTTTTTCGTAGAGTGGCTTGGCTTTTTCGGGGTCGGAGAGCTTTTTGTTATAGATCTCGGCCGAGAAGAACAGCGCCTCGTCTACATAAATGCCTTCCTTGTAGTTGTCGATGATCTTTTGGTACGATGCCAGTGCCTGCGGATATTGTCCCATGCTTTGGTACAGCTCGCCCATACGCAGCAGCGTTACGTCCTGTATGCTTTTTGTAGGGTCGTCGAGCAGTTCTTTAAACCCTGCCAACGCATCATTTTTCTTATTTTGGTAAAGCTTGAAGTCGGCACGGGCAAATTTCTTAAGGGCGGTTTGGGTGCTGTCCTCTACAGTATTGTCGTTAATAAGCAGGAACATTTCGAGCGCGTCATTAGCGATAAGCTGTGACACCGACGATTTTAGTACCTTGAACTGCTTTTGCGCCCATTCAAAATCGCCCTTGTAATAACTGCTCTTAGCCATTTTAAGGCTTGCTTCGTGGCCCACGGCATCGTTCTTAAGGTCTTCCTCGATCTGTGCGTAATAAATGATCGCCTGGTTGAATTTTTCATCCAGCAGCAATACATCGGCCAGCTTCATTTTTACCTGTGCCTGCTGGTATTTGTTGAGCTGGAGCTCCAGCGTTTTGTTCAGTGTTTCAATGCCCGCTTTTGAATCTTTCAGGTGGAATGCCTCAAAGTCGGCCTTGAGCAGTTGCAGCTCCATAGAATACGGGCTAACCCCATATTTTGTTAACAATGCGTTTATTGCCTGTTTGATTGCCGGGTGATCCTTTTCCTGTGCCGATTTGATATCCATCGACAAGAGGTAGTAGTGCGATTGTAATTGCAGTTCGGGGTCGGTGGTGTTTTGCAGGATAAAGTTGAGTATTTCCCTTGCTGTGGCATCTTCGTTCTCCTCTACAGCCAGTTTGGCAAGGTTAACGATGTTGCCAAAGGTATCGGGGTCGCGCTTGAAGATAGCCTTTTCCTGTACGAAGGCCTTGCCATATTCGCGCTGCTGTACAAAATACCAGCTAAGGAACTGGTTCCAGAAGATGTCCTGCGTTTTTTGCACATTTACCAACAGCGCCTTCCTCAACTTCGAGTTAAAGCTGTTCTCGCCCTCGGCTGTTGGGTTTTCCTCGCCTTCCTCGCTCATAAAGCGGACCAGTTGGTTTTGTACTACCATAAGGTTCTGCGGGTTGTTGTAGGCATAACTCAGGAGCTTTTCTATCATCAGTTGTACGTTGCCCAGCTGCCCCTGTAACAGCGCCACCTGGTAATCGAAGTTGAGCATCGGGTTGATCTGCACCGCCTTCGCATACGCCTTAACAGCCTGGTCCAGCAATACCTTCTGCTCAAAAGCAGTAGCTACATTGTATACGTTCGAAGGGTTCTCTTCAATGGTATTGAGGGCGGCCTGGTAGTTCCTTTCGGCTTTGGCCATGTCCTTTTGCAATTGGTAATTATAGCCCAGCTCTACATAAAGCAATGGCTGCCCCGTTTTCTTGAGCTTTTCCAGTAGTAATTTTTCCGCATTTTCATACTGCTGCAATTGCTGGTAGCACGCCGCGAGCTTTTGGGTAAAAAAAATGTTGTGGGGCTGTTTCTTTTCCAGGTCCTGGTAAATGACCAAGGCTTTTTCGAACTCCCCCTTTTCGAAATAATTCTGCGCCAGCTGCTCGTTTTGCGCGAAGGCGGCAAAGGAAAGCAAAAGGGCTATGATGGTGATGATCTTTTTCATTGCAATGATTGGAACGCGGATGACACGGATCGGGCGGATCTCCACGGATTTTCTATTCGTTACGGACACGATCAATAACCCGGCCAAACTGCCGGTAAATGAAAAACGCAAATGACACTGATCTAGCATACAACCGCATCATTTTTAAAATATGCGACCAACTGCTAAGATCCGCGTCATCCGCGTTCTTTTTGTGTCTTCACACAAATCTACTAATTTATTATATCAAATCCGGTATAAGGGCGTAAAACTTCGGGGATCACGATGCCTTCCGGCGTCTGGTAATTTTCGAGTATGCCAGCCAGTACCCTTGGCAATGCCAGCGAGCTTCCGTTAAGCGTATGCGCCAGGTGGTTCTTGCCATCCTTGTCACGGAAACGCAGCTTCAGCCTGTTGGCCTGGAACGTTTCAAAGTTCGATACCGAGCTGATCTCAAGCCAACGGTCCTGTGCGGTCGAGAATACTTCAAAGTCATAGGTCAGCGCCGATGCAAAGCCCATGTCGCCACCGCAAAGGCGCAGCACACGGTATGGCAATTTCAGCTCCTGAAGCAGTGTCTTTACGTGCTCTACCATGCCATCTAATGCCTCGTATGACTTTTCCGGATGCTCTATGCGAACGATCTCTACCTTATCGAACTGGTGCAGGCGGTTAAGCCCCCTAACGTGCGCGCCATAGGAACCCGCCTCCCTGCGGAAGCACGGCGTATAGCCCGTACACAATACCGGCAACTCATTTTCCGTCAATATCACATCGCGGAACATATTAGTAACCGGCACTTCGGCCGTTGGGATCAGGTACAGGTCATCAATGCCCACGTGGTACATTTGCCCTTCTTTATCCGGAAGCTGTCCTGTGCCATAGCCCGATGCTTCGTTCACCAAATGCGGCACCTGGTATTCCTTGTAGCCCGCATCCGTGTTCTTATCAAGGAAATAGCTTATCAGCGCACGCTGTAATCTTGCGCCTTTCCCTTTGTATACCGGGAAGCCGGCACCTGTTATCTTATTTCCAAGCTCAAAGTCGATAATGTCGTATTTCTTTGCAAGGTCCCAGTGCGGCATAGCGCCCTCATGAAGCACGGGGATATCGCCTTCGGCATACACCTCAAGATTTTCCTCCGGTGTTTTGCCTACAGGAACGATTTCGGCAGGGGTGTTCGGCAGCTTGTACAATGCCTGTGTGAGTGCCTCGGTCACTTCATCAAGGGTTTCGCCAAGCGTCTTGCTCTTATCTTTAAACTGTACTGTTTTCTCTTTAATAATTGCGGCTTTTGCCTTTTCTCCAGCCTTCATCAGCTCGCCAATGTCGCGCGACAGCTTGTTCGATTCCGAAAGTACGGTGTCAAGCTCTACCTGTGTCGCCCTTCTTTTCTCGTCGAGCGCGATCACTTCGTCTACCAAAGCTGTGGCATCAAAATTCCTTTTGCCCAAAGCCTGTATCACTTTTTCCCTGTTTTCCCTGATAAATGCTGTCTGTAACATGATGATGTTTTTTATAAGTGGAGCAAATTTAATGATTTGTTTTAATTAATGCCTACGGCTTAAAAGTTTAGGTGCTAAACTTGTCACGCATTACAGTGATCGCAGTGTATAGTAGGATAGATGCCGTGGAAATGGATAGATTTCCGTTCTTATCGGATGTGTACCATCTTAAATTAAAAGTTATATACGGTTTTGCTTATCTTTTTATTTATTTTTGGAATCCAAACACAAATTAATGAAGATCATTTCATACAACGTAAATGGCATTCGTGCGGCGTTCAACAAAGGGTTCATTGAATGGCTGCAACAGGCCGACCCGGACGTTATTTGCCTTCAGGAGATCAAGGCGACCGTAGACCAGGTGGCAGTACATGAGATCGAGGCCGCAGGCTACCCATACCACTATTGGTTCTCGGCCCAAAAGAAAGGCTACAGCGGTGTGGCAATCCTGTCGAAGCATAAGCCCAACAATGTGGTATATGGCACCGATATTGAACATATGGACTTTGAAGGCCGCAACATCAGGCTGGATTTTGACGGATTTTCTGTAATGAGCCTCTACCTGCCATCGGGAACCAATATAGAAAGGCATGAGTACAAGTTCAGGTATATGGACGAGTTTAACCACTATATAACGGAACTCCGACAGGAGATACCCAACCTCATCATTTGCGGCGATTATAACATTTGCCACGAGAAGATCGACATCCACGACCCGGTGCGCAATGCCAGGGTTTCGGGCTTCTTGCCGAATGAAAGGGAGTGGCTGGGCGGCTTTATGGAAAGCGGGTTTATCGATAGCTTCCGTCATTTCAACAAAGATCCGCACAACTATACCTGGTGGAGCAACTTTGGCAATGCCCGTGCCAACAACAAAGGGTGGCGTATTGACTATGCACTGGTAAGCGAACCTCTGCGCGACCGCCTTACCCGTGCCCTGATACTCCCCGAGGCAAGGCACAGCGACCATTGCCCGATATTGGTAGAATTTGAATAATCACTATTGAACATAAAGCCGGGGAGGGCCGGTTAACCACTAAAACGAACACAAATGATCTTAAGAAAAATTTCCGTGGGATTGCTGCTTTTGGCGCTTACCACATCCTGCGTATCCAAAAAGGTGTACACCGACCTGGAAAACAAGTATGCCGACCTGAAGAAAGAGAACCGCGAGATGGCCGACCAGAATACCAGGCTTGAAAAAGAGCGCAACGAGCTCGACCTGAGATCGAAGGACCTGCAGGCACAGCTGGACAAAATGAAAGCCGACCGTGACAAGCTGGCTACAGATCATGCCGCATTGCAATCGAGCCTTAATACGCTTAAGTCATCTTATGCCGCGCTGGAGAAGAACAGTGGCGATGCACTGGATACCAACATGAAAAAGAACCGCGAGTTGTTGGCACAGCTTGAGGCCAAAGAAAAAGCGCTTGCCGCCGAACAGGAAAGGCTGAACAAATTAAGCGCTGAGCTGAAGGACCGTTCGCAACGCGTCAACGAGTTGGAAAGCATGATCGCCGCACAGGAGGCAGGCCTTAAAAAGCTGAAGGAAACGCTGTCAAAAGCGCTTAACAGTTTTGAAGGAAAAGGCCTTACCGTAGAAATGAAGAATGGTAAGGTGTATGTTTCGATGGAGAACAAATTGCTGTTCGGGTCGGGAAGCTGGGTAGTGGGCACCGAAGGTAAGAAGGCGGTTGTCGAAGTGGCCAAGGTACTTGCAGCAAATCCTGAAATAGCGGTGCTTATCGAGGGACATACCGATAATGTACCCTACCAGGGCAGCGGCCAGATCACCGATAACTGGGACCTTTCTACCAAGCGTGCCACGGCCATTGTGAACATCATCCGCGAGAACAAAGGCGTGAACGCGCAAAACCTGACAGCAGCCGGTAGGGGAGAGTTTGCACCGGTAGCCGGTAATGATACCGCCGAAGGCAAATCGAAAAACCGAAGGATCGAGATCATCCTTACACCAAAGCTGGATGAAATATCAAAAATGCTGAACGAGATATAATAGCATCTTATAAATAATAAGGCCGGAGTAATTCCCGGCCTTATTATTTATAAGATGTAGATGCATCGATTATCGCACCATTAGCTTGTGATGCTTCACCGCACCGGATGACTCCATTTTCATCAGGTATATTCCGGAACCAAGTCCTGATGTATCTATACGCGACCTGCCTTCTGCAATGTTTTGCTGCAGTAATAGCTTGCCATGTATGTCGAGTATGCTTATTGCTGTTGGCGATACGATATCAGAGAATTCAACAAATACTTCTTCTCCAACAGGGTTCGGGTAAATCTTGTATGATCCTCCCGCAAAACTGTCCGTGCCTGCCGGGGCGTTATCGATAATGCGGTAAATGTTCCCGCTGTTTATCCCGGCAACAAATAGCTCACCATTGATGTCTTCCCCAAAAGTTGTAAAGTTATTACCGTCGAAAGCCTCAGTAAATGTTATATCGCCGGCTTCATCCAGTATGCCTATCTTATCGCTGCAGTAATCCGCAAAAATATATTTACCCTGGAGGTTCGGGAATGTCGTCCCTGTATACTCATATCCTCCTGTAACAGAACAGTTGCCGCTGCCCGAGCCACTGCTGTAGTCGGCAAAAGGGACTGTAAAGCCGGTTATGCCGTTGCATTGCGACATGTCAAATTCAAGTGTACCTTCATAACACCTCCAGCCGTAGTTAAGTCCCGAGGCTGTAGAAGGTACTTTATTGATCTCCTCCCTTTCGCCCTGGCCCACATCGCCGATCCAAAGGTCGCCATTGATCCTGTTGAACGAAAATTTCCATGGGTTGCGCAAGCCAATGGACCAGATCTCGTCAGAACCATCTATCCCTACATAAGGGTTGTCTGCGGGGATGGAATAATTCGGGTTGCCATTATCTACATCGATCCTTAGCATTTTACCTAAAAGGGTATTGATGTTTTGCGATCTGTTGCCCGGATCGCCTCCGCTGCCGCCATCTCCCATGCCTATATACAGGTATCCGTCAGGTCCAAAACGTAGGCAGCCACCATTATGGTTGGAAAAAGGCTGATCTATGGTAAGCAATATCACCGCGCTTGTAGGCTCGGCCAGGTTCGGGTCTGTTGCGTTCAGTGAGTATCGTGCTATAACGGTATTTCCGGCAGTATTTGTGTAATTGACGAAGAAATACCCGTTGGTCTCAAATTCCGGATGGAAGGCAAGTCCTAAAAGCCCACCTTCGTTAGCGCCGGTGTCTACCAGCGAGGATATGTTCAGGAAGGTACTGATGTTGGTTTCCTGTTCTACGTGCACGACCATTTTTATAAGTCCGCCCTGCTCTACGACAAACATTCTGTCATCATTGGCAAAAGCAATGTCTACGGGGTTGTTCAGGCCTTGTGCATACAGTTCCAGGTCGATGTCCTGTGCGTTCATAAAACCCGAAAAAAGCAGCGATGCAAAGAATAGTTTTGTCTTCATAGCAAATACGATATTGTGTTATACCAGTAAATTTACTTAATATAACACAATATCAATTAGGTGCTTAACAAAATATTACAGATTTCCTACCGCAATGTTCTTAGGATGCCGCACCCGGTAGCTCAGGCGTACCTTTTTAGTCTCGCCCGGTTTTAGCTTCATCTGCCATTGCAGCATGCCGGTTTCTTTGGCCACTTCGGCGCCGCTGCTTTCCAGCAGTTCTACCTCAAGGTTTTCCAGTGTGCTTATGGGGTATTGGTCTTTAACGGTAATATTGGCAGCCTCTTTTTTGTTATTGCGTACAATGATATCGTAGGTAAACGTCTGTTCTTTTTTGGATGAAAGGAACTTGCTGCCCGACTTCTCGATCACCTTCACCCGTTCTATGGAGATCTTTTTGTCCCTGCCCATGCTCAGGCTCAGGGTATCGGTAGTCTGCAGCGGGTCGATATAGGTCTTCCCGGCATACATCCCTTCAAATATGATGTTGGCCTCGCCCTTCAGCAGGTTGTATTTGGAATAGTCGGTGATCTCGGCAAGCAGGTAAGCCTCCTTCTCCACTTTAGGTATGGCGAGGTGCTTGTAGGATGCCGGGAGCTTTATTTCGTTCAGGGTCACGCTGTGCCTTTTGCCATTGGAAAGGATGTCATACGGAATGTCGATATTGAAGGAAACGTTGAGTTGGTTCTCTGTAGGGCTTGTAGCGATGTTTTTGCGGATTGCAGATGCTTGAACGACCACTTCATCTAACTCCGCACTTTCCGTTTTCTCTTTGTAACGAATTGTATTATCTACCCCATTACCCGTATACGCCGCCGGATTATACGTCTGTAAAAACCACGGGTTCAGTCCAGGCGCTACGTTGTTTTGATTTGGCATCCCGCTTGAAAGGGTCAACTTTACCTTTTTCCAGTCCAGCCCTGTTTGCTGTACTACCTGTGCCTTGTACACCAGGTTGATGGGCTGCGAAATGTTATCTGCCCTCAGGTCATAAAACACGGTCCATCCGGCATTTTGCGCCAGGTAGTCTATGGTAAGCGGCACGTTGCCTGCTACCTCGTTCATTACCTGCAGTACCAGCTTGCCGTTGGAAATGTTTTCTATTGCCTGCGTGTTGGTTTCAAGGCGGCGGTTGAGTTTTGACAACAGCTCGTTAAGTTTCTTTTCTTTTTCGACCAATGCGTTGATGGCTGTGGCCGTTTCGGTGCGCTTGGCTTTGTAGTAGTCGGCCAGTTTCATCAGCTCTGCAACGCTCAGGCCCGACTGTTGCCCGCCCACCTGGGTGTTCTTGTCGAGCAGCTCAATGACTTTCAGTTCCTGAGCCTTGGCGGTAGTGGTGCGTTCCAGGTCTTTTTGAACCAATGTAATGCTGTCGCGTACTTTCTTTATGGCAGGGGAAGTTTCATCCGGTTCGTATTCAGAAATATAATCGCGCGTGAACTGTACCGAGAGCACCGTAAGACCTGATGGCGCGCCAATGCGTACAGTATTCTCGTTTAGGTAGTCGGCTACGTTCTTTACCACGATCTCGCTGCTCCCGGCAGGCAGGTTTACGGTTGCCGTCTGCGATAGCTCGGCACCGTTAAAGTACACCGTGGCTGCAAAGGCCTTAGCGGTAGTGAACACCGGCTTTTGCGCAAATGCCATCCCGCTGATGAGCAGGCACAATAAAAGTATCTTTTTCATGAATGGGTATTTTATAAGTAAGAGCATTTTTTGGTGGTAAAGGTTGGAATAGAAAGTGTTAAAGTTTTTTGCCGCGAATTATAGCTAAAATTGGCGTAGGCATTATCGTCCCGATAGCTATAGGGAGTACGAAGAGGCAATCTTTCAACGTAACATTATTATAAAGAACGCAGGAAAGATTGCCGCGCTCCGCAAACTGTGCTCACAATGACAGCCTAAGATTAATTCGTGGCAAAAAACCTAAAAAGACGTCTTTGATAAATTGAAGAAGAACTCATCCAGCTCAAGTGAGTCGCCTTCAAATTGCGGTACTTCGGTAAGCCTTAATCGCGACCTTCCCCTGCCTGAAATGTGAACATCGCCGTGCTGTGCAATGGTATCTTCGGGCATGATCAGGGCACGGCGAAGCATTAGGTCCTTTACGAATTTGTTGTGCTTTATGGCATACGGCTTTAGCTGGCCAGCCCCGTCAAACTGCCACATGAACGCTTTTGGCCTTGGTACGATGCTTGCCAGGAATACCGACTCGTCCAGCGATAACTGAGACGGGTGTTTGTTGAAGTAATAATCGGCAGCCTCGCCAATGCCATATACATCCGGCCCCCATTCGATCACATTAAAATACACTTCCAGCATGCGTGATTTGTTCGATATGCCGTTGTTCTCCAGTATGTATACCAGCAATATCTCCTCCAGCTTTCGCGAAAGCGTTTTCTCCCTGGTAAGGAATACGTTCTTTACCAGCTGCATGCTTATGGTGCTGGCCCCGCGGGAAAACTGCTTGGTCTTGATGTTCTTAATGATCGATTGCCTGAACGCTTCAGTAATGAAACCGCGATGGCGGAAGAACGAAGGGTCCTCGCTGGTAAGTACCGCATTTTTTACATATGGCGATATCTGGTCCAGTGGAGTGAAGAAAGGATTTGAAGGGCCTACGACTACAGGCCGTTGGACCCTCCCGTTATCAATGGCCCTGTAAGTGAACGTAGTGTTGAGCTTCGCCAGGTCGGCCGCGCCATATTTTATGATCTTTAACCCGTCTTTTTTCAGGTTACTATCAAATACCAGTGCTCCCGGCTTGTTCTTGTTGAATTGGAATTTGAGGTCGTAGCTAAAGGTACCTTCAGCCTCCATACCCTCAAAGTTGGTAAACAGCCCTGTTGGCAGTGAGTTGATAAAGTCCTGCGCCTTGGTTGTGGGTATCTTGGCCTTTAGTTCGTAAATGGTGTCTCCCGCAACGCTGTATCGCGCGTACGGATTGAATTTGATCTGGTTGAGCTGCACGGTCGAACTGCTGTCGATCGCGACAAAATCCGGTCCGAAAAGAAAATGGTAATCAAAGCGTGCCTTGTCTATCACCACATCTTTTTTGGCGATGCGCGGGTTATTGACCATAAAGTTCCCGATAGAGGCAAAGCCGTCTATATGCAGCTCATCGCCATCCATGTCAATGTTCTCTACATTCAGGTGAATGGAATCGAAGCCCGACTTAAGGCCAAAACGTTCGTAAATGTAGGGCACCTTGATGCGTGAGGTGTCGGAGTTGAAGAACTTCAGGTCAGCGCGCTTGTCCCTTGGGTCGGCCATCCCTTTTACTTTCCAGGTCTGGCTTATGCTGTCAGCGGTAACGCCAATAGTCGATTCCAGCTGCTCGTCGGCCAGGCGCATCTGCTGCAGGTTCAGGTTTACCTCGCGGCCCATGTCGTCCAGGCGCAGGGTGAGGTTGTCCAGCTTCATGTCGGTTGGCACCAGGTTTAGCGCTGTGTTCAGTATGTTGTAGGCACGGTCGGCATAGTTGGCTTCTTTTGGGCCATCGTCCGGTGTTTCGTTATTTTTCTTTTTCAGGAAAGCATCAAAATTCTTGCCATTTTTGTTGCGCACCAGCTGTACATAGCCATTCCTCATTTCGAGCGTGCCCAGCTGCACATCGCCGGTAAGCAGTTTCAGGTAATTGACCGATGTTTTTATTTCCTGCACATGCAAAAGGGTGTCGGCATTTTTAGGAACTAACGCGATCTCTTTCAGCTCAATGCCCGAAAAGCCTTTAAAGGCGGCTTGTTTTACAGTAAAACGGCTGTTATAGTCGCGCTCCATTTTGGCAGCAACTTTGGCGATCGCTTTTTCCAGCATCATGTTGCGGAAGGCAAAAAAGCAAACAATGCCCACAACAATGAGTACCGCGATTATTTTTAAAAGTAAGAAGGCTATTTTTTTAAAACTTCTTTTACGCATGCAAATGGTAATGGCTAACCGAAAAGATAGCCCGCGACATCTTCAATTTTGGCTACCAGCTTTATTTCGATCAGGGTGTTTTTTAATGAGATCTTGTTGTACTTAGATACAAAAATAGTAGAAAATCCTAACTTTTCCGCTTCCAGTATGCGTTGATCCACACGGTTTACAGGACGTATCTCGCCCGAGAGGCCAATTTCGCCCGCAAAGCAGCAGCCCTTTCCAACGGCAATATCTTCGTTAGATGATAAAATAGCGGCTACCACGGCAAGGTCTATCGCCGGATCATCTACATTGATCCCGCCTGTAATGTTCAGGAAAACATCTTTTGCTCCCAGCCTGAACCCGGCCCTTTTTTCGAGTACGGCCAGCACCATGTTGAGCCTTTTGGCATTATAACCTGTCGTACTTCGTTGCGGCGTGCCATATACGGCCGAGCTTACCAGCGCCTGTATCTCTACCATCAGCGGTCGCATGCCTTCCATGGTGGTTGCTATGGCGGTGCCGCTCATCTCCTCATCTTTGTGTGATATGAGTATTTCCGACGGATTGGAAACCTCCCTCAACCCACTGCCCAGCATTTCGTAAATGCCCAGTTCGGCGGTAGAGCCAAAACGGTTCTTGAGCGAGCGGAGTATGCGGTATACGTGGTTTCGGTCACCCTCGAACTGGAGTACTGTATCTACCATGTGTTCCAGTATCTTGGGGCCGGCTATGCTGCCGTCTTTGGTAATGTGGCCTATCAGGATGACAGGTACATTGGTTTCCTTGGCAAATTTTATCAATTCGGCGGTAGTTTCACGTATTTGCGAAATGCTGCCCGCTGTCGATTCTATGAAGTCGGTATGAAGTGTTTGTATCGAGTCGATGATCAGTACTTCCGGCTGCAGCACCTCTATCTGTTTAAAGATGTTCTGCGTTTTGGTCTCGGTAAGCACATAGCAGTTATCGGCAGAGGGGGTTATCCTTTCGGCACGCATTTTTATCTGCTTTTGGCTCTCTTCACCCGATACATACAGCGTGCGGTAGGGCAGCTTTAAGGATATTTGCAGCAGCAGCGTACTTTTGCCTATTCCCGGTTCGCCGCCCAAAAGGGTGAGTGATCCCGGTACCAGCCCGCCGCCCAATACCCGGTTCAGCTCGCCGTCGCCCGTATCCAGGCGCAGTTCGGCAGCCGAGTCGATCTCGGTTATCTTTAGTGGTTTAGGAGCCTTTTTGGTTTCGCCCGATGAGGGTTTCCAGGATTGCTTATCTTCTTTTTGTATTACTTCTTCAACTATGGTATTCCATTGCTTGCAGGCATTGCATTGCCCCTGCCATTTTGGATATTGGGTGCCGCAATTCTGGCAAAAAAAAGCAGTCTTGAGTTTGGACATTAGCGTTCTTTAAGTTTTTCGGCTTTTTCCAGCATGAACTCGGTGGTGTACTCGCCGATAGGTTCAAGGGTATAGCTGCGCATGTAGGCTTTTACGGCTTTTTTATTGTCGCCGGTCTTTTCATAAAATAGTCCTGAATAATAATCACTCAGGGTCGTCTTTGGATATTGTTTTGAGGCCACGTCCGAAAGATCGCGCAGCTCATCGTATACGCCATTTTTGAGGATTGCTGCCTCGATGGCCTTAAAGTCGTTGAGCCTCATTGGTATTTTCAGTCCAAGGTCCTTTTCTATCACATCATACTTGTCAGTAAGATATTTTACATAGCCAGACGGCAGCTTAACGATCTTATCAAGGTACTCCGAAGATGATATGGGCTGGTAGCATGAAAAAATATCATACAGCGAGGCCGGTATGGCGCGAGCAACGAGCGAATAATGGGAAGCACCCCTAAAATCGTCAAAAAAGTATTTCAGGTTAGGGTTGGTCACCGCCTTAATGTTGGCATCCAGCGCCTTTATTGCTTTTTGCTGGCTGGCCAGGTCGCCATCGGCAGTGGCCAGGTAATAGTATACAGGACTTTTCAGTTTGGCAAGCTGTTCGGGCAGCTGTGTTTCCATGTTAACGGCAAGCTCGGGGCTCATGCTTATAAAAGCATTGAATACAGGTTTTTCTTTGAACAGGAAGTAGTTCATGAAATTAGCTGTCATATTATGCCCGGCAATGATCTTAAAAGGCGCAACCCTGTAATTTTTCTCTAACGAAGGCACCAGCTCATAGGCCAGGAACTCGAAAAATTTTTCACTTTGGTCAAATGGCAGGCCGTTTTGTTCGGCGGTTTGGGTGTCAAATTCCCTTTGTTCGGCATTGTCCTGGGTAAGGGCTACTATGATCACCTCAGGAAGGTCATTCCAGTATTCTGTATATGAGACTATGCCCGAGAAGGGATCAAAAAGGTAATCGCCATCCAATAGGAACAATAACGGATATTTTTTGTTCTTGTCAGTGGCATAGGACGGAGGGGTGAGAATAGTGATCTCGCGTGTCGCATTGAGCTTTTTTGACGCGATCTCTTCCACCTTTACTTGGGCGGAGAGCGGCCAGATAAAGGATATCAGCAAGGTTAAAACTGTGTGTTTCATAGCTTTACGGGGTTGAAGCAAATAGTTTCGCAAGATAGCGATTATTTGTTTCTGTATACAAGTGGCAGCAATAAAAAAGACAATCCGCCTAAGACCAGTATCTGCGCGGTTTGAGAAGTCCACACGATCCACCCGAAGGCGGCGCCTGCCGATCTGGGCACGCCGTATACAGCAAGTATTTTGGCAATGGCAAATGGGAAAAAGCCTGTGCCGCCATTTGTAAAGGTAATAACGATGCTCCCGATGACAAATGCCGTGAATACAGTGCCAAAGCTAAGCCCCGACGTTTCGGGAAGGGCGTATATGGTGATGTAAAACATCAGCACGTAACTAAACCAGATGTAGAGCGAAAGCAAAAGGAAAGGCCATTTGTTAGGCATTTTGAAAACGCTAAGAGCGCCCTGCATTAACCCGGATATGCGTATCTTTATCTTTTGTACCCACTCAAGCTTTGAGTAGACGAAGAAAAGCACAGAGCCCAGGAACAATATTCCGGCGATAGTGCCATAAAACAGAAGTTGTTTGAATGGGATCTCGGCAAGGTAAGACCTCATTTCGTCAAACTGGAGTATGGCAGTAAGCCCTACGACCAGTACCAGCAGTATCATGTCTACAATGCGTTCGGCTATGATGGTGCCAAGGGCCTTGTCGAAGGGTATGCCTGCATATTTGTTTATGGCCACGGCGCGGCTCACTTCGCCACTGCGGGGTATGAACATGTTCATGATGTAGGTGATGCAGACAGAGCCAAACTTAGCACCCATCGGGGCGCTGTACCCAATATGCGCAAGGGTGTACTTCCAACGGTAGGCACGTGCCCAAAATCCTGTAAAACCAATGATCAGTGAAAAGAAAACGTAGAGGTAGTCGGCAGTACGGAAGCTGTTTTTCAGGTCTTCCAGTTCTGTTGAGGTAAACTGCCGGTACATGTATATAATTAAAAAAACTCCCAACAAAAGTGGGAGCGCAATGCTTAATATCCTGCTTATCTTTTTTTTCAAGGCTAGGTTAGCGAATTGTCATTTTCGTTGGGGAATACGATCGATGGCTTAAAGGTCTTGGCTTCTTCAATATCCAGTATCCCATAAGAAATGATGATAATGATGTCTCCTTTCTGGACTTTCCTTGCAGCAGGGCCGTTTAGCGTTATCTCGCCACTGTTCCTGTTCCCTTTGATCACATACGTCTCGAGGCGCTCACCGTTGTTGATGTTTACTATCGAAACTTTTTCACCTTCAATAAGATTGGAAGCCTCCATCAGCGCTTCGTCAATGGTAATGCTGCCTATGTAATTTAAATCAGCTCCAGTCACCTTAACGCGGTGAATCTTGGACTTTACAACTTGAATTTGCATGGGGCAAAGGTAATCAATTTAATGAAATATTATCGATCAGCCGCACATTGCTCAAAAAAACTGCAATGAAAGCCCTGTATTTCTTTTTTTCCTCACTAACAGCAGGTCTAAGGTCGTCTTCGGCGGCTATCTCAAAATAGTCCATGGTAAAATCGGGCAACCCTGCAAAGGCATCATAGACATATTGCTTAACAGATGCAATGTCCTGCTTTTCAAATTTTTGCCGGGCTTCTTTCAGTATTTTGTAAATGGCGGCCGCTTTTTCCCTGTCTGCCCCTGAAAGCCTTTCATTGCGCGAGCTCATGGCCAGCCCGTTCGCCTCGCGGCTTATCGGACATCCGATGACGTTTATGGGCATGTTCTCTTTTTCAACGAGTTTTTTTACGATCTGGAGCTGCTGGAAATCCTTTTCTCCAAAATAGGCATTAGTGGGCTGCACGATCTCGAACAATTTCTTAACAATAGTCCCGACACCATCAAAATGACCCGGGCGGAACGCGCCTTCCATCCGGTTTTCGAGCCCGTCGAACGAGAAATGTGCCGATGTGGTATTGCCGTCGTACATTTCATCTACAGCAGGGGCAAAAACAATGATCTTGTCGCTTATCGTCTTTATTTTCCCTACATCAGCATCTAGTGTACGGGGATATTTTTCAAGGTCTTCGGGATTGTTGAACTGGGTAGGGTTGACAAAAATGCTTACTACCGTGACCTCATTTTCACCGGCAGACCGCCTGATCAGCGAAAGGTGGCCGTCGTGCAGCGCGCCCATGGTCGGGACAAACCCGATAGGCGCCTTAACATTTATGTAGTCAGACAAAACTGTCGCCAAACCGGCTTTATTATTGAAAATGAGCATTAAGTTTAAATTAAAAATCGTTGCAAAATTAATTATTTCGTGGCAAGATGCGCAAATTTGTTTAATTTTGCATGTTTTTATGACCAAATAAAATTAAGCTATTGAAGATGGAGGATAAGAGGATATTGTATGTATCATCTGAAGTTGTGCCGTATCTGGCGGAGAATGAGGTGTCGTTAATGTCGTATGATGTGCCGAAAATGATCAATGACCAGGGGGGGCAGATAAGGATCTTTATGCCCCGTTATGGCAATATCAATGAGAGGAGGCATCAGTTGCATGAGGTGATCCGCTTATCGGGAATGAATTTGGTGGTAAACGACATGGATATGCCACTTATCATTAAGGTCGCATCAATACCCAAGGAAAGGATACAGGTCTATTTCATAGATAATGATGAGTATTTTAAAAGGAAAGCTACCTTTACCGATGAGGACGGTACGCTGTATCCTGACAACGATGAGCGTTCTATCTTTTTTGCGAAAGGGGTGGTAGAGACGGTAAAGAAACTCAACTGGGTGCCGGACATCATTCATGTACACGGCTGGCTGGCCGCCATGCTGCCCATCTATATGAAACATTTTTACAAGGATGAAGCCCTTTTTGCCGATACAAAGATCGTAACCTCGGTTTACGGACAGGGGTTTGAAGGTACGCTGGATAACGAGATGCTGAAAAAAGTAATGTTCGATGATGTTCCTGAAAGCGATGTGAAAATGCTGGACGTGCCGAATTATGAAAATATTATGAAGGCCTCCATTGCCCATTCGGATGCCCTTATCATTGCTTCGGAAACGTTGCCTGACGGGCTTTTGCAGGCCGTGAAGGATTCAGGGAAGCCTTACCTGGAGTATGTGCCTAAAGATAATTTTGCAGGCGCGTATACTAATTTCTATAAAACTCAGGTTTTATAGATAAATTTTTAAAAAAAACCTATGATCAATAGTTCTCTTTTCACTAAGGTCGTTCTTGCATTAAGCATAGTATCTTTTGTTGCGTGCGATACCGATTATAATTCCATTGGTTCCGATATCATTGATGATGATGTACACTACGGCATGACCAGGCTTGTAGCTCCGGTAACTGCCTATGACCGGGGTACCGGTGTGGTACAGTCCAATAATCTTACACTAAATACACTGGGGGCCTATGATAGCCCTGTGTTTGGCAAGACCGTAGCCCATTTTGTTACCCAGGTAGAGCTGGCCACGCTCAACCCAACCCTGTATGCGCCCGAAATAGACTCGGTATACCTGTACGTTCCCTATTTCAGTGCTGTTGACGAAACAGATGCTGAAACCGGTATAAGTACCTATACGCTCGATTCCATTTATGGGACCGAAGGCGCTAAGATCGACCTTGCGGTTTACAGGAACGGGTTCTTCCTGCGCGACTCCGATCCGGGGTCATCGTTCATTTCAGGACAAAAATATTATTCGGATGACCTTGGGCTTGTCGATGCGGCAAAAGTAGGCGGCAAGCTTAATACATTCTCAGCTGCGCAAAGCAGTGAGTTCGCCATAAGCAAGGCAGAGATCGAGCGCTCGGCCGTACCGGAAGGGCAAACCGCGGCTAAGGTCGTAGAGCGCAAAGCGCCGGGTATTTTCCTTTATTTGAATAAGGATGAGTTCCAAAGTATGCTGTTTGGGACTGGCGCGACAGGCAAGCTGGTTAACAACAATGTTTTCAAGGAATATTTCAGGGGATTATTCTTTAAAGTCACACAAACAGGCCAGTCGGTAATGGTCGTTCCAAGGTTTGACCAGGGGACTATAACCATAAAATACAGGGACCATATAGCATGTACCACGTGTCCTGGAGGAGTACACAGTGAAGACAAGGAAGCGAAAACCATGACACTGAACCTAAAGGGCAATACCATCAATTTCTTTGAAAATACGCCGGATCCGGAGTATTCGGCTGCCATAGCCGACTATGATAATGTATCGGGTGATGAGCAGCTTTACCTTAAGGGCGGTGTAGGCTCGATCGCGCTTATCGACATCAATGAGGCGTCACTGGCAGGGCTTGAGCCCGATCCTGTGACCGGTGACCGGGTACTGATCAATGAGGCCAACCTTGTGTTTTATGTAGATAAAGCTGCCATGGCGGGAGCGATAGAGCCAATACGCCTGATCCTTTATGACATGAACAACAAAAGGCCGATAACAGATTATTACCTGGATACATCGACTACATTGCGAAACCCGAAATTTGATAAGTTCATACATGGCGGCATTCTGCAGTATGATACCGATGGCCGCGGCCTTAAATATAAAATAAGGATCACGGACCACATTAATAACCTTGTCAATAAGGATTCTACCAACGTGAAGCTTGGCCTTGCGGTAACAGAATACATTAACCTGACGGGCAATGCCGCAATAAAGTCCCCTCTTACCGGAGAAACATTCACCAACAATGGTGTTACGGCTCCGTTGGAGATAAAAACGTTGCCGGTAACGTCAGTAATGCACCCGTTCGGGACCATATTGTACGGATCTAACCCCGCAGTGCCGGAAGACAAGCGCATTAAACTTGAGATTTTTTATACCAAACCCAATTAATATAGCTATTTACTTATGTGTGGAATTGTAGGTTACATCGGTCACAGGGATGCATATCCGGTGATCATCAAAGGCCTCAGGAGGCTGGAGTACAGAGGATATGACAGTGCAGGCGTTGTGCTTTACAACGGCTCTGACCTGACATTATGCAAAACCAAAGGAAAAGTTTCGGACCTTGAAGAAAAGGCCGCGAAAGAAATAAGCACTGATGGGACCATCGGCATTGGCCATACCCGTTGGGCTACCCATGGTGTGCCGAACGATGTTAACTCGCACCCGCACTTTTCAAATTCGGGCAACCTTGTTATTGTGCACAATGGTATCATTGAGAACTATGAGCCACTAAAAAAAGAACTTATCAACAGGGGATATACCTTTCAATCGGACACAGATACCGAGGTGCTTATCAACCTGATAGAGGATGTAAAGAAAAAGGACAATCTGAAACTGGGCAAAGCCGTACAGGTGGCACTTAACCAGGTAGTAGGTGCTTATGCCATTGCCGTATTCGACAAAGAAAGGCCGAACGAGATCGTTGCTGCCCGTTTGGGAAGTCCATTGGCTATCGGCGTTGGCAAAGATGAGTTCTTCGTAGCATCGGACGCTTCTCCTTTCATCGAATATACTTCAAATGCTATTTACCTTGAAGATGAGGAAATGGCTATCGTTCGCCTTCATAAGCCGATGAAGATAAGGAAGATAAAGGATGACTCTTTAGTGGATCCTTACATTCAGGAGCTGCAGATGAACCTTGAGCAGATCGAAAAAGGCGGTTACGACCACTTTATGCTTAAAGAGATATACGAGCAGCCAAATGTTATTAAGGATACGTACCGCGGAAGGCTTCATGCCAACGAAGGGCTTATCAAAATGGCGGGCATCGAGGACAATCTTCAAAAGTTCCTTAACGCCGACAGGATACTTATCATTGCCTGTGGTACCTCATGGCACGCAGGGCTTGTAGCCGAGTATATATTTGAAGAATTTACACGCATACCGGTTGAGGTGGAGTATGCTTCGGAATTCCGATACAGGAACCCGATCATCCGCCCTACGGATATCGTTATCGCCATTTCACAATCGGGTGAAACTGCCGATACCCTTGCGGCCATTAAGCTTGCAAAGCAAAACGGTGCGTTCGTATTTGGTGTTTGCAACGTGGTAGGTTCGTCGATATCCCGTGAAACGGATGCAGGTGCCTACACACACGCTGGCCCGGAGATCGGGGTGGCTTCTACAAAAGCATTCACTACGCAGATCACGGTCCTTACGCTTATCGCACTTCGCATCGCGCAGGCAAAAGGCACCATGAACAATTCAGACTTCCACAGGTACCTGCAGGAGCTTGAACTGATCCCTGAAAAAGTAGCCGAAGCCCTTAAGACAAATGATGTTGCCGAGCAGATCGCGGCCATTTATAAAGATGCGCCAAACTGCCTTTACCTGGGCAGGGGTTACAACTTCCCGGTGGCATTAGAAGGTGCGCTTAAGCTAAAAGAGATATCATACATCCATGCGGAAGGCTACCCTGCCGCGGAGATGAAGCACGGTCCTATCGCACTTATCGACGAGCAGATGCCGGTGGTTATCATCGCGCAAAAGCAGGAACACTACGATAAGATAGTGAGTAACATACAGGAGATAAAATCAAGGAGCGGAAAGATCATTGCCGTAGTAACCAAAGGTGACGTACAGGTAAGGGAACTTGCCGATCACGTTATCGAAGTGCCGGATACTACAGATGCTTTATCGCCGCTGCTTACTACCATCCCGCTACAGCTGTTGTCATACCACATTGCGGTAATGAGGGGCTGTAACGTAGACCAGCCGAGGAATTTAGCGAAGTCGGTTACGGTGGAGTAATTTTTTGATCTACAATATAAAAAGCCGTTGAAAATTATTTTCAACGGCTTTTTTGCATCTTAAAATTCCCTACGTTTGCTAAAACCAATTTATAAACCATGAAAAATTTCCTTATTGCAGCCCTAATGCTGTTTTCCCTTGCCTCTTTCGCGCAAAGCAAATTCATTGAAGTAGAGGTAACCGATACGATAACCCTGAAACCGCTTAGCTTCCAGTGTAATATTTATGCGCACACTGATATTTATGCCCTTGATACTGTAGCGGTCGCATTTGAGGAAGATTACGACCCGATGGCAGAACAGGAAAAACAAAAGAACAAACTGAAGGAGATAAAGCGTAAACTGGAAGCGAAGAAGTACAAGGTGGGTCCGCTTGGCCCGTCAAAAAGCAACCTGATGGACTTAAAGATCTACGGTGGCGGGAGTGAGAACGGTTATAGCGTTGTGGTAAACAGCGAAGCCGAAGTGCAAAAGATAAAAGACCTTTTAGAAAATGAAGCGAGGGTAGAAGTGTCTGTCCTGAAGTTTGCCGATGAAATAAAAGCCGAGGAGCAACTGATAAAAAAACTTATGGACAAAGCCAGGGCGAGGGTGGCTGTGATAGGCATGAACTCAGGACTTAAGCCGGGTAAGATACTCGAAGTGAAAGAAGGGAAGCAGGGAGGCGGTTTTGATATGGAATCGTACCTGACGCAAGTAATGAAAATGAGTGGCATGGGCAGGGACAGCGGTCCTTATACCGGCAGCCTTTCAAAGACATTTGTGGTGAGGTTCGCGGCGGAGTAGTGGTTATTGACCATAATTCTCATTTCAAAGGCACTTCTAATTCCATTCCCAAACCATATTCTCAACATTACACTCATTTATCGAAAAAAACGCAAAATTAAAATTGCATAATTCGTTTATAAAAAACTATCTTTGCACTCGAAAAAATGACCTTTTTTCGTCATTCATAAATCGCTGTTTAATAAATATATAAGCAATGTCTACAGTAAAAGGAAAAGTTGCACAGATCATCGGGCCGGTTGTTGACGTAGTGTTCAGCTCGCAGGACGCCGAACTTCCAAAGATCTATGATTCATTAGAGATCATTAAGAAAGATGGTTCAAAATTAGTGCTTGAGGTACAGTCTCACGTAGGTGAGAACACCGTTCGTACTATCTCCATGGACTCTACCGACGGTTTGAGCAGGGGACAGGAGGTTACCGCTACAGGTGCTCCTATCCAGATGCCGATAGGACCGGATGTTTACGGACGTTTGTTTAATGTTATCGGCGACGCTATCGACGGACTTGAGGAACTGCCTAAAGAGGGTGCGAACGGACTTCCGATCCACCGCCAGGCGCCAAAATTCGAAGACCTTTCAACTTCATCGGAAGTGCTTTTCACAGGTATCAAAGTGATCGACCTTATCGAGCCTTATGCAAAAGGTGGTAAAATTGGTCTTTTCGGTGGTGCCGGTGTAGGTAAAACAGTACTTATCCAGGAGCTGATCAACAATATCGCTAAGGGCCACGGTGGTCTTTCCGTATTCGCAGGAGTAGGTGAAAGGACACGTGAGGGTAACGACCTTCTTCGCGAGATGCTTGAGTCGGGCATCATCAAGTATGGTGACGATTTCATGCACTCTATGGAGAATGGCGGATGGGACCTTAGTAAAGTAGACAAAGCCGGCATGAGGCAGTCTAAAGCTACATTCGTATTCGGACAGATGAACGAGCCGCCGGGAGCACGTGCACGTGTTGCGCTTTCGGGCCTTACTATCGCTGAGTACTTCCGTGACGGAGCGGGCGAAGGACAAGGAAAAGACGTTCTTTTCTTCGTAGACAACATCTTCCGTTTTACACAGGCAGGTTCAGAGGTGTCCGCACTTCTTGGCCGTATGCCATCTGCGGTAGGTTACCAGCCTACACTTGCAACCGAGATGGGTGCGATGCAGGAGCGTATCACATCAACTAAAAAAGGTTCGATCACATCGGTTCAGGCGGTTTATGTACCTGCGGATGACCTTACCGACCCGGCACCGGCTACAACCTTTGCCCACCTTGACGCAACAACTGTACTTTCCCGTAAGATCGCCGAGCTTGGTATTTACCCTGCGGTTGACCCATTGGACTCAACTTCAAGGATCCTTACCCCGCTTATCCTTGGCGACGAGCATTATAACACCGCTCAAAGGGTAAAAGAGATACTTCAGAAATATAAGCAGCTACAGGACATCATCGCGATCCTTGGTATGGAAGAGCTTAGCGAGGAAGATAAACTGTCTGTATCACGCGCACGCCGCGTTCAGCGTTTCCTTTCGCAGCCATTCCACGTGGCCGAGCAGTTCACCGGTATCCCGGGCGTTCTTGTAGACATCAAAGACACCATCAAAGGATTCAACATGATCATCGACGGTGAGCTTGACCACCTTCCGGAAGCGGCCTTCAACCTTAAAGGGACCATTGAAGATGTTATCGAGGCAGGACAGAAAATGTTGACTGAAGCGTAAAACCCGGTTGATGGTTGATAGTTGATGGTTGTCAGATTGGCCTCCAGCAACCGGCAACCGGCAACCAACAATTAAACGACTATGTTATTATTAGAAATAGTATCGCCGGAAGGCCATTTGTTTAAGGGAGGCGTTACTTCGGTAACCGTTCCGGGATCGGATGGCGAATTCCAGATGTTGGACCACCACGCGAATATCGTTGCGGTACTCGTTGAGGGAACCATCAAAATAGGTGTGCCTGATTTCAAGACCAACAAGGATTTTTCCGTAAAGTTCGACAAATCAGAAAAAGACCAGAAGTTCCTGCTTCACATAAAATCGGGAACCCTGGAGCTTAAAGACAACAGGATCATCATTTTGGTTGACTAAGTTCAGCCGGTGAAAATATAAATAGCCTCTTCGATTTGAAGGGGCTTTTTTTGTATATTTAACTCAGCATCAAATCAATAAGCCATGAAGGTATATTTCTCACTGTTTGTAATAAGCTTCGCCATTATCCTTTTTCCCGTGTCGGATCATGAAAACGATATTTCCGGAGTATATGTGAGTAAGAATCCTACATTTGGAGAGAAAACCGCCATTATGTATTCACAGGGATATATGAATTTTTTGTTCCTTGGAGTAAAAGATGAGACATTAGAATTAAGGCCGGACAATACTTTTACCCGTACCTTAAATGCCTGCAAAAGAGGCCCTGTTAGTGATACCGGGAAATGGAAAAAGTCAGGTAAAACTATAATCCTTGATTTTGACACTCCGGAACATGAAAACCAATCTTTTACCATTTACAAAAAAGCAAGGCTCTATATGGTAGCTGATATGGATATCGGGGAGGGTGAAACAATGCCGCATCTCACACTGTTAGAAAAGCAGTAAAGATTTTTACAAGCATAGCCTCTTCGATTTGAAGGGGCTTTTTTGTATCATTGCGCTATGGATCCCAAAGGTAAAGACATTATCATCAGTGAAGATAAAAGATCTTTGTGGCATATCACTATTGCAGTTATATGTTACATCCTAGGCTTCTATTGGATATGTCAGCCTTTTGCCTATGGATCGTCACTTACTGAAATCGTATTTATGATTCCTGATCATATCGATTTGATAATTATTTGCTTCACTTTAGGATTAGGGTTTTCTACAGTTACAAAAATCCATTTCGATCTTGGGCGAAGAAGATTTAAAAAAGAAATTACATTAGGATCATTAGGATATGGAAATTGGGAATGGCTGCCAAACTTGGAATATGTGTCTGTATTCAGGAAAGATGAAGAGACATTTGATGTGAATGTTTGGCATTCAGGATCAAAGCATTTCACGATTTATACAAGTTGTGAAATGAAATCTGCTTATAATATGGCGTATCTTATAGCCATCCGCCTCGAGATCGACATGCTCGATGCTACCGTAAAGAACAATTCGGTTTGGGTACGGCTGGATAAGGAAGTGTAGTTATCACATTCTATGAAAGATTAAAAATGAATGCCACGCATTCGATGATTACTAATCAGGAGTATACAATTCCCATGTAGCATTTTCTACAACATAATACCTTGGGTAAGTTTGGGCATGAAATGTCCCGAAATTTTTAATTTCAACCTTATCCTTACCGATCATTAATTTGAAATTACCCTTTACCTTTACTTTTTTATCCAAATAAATGCTATCCCATTTTTGCAGGCCTGCAATGGTATATATTTCTCCATTACCATACAATACAGCCCCATATTTTTCATTTAGCGCAATTCCGACAACATCAGCATTAACCGTATCTTTTACGGGCTTACAACCTATAACGAGTAAAAAACAAACTAAAACATATTTCATAATTTACCAAATTAGATTAATCGCTTTGCTTACGAAAATTTAACCTGTAAGTAAAATAACATCCACCAATAATACCCAAAATTACCATTCCCCATCGAATATTTTCTGTAAAGCAAAGGTCAGTTCCAGATGATAACGAAATGCAATCTCCGGGATTTTCGACTTCATATTGAAGGCTTACCCCGTTATTGACTATGGCATAGACACTTGCTGCTATGAGCGCTAAACAAACGATTATCCCGATTACAAACTTGGCCATGAGTATTAAAAAACCAGCTTTACATTAGTCTCATAATCCCACCCTTCCATCCGGGCAATTTTCCATTTGCCAGACTCCTTTAAGACTTTGATATTGTAGTGTACATTTTCCCAGTCTTTGCCAAAGCCTTTCCAATTCCAGTAGATTTCGGCGCTATCTGAAGTCATTTTTTCGATGACTACATGTATCTTGTCAAAATCATCTGTTGGCTGGTCCTGGCAGTTGCACCAAGGGTTGACATCCGAACCGCCAAATGGTGGCATGTCTCCCTCGTGCCATTGCGCCTTGCCACTCCGCAGCAACTCATCCTGCTTATTGAAAATTCTGCCCATGTTGTCTATAAATTCGGTGGCAAAAAGCCCTGACTTGTCCATTTGCATGGTATAAAGGCTTTGCCCGATGCGGTCATAGCCAATAATCATGCTGTCCTTTATGTATGGCCGGAATGCGTTGTATGTCTTTACGGTGTCATGCCATTTGTACACGTCTTTTACCAGCCTGGTAATTTCCTGCCTGTCCGGGTCGGCTTCCCGGGTTTCGGCTTTAGTAGCCGTTGCGTTTTCGGATTCCTTTTCACCCTTGCAGGCAATAAGGAAAACGAATGAGCAAAGAAGGAGGGCTGTTTTTAAAGGTTTCATGTGAGGACTGGATTACAGGCCTAAAGTACTGATTTTTACAACTTATTTTCAACTCCATCCGGAATAAACTCCATGATGTCCCCCGGCTGGCATTCCAGCACTTCGCATATCGCTTCGAGCGTGGAGAAGCGTATTGCCTTAGCCTTACCGGTTTTCAGGATGGAGAGGTTGGCTGTGGTAATGCCCACGCGGTCGGCGAGTTCGTTGCTGCGCATTTTACGTTTGGCCAGCATTACGTCGAGATTGATGATAATGGGCATAGGCTAAATGGTTAGGTCGTTTTCCTGCTGCAGCTCGTAGCCGTAGTTAAGGAGTTTGCTTAACACTACCAGGGCAAGGCCTGAAAAAAGCATTATGATACTACCGCCAAAGCTGATGCTGAGGTTCATGATCTGTCTCCCGCTATACAGGTCTCCCGCTGTTTCGGTAATTATGACTGACGATATGTATTTTTCAATGATCGTCCCGGTTACAAGCAGTAAAAACTGGTACAGCAGCAGGCTGTTGCCGATAAGCCAGATGGAGCGGCTAAGGGAAGCGTTAAATGTAAAGTCATTTTTTAACCTCCTGAAAAGCTGCATCAGCCAAAACAGCACAAAAAGTACCACGGCGTAGGTCGCGTAATTCCGGATGGCCAGCAGCAGCATAAGCCATAAGCTGTCAGGCCTGATAAGGATAAACCCTTCTGCCGATAACGGGGCCATGTCGATCTCACCGATATTGACATTGAATTCATCGTCCGAATGCACCTGTTTCGATCGGGTTATAAAGGTTGTTTTGTAAGCCGGATCATTTAGGATGTTATTCGATTCAAGCCGGTCGGTTTCGGAATTGCTGCCGGTTTTTAAAATGAAAGTACCGCGGCGGGACGGAGTGTTTTCGATCTTCGGCCGTTCGTAGCTTACCAGCGTATCAAAGGTGGTAACATTCATCTTTACCGGAAGGGTATAGCCGGTAACATGGTTTGGCATGAAGGTAAAATTGCGGTACGGGTCTTTCTGGAAAATGTCAAAAGCCAATGTTACCGCTGTCAGTACACCGGCTAAGGCCAACAGCCCCGCCGATATGTAATACAGCCTCGAAACCAGCCTGTCTTTTCGTCGTTGATTTTCCATAGTTTATATCGTTAGCTGGTTCTCTTCCTGTATGAAGGTCCCTTTCTCTGCCATGCCCGAGATCAGGTAGATAAACTTCCCGATAAGGTACACGGCCAGGAATGAGGGTATCTCGCGGAAGAAGATGGTGAGGTCAAAATACAGCAGGCTGCCCATGGTGACGAACAGGAGGTACTTCGACTTTGCGAAAATGACCACCGTAGCCGCCGCCTTTCGGAACGACTCATCCTGGCCGGGTTCGAACATGCCACCTTTTTTGATGCGCTGCAGCCCTTTGTGGAAACGCTGCAGCCCGGTTACGCAGTAAATGAGCAGCCCGACATATGTAATGCAAAAAGCCGACCCGAACCATTCGTTGTTCCTGTAGGGTACCGAGGAAGTGATGGATGTGAAGTAATCACTGAAAAATTCCTTCACTAACAAATGTCCGTCTTCCAGATGGAAGAATATGGCCATGGCAAGGTAGAACAGTGCCATGCAGGAAGCTGCTGCTATGGCCACACGAACGGCCAGTGCTATGATGTTGATATGGTGTCTCATGGTTATACGGTTAGGTCGTTTTCTTCTTTAAGGCCTTTTGCCATCACGAATACTTCGGAAAGTACCATAAAGAACAGGCCGAGCATTACTACAAAAAAGGTGTAGGTGTTCATTTCGAAGTTCAGGTCGCCAAGTAGGATGGCATCATATAGGAACTCCGGCACAATGTCGAAGGCAAACCCAATGAGTATCGCTTTGCCTGTCTGGTCCAGCAGCACAATTACTTTATTATGGAATACCTGCTGTTTTTTGAAGTGGCCCAGTAAAGTTTTGAACAGGTAGAGAGCATAGGCCCAAAAACCTGCTGTGAGCAGCTTCGATACAAATACGATGTAGCCGTCGGCACCCCAGTCTTCAGCAGCAATGCCATTGATGGTAAATGGAATGTTATCGGGTGCAATGATGGCAATGGCCAGGCACGGTATGCCAAATATGATGATGGCCATCACAAGGATAAAAAGGATGTTGGTAAGCAGTTGGAGTAGTGGCAGTCGTTTCATGATTTATATGGTTAGGTCGTTCTCAAGTTTAATGTTGATGCCTTTTTTTACGATATCGGAAACACCCATTAAGGCAAGGCCAATGAGCAGGACGGTTATGTCATGGATCATCTCTGCTATGTAACCTGAGGCTGACTCCCGGTCGACATAGGAGATCTCTGTAAGGTTGAAGATGAGGGTGACCACCGCTGACCCGGCCAAAGCATAACCTGCTATAGTAAGGAAATTAGCGCTCTTTGTGTTGAAATAGCCATGACGCAAAAACATACCGATGGACTGCTTTGTATATGATAACCCAATTGCCATCAAAAGGAGTTTAGCAGAGCCTATCATAAGCAGGGTGAACAATTCCGTTTCTGATCTCTGATACATTGCATACAACCCAACTGCCATACCGATCAAACTCAGTAAGCAAAGGGTTACTAAAAGTATGAGTACATAATTGAGTATTCTAAATTTTATCATGGCAGAATAGTTTGTTATTGGGTACAAATATAAATAAATTATCGAAAAACAATAATTAATTGTTGTTTTTCATTTCAATTTGTTTTTTGACCAATGTTGGACTACATTTGGTTTATGGAAAAGTTCCCAATATCATTATTGGATAAATTGTCACGAAGGCAACAGGAGAATGCACTGCGCGGCCTTACCCAATTTGCCGCCAGTGTTGATCTTTCCTCCAATGATTACCTGGGTTTTTCAGCCAACAGGCAACTATTCGAAGCTGCCCACGATTACCTTCTGGAAAATGGCTTGGCACAGAATGGCTCCACAGGATCTCGGCTGATCTCGGGCAACCATAGCTTATACGGGATCACCGAAAGTTATCTCGCCAAATTCCACAATGCCGAAAGCGCTCTGGTCTTCAATTCGGGATACGATGCCAATGTGGGGTTCTTTTCTTCCGTGCCGCAAAAGGGTGATGTAGTGCTGTATGACGAATACATCCATGCTTCGATACGCGACGGGTTAAGGCTTAGTAGTGCAGCGGCCTATAAATTTCCGCATAATGACACTAAAGCGCTCGAGGTTTTGATCAACAGGTACGCTGGCAGGGAAATATATATTGCAACTGAATCGGTTTTCTCCATGGATGGCGACAGTCCGCATCTAAGCAGAATGGCTCTCCTGTCCGATAAATATGGCTGCCGACTGGTTATTGACGAAGCCCACGCAATTGGGGTTTTCGGAAAAAAAGGCGAGGGAGTGGTACAGTCTTCAGGGCTTGAAGATAAAGTTTTTGCCCGCATCGTCACGTTCGGCAAAGGCCCCGGCTGCCATGGAGCTGTTATACTGGGCCCGCAGCTGCTGATGGATTACCTTGTCAATTTTGCCCGCAGCCTCATTTATACAACAGCACTTCCACCGCACAGCCTTGCCACGATACTGGCCGCCTACAACCGCATGGAGCATGCTCCCGAAAGGGAAAAGCTCCTGGCGAACATCACTTTTTTCAGGTCGCAAGTGCAAAAGTTAGGCTTGGCGGATGTTTTCATCGAAAGCCATTCTGCTATACATTGCGCCGTCATGCCCGGAAATGAGAACGTAAGAAGCATTGCATCGGCATTACAGGAAAAAGGCTTTGGAGTAAAAGCGATACTGTCGCCTACCGTGCCTGCAGGAAGCGAACGACTTAGGTTCTGCCTGCACAGCTATAACACGCAACAGGAGATAAAAGGTGTTCTTGAGCAGCTTACGCCTCTTCTTCTGCTTTAGCAGCCTTTGCTTTGCTCCTGCGCTCACGCCGGCGGAACCAGTTGCTGTCCTCCTCACCAAAAAGGTAGGCATAAGGCTGGGTGTCTGGGCTAAGCTCGAACAATTTTTTAAGTATTGCTATGGTTGGGATAATCAGTATCATGCCCATGATGCCCCATATCGCACCGCCTATGAGCAGGCCTATGAAGGTAACAAGCGCATTCAGGTTCACGTTGCCGCCTGTTATTTTGGGTGTCAGGAAGGCGCTTTCTAAAAATTGGATGAGCGTGAATGCCACCACTACTGCTATCGGATAAAATGCGCTGTCTTTAGTAATGAGCGCGAAAAGGAACGGAAGTATGGCCCCAAGTGAAGGTCCGAGGTACGGAATGATGTTAAGCATGCCCGCGAACATCCCGAAGAAAATGGCGTGCTCAATGCCGAGTGCAAATAAAACGGCGGTATTTACTACGCCCAAAATTAGCATTACTTTCCCTGAACCCAGCAGGTAGGCGTGTACAACTTTACGGATAGAGGTCATTTTGTCAAGCAATCCGTCATTATTTTGCCTGCGGAATACTTTTGTCACGAATATGGCAAGGTGGTCCCTGTAAATGAGCAGGAAGAATATGAATACAGGCAGGAGTATGATGTCGGACAGGGTGTTGAGTAATGAGAAAACTAATTGTGTAGCGCTTGTATTTTCGGGCTGCACGATCTCTACCGCTTTTTTCATCTCAAAGCCATTGCGCATGCCCAGATCAAAGCCAAAAGTGTCAAGGCACCAATTATTGGCAATAATGACAAAAGAATTCAGCTTTTCCTGAAGGTTCGTGCCCACATCGTGCATGAAACCCGATACCTGGAAATAGGAGAAAACCACAATGCCCGCTATCAGGCCTATGAAAAGCAACAGGCAGATAAAAGCGGCAACAGACCTTGGGATCTTACGGCGCTCCAAAAAGTTGCAGGACGAGGTGAGTAGCATGGCAATGTATCCCGAAATGAGCAGCGGCACCAACAATTGCTTGGCGATTATCATGAAAAATACAATGATAATGATCAGCAGTGCTATGTAAACAGTTTTTATATAGCCGGGTAATCTTGTCTCCATCAGTAAAAACGTGTTAATTTTGTTATTGAGCCTTTCAAAATTAAGAATTGTTCAATCGGTTAATGGTAATATTATATTAAAAGTTTGCTAATCAGTTGGTAAAGCATCAGAGGGCACTTTTTAGATAAAAAGCGTCTTATCATTCACTAAATTTGTATCTGATCATTATATGAAAATATGAAACTATTCATTACAGGGATAGGTACCGATGTAGGCAAGACAGTCGCTTCGGCCATTGTTACCGAAGCCCTCGAAGCCGATTACTGGAAGCCCATACAGGCGGGTGATATCAATGACTCAGACAGCCATAAGATAGGGAAATACATTTCCAACCCGAAGACAACAATATTTCCCAACAGCTATACGCTAAATACACCGGCGAGCCCGCACTTGGCGGCTCAAATTGATGGTATTGCTATTGACCTGAAAAACATAAAAGAACCAAAGGCCAAAAACCACCTCGTGATAGAGGGCGCGGGAGGGATACTCGTACCATTGAATGATACCGATGTGGTGGCCGACCTGATCCAACCTGAGTATAAGGTCATTGTAGTGAGCCGACATTACCTGGGCAGCATCAATCATACGCTGATGACCATTGAGTTTTTGAAAAGTAGGGGAATTAATGTTGCGGGAATTATTTTTAATGGAGATGAAAATAGTTCTACTGAGGGTATCATCCTTCAGAGAACGGGAATAAAAATGATAGGCCGCATCGACAACGAGCCGTATTTCGATAAGAATGTTATCCTTGATTACGCCGACCGTTTCAGGGAAGATCTATTAAATATACAATGAGCAAGAGTGAGCAAATTCCCCCCTTGGGGACCAGGGGGCTGGTAGCACGCGATGAGCAATTTTTATGGCATCCGTATACCCAGCATAAAACAGCAGTACCACCTATAGGTATTGTAAAAGGGCAGGGGGCATTGCTGTGGGATGAGGATGGGAAACAGTATATTGATGCCATTGCCTCCTGGTGGGTCAACCCCTACGGGCACAGCAATAAGTACATTGCCGATGCCATTTACAAACAGCTTACTTCGTTGGAACACGTCCTGTTCGGTGGGTTCACGCACGAGCCTGCGGTGCTTTTGGCCGAAAGGCTGATGGAAATACTGCCATCCGGGCAAAGCAAATTGTTCTTCTCTGATAACGGGTCGACCGCGGTGGAGATCGCATTAAAAGTGGCCCTGCAGTATTTTTATAACAAAGGGGAAAAGCGGACTAAGATCATCGCTTTTGAGAATGCTTTTCATGGCGATACTTTTGCCGCCATGGCGGCAAGCGGCATATCTTTTTTTACCGAAGCATTTCGCGGCTCGCTGATAGAGGTGGAGCGCATTCCGGTGCCTGTAGAAGGTAAAGAAAAGGAAAGTTTTGAAGCCCTGAAAAAACTTGCCGTTACAGGCGAGTATGCCGCCTTCATTTTTGAGCCTTTGGTGCAGGGTGCGGCGGGTATGGTAATGTACTCACCCCGAGCGCTCGACGAGCTGATGGGCATCTGCAAAAGCAGCACTATTTTTACCATTGCCGATGAGGTAATGACAGGTTTCGGCAAAACAGGAAGAAATTTCGCCTGCGACTACCTGGCGCAACAGCCCGATATGATGTGCCTCTCTAAAGCGCTTACCGGGGGTACGATCCCAATGGCGATAACTACGTTCACGCAGGAGTTGTTCGAGCGCTTTTATGATGACGATGTAAATAAGGCGCTATTCCATGGGCATACTTTTACGGCCAACCCGACGGGGTGTGCTGCGGCACTGGCAAGCCTCGACTTATTGCGAACGGATGAAATGCAGGATAACCTGATGAGGGTCAATAAAAAACACCTGGTTTTTAAGCAGGTAATAGAGAGCCATCCACGGATCAAAACCGTACGTGTTCTGGGCGTTATCCTGGCGCTCGAAATAACCCGCGAAGACAATGAGGACTATTATGGGGACTTCCGCAACAGATTGTATGGATTTTTCATTAAAAATGGTGTTATACTGCGTCCTGTAGGGAATATCGTATATATCCTGCCGCCCTATATCATAAGTGATGACCTGCTGGAAAAAGTTTATGCAGTTGTAAAGCAGGCGGTTGAAGAGGTTCGGTAAGCCGAAGATTATCCCTGTTGGCGCAAAGGCTTTTTATTACGTATTTTTGCGGTAAACTCTAATACATTGGCTTCACCTGTTTCCATCGTTTCCATTGGTTCCGTTTCTCCGTTGGGCAGCAGTCCGGGCGAGGTTTGGCAAAGCTATCTGGATGAAAGGCCTTACATTACCACGGGTGCGCTCAATGTTCCTGTGGCACAGCTGTCACCAAGGCAAACGGATGAAGTAGCAGCAGTGCGCAACTCCGATCCCAACTACCGCCATTTGGACAATTCTGTACTATATGCCATACTTGCCTCACGCCGGGCTTTAGAAAACGCCGGGTGGAACGATGGCGCGTTTGGCATCAACATCGGTTCCTCAAGAGGAGCTACAGGACTTTTTGAAAAGCACCATTCCGAATTCATAAATACAGGGACTACAGGCGCTCATACATCGCCCGCCACTACGCTGGGCAATATCGCCTCGTGGGTAGCACAAGATGTAAAGTCTTCCGGCCCGGACATATCACACTCCATCACCTGTTCTACTGCGCTTCATGCGGTGCTTAACGGTGTGGCATGGCTCAACAGTGGCATGGCCGATAAATTCCTTGTAGGAGGCAGTGAGGCGCCGCTTACTCCCTTTACGATCGCGCAAATGCAGGGCATGAAGATATACTCCCAGGAAAATGGCGAATATCCGTGCCGCGCTTTGGACCTCGATAAAAAAACCAGTACAATGGTACTGGGCGAGGGTGCTGCCATGGCCTGCCTGGAAGCCGGCAAAAGCCCGAACGCACTTGCGTTTATTGAAGGCATGGGCTATGCGACCGAAACGCTGGAACACGGCGCATCGCTATCGGCCACGGCAGAATGCCTGCAAAAATCGATGCGCATGGCAACGAAGTATATTGATGTGTCTGAAATAGATGTTGTCGTAATGCATGCCCCGGGAACAATAAAAGGAGACTTTTCAGAATTCCGGGCGTTACAGGAAGTTTTCGGCGACAGCCTGCCACTGCTCACCACCAACAAATGGAAGCTAGGGCATACCTTTGGGGCTTCCGGCCTCATGAGCCTCGAGCTGGCTGTGATGATGCTTCAGCAAAACCGGTTTATCGGTACTCCGTTCTACCAACAGCAAAGCGGCCGTGACATTACTAAGATATTGGTGAATGCGGTTGGTTTTGGCGGCAATGCGGTGACCATTTTGGTTTCGAAATAGATGCTATCTTTGCACCATGAACTGGCTAAACTCCCTTTTCGGAACAAAACAGGAAAAAGAACCCATTGATCCTATGAAAAAATACCTCATTGCCTGCCTCGGAAACATTGGCGCCGAATATGTAAATACCCGCCACAACATTGGCTTTAAAGTGGCCGATCATATTGCAAAACAGGAAGGAGCATCGTTTGAGACGGTAAAGCTCGGCACAATGGCTGAAGTGAAAATAAAGGGCAAAACGGTATTTCTGCTCAAGCCCAATACCTACATGAACCTGAGTGGCAAGGCTATAAAATTCTGGTTAGATAAAGAAAATATCCCGTTGGAGAACCTGCTTGTTGTGACTGATGACCTTAATATCCCTTTTGGTACCATCCGCATCAAAGCTAAGGGAAGCGATGGCGGCCACAATGGGCTGAAGAGTACCCAGCAGCTGCTTAATACTGCCGATTACTCACGTTTCCGTTTTGGCATCAGTGATGATTTCAAAAAAGGGAAGCAGGTGGATTATGTGCTTGGCGAATGGGATGAGGACGAGAAAGCGAAGCTGCCCGAACGCCTTGACATGGCATCCGAAGCGGTAAAGTCGTTCGTGCTTTCGGGGCTGGCCAATACCATGAGCACTTATAACGGAAAATAAACACAGGCAGTGGACTCAAATTCGTATCTTTAGAGGTAAAGATATAAGTCATGAAGAAGATCGCCTTTTCATTCCTGCCCATTTTACTGATGGCCTGTGCCTCAAAAAAAGATATGGTCCCTATTGGTGATGGTAAGCCCATGATCCTCAGCCAATGTCCTGAAAGGGGTGAATGTAAAATAGAAGTTTTAAAAGATAAAAGCCTCGATATTAAAACTGATGGTACCGGTATGCTATACTACACTCTTGAAGATACTCCCGGGAAAGTAGTGGTACGTTATACTTATGACCTGATAGTACCCAAAGATGTTGAGGACGCTGGTTACACAGAAACCATTATCTTCGAAACCGGTAAAGGATTTTCCAGCCTGCATGAAGCAAACCCAAAAGATGTAAAAATGCTTTTTGGCGTGCAGTGCTTTTGCCGCGGGAAGGCAGGTTTTTATAGGATAAATGAAGGAGGGATCACTTATATTGATGAAAAACTTAGCATAACAATCCCAAAGAACATTATTGACGATCAACAGATCAGTAGCTTTATTGTTACTTTAAAATAAAAGGCGCTTCGATCGAAGCGCCTTTGTTCATTTTATATTGATCCGGTCAATTCACAACGATCTTTTTCACAGCCTTTCTTGCGCCATCCTGTACGGTTACAAGATACACGCCTGACTGTATGTTGGAAAGGTTTATATTTCCGGAGAATATGCCTGTATTTTCGTAAGAGGCATTGTATACTTCACGTCCCCTCATGTCATGTACGCCAACCTGGATGGCATTCTCAGAATCGGAGGTAAAGCCTACTGTAAAGCTGCCGTTGTTCGGGTTCGGGTAAAGTGTAAAGTTTTTCAGGCTGAAGCCGTCAACCGCATTTACGGTTTGCGAGCAGATCTCAACAAACCATGAGTTCACGGTCCCTGTATCTCCCTGCCCAAGATCGGCAAAGGCGAGTATCCAGTTCCCCTGGCCCTGGGTGCCTTCAAATTCCGATAGGGACGCCGCCGGAGCTATGGTGCCGGTAGTTGGCGAACCACAGTTAACGGCCGATCCGGTGTCGCTAAAGGTAGCATTCAGGTCGTTGCTGTCGTTGCAATAAAATTCCCAAAGCAGTACCTGCGAGTTATCCGGCCTGGCTATGATAATACCAAGATCGCCAAGGTAACTGTGTGTAATGTTAACACCCACGTTCACACTTTGGATCACTGCGCTGTCGGGCACATTGAGCACAGATGTTGTAAAATTGGCATTGTTGTCCGGGATGGCTACCGGTGTATTGTTCGTATACGTGTTGCAATCGGTTACTACTTCCACACCTATAGAAAAAGGCGCCTGGTTCACGGCATAATAAATGTTATTAACTGCCTCGACCATTATCCTGCACGATATAGCCTCTACATTAGGTGCTGTAATGGTTTCTGTGCCATCATTAGGTGTATTGGCCGCAAGCACTGTTGGCCAGGTAAGCCCACCGTCGGTAGAAAGAAGGATGTTCACGTTGGCGGTGTTTATACTGTTCGCGGTGGTCCCTGCCACGTTCCATGTAATGGTCTGGGTACTGCCCTGTTCCCATGTAGTATTTGCGGCAGCTTGCGACGTTACTGTGAAAGGCCCTGCGGTGTTATTGACCACAACGCTCATGTTGCGGCGGGCAGTCTGTCCGCCATTTGGAGTATTATTGTCCCTTACGGTCAATGCAAAATTCAGCGTACGGCCTACGGTCGGAACTACTTCCCATGTAGGTGCCAGGTTATTGTTAAGCACGCTCGAAAGTACAGGCATATACCTGTTGGGTGATACGGACGGGTCCAACGACCTGAAATTTGGCCCGGTGGTACTGGTTGAAATAGGAGTTTGATCTACGGTCGAGTTCGCTCCGTTGGCATTGGTCTGCTCCCAACAATAGGTTAAGGCATCACCATCTGCATCAGTCGCATTCCCTTTCAGTATGAAAGCAGTGCCTTTAGGTATATTGTAGTTGGGCATTGCAATAATAACAGGAGGGGTATTGTTATTGGCAACTTCTACGCCGCATCCGCCATTCCCGTTCACAAAATTAAACATTTGGTTAAGGCTTACCGCATGGAAATAATCGTCTGAATTGCTTTGCACGTTCGGTGGGCTAATGCCTGCGTAAGCCATGATGGTGCTGCCACTGCCGGGTTCTACGGCATTGCCAGCCGACCTTTGGAAAGCATTGTTAAAAGTATGGTTCGCGCCAAACTGGTGGCCCATTTCGTGCGCTACATAATCAATGTCGAAAGGATCGCCAACAGGCGCAGGGCTTCCTGTTACTCCCTGGGCCTTAACCTGTGAGCATACCGATCCTAAAGAGGCTATCCCGCCGCCGCCCGTGCCAAACACGTGGCCAATGTCATAATTCGCAAATCCGATGCCGTTATTTATAATTGCCTGTATCTGGTCGATCATTACGCCTTCGTTATTATTCTGGAGGTTATCCGAAGTAACGAAGATGATATTCTCATTGGTTGGTACTATTTGCATGGTTAGCGACATGTCTTTTTCATACAGGCCGTTCACACGTGTCATCGTTACGTTCATTGCGGCAAGAACAGCTGCTTTTTTCTGGGCAAGTGTACCGGCGCCAAGGCCTGCGGCATTTACATGGTAGGCAGCATATTCTATAGTACAGGCAAGTGCAAGGCGGTAGGTGCGAAAAATACCGTCGTCTGCCATGGTATTTGGCGGGGCCGGTACATCAGCCATCTCATCGCTTACACCGCAGCGGAAAGTACGGGCAGCTTTTACATTTTTCTTTTTGTAAACAATGTAGTTATTCAGGTCAGTGGTGTAAGGGTCAATATACGACGTCCCTTTATCTGACATGATCATTGCATGGACCCCAAAGAGGGTAATGCTGAACCTTACTGTTGTGGCTGGGTTTTCTATGCCCCGGCCTACATACGACTTTATGTCCGGATGCTGTGCGGCAAGTTCAGGGTGCAGTACGGAGGCTTCATATATCCTGAAGTTCTCAACTTTTCCGTCACCGTTAACGAACGGGATGATCACGTTGGATGTTTGCGTTGAGTGTCGCTGCGGTGCGTCCTGGAGCCTTGACCTTAACTCTTCAATGTTAACGCTGAAGGTGTGGAATGTTGCAGGTACTGCGCTGCGTTCCAGTTTTTCGGCCATGGCCAGCTTCTCCCTGGGCACAGGGGTCCAAACCGGGGACTGGGCATAGGTCAGTGTTGCGGAACCGGCCATTAATAGGTAGAATAGTAGTTTTTTCATAATAAAATTACATTAATAGGGTGTAAAAATAGGAATTTACTGTCTGGATTTTAACATATTTTATGAAAATAACATTTTTTTAGGCTTATCATTTTTTTCTGCCGTCGGTCATTGTATACTTGCTTAAAAACAGCACAAAATTTTGCCATGCTGGCCGCTTTACTTAAATTTGCTCAACTTAATGCTGCGGTTTGAAAATTTTTAATTCAATACAGGAATTTAACTCCCCTAAAAAAACAGTTGTAACGCTTGGTACTTTTGACGGCGTACACAAAGGCCACAGTAGTATTCTGGACAGGCTCACCAGTAGCAGCAAAGCATCGGGTTGTGAAAGCCTTGTGCTTACATTTTTTCCGCATCCGCGAATGGTATTGCAGCAAAGTACAGATATAAAATTATTGAGCACTATTGAAGAAAAGGCGCAGATGCTGGAAGCCCACGGGCTCGACAACCTTATCATACATCCCTTTGATCTTGCTTTTTCCAGGCTCACGGCCGAAGAGTTCGTAAAGGATATTTTGGTCGACAGGCTCAACATGTGCAAGATAATCATTGGACATGACCACCGATTTGGGCGCAACCGAACTGCCAATATCGATGACCTGATACGGTTTGGTAACGAATACGGCTTTGAAGTGGAGAAAATATCGGCCCTTGCGGTAAATGAGGTTTCGGTAAGCTCGACCAAGATACGCAATGCCCTGGCTACCGGCGACATTGCTACCGCGAATATGTACCTTGGCTACCCTTATTTTCTCACGGGTACAGTGGTAACGGGCAAACAATTGGGCAGGACGATCGGCTTTCCTACCGCTAATATTTCGGTTAAAGAAGCGTATAAGCTTATCCCGGCCAATGGCGTATACGTAGTATCGGCGATCATTGACGGAAAGGCCGAAGAAGGTATGATGAACATTGGGGTCAGGCCAACGGTCGATGGCAACAGCCTTTCTATAGAAGTACATTTCCTTAACCTCGATAAAGATCTTTATGGAAGGGAGATAACGATAAATGTACACCACAGGCTGCGGGACGAGCAAAAGTTCGCATCATTCGATGCGCTAAAAGAGCAGCTTTTTGCAGATAGGGAAAATTCCGTCACGTACTTTAAGCAGAATAGTGTATGAAGCGCCTGTTTCGCGAAATAGATAATGCGCCTTTGGTCATTTTCAGGATATTCCTGGGGTTCCTTTTAGCTTGCGAAACATTTGGAGCGATACTTACCGGTTGGGTAAAAAGTAACCTGGTAGATGTAAAATTCACTTTTTCACATATCGGGATGGAATGGCTGCAACCGTTGCCGGGTAACGGAATGTACTATTATTTCGCTGTCATGGGTGTTTTAGGCCTTATGGTAATGATCGGTTTTAAATACCGTTTGAGCATCGGTTTGTTCACCATTCTTTGGGCTGGGGCATATTTCATGCAAAAAACGTCCTATAACAACCATTACTACCTGCTCCTTTTAGTGTGTTTTATAATGTTGTTCCTGCCGGCCCACCGTTATGCGTCGGTAGATGCGGAACGAGACCCCTCGATACGAAAACTGACCATGCCAGCCTGGTGCTCCTGGATAATGATAGCGCAGGTAAGCATTGTGTACTTTTATGCCACGGTCGCCAAGTTTTACCCCGGCTGGCTAAACGGTAGTTTTACGCACGACCTTCTTGAGCGCTCTGTGACCGATCCCGGCTTGAAGGCATTTATGACGCAAAAGTGGTTTTACCTTTTTATTGCCTATGCAGGCATTGCCTTCGACATGCTTGTAGTGCCACTGCTGCTTTACAAAAGGACAAGGACCGCGGCGCTCGTAGCCTCTGTAGTTTTTCACATATTCAATGCCATTACGCTCCAAATAGGCATATTCCCGTTTTTTGCTCTCAGTTTTGTGGTATTCTTTTATCCTCCCGAAAAAATGAGGGAGTTGTTTTTAAAGAAAAAGCCGCAAGTAATATCCTATGGTCAAAGTGATGAAGGCATCAATATCCTGAGATATGTTATGTTGCCATACCTTGTAATACAATTGCTGCTCCCGTTGCGCCACCACTTCATTAAGGGCGATGTCCTCTGGACCGAGGAAGGCCACCGCCTGAGCTGGCGGATGATGCTGAGGTCACGTGCCGGCGATACCGATTTTAGGGTCGTTGATAAAAAGAATGGCAACCAGCTTTATTATGGCGTGAGCCAGATCCTTACGCATAAGCAAAACAGCACAATGGAAACCCATCCCGACATGATATGGCAGATGGCGCAACGTATTCATGATCATTATGAAAAAGAAGGGGTAGATGTCGCTGTGTATGCCGACACCTATGCATCGGTGAATAATGGGAAGTTTTTGCGCCTTATTGATCAGAATGCCGACCTGGCAGCTGCAGAGTGGGATCACTTCTCTCATTGCGACTGGATATTGCTTTACGATGAAAAAGGTGAACTGGTAAAGTGATGCCGTTAAGGAAGATGACTGCCTTAAATAAGTAAAAATTCAACGATCGAAAGGCAACTTCTAGATCCTCTTAAGTAAACTTTCAAGACATTTAACAATCCTTTAATTTAATCATATTTCTTTTATTAAAATTTTATTAATTCATATTCGAATGTGCGTTTTTATGGCTAAATTCGAATAGAAATAAGAGTAATGGCTCAGTATGATCAACGGTGCCATTCATTATCTTGTTTTGTAAATTATTGCTATATAGTATTTTAACTGAATATAAAACAAAAACACAAAAGGATATGAAAACTTCAAGGATCTTAATCAACGGGTTGATCATTTATATAGGTATAGCAGCCTTTTTCCTGGTAATGGAAGCTGCGGGCCTTAAGGACCAGATCTATTTAAGGCTGGTAAATTTCATCTTTGTGATCTATGGTGTTAACAGGACTATAAAAGGTAATTTTAAAGATCGCCTTAATGGCTATTTCGCCAATCTTGTGTCCGGTATCGCAACGGCACTCACAAGTCTTGTGCTTGGGATAATCAGCTTTGTGATATATGCAGAATACAGGGGCGGCAACGAATATCTACAAAGCTTCCCGCGCAGCTACGTGCTTGGCGGAGGCGAGCCAGAGATCAGCGAATTCATAATAGGACTTGCCCTCGAAGGTGCCGCAGCTTCTGTAATAGTGTCGTTCACACTGATGCAATTTTGGAAGGATAAAGTGGAGAAAATCAATGAGGTGGACGATATTGCCCACAGGCCTCACTAATCTTTAGGTAAGCGGACTCTATTTACAACGGAATTTCCTTATTTTTGGAGCAACTTAAAAATTCCGTTATGAGCATTACAAGGCACGACTGGACCAAAGAAGAAATAATAGCCTTATACAACAAGCCGATGATGGATCTGCTTTATGAAGCAGCATCGGTACACAGGCAAAACCACGACCCTAATGTAGTGCAGGTATCTACACTGCTTTCCATAAAAACAGGCGGCTGCCCGGAAGATTGCGGCTATTGCCCACAGGCCGCCCGTTACCACACACACATAGAAGGCAATGATCTTATGAGCGTACAACAGGTAAAAGCGCAGGCATTGCGTGCCAAAGCCAGCGGATCAAGCCGCGTGTGCATGGGTGCTGCATGGCGCAATGTCAAAGACGGCCCTGAGTTTGACGACGTGCTTGAAATGGTGCGTACCATCAACAAGCTGGATATGGAGGTTTGCTGCACGCTGGGCATGCTTACTGAGAACCAGGCAGCACGTTTAGCAGAAGCAGGCCTGTATGCCTACAACCACAACCTGGACACATCTGAAGAGTATTATAAAGAGGTGATCTCGACCCGCGGGTATGAAGATCGTTTGCAAACCATAGCCAACGTGCGTAAAACCAACGTTACTGTGTGTAGTGGCGGTATTATAGGTATGGGAGAGAGCGTAGAGGACCGTGCCGGAATGCTTGTCGCGCTCGCATCGCTTAGCCCGCAGCCGGAATCGGTGCCGATAAATGCACTGGTAGCCGTTGAAGGTACACCAATGGAAGATGAAAAGCCTGTTGAGATCTGGGAAATGATACGCATGGTAGCTACTACCCGCATCGTGATGCCCGAAACACAGGTAAGGCTTTCGGCAGGGCGTACGCAAATGAGCCGCGAAGGCCAGGCCATGTGCTTTTTTGCGGGCGCCAACTCTATCTTTGCAGGTGATAAGCTGCTTACCACGCCAAACCCTGACGTGAACGAAGACATGAAAATGTTCGAAATGCTGGGGCTTGTACCGCAAAAGCCGTTTACCAAAGTATCGCAGCCTAAAACCGTGGAGGCTGAAGATTCGGAATTTGCATCACTTGGCGAAAAGCCGAGATGGACAAGGCCGGGACACAAGATCGAACGTAACCTTGAAGCTTCGGGCAAAAAAGCATGATCTTAACTGATAGGCGAACACGCCTGTAACATATAGCTACGCAGGCCCCAATGGTTTTTAACCTTGGGGTCTTCTGTTATAAAGGCACTATTGGTATAATACTTATGCTTATATTTGGCATATACTAACAAGCCCCCCCGATTGTGAAGATGCACGAGATGTTTAACCGCAAAAAAACTGTGTTCATAGCTTTGCTGTGCTTTTTTTTGTGGATCCCGGTCAGGGCAAATACCATTGGTCACTGTGATTCCCTCATCAAAAAAGGCATCGATGCCATGTGGGAGAAAGAGCATGTAAGGTCGCTTGAGCTGCTTACCGAAGCGCGCAACCTGGCCGAGAAGAACAAGTGGTACAAACAACAGTTTTTGGCAACCAACAATATAGGCGCGAATTATTACACAATACTGGAATATGGCGAGGCGCTGCACTACTACCTCGAAAGCTACAACATTGCTGTAAAGGAACTGGGCCCAAAGTACGAAATGGTGGTGCTTAACAATATTGCCATCTTATACTCCAAAGAAAAGAACTTCGGTAAGGCCAAAGAGTATTTTAAAAAAGCGTATGACATTGCCCGGGAGAATAATGATAAGGCCAAGATAGGAATGTATGCGATGAACCTGGGCAACCTGGCTAACGAGATGAATAGCCCAAAAGAGGCACGCGGCTACATACTGGAGTCGTTCCCTTACCTAAAATCAGATCCGCAAATGCTTACGTTAGCACAGGTGGGCCTGGCCGATAACGACCTGTTGCAGGGCAACGCAAGGCAGGCAAGGGAAAAAGCCATGAGCCTGTATAAGACCGCACCCAACCTCAACTTTAATGAGATAGGCACATCGCTTATGCTGATCATTACCAAAAGCTACCTGCAGGAAAATAACTATGCCATGGCGATCGAGAGCGGCCTGAAGCTGTTGGCGACCAAACCCAATGCAGATAACAGGAAAAAAGTATATGGCGTGTTGTCGATGGCCTACACAAAAAGCGGGAATCATGCTGAGGCATTGCGTTATAAAGATTCGGTCGTAGCAGCCATTGAAGAGCTGGAGGAAACCAAGGATAAGATATTGCTGAGCAGCAACGAGGCAAAGTTCAGGATACAGGATTACAAGAACCAACTGGCCATAAATGAGGAAAAAAGCTCGGCAGAGCGAAGCCTTTTCTACTTTATCATAGGAGGCATTGTAGCCGTTGTGGCCATCATCCTGCTTATTCTTCGCAATATATCGGTAAAGCTCAAGCAAAAGAAACTTATTGCCGAACAAAACGAAAAAGTGATCGCACTGGAGCTGGAAAAAGAAAAGAATGAGAACCTGCTCCTTGAAAAGCAGATACGCGAAAAGGAAACCCAGGCACTGCTGGAGCAGGAACGCCTGCGAAACGAGATAGAGGCGCGCAACCGCAAGCTTTCGGCAAAGGCACTGTACCTTTCTGGAAGGAATGAGCTGATAGAGGAAGTAATATCTTCCTTATCTCAGGTGCCGGCACTCGCTGGCGACCGGTCGCTCTCGGGGCATATCAAAACGCTAAAGGGGCACCTAAAGACTGACCATGAGTGGGACAGCTTTATTACCCATTTTGAGGAAGTGAACCACGGATTCCTGAACCGCCTCAAAAACCTGCACCCTTTGCTCAACGCTAATGACGTGCGTTTCATATCCTATATATACATGAACCTTAGCACAAAGGAGATTTCATCTATGCTGAACATTACGCCCGAAGCCTGCCGAAAAAGGAAAGAACGCATAGCCGCTAAAATGGAGTTGCCTGAGGATGTTTCTTTATATGATTATTTATCAAACGTTTGAGTATGGATAATCACGGAATTTAGGATTTTATGTCACACTATTTCCGTTTTAAATTTTTGTTATGTAATTGTTTTTAATGAAAATTGTGGGGTGAATTATTACCAACAAAAAAAACAATTAGCATGAAAAAAATTACGATCCTTGCCATGCTGCTTATGGCGGGCTATACAGGGCACGCACAGTATAGCTACGAAGCAGTAGACGATTTCGGGAGGCTTGAAGGCCTTACCTATGATCTCGAAACGCAAAATAAAATGTACGCGGTCTCCCTTAACAACCATATCGTCGTATCCTATGACAACGGCGAGACTTGGGACCTTTTGTTCGCTTATCCGCATACCACTGCCAGGATCACGAACCTTCATATGCTGGAAGGGAATGAGAACCTGTGCTTTTCGATACTGAACATGGCATCAGGGAACGGTATCTACATTTATAATGTTGAGGACGGCGAAATTATAAGTACTATAGGCTTGCCTGCTATTGAGGGCGAAGTGACCGTAAATAATTTTGACGTATACGATAGCGAGGCCACAACGATATTGCTGAACCTTACTACATCTACGGGGTACAATGTATATTATACTACAACCGGCGGTGAGAACTGGACCGAGGTATATGATTCTGTCGATAATAATAACGTTGCGGCAAGAAATGTTGCCATCAGCCCGGACAACCCTTCAAAATTATTTATTGCCCGCGGACAGGGGAATACTACAATTGACGGCGGCCTGCTTATATCTGCCGATGCCGGCGAAACATGGACCGAGAAACTGCCCGGCATACCACTGAACCCGATTGACTTTAACCCGTCTAACGCTAATGACATTATTTTAGGGACCGATGTTAATTTTTCTGATACGGTCGATGAGAACCTTTACCGATCTAACGATGGCGGCACTACCTGGAACATCGTTCCGGTGGCCTGGAACGCGGCGCCTTATGATAATTTGCTTGTTGTTAAGTTCCATCCTGAACAGAGCAACATTATCTATATTTTGGAAACAGACCAGATAGCTTATACCGAGGATAACGGGACAACATGGTCTGCGACCCTGTATCCCGAAGAGCAATATTACGCCGGCCTGCAGATCTCGGTAAACCCTTTCAATACGAAAGAAGCTGCGATCACGGCCAATATGTATCCTATGAGGACTATAGATGGCGGCCTGACATTATCCCAGATAAAAAATCAATTTTGTACGGTGAACAGTGTATCGGCGGTGAAATTCGGCACAACCGAACATTTGTACTATGGTGCCCAGGGTGGCAATCTGCATAAGAACTATGCTACCAATATGACAGATGCATATAATATAGAGTCTGCCGCAACATTTGGGCCAAGCCCTGTGAAGATCATTGCCGACCCGCTTAATGAGGGAAGGGTATTTATGTATGAAGGCGGCGGCTTTATGGGTGGGAATTTGTATGTAAGTACGGATCACGGAGCGACAAGGTCCGAGTTAATGCCGGCCTCAGGATTTGTAGGTGTTGCTGTAGACCCGGGTAATGACAATATTGTTTATGCGGTATTGGACAGCTGGGGAACAGGCGCTCTCCACAAACTTGATATTACAGACCTTTCCAACGTAGTAACTACAGAGATCACAACTCCGGGAAGTGAGGGACCGATAGGCGGCATACTTGCTTATGCCGATAAACTTATACTGGCAAAGAACGGTACAGTATACTCATCGACAGACCAGGGCGCTACCTGGACCGAGCTTTACACTGCAGAAGGTGCATTGATCGCCAACATTGCTGCAAATCCGCTAAATGCGAATGGTTTTGGTATTGCCACGACCGACGGTGTGCATGCTACTGCTGATGGAGGGGTTACTTGGACTACGGCATTGGATGGCGTTGATACACGTAAAATTGCCTTTTCAGACCTTAACGACGGTATAATGGCAGTAGGTATTTACAATGCGGAAACTAATAATGATGCCTACATTGCGTATTACAACGGTGGCGGATGGGTAACCGTTTCATCTCAAGAGATGAACTACCTGCAGTCGTACGCTATGGACTTCAACTTTGTAGGCGAAAACATTAATGCCTATATCGGGACGTTTGATATGGGTGTGATACGCTACAGTTTCCCTATCGAGACGATGGGTATCCAAGACCCATCATCGTCTGCGAACAAAGTGATCGTAACGCCAAACCCGGCATCAGACATTGTAACGATACAAACATCTCAGCTGTCAGAGGTTACAAAAGTGGCGGTTTACAGCATCACGGGACAAAAGGTGCTTGAAGCCACGCAACCTACGATCAATGTTTCGCATCTGAGCAAGGGAGTATATGTAGTTAAGGCCGAAACAGCTTCGGGTGCGGTTACATCTGCAAAACTGGTTAAACAATAAATAGTAGAGTTTAGTTTTTTCCAATTCACTGGTTTGCGGTCCTCCGGGACTGCAAACCATATTTTATATAAATTGAATTTAAAACCGTGTCAGAGGAATACCCTATCGAGATCTGGCAGGTTTTAAAAACTTTTCAGGGTATAGATCCTTAGAGGTAAAAGAAGAAAAAAAGATATGAAAAGAATTATTGCAGCATTATCATTATCCCTGTTATTTTCGCTGTGTTGCTATGCACAGGAATTTGAACAGGATTTTGAAGGCCCATGGACACCGGGCACGGGGCCTAATACAGGACCTGCCGGGGGATGGGGGATCTATGAGAACGGAATAGGCACATCGGTACACTGGGTACAAAGCACCGCAGGGAGTGTGCAGCAGCCGGCCTACCAGGGCAGCCATGCCGCCTATGTGAATAAAGAGAGCGTGCCCTCGGGCATTGCAGAAGACTGGCTGGTAACACCGCAGTTTACGGTGCCGCAAAACGGTCAGGTGCGATTTTTCTCAAGGCTTACTACCCCGCAGGTAGAAGCGAACATCTATGAAGTGAGGATATCACCGGCACCCATACAGGGCGACCTGGATGACTATGTGCTGCTGGAGGACTGGACAGAAACCGAAATTAATCCGATATATAACGTATATACCGAAAAAGTGGTGGATATCCCTGCCGAATACTTTGGCCAGCAGGTGTACATCGCATTAATAATGAAGAACAACAATGGCGATCGCTGGCTGGTAGACAACTTCAGGGTTGTGGTAAGGTGCATGCCGCCTACAGACATAACCATCCCGGTTGCCGACATTACCCAAAACTCGGCGAAGGTAAACTGGACGAACAACAGCGGCGCCACACAATGGGTCGTGGAAGCCGTGCCTCAGGACCAGCCGTTCACAGGAGTGGGGGAAACCTTTAACTCAGCGCCGCCTGTAACGATATTCGGACTCAGTGATTCTACGATCTATAAAGTAAGGGTAAAAGCGGTATGCAGCCCCGGCATGGAGAGTGACTGGAGCGAACCCGCTTATTTTACCACAGATTACACTGCCCCCGGTAATGACGAATGTACGGACGCAATAGCCCTGACCGTTAACCCGACACAGGTTTGCGTGGCAAGTACGCCTGGACGGGTGATAGAGGCAACGGCATCGCCGCAGGGCAATACCTGTACGGGCACTGCCGATGACGATGTGTGGTTTGAGTTTACGGCCACCAATGCAAAGCACGTTATTACGCTTGACAACATTACCGGCAGCGACAACGATCTTGTACATGCCATATACGAAGGCGGATGCGGCGCGCTTACCCTGCGTTATTGCAGCGACCCCAATAGTAGCAATGCCATAAACCTTACTGTGGGGCAAACCTACAAGGTAAGGGTATATTCTAAATCGGGTACGCCGCAGACCACGATGTTCAACATCTGCGTGACAACGCCACCGCCGCCACCTGTAAACGATGAATGTGCGGGCGCGTTGACGGTTCCTGTAAATGCCGATGATTCCTGCTCGCTTACGGTGCCGGGTACTATCTATTCGGCGACTGCCTCACCCCAGCCCAATACCTGCGCGGGAAGTGACGATGACGATGTTTGGTTCGAGTTTACGGCAACGAATACTTCGCACGTAATTTCACTTATTAATATCACCGGCGGTACCCCGGACCTTTTTCATGTGGTGTACCAGGGCGATCTGTGCGGTTCGCTAACGCAGCTGTACTGCAGCAATCCGGAGAGCAGTGTGGCGAACGGGCTTATCGTAGGGCAAAAATACAAGGTAAGGGTATATTCGTTCACAGGAACGGGAGGGCAAACCTCTGCATTTGACATATGTGTAGGGACACCGCCACCGCCACCTGTCAATGATGAATGTGCAAGTGCCACCCTTCTAACTGTAAATCCAACATTGGAGTGTACTTCATTTGCATCGGGTACGGTATCGTCAGCAACCCCATCTTCGGAAGCGAACACCTGCATGGGCAGTGATGACGATGACGTTTGGTACCAATTCACCGCGACCAATACCACACACAACATTTCGTTGTATAATGTAACAGGAAGTACCAATAACCTGGTACACGTGCTGTATGAAGGAACTGATTGCGGCACGATGGCGCAGCTGTATTGCAGCGACCCGAACACCAGTACGGCGATGAACCTTACCGTAGGCCAAACTTACAGGATAAGGGTATACACCTTTTCATCGACTACCGGACAAAACACTGACTTTACTATTTGCGTAAGCACCCTGCCTCCGGCTCCTGCCAATGACGAGTGCGCCACGGCAACGGTCGTGCTTGTAAATCCTACCGATGTATGTACGCAAAAAGTACCCGGAACGGTACTTTCGGCAACGGCATCGCCACAGGCTAATGGTTGTGCAGGTTCGGCAGATGATGATGTCTGGTTTGAGTTTACAGCAACAAACCAATCGCACCTGATCAGCCTGTCGAATGTAACAGGAAGCGCGCCCGACCTGTATCATTCGGTATATTCTGATTGTACTGCATTTACACCAATGTATTGCAGTGATAGTAACAGCAGTGTTGCGAATGGACTTATTGTGGGGCAAGTGTATAAGGTACGTGTTTATACTACTACCGCACTGCCGGGCCAGACAACCGCCTTTGAAATATGCGTGGCTACGCCGCCGCCGCCGCCAGCCAATGACGATTGTGCCACCGCGACCGTAGTGCCTGTGAACGAAGGTACGGAATGCGTGGAGTTTGCTTCGGGTACGGTATATTCGGCTTCGGCTTCGCCACAGGCCAACATTTGCAACGGAACGGCCGATGATGATGTTTGGTTCACGTTTACGGCAACGCAAACCAATCACGATATTGCGATAACCAATATTACAGGCAGCACCAACGTTTTGGTACATGCGCTTTACCGCGGTACCGACTGTGGCGCGCTTACCCCGATATATTGCAGCACCGTCAACAGCAGTAATGCATCGTACCTGATACCGGGGCAGCAGTATATGATACGCATTTTTACAAGTACCGCGGAGATAGGCCAGACATCGGCTTTTAATGTATGTGTGACCACGCCATCGCAGCCTGTATTTACGGATGATACGACCCACACGGTACCGCAGCTTATTTCGGACGTACTGGTAAGCACCGCGTGCGCCCAAGTATCTAACCTTACATGGAAAACCGGTGTTACCGAAGGTTTTGAGGGCGATAACGGTATTGCTTATTTTAATGCCAACGGTTCAGGATTCCCTATAGAGCAGGGCGTGGTACTAACTACGGGCAGGGCATTCCGCTCCCGCGGGCCTAACACTACCGAATTGAGCAATGGCAATGAGGCATGGAGCGGAGATGCCGACCTGTTCAACTATATCCAGGGCCTTAATATTGACCCTGAGCTTGCAAGCTATAACAATGCGACGGTCGTAGAATTCGACTTTGTGCCGCTTACAGGGCACATTAGCTTCCCGTTCGTTTTTGCTTCGGAAGAATACGGACAGTACCAGTGCAACTTCTCCGATGCTTTTGCCTTTTTCCTGACGAATACCGCTACGGGAGTGACGACTAATCTGGCACTCCTGCCGGGTACGAACACCCCGATATCGGTAGTAACGATAAGGGACGGGGCAAATAATGATTGTGCTCCGGCAAATCCTGAATATTATGGGCAAAATAACCAGGGCGGTAATGCCATGGCGGCAGATATCAACTACAACGGGCAAACAGTGCTGCTCACTGCCCAATCGGACGTTGAGGTGAATACAGTTTACCACATCAAGCTGGTGATCGCCGACAGGAACGATGAACTGTTGGATTCGGCAGTATTCATCGGACCGTTCGACATTGGCGATATGGACCTGGGAGAAGACTTTTTGGTAGAGACCAATAATGCCCTTTGCGAAGGCGAAACCTATACCATAGACAGCGACCTGGACCCTGCACTATATGATATTGAGTGGCTGCGCAATGATGTGGTGATCCCCGGTGCCACGGGTCCTGCCATTACCATCAACCAGGCGGGGACTTACACGATACAGGCGCAGTACATCACCTCTACCTGTGTGGCGGAGGAGTCGAAAGTTATAGAGTTCTATGATTCAGTAGCCACAACAACAGGCGATCCGGAGAACATTGTGATATGCAACACAAACGGTAGTGCCGAATTTGACTTTACAGATAATACGGCGATCATGCTTGAAGGCCTTACTGCTGACGACTATACCGTAAGCTACCACGTATCGCAGGCGAATGCTGATAACAATGAATCGCCGATAGGGCCTTTGTATGAAAACACAGCGTCGCCACAGACGATATATGTGAGGATAGCCAATGACGTGAACGGTTGTGTTGCCATTAAGCAATTTACGATATCAGCACAGGTGATCGATCCTTTACTTGGTTTTGAGGAAGGCTGCCAGGGCAGTAAGTATATGCTTGCGGTATTGGCGCTTAACGGTAATTTTGATCCTGAAACCGCTACATATGCCTGGATGGGTCCGGATGGGTTTACAGCTACGGGAATGGAAATTGAAATACCTGTGCCGGGAGAATATACCGTTGTGGTGACCACTGCCGAAGGCTGTGTGGTAAGCGCCAGCCGTATCGTAGACCAAAATACCTGCCTGATCCCAAGAGGCATTTCACCAAATGGGGATAGCAAGAATGATAGCTTCGACCTTTCCGGCATGAATGTAACTAAGATCAGCATCTTTAACCGGTACGGAATGGAAGTATACAGCTATGGCACCTATACTGATCAGTGGCACGGGCAGGATGCGGGAGGAAAGGAGCTTCCTGTGGGAACGTATTTCTACAGCATCCAAACCATTAGTGGTGAGAGCAAAACGGGGTGGGTGTACATCAACCGCGAAGAATAAAATTCAGGACAGGCTTTTTCGAACTATTTAAGCGAAAAAGCCTGTTTCTTTTAAAAAATCAGCTATTTTAACATTAAACATGCTTTCGTAGTGTACGAAATTAAAAATTTTTCGTTTGCTTTGGAACGAATTAACCAATTCAGGCTGTTTAACCAAACAAACACAGACCAATGAAAAAATTATACTTTGCAGCGTTATTGGCACTTAGTGGCCTTGCCGAGATGAACGCTCAGCAGGACCCGCACTACACGCAGTACATGTACAACATGAATGTGATCAACCCGGCATATGCCGGTTCTAAGGAGAACCTTGCCTTCGGGCTTTTGTACCGCAAGCAGTGGGTCGACATCCAGGATTCCCCGAGCACGGGTACCTTTTCGGGCCACAGCCCTGTCGGGAAGAACGTAGGATTGGGTTTATCGGCTATCGTCGATGAGATCGGCCCTGTACAGGAGACCAACCTGTACGCCGACTTCTCCTACACCCTCCGCCTTGGCGGTGAGCACAGGCTTGCCCTGGGCTTAAAAGCGGGACTTACCTTCCACGACGTAGGCCTGTATGACGACATCGGCAACGGCTATGTACCGGACCCGGGTGACCCTGCGTTCCAGGAGAACGTGAACAACACCTACTTCAACGTAGGTACGGGGATTTTCTACTACACGGAGAACTACTACCTGTCCTTCTCAGTACCCAACATGCTCAAGAGCAAGCACCTTAACGTAAGGCCGAGTCAGAATGACCCAAATGCGTATGAATTTGGCTCAGAGGTATCGCATTACTTCTTAACGGGAGGTTATGTATTTGAGATCGGCGATAATTTTAAGCTGAAGCCATCATTTATGGTAAAATCGGCCTTTGGCGTAGACCCTTCGATAGACGGCTCACTGAACGCTTTGTTCTTCAACAAGTTCGAGATCGGCGCTACCTACAGGCTGGATGATTCCTTTGGCGGGATGGTGAACTATGCCATTACCCCGAACCTGAGGATAGGCTACGCGTACGACCACATCGTATCGGACCTGAAGGTGACCACCCCAGCCTCGCACGAGGTGATGTTGCTGTTCGATGTGAACTTCCCGAAAAAAGTATCACGTTCCCCACGTTATTTCTAACCTA
>Ga0308157_10000517_pt1 | contig 124832 bp, 112 predicted proteins | sample PhyBR1_FD_201035 | JGI IMG/M metagenome (GOLD analysis project Ga0308157, IMG submission 201035) | Phyllosphere microbial communities from UC Gill Tract Community Farm, Albany, California, United States - DLSLB.R1 | ecosystem: Host-associated > Plants > Phyllosphere > Unclassified | place... | reverse complement strand
CTCGTCGGACAGGCGCAGCACGGTGGGTCCGCCGCCGTGCTGCGCCACGATCCGCAGCGCTGCGGCTCCGGTTGCGAAGTCGGGGAACGCCCACGACTCCATCACGCGTTCGGCCGGTACCGGGTGCACGCGCACCGTGACTTCGGTGATGACGCCGTAGATGCCCTCGGATCCGAGGAAGAGGCGGATCAGGTCCGGTCCCGCGGCGCTCCCCGGCGACCGTCCCAGCGCGATGTCGCCCGTCGGGGTCGCGACCCTGATCCCGGTGACCATCGTGTCGAACCGTCCGTAGCCGGCCGAGTTCTGTCCGGACGACCGGGCGGCGGCGAACCCGCCGATCGTCGCATAGCGGAAGCTCTGCGGATAGTGCCCGAGCTCCATCCCGTGCTGTGCGAGGAGCCGCTCCGCCTCCGGCCCGGTCGTGCCGGCGGCGAGCACCGCCTCCGCGCTCACGGCGTCGTAGCGGAGCAGCCCGCTCACCCTGCCCAGATCCAGGCTCACGACGCAGCGGTGCGCGCCACGATCGGGGTCGAGTGCTCCGACGACGCTCGTCCCACCCCCGAAGGGGATCACGGCGATGTCGCGCTCCGCAGCCAGCTGCAGGCACGCGACGACCTCGTCATGGCCGCCAGGACGCAGCACCGCGTCGGGCGCGGCCTGGTCCGCGTCGCGGCGGCGCAGCAGGTCGGGAGTGGAACGGCCCCCGGCATGACGGATGCGGGACTCGGCGTCCGTCCGGACGTTGTCGACGCCGATCACCTCGGCGAACACTGCCGCGTCAGCCGAAGTGAAGGCGGAGCCGCTCAGCCGCACCTCGGTGAGGGCGAGCGCAGGGCGAGGGCGACGGATGCGCCCGAGCAGGAGCGGCAGCAGGGACCGGACGGCGAACGGCAGATCCCCGGCCTTCTCGGGGTCCCCCCAGCCGTTCCAGCGCATCGGCGCCGCCGCCTCGATCGGATCATCGGCGCCTCTGCCGCTCGGGTTGGTCATGCGTTACAGTGTGACAGATCATGACAAAACGTCAACCACTGTTCGACGCCCCCCTGCCGAGCTGGGATCCGACGCAGACCAGGATCCTGGAGGCCGCCGATGCCGTCATCGCGGTGCGCGGCGTGCGTGGCGTGACGATCGCCGAGCTCGCCCGGCGCGCGGGCGTGAGCCGTCCGACCGTCTATCGCAACTGGTCCGACGCCGACGATGTGGTTCGCGCCGCGCTGCTGCGTCGTGTCGCCGGCATCCTGGAGCGCTTTCCCATGCCCGCGACGACCCGCACCGCGATCGTCGACGACGTGCTGCGGTTCTCCGCACTGTTCCGCGCGGACCCGGTCTACCGGCACCTGCTGGACGAGGAACCCGAGGCATTCACGCGGTACACCCTCGAGCGAGTCGGATCCAGCCAGCGGGCGATCCTCGCCTGGATCGCGATGTCGATCCGCGGGGCACAGGACGAGGGATCCGTCCGTCGCGATGATCCGCAGGCGATGGCCGTGATGCTGCTGCTGCTCGCACAGTCCGCGCTGCTCTCGCACGGGACCGTGAGCGAGCTGATCGACGAGCTCTCTTTCGAACGAGAACTGCGCGCCGCCATCGACGGTCTGCTGCGGCCATGAGCGGTTCTTCCCGACTGAACGCGCAGCGACGGAACGCGGAGATGCTCCGTTCCGCCGAGGATCGCGTCGACTTGCTCGTCGTCGGCGGCGGCATCACCGGCGTCGGAGTGGCCCTGGATGCGGCGAGCCGAGGGCTGTCCGTCACTCTCATCGAGGCGGAGGACCTCGCCTTCGGCACGAGCCGGTTCAGTTCGAAGCTCGTGCACGGCGGACTGCGCTACCTCGCGACCGGCGATGTCGCCACTGCGAGGGAGAGTGCGATCGAACGCCACCTGCTGATGACCCGGATCGCGCCGCATCTCATCCGCCCGATGGCGCAACTGCTGCCGTTCTCCCCCGCCGTCACGCCGAAGCAGCGTCTGACCGGCGCCGTGGGATTCGCGCTCGGGGATCTGCTGCGGCTGCGCGCACGCACGCCGCACGCCGTGCTGCCCGCGCCGCGCCCCATCACAGCCCGCACGGCGGCGCGATTGACGCCTGCACTGCAGACGGAACGACTGCGGGGAGCGGTGCTCGCCGCCGACGGTCAGCTCGTCGACGACGCCCGGCTGGTCGTCGCCGTCGCACGCACCGCCGCCTCCCTCCGGGCCCGGATCCTGACACGGGTGCGCGCTCTCGCGCTGCACGCTGACGGCGCCCACGTCGAGGACGCGCTCAGCGGAGAGCGGTTCGAGATCCGCGCCCGCGCGGTGGTGAATGCGACCGGCGTCTGGGCAGGCGAACTCGACGACACCATTCGCGTGCGCCCGAGCCGGGGTACGCACCTCGTGCTCGACGCCGCGGTGCTGGGCGATCCCTCCGCGGCGCTCACAGTTCCGCATCCCGGATCCATCAGCCGCTTCGTGTTCGCCATGCCGCAGCAGCTCGGTCGCGTCGTGGTCGGGCTTACCGACGAGGACGCACCAGGGCCGGTGCCACGGACGGCGGTGCCCACGGAACCGGAGATCGCGTTCCTCCTCGACGTCCTCAACCGGGCTCTGCGCACGCCGATTCGGCGAGACCAGGTGCGCGGCGCGTACGCCGGGCTGCGCCCGCTCGTCGACACGGGTGGGGCGTCCACCGCGGACATCTCTCGCCGACACCTGGTGGCGGTCTCCGCCGGCGGCTTCGTGAACGTCCTCGGCGGCAAGCTCACGACCTATCGCCGCATGGCCGAGGACGCCGTCGACCGCGCCGTCGCCCTTGCGGATCTGCCCGCGGGGCCGTGCCGCACCGCCACGCTGCCCCTCGTCGGCGCCCTTGCGCCTCCCTCACGCCCCCGGAGCGACCTGCACTGGCGCTACGGAGCCGAGGCCGGCCTGGTGCTCGCCCGCGCACGCTGCGCGGATCCACGGGAGCGCATTGCCCCAGGCATCGATGTGACTCGGGCCGAGATCGAGTTCGCGGTGCGCGCGGAGGGGGCGCTGTCCGCGGACGATGTACTGGACCGGCGCACCCGAATCGGACTCGTCGACGACGACCGTGCCCTCGCCCACGACGCGGTCTCGACCCTCCTCGCAGAGACGCTCACCGATCCCGAGTGAATCCGGCGCGCTGCGCGCCCCGGCGTCGTGGTGGACGTCTGCTTCCTCTGTCGCTATTCTTTGAACATGTTCAGTTCAGAGTCGGACAGCACGGCGAAGCCGCTCACCCCGAAGGCCGAGGCCACGAGAGCACGGATCCGCGCGGCCGCCATGTCGTCGTTCGTCGAGCGCGGCTACCCGGACACCACCATCCGCCTGATTGCGAAGGAAGCGGGCGTCTCCGTCGGCAACGCGTACTATTATTTCCCCTCCAAGGAGCACCTGGTCCAGGAGCTCTACGACCAGCAGCAGCGGGACCATGGGGCGATGGCGCGACCACGGCTCGAGGGTGTGACCGGGCTCGTCGATCGCCTGCGCATCTTCTTCGAGACCGGCTTGGAGACGGTCGGCGCGTATCGCGCCGTCGCCCCCGGATTCCTCAGCGCCATGGTCTCCCCCGACTCCCCGATCAATCCACTCTCCGTGGAGTCGTCCCCCGCGCGCGAGATGACGATCGATCTGCTTCGCGAGGTCGTAGGGGGTGCGTCGCACCGCGTTCCCGAGGACATCGCCGAGCGCCTGCCCGCAGCGATCTTCCCGATGTATCTGGCGTTGATCCTGCGATGGACCTACGACGAGTCGCCCGACCAGGCGAAGACCACCCGTCTCCTGGACACCGGGCTCAGGCTGTTCGCCGTCGCTCTGCCGTTCCTGCGTGTTCCGGGCGTCCGCGGCGTCACCCGCGACCTCCTCGACCAGATCGCGGACGTACGGCCATGAGTGGTGCGGCGGCCCGGTTTCCTCGTACACCCGAGAAGCCGATGGCGTTCACGATGGTCGAGGGTGCGCTGCACGTTGCGTTTCCACCGACGGCAGCCTGACGAACGCGGATGCCCGGGCCGCGAGTGGCGAGTGGTCGCGGACGCCGGCAAGGCTCATGGCTTTCGGCCGAGCAGCGTCGATCTAGAAGGGTGGTGGGTCGTTCGTTCGGAAACCGGTCGGGGTGATGACCTGGACTGTCCGGTTTCCGCGGTTCCGGTAGATCATCCTGGTGCGATGTCGTCGCACATGATCGGCAGGACATAACGGTCGCAGGTTGCCGATGTCGGTGGGGCCGCCTCGGGACCACATCTGTTCGTGGTCGAGGTCGGCATCGAGCGCGAGGCGGTCGCAGCCGTCTCTCGCGCACGTCCCGTGCTGCAGGACCAGCCAGTCACGCTGCGCCTTCGTGGATCGATACGTGCGCCGATCCAAATCCAAGACGACGCCGCGGACGGGATCGGTGATCACCCTGCGGAACCCGGTCGCATCGAGGAACACCTGCCGTGCCTTGGCCGGGTCGATCGGCCCGTGCCCGACCAGCTGCGCCTCCATCTCCGACGCGACCGGATTCCCCGTGAATGTCGAGCCGCCGGTCGTGAGGCGGGCGGTGACGGAGTCCTCGGCCTCGGTGCCCACCGGGGAAGTGGATGTCGGGGCGGTGTCCGCAGTGGATCCGAACGAGGAACCCGGCATCGCCCCGGTGAGCAGTCCGACCGGGACGGTGACGAACACGGTCGTCTTCACCGCGTTGTCCGTGCCGACACCGAGCATCCAGTCGCACAGGAGGTCCGCACGGACCTGATCCCTCGTGCGGCCCTCGCGACGGTCCTTCTGCAGATGCTTGGCCGTGGAGGTGAGGCGTCGCTTGATCGCGGTGGCTTTCACCGTCGGGATCAACGCGGTCAGCCAGCTCATCCCGTCACCGGCGTCTTCTAGGACCACCCGACGATCCGCCATCCCCCGAGCGTGCTTGCGCTCCGGCGGGGTCGGATCCAGTCGATCGGCGAGAACCTGCACCCTCCGCCGGAACGTGCCGATCGGCAACCGCAACGCCCAGGTCGCCGTGGTCTCATCGACGAGCGCGATCGCATCCGCCGCGTAAGCCTGAGCGGCCGCATCGGCACCGACCGGGGCCCGCAACCGCAGCACCGCGCCGACGGCGGCCTCCACGAACCGCAGTGCGACGAACCCGTCCCGAGCGTGCTCCCACAGCAACGGCAGGAACTCTGCCGCGGTCGTCGCGGTGCATTCCAAGGAGCGGGCCTCGTTCTCGGAGATCTGCAGTCGGACCGCAACGTCGAAGAACACCGACCGGCGTGCGTGATCCGCATCATCCGGCTGCTCGCCGACCGTGTAGATCTCGGGATGGCGGCGTGCCAGCTCCACGACCTCCACGATCCGCTCCGCCCGACGCGCCGCCCGCTGGTTCAACGCGACATCATCCTCCTGCAGACCATCCAGGATCCGCGCCGCGATGAAGGACTCATCCACCACGAACACCCGCGAGTCACCGACGAAAGCCGGCCCCTCAAGCGGTTCAGCAGTGGTCGTTTCCATAGCTCGAGACTAGCACTTATGTTCGACACTCGGAAGGGTTCGATCCCAGAGACTCCCCGAAAACCGCGGCTGTGATTACCGCTTCCCACCCCCGGATGCCGACCTCGCGAGCGGCGCCTCGACCACCTCACCTGCCAGACGGTCATAGTCCTCCAGGGGCGTCAGCGCCGGCGCTCCTCGGCGTCCGTGTCGACAGCGCGACCGGCGACGATCTCCACAGTGCCCGTGTGCAGCGGCACTTCGCCCGTGGGGCGTGCGATCGGAACTCGGGTGCCGAGCACCTGCGCAACCACGTCCTGCGCGATCTTGCCCGCGGTGAGCCCGGCGTCCTCGAGGATCTGGTCACGGCTGGCGTGGTCGATGTACTCGTCGGGCAGGCCCAGCTCGTCGACGGCGGTGTCGATGCCGGCCTCACGGAGCACCTGACGCACGCGCGTGCCGACGCCGCCCACGCGGATGCCGTCCTCGAGGGTGATGACCAGCCGGTGCCGGGCGGCGAGCTCGACCACGGAGGGCTGCACCGGGATCGCCCAGCGCGGGTCGATCACCGTCGCACCGATGCCCTGCGCCTTGAGCCGGTCCGCGACGTCGAGCGCCAACGTCGCGAACGGGCCGATCCCGATGAGCAGCACGTCCTCGTCCTCATCGCGGGACAGCACGTCCACGCCGTCGCGCAAGCGCTCGAGCGCCGGGATCTCGGGCGTCACCGCGCCCTTGGGGAACCGGATCACGGTCGGCGCATCGTCGACGGCCACCGCCTCCTCCAGCTCCTCGCGCAGGCGCTCGGCGTCACGGGGCGCCGCGATGCGGATCCCGGGCACGATCTGCAGCATGGACAGGTCCCATAGGCCGTGATGACTCGGGCCGTCAGGCCCGGTGACCCCCGCGCGGTCCAGCACGAACGTCACGCCGGCACGGTGCAGCCCGACGTCCATCAGCACCTGGTCGAAGGCTCGGCCCATGAATGTGGCGTAGAGCGCAACCACCGGATGCAGGCCGCCGTAGGCGAGGCCCGCCGCGGAGGCCACCGCGTGCTGCTCCGCGATGCCGACGTCGTAGACGCGATCGGGGAAGCGCTCGGCGAAGGGGGCGAGCCCGGTGGGACGCAGCATCGCCGCCGTCATGGCGATCACGTTCGGAGTGCGCGCACCGACGTCGACCAGCGCATCGGCGAACACGTCGGTCCAGCCGGTGCCGCTCGCCGAGAGAGGAGCCCCGGTCTTCGGATCGATCTTGTTGACCGCGTGGAACTGATCGGCCTCATCGTCGAGCGCGGGCTGATAGCCGCGCCCCTTCTCGGTGATGACATGCACGATGACCGGGGCGCCGTAGTCCTTCGCGAGCTGCAGCGTCTCGAGGAGGGACGGGATGTCGTGTCCATCGATCGGGCCCAGGTACTTGATGTCGAGATTGGAATACAGCTCCTCGTTGTTCGAGAAGCGCGAGAGGAAGCCGTGCGTCCCACCGCGCACGCCGCGGTAGAACGCGCGCCCGACCGGGCCGAACGCACGGAAGAACCGATCCGACTTGCGATGCAGGTCGCGGTACACCCCGGCCATGCGCACGCGGTTCATGTATCGGGCCATGCCGCCGATCGTCGGTGCGTAGGAACGGCCGTTGTCGTTCACGACGATCACGAGGTTGCGCTCGTTGTCGTCGGAGATGTTGTTGAGCGCTTCCCAGGTCATGCCACCGGTAAGCGCGCCGTCGCCGACGACGGCGACGACGTGCCGGTCTCCCCGGCCCGTCGCAGTGAAGGCGCGCGAGATGCCATCTGCCCAGCTCAGCGAGCTCGAGGCATGCGAGGACTCGACCACGTCGTGGGCGCTCTCCGAACGCTGCGGGTAGCCGGCCAGCCCCCCTCGCGACCGCAGGGCGGAGAAGTCCTGACGCCCGGTGAGCAGTTTGTGCACGTACGACTGATGCCCGGTGTCGAAGATGATCGGGTCATCCGGGGAGGAGAACACCCGGTGCAGCGCGATGGTGAGCTCCACGACTCCGAGGTTCGGCCCCAGGTGTCCGCCGGTGCGGGCGACGTTCTCGATCAGGAATGAGCGGACCTCCGCGGCCAGCTCGACGAGCTGTTCGGGGGTGAGCCGATCGAGGTCGCGGGGACCGGAGATGCCGGAAAGGATCGCCACCGTGTCTGCCTCCTGAAGCCAATCGTGCGCGACGAGTCAGAACCCGCAGCGCCGATCCAGCCTACCGAGCAATGCTGCCGGACCGCTGGACATCCGCCGCATCCCGGCCCACGTAGCGCCCGATCGGACGCAACCGCAACGGCGCGCGCCCGTACTCGTCCAGCGCGTGCGCGCACCAGCCGGCGGAGCGAGCGACGGCGAAGGTGGTCTCCCCCGCGTCCGCGGACATGTCCCACGCCAGCGCCATCACCGCGAGCGCGAGATCGACCGTGGGATGAAGACCGGTCCGGGAGTGCACGACGGCTGTGACCTGCTCAGCCACGCGCAACGCCGCATCGGCCCGCGGATCAGCTGTCTCCTGTAACAGCCGCAGCAGTAGCCTCGCCCGCGGATCGCCCTCCGGGTAGAGCAACTGACCGAATCCAGGGATCCCCGCTCCGCCCAGGCGCGTCGCGGTCGCCACCGCGGCCGCAGGATCCGCGCCGTCCTGCACCTGCCGCAGGAGGGCGTGCACGGCGGCACTCACGGCGCCGTGGAGAGCCGAGTCGAGCGCACCGAGACCGGCGGCCACGACGGCATAGGGATGGGCACGCGCGGACGCCGCGGCACGTGCGGCGAGGGTCGATGCCGCCATGTCGTGGTCGACGAGGAGCACGAGCGCGGCGTCCAGCACCCGCACGCGGGCCGGCGTCGCCGGCAGCGCAGTGAGCCGGGGCCAGAGCCGAGCAGCGATCGCTGTGGCAGTCGCGCCGGCCGGCGCTCCACCGGCCCCGTCGTTCTCGGTGCCGAGCAAAGGGAGTGCCTCCACCAGCCCGGCGACGAGTCGGGTCGCGACCCTGGCGACGGTTTCAGCGCGGAGGTCGTACCGCTCCGGATCGTCCGCCGCGAGGGCCGCGACCGCCGCGAGCAGACGACTGAACGCCCCGGCCCCGGGTGGCAGCGCTGCGAGTACCCGGCGCGCCGCCGCGCTTCCGGGCCCATCCAGCGGCACGGCATCGGGCTGCGGCCGGTCCGTGCGCGCGAAGAGCCAGCGCACGACGGCGTCGAACCTCGGCGACTCGCCCTCGCCGGCGATCAGCTGGTCGATCGGCACCCCGCGGATCCAGAGCTCGCCATCCTCGATCAGAGCGATGTCCGTGTCGATGACCGCCAACGGACTTCCGTCGGCCCCGGCCGGTCGTGCCGCGCCGTGCGAGGGCGATGTCGCACGGCGGCGCGTGCGGGCGAATCTCTCGACCTCGAGCGGGTCGAACCGGGAGCCGTGCGCCCCGCGCTCACGCGCGATCAGTCCACGTGAGACATACGCGTACAGCGTCTCCGTACGCACGCCGAGGCGCGCCGCCGTCTGGGCCGCGGTGAGTGCGTCCATTCGGGCTCCCTCCATTGACTTGATCAACATTGACGATATCCGGATCCATGTCGCATCGTGAGCGAAGAGCCGCCACCCGCGACTCGCCGGAGAGAGGAGCCGACATGGCCATCACCATCGACCGCAACGACACGCAGCTCATTGACGTCCCGCGCGGGCTCACCAACGTCGTCGTCGCAGAGACCACGATCGGCGACGTGCGCGGCGAAGAGGGGTTTTTCCACTACCGGGGTGCCTCCGGAGTGGAGCTGGCCGCCGACGCGCGATTCGAGGACGCCTGGAGGCTGGTCGCACTCGGCGCCCTGCCGCGGAACTCCGCAGATTCCACCGGCTTTCACGCTCGCACGGCGGCCGCACGCTCGATCCCTGAGCACCTGCACGGACCGCTGTCGGCGGTCGCGGTTTCGGGCCTGGATCCCATGGCTCAGCTGCGCACCGGACTCGCCCTGGTCTCGGCCGCCGACGGCAGGCGTGCGCTCTATGACGAGACGGAAGCCGAGCGCACCGACGACGCGATCCGGCTCGCCGCGGTCGCGCCGCCCCTGATCGCCGCACTGCACCGTTGGAGCAAGGGACAGGATCCGGTCGCGCCGGACGGCGACCTCGATCCCGTCTCCGACTACCTGCGCATGCTCACCGGCACCGCGCCCGACGCCCGCCTCAGTGTCGCCCTTGCCACCTACCTGACGGCGGCGATCGACCACGGCTTCAACGCGTCCACGTTCACGGCGCGGGTGATCGCCTCGACCGGCGCCGACCTCGCCTCGTGCGCAGGCGGCGCACTCGGCGCCCTGTCCGGGCCGTTGCACGGAGGCGCCCCCGCGCGCACGCTCGACATGCTGGACGAGATCGGCACCCCCGAGCATGCGGATGCCTGGGTGCGCGAGCGCGTGCAGAACGGCGGACGGATCATGGGCTTCGGGCACGCGGTCTATCGCACCGAGGATCCTCGCTCCCACCTCCTGCGCGGCGTCGCTCAGCGACTCCGCGCCGACGGGCTCGCATCGGACCGTGTCGACCTGGCCGTGACGGTGGAACAGACCGTGCTGCGGGTGCTCGACGAACTCAAGCCCGGCCGCGCTCTGCGCACGAACGTCGAGCTCTATGCCGCGGTCGTCATGGAGGCGTGCGGGATCCCGCGCGAGCTGTTCACCCCGACGTTCGCCTCAGCGCGCCTGATCGGCTGGGGCGCGCACGCGTGTGAGCAGGTGCAGGACGGCAAGATCCTTCGCCCCTCGTCCCGCTACGTGGGAGGGCCGTCACGGTCTCATTGATCGCGGATCTGCCGCGGGTCTATGCTCAGCGGCAGGAGAGCACGGGGACGCGAACGATCGCCTCTCGTGTGCCCGTTGACGCAGGCGACCCGACCTGTCCGCCGATGCCCCTGGGCACCTCACCGTTCTGGATCCGAGAGGACGAACGTGAACGCGCAGACACCGGCATCCCTCCGCACACCACGACGACGGACGATCATGGTCATCGCCGGGGCGGCGGTCATCGCCCTCCTCGTGGCCGTCGCCTGGATCGTCTGGCGACCGTCCGGGCCGGCTTCTCCCGCCGCCGCTCCGCCGTCCGCACCCCCGAACGTTCAGAACGCACGCGTCGACGCGATCGTCCGAGAGGCCATGAAGGCCGACAGCCTCAAGGCGGTGATCGTGCGGGCCACGGTCGACGGCAAGGTCATCGCGATGCAGGCGTACGGGGACTCCATGACCGGCGTCCCCGCCACGACCGACATGCACTTCCGCAACGGCGCCGTGGCCTTCGAATACGTCTCGACGCTTCTGCTGCAGTACGTCGACGAGGGCAAGATCTCCCTCGACGACACGGTCGACAAGTGGATGCCCAGCCTGCCGGAGGCGAACAAGGTCACGCTCAGGATGCTGACGAACCAGACCACCGGCTATCCCGACTTCGAGACGGATCCGGAGTGGACCGCGGCGTACAACGCAGACGCGTTCCATGAGTTCACGTTCGACGAGCGACTGAAGGACGCGTTCAATCGCCCCTTGCAGTTCGAGCCCGGCACCAACTGGAGCTACGCGCACACCAACTTCATGATCCTCGGCCACATCCTCTCCATGATCGGCGCAGCTCCCCTCGACCAGCTGCTGCAGAAGAAGGTCCTCGGCCCGATGGGCCTGACGCAGACCGCCGGATACAGCACCGCGACGGTTCCGGAACCGGTGCTGCACGCTTACAGCTCCGAACGCCGCGTGGCCCTCGGCGTCCCTCCCTCGATGCCGTTCACGGAGGAGTCGACGTTCTGGAATCCCGCCTGGGGCACCCCGATCGGCGCGGCCGAGACGACCACGATCACCGACATGGCGACGACCGCGGTCGCCGTCGGCACCGGCAAGCTGCTCTCGTCGAAGAGCTTCCACGAGATGACCGATTCGAAGATGATCGGGTTCGGCACGCCACTCCCCGTCTGCGCCGGATCCTGCTTCACCCAGGTGACCGGTTACAACTACGGGCTCGGGGTAGTGCGATCGGGCTCCTGGCAGCTGCAGAATCCCCTGCTGAGCGGCTACAGCGCCACAGAGGCGTACCTGCCCTCGAAGAAGATCGCGATCGCGGTGGCGACGACATTCCTGCCCGGTGCGTTCGACGCGAACGGCGTCTACGACAACTCGAGCGACCGGCTGTTCCGGCAGATCGCCACAGAATTCGCCCCGGACGACCCGCCGCCGCCGCTCCCGCCGAAGAAGAACTGACGAGATGCGCGAACGGGGCCGGCTCCCGAAGGAACCGGCCCCGTTGTCTGTGCGCGTGGATCAGACCAGCGAGCGCAGCACGTACTGCAGGATGCCGCCGTTGCGGTAGTAGTCGGCCTCACCGGGGGTGTCGATGCGGACGACCGCGTCGAACTCGATGGGCTGCTTGCCCTCGGGCGAGAACTCGCTCGGAGTGGCGGTGACCTTGACCGTCTTCGGGGTGGTGCCGTTGTTCAGCTCCTCCAGGCCCGCGATCGAGACGATCTCGGTGCCGTCGAGGCCGAGCGACTCCCACGACTCGCCCGCGGGGAACTGCAGCGGGACGACGCCCATGCCGATGAGGTTGGAGCGGTGGATCCGCTCGAAGCTCTCGGTGATGACCGCCTTCACGCCGAGGAGGTTGGTGCCCTTCGCCGCCCAGTCGCGGGAGGATCCGGATCCGTACTCCTTGCCGCCGAAGATCACCAGCGGGGTGCCCTGAGCCTGGTAGTTGGTCGAGGCGTCGAAGATGTACGCCTGCGGGCCACCGGCCTGAGTGAAGTCGCGGGTGTAGCCGCCTTCGATCTGCTGTCCGTCGTTGACGGCCTTGACCAGCGCGTTCTTCAGACGGATGTTGGCGAACGTGCCGCGGATCATGACCTCGTGGTTGCCACGACGCGAGCCGTAGGAGTTGAAGTCCTTCTGCGCGACGCCGTGCTCGGTGAGGTACTGCGCAGCGGGCGTGCCCGCCTTGATGTTGCCGGCCGGCGAGATGTGGTCGGTGGTGACCGAGTCGCCGAGCGTCGCCAGCACGCGCGCGCCGGAGATATCGGTGACCGGCGCCGGCTCGGCCTGCATGCCGTCGAAGTACGGCGCCTTGCGCACGTAGGTCGAGTCGGCGTCCCACTCGAAGACCGGGCCGGTCGGGGTGGGCAGGCTCGTCCAGCGCTCGTCGCCGTCGAACACCGTGGCGTACTGCTTGATGAACTGGTCACGCGAGATCGACGAGTCGATGATCTGCTGCACCTCGGTCGGGTCGGGCCAGACGTCCTTCAGGAAGACCTCGTTGCCCTCGCCGTCGGTGCCGAGTGCCTGGGTGTCGAAGTCGAAGTTCATCGACCCGGCCAGGGCGTATGCGACGACCAGCGGCGGGCTGGCGAGGTAGTTCATCTTGACGTCGGGGCTGATCCGGCCCTCGAAGTTGCGGTTGCCGGAGAGGACGGCGGTGACCGCGAGGTCGTGCTCGTTGATCGCGGCGGACACCTCGTCGATCAGCGGGCCGGAGTTTCCGATGCAGATCGTGCAGCCGTAGCCGACCGTGTAGAAGCCGAGGCCCTCGAGGTCCTTGTCGAGGCCGGACTTCTCGTAGTAGTCGGTGACGACCTTGGAGCCGGGGCCGAGCGTGGTCTTGACCCACGGCTTCTGCTTCAGTCCCTTGGCGAGGGCGTTGCGGGCCAGAAGGCCGGCGGCGATCATGACCGACGGGTTGGACGTGTTGGTGCACGAGGTGATCGCGGCCAGCGTCACGGCGCCGTTGTCGAGGATGTACTTCTGCCCGTCCGGGGTCTTCACCTTGACCGGCTTGGATGCGGCCTTCGGGGAGCCCGAGGACAGCGTCGGGATCTCGTTGGTCTCGACCTCCTCACCGGGGACGGATCCGGGATCCGACGCGGGGAAGGATCCGGAGTCGGCGACGTCGATCGGGCCGGTCGCGTAGCTCAGGATGTCCTTCTCGAACTGCGCCTTGGACTCCGACAGCAGGATGCGGTCCTGCGGGCGCTTCGGGCCGGCGATCGAGGGCACGACCGTGGAGAGGTCGAGCTCGAGGTACTCGCTGAAGCTGGGCTCGCTGGCGGCGTCGTGCCAGAGCTTCTGCTCCTTCGCATAGGCCTCGACGAGGGCCACGGCCTGCTCGTCGCGGCCGGTCAGGCGCAGGTAGTCGAGCGTGACGTCGTCGATCGGGAAGATCGCGGCGGTGGAGCCGAACTCCGGCGACATGTTGCCGATCGTGGCGCGGTTGGCGAGCGGCACCGAGGCGACACCGGCTCCGTAGAACTCGACGAACTTGCCGACCACGCCGTGCTTGCGGAGCATGTCGGTGATCGTCAGCACGACGTCGGTCGCGGTGACGCCGGCGGGGATCTCACCGGTCAGCTTGAAGCCGACGACGCGCGGGATCAGCATCGACACGGGCTGGCCGAGCATGGCCGCCTCGGCCTCGATGCCGCCGACGCCCCAGCCCAGCACGCCCAGGCCGTTGACCATGGTCGTGTGCGAGTCGGTGCCGACGCAGGTGTCGGGGTAGGCGCGCAGCACGCCGTTCACGGAGCGGTCGTAGATGACCTTGGCCAGGTGCTCGATGTTCACCTGGTGCACGATTCCGGTGCCCGGCGGGACGACCTTGAAGTCGTCGAAGGCGGTCTGGCCCCAGCGCAGGAACTGGTACCGCTCGCCGTTGCGCTCGTACTCGATCTCGACGTTGCGCTCGATCGCGTCCGGACGGCCGAACAGGTCGGCGATGACGGAGTGGTCGATGACCATCTCAGCCGGGGACAGCGGGTTGATCTTGTTCGGGTCGCCGCCGAGGGCGGTGACGGCCTCGCGCATGGTGGCCAGGTCGACGATGCAGGGCACGCCGGTGAAGTCCTGCATGACCACGCGCGCCGGCGTGAACTGGATCTCGGTGTCGGGCTGGGCCGCCGGGTCCCAGGAGCCGAGGGCCTCGATCTGCGCCTTCGTCACGTTCGCGCCATCCTCGGTGCGAAGCAGGTTCTCCAGGAGGACCTTGAGGCTGAACGGGAGCTTCTCGTATCCGGGGACCGTGTCGATCCGGAAGATCTCGTAGTCGGTGCTGCCGACCGTCAGGGTGCTCTTGGCACCGAAGCTGTTCACCGTGGACACGGATCCGTCTCCTTCTGTTCGGATGGAAGCGACAGTCGACACCATCTTGCTCGTCCGCTCCCCCGTGCGGCTAGCAAGGCGGGCCTTACCAGTCTGCTCCCGCGGACAGGCGAGCGAAAGATGCCGATTTATCTTGACGTCAAGATAAATCTAGCACGGCGAGCCGCGCCTCGACTCACTCCTGACGCGTGTCGGCGTCCTGCTTCGGCGGGTACAGCGCCCGCACCAGCAACCAGGTGACCGCGACCATCGGAGCGAACAGCGGGAGCCCCATCACCAGCTTCAGCGTGCCGAGCGCCTGCACGTTGCCGGAGAAGTACAACGGCAGCTGCACGGCGAGGCGGGCGAAGAACAAGGCGGCCCACGCGATCGTGATCCAGAAGAACGCGCGGCGCTTGCGCCTATCGGTCCGCCAGCCGCGCACGTCGCCCATGAGGAACCCTGCGGCGAGGCCGATGAGCGCCCAGCCGACCAGCGCCGAGACGAGAAGCACGGTGCCGTATGCGGCATTGGTGAAGAACCCGGGGACGAAGTTGTCCTGGCCGCGCCCCGTCCACAGGGCCAGCCCCGCGGCGACGGCCACGGCGACCAGTCCCCCGAGCGCCGACGCGGCGGGCGAGCGCTGCAGCAGACGGATCACGGAGAACACGGCAGCGAGCCCGACCGACACCACGAGCGACAGCCAGAGCGGGTCCGGTCGCAGGGTGTAGATGACGAGGAACGCGGCGCTGGGCAGGACGGACTCGAAGACTCCGCGCCACCCTCCCATCGCGCGCCACACGACGTGCCCGGTGCTCGCGCCCGAGTTGGGGTCGATGCCCAGGCGCTGCGCTGCCCCGCCGAGCGCGACCCCGAGGCTCTGCACAGCGTCGGGCGCCGGCGGCGGCGCGTACCGATCCTCGGGAGCGCCCTCGGACGCGCGCTCCGGCTCGTCCGGCCGCGACGTGCTCACGCCGTGCCGGGGGCCGCGGGCATGCGCAGCGGGATGAGGTCGCGCGGGGGCATCGGGGCTCCGCCGCGCACCACCACGATCGACCGGAACAGATCCTCGACCGCGGCCGCCGCGGACTCGTCGGTTGCCGCGGCTCCGCCGATCACGCCACGCAGGAACCAGCGCGGGCCGTCGACGCCCACGAACCGGGCCAGCCGCGTGACAGCGGCGTCGCCGGCGACGGCGGGGATCTCCGCCAGCAGCTCCGACCCCAGCGCGCCATCGCGCTCGGTCACGGTGCCGCCCTGCTGCGCGATCTGCTCCTGGATCTGCGCCCGCGTCTCGTCCCACAGGCCGCTCGAGCGGGGTGCCGCGAACGGCTGCACCTGCAGGGTCGAGTCGGCGTAGTCGAGCCCCACGGCGACGATGCGCTGGGTCTGCTCCTCCACCTCGAGACGGAGGTTCAGCCCCTCGCGGGGAAGGATCTTGATGGCGCCGAGGTCGATGTAGGGACGGACCGGGTTGGCCTCGCTCTCGTCGAACGGGCCGTCGACCGCGCGGTCGCGGACGGGCGCCTGCGAGGCGTCCTCCACGGGCTCGATCCCGGACGTGGTGTCGTCGCTCATGCGTTCTCCTGGCTCTGTGTCTGATAGCCGGTGGATCCGAATCCGCCTGCTCCGCGCACCGAATCGTCCAGCGCGTCGACCGGGATGAACCGGGCTCGGGTGACGGGCATGACGATCAGCTGGGCGATCCGATCACCGACCGCGACATCGTACGCCGCATTGCTGTCGGTGTTCAGCAGGCTCACCTTGATCTCGCCCCTGTATCCCGCATCGACGGTGCCGGGCGCGTTGACAACCGTGATGCCGTGCTTGGCGGCGAGACCGCTGCGCGGCACCACGAACGCCGCGAATCCCTCGGGCAGCGCGATGCTCACCCCGGTGCCGACGAGGGCGCGCTGCCCCGGCTCGAGCCGCAGCGCCTCGGTCGAGACGAGGTCCGCTCCGGCGTCGCCAGGGTGGGCGTAGACGGGAAGCTGGGGCGCGATAATGGGAACGTCCACGGATTCGGTCACGGAAAGAGGCTAATGCAGAACGCAGCACGCGATGCCGGGGCCGCGTCGACGACAGCCCGCTACCGCGAACGTCTCGCGCCGAGTCTGTGGCTGTTCCTGGCCGCGGCCCTCGGCGGACCGATGCTCGCGCTGGTCTTCGTGCCGGCGGGATCCGGTATCGCGCTCGTCATCGGCGTCATCGCGACGCTCGCGATCATCGCGCTGATGATCGCCGGGTCCCCTCGCGTCGCGGTCGAGCAGAACGTGCTGCGCGCCGGCCGAGCCTGGATCGACGCCTCCTGGCTGGGCGAGCCGGAGATCCGCACCGGCGAGGAAGCGCGACAGGCTCGGGGTCCCGGTCTTCCTGCCCGGGGCTGGCACCTCATCCGCGGCGGCATCGACGGCGTGGTCGTCGTGCCGAACACGGATCCGGCCGACCCTGCGCCGAGCTGGACGATCTCCTCCCGCACGCCGGACCGTCTGGCTGCCGCGATCGATGCCGCTCGCGCCTCGGCGAACCTGCAGTCCTGAGCACGCCCCTCCGTCTCTTTCTGTCAGACGGAGGGTTCCGGCGCCGGCGCACCACCGTTTGGCAGAAGGAGACGGGCGCTGAGCGGGCGCAAACGCAGAACGCGCCCGGTACCGAGAAGGTCCGGGCGCGAGCAGCGAAGGGAAATCAGGCCGCGCATTCCTTGCAGATGGGGCCTGCCTTGCCCTCGTGGTCCAGCTGCGAACGGTGCTTCACGAGGAAGCAGCTGACACAGGTGAATTCGTCCTCCTGCGGGGGCAGCACCACGACGTCGAGCTCGACGTCGGAGAGGTCGGCTCCCGGGAGGTCGAATCCGCCCGGGTTGTCCGAATCCTCAGCGTCGATCGATCCCGACAGCTTGTCGGGGACGCGCTCCTTGAGAGCCTCGATCGACTCGCTCTCGTCTTCGTTCTTGCGCGGAGCGTCGTAATCGGTTGCCATGGGTTTGGATCTCCAGTCTCATCCTGCGAGCGGCTTGGCATCCTGCGTGTGCCGGGCGCCGGGGGTGTTCGGCGGCCCATAGTTTGCATGACGCGCGTGCAAATCGCAAATGCCGCTCTGTCTGCGCATCAGAACTCACGGCACGCCCGCGATATTCCCGGCGGCGCGCACACCGCATGACACCATGAATCGACACTCATTCTGAGGGGCTGAAGCCATGGAACACGTCACGATCGTCGGCGCGGAAGACGACGTCCTCGTCCTCGCCACCGAATCGGGAGAGCGATTCGCTCTCCCGATCGACGAGGTGCTGCGCGCGGAACTGCGCCGGGCCAAGGCCGGTCGCGAGGAGAAGGCTCCTCCGCTGGCTGCGAGTCCCCGCGAGATCCAGGCGCACATCCGCGCCGGGATGTCCGCGACCGAGGTCGCCGAACTCCTCGGGGTCGACCTCGAGGTGGTGCAGCGCTTCGAGGGCCCCGTGCTCGCCGAGCGCGAGCACATCGTCGGTCAGGCCCTCGCCGTTCCGGTGCTGATCGGCAGCGAGGTCGAGCCCGATGCGCAGCCGACGTTCGGCGTCGCCATCCGCGCCAAGCTTTCGGAGCTGGCCGCGGGTGACGAGCGGTGGGCGAGCTGGAAGGACGACACCGGCTGGGTCATCAAGCTCGAGTTCACGGCCAACGACGTCGAACACGATGCGCGATGGACGTTCGATCCGCGCCGCAGCGCGCTGGCGCCGCTCAATGCCGACGCCACGCAGCTGTCCCGCCAGGGCGCTCTGCCCGAGGGTCTGATCCCCCGCCTGCGCGCACTCGACAAGGACCGCTCCTCGCCGTACAAGGACGACACCCGATTCGATTCGGGCGCGTTCGGTCCGCGCCTGGTGCCCGCCCCCGCCGAGGCCGCCGAGGCGGAGGAGGACAGCGCGAACGTCGCACAGGAACCGCGGTCGGCGCGGCACCCTCAGACCGCGTCCAACGCCCAGGAGGCGGCCACGCGCAGCGCGTCCTTCGCGCCGGCGACGCCGTCCGACACGGCTGATCTGCTGGAGGCTCTGCGCCGCCGGCGCGGTCAGCGCGAGGTCCGCCCCGCTGTCGAGGACGAGCCCGAGGAGTCCCGCCCGCTCGCCTTGTTCGAGGCCCTCGAGCCCGGATACGAGCCGGAACCCGAGCAGTCGACGACGGCCCCCGTCTCGATCGACGGCGACTCCGCACCGCGCCGGCGCCGACGCGAGATGCCGTCGTGGGACGAGATCGTGTTCGGGGCTCGCAGCGACGACTGACCACGGACCGGAGATCCGCGGATCGGCTCCGGACGATCAGCGCGCGAATGCGCCGAAGCGGAGCAGCGGCACGCGCAACTCCTCCGGGCTCAGCGAGCCGTGCTGACCGATCATGCCCTGGGAACGCTGATCCTCGGCAGTGCCGTCGTACAGCGCCCAGAGGCCCCGGGCGGGCACCACGAGATCACCGATCCGTTCCTGCGCCTCAGCGGTCGGAGCGGATCCGAACAGGCCGCCGTCGATCGCCTGTGCGCGCGTGAGCACGTCGGCAGCGCCCTCGACCCCCGCAGCCCAGGCGGCAGCGATCTCGTCGCGTCTGGCCGGATCCTCCACATAGACGTGCAGCATGCGCGGCTCCCCCGCGATCGCTGCGACCCCGTCATGCAGGCGGCTGCGCTCGTCGAGGATGAGATGCCTGGTGCGCGGCACGTCGACCATGCCGTGGTCGGCGGTGATCAGCATGCCCACCCCGTCGGGCATCCGCGCCGGGATCGCCGCATCCAGCTCCTCGAGCGCGCGAACCCATTCCGCTGAGGCCATGCCGTGCTTGTGTCCGGCCTTGTCCGCCTCCGGGAGGTAGCAGTACACGAGCGACCCCTCGTACTCCTCAGCGAGGCTCAGCGCCAATGCCACGCGCTCGGCCGCCGTGCGGGCGGAGCGGAACTCGGCACCCCGCAGGGTCGCCGCGGAGAAGCCGCTGCCGGCGTATTCGGCCAGTCCCACGGCGAACGCAGGACGTCCCGCCGCGGTCGCGGTCTCGAACACGGTCGGCGTGCGCTGCCATTCGGTCGGATCGACGCGCGCCTTCTCCCAGCCGGCGAGTTGGTTCACGAGCACGCCGGTGCGCGGGTCTCTGACCTCATAGCCGACCAGTCCGTGCCGCCCCGGATCCACGCCGGTCAGCAGGCTCGTGAGGGCCGCCGCGGTGGTGGACGGGAAGACGCTGGAGAGCACGTCCTTCTTCGCCATCGCCCCGGCCAGGCGGCGGGCATGGCCGGCGTGCGCGCGCAGCGGGATCGCCCCCAGCCCGTCCATCACGACGAGCACCGCCGACCCCACCTCCGGCAGCACGCCGTCGCGGCCGTCCAGAGCGTCGAACAGGTCGTGCGCCACCCCGGTGATGCTCCGGAGTGAGGGCGGGATCGCCGGTAGCATGAGGGTCATCCGAGTCAGTCTCGCACAGAGCCCGGCCCGGATCCGGCGTCGAGAACCGCTCCGCCGCCGCCCGAAACCCGCAGGAAGCCCATGCCCCGCACGACCACGCCGCCCGAGCCGATCGAAGAGCGCATCCAGGACATCGATCTCTCGAGCGAGATGCAGGGATCGTTCCTGGAGTACGCCTACTCGGTCATCTACTCCCGCGCGCTGCCGGACGCGCGCGACGGGCTCAAGCCGGTGCAGCGTCGGATCCTGTTCCAGATGGCGGAGATGGGTCTGCGCCCCGATCGCGGTCACGTCAAGAGCGCCCGTGTCGTGGGCGACGTCATGGGCAAGCTGCACCCGCACGGCGACTCCGCGATCTACGACGCACTGGTGCGCCTCGCGCAGCCCTTCGCGCTGCGCCTGCCCCTCGTGGACGGACACGGCAACTTCGGATCCCTGGACGACGGCCCCGCCGCCTCCCGGTACACCGAGGCGCGTCTCGCCCCCTCCTCTCTCGCGCTGACCGAGAGCCTGGACGAGGACGTCGTCGACTTCGTCCCGAACTACGACGGCCAGTTCCAGCAGCCCTCCGTGCTGCCCGCCGCCTTCCCGAACCTGCTGGTCAACGGCGCGAGCGGCATCGCCGTCGGCATGGCCACCAACATGGCGCCGCACAATCTCATCGAGGTCGTCGCGGCAGCGATCCACCTGCTCGAGCACCCGGAAGCGACCACCGAGGAACTCATGGAGTTCGTCCCGGGCCCCGACTTCCCGTCGGGCGGCATCGTGATGGGACTCGACGGCGTCCGCGACGCCTACGCGAACGGCCGCGGAGCGTTCAAGGTGCGGGGCAAGGTCTCCATCGAGCCGCTCGGACCGCGCCGCACCGGCATCGTGGTCACCGAGCTGCCCTACATGGTCGGGCCCGAACGGGTGATCGAGAAGATCCGCGACGCCGTGCAGGCGAAGAAGCTTCAGGGCATCAGCGACGTCAACGATCTGACCGACCGCAATCACGGCATGCGGATCCAGATCGGCATCAAGACCGGTTTCGACCCGAACGCCGTGCTCGAGCAGCTGTACCGGCTCACGCCGATCGAGGACTCGTTCAGCATCAACAACGTCGCTCTCGTAGACGGGCAGCCGCGCACGCTCGGACTCAAGGAGCTGCTCAGCGTCTACGTGCGGCACCGCCTCGAGGTCGTCACGCGGCGCAGCCGCTACCGCCTGGCCCGCCGCGAAGAGCGCCTGCACCTCGTCGAGGGCCTCCTCATCGCGATCCTCGACATCGATGAGGTCATCCAGGTCATCCGCTCCTCGGACGACTCGGAGCAGGCCCGCACTCGCCTGCAGAGCGTGTTCGACCTCAGCGAGCGACAGGCCGAGTACATCCTCGAGCTGCGCCTGCGCCGGCTGACCAAGTTCTCCCGCATCGAGCTGGAGACCGAGCGCGACGCGCTCCTCGCGGAGATCGCCGCACTGCAGGAGCTGCTCGGCAGCGAGGCCCTGCTGCGCGGCCAGGTCGCGACCGAGCTCGATGCGGCGGCCGAGGCCTACGGAACACCCCGCCGCACCCTGCTGCTGAACGCCGCACCGCCCAAGGCGCGCACGACCAAGGGCCCCGTCGACACGCAGATCGCCGACGCGCCCACCACGGTGGTGCTGTCCACGACCGGTCGAGCCGTGCGGGTGGATCTCGAGCCCGGCCAGGAGCTGGCCCCGGCCACGCGTCGCAGCAAGCACGACGCGATCCTCGCGACGCTCGCCACCACGACCCGCACCGAGATCGGCGCGGTCACCACGGCCGGACGCGTGCTGCGCTTCACCGCGATGGACCTGCCCTCCGTGCCGTCCGCCTCGGTGCACCTCGCGGCGGGCGTGCCGCTGCGCGACTACATCGGGCTGCTCGACAAGAGCGAGCGGATCCTTGCGCTCGTGCGCTTCGACGACGACACGCCGATCGCGCTGGGCACCCGCACGGGGGTCGTGAAGCGGGTCGTGCCGTCGTCGCTCCCGGTGAAGCCCGAGCTCGAGATCATCGGCATGAAGCCGGGTGATGCGGTCGTCGGCGCCGGTACCGCGAGCGACGTTGCCGAACTGGTGTTCGTCACGAGCGATGCGCAGCTGCTGCACTTCCCGGCGGCCGGTGTGCGCCCGCAGGGTGCTCCGGCCGGCGGCATGGCCGGGATCAAGCTCGGCGCGAAGGCCGAGGTGATCGCCTTCTCCGTGCTCGCACAGGACGCGGACGCCCTCGTCGTGACCGTGTCCGGCGCCACTGGCGTGCTCGCCGGCACCGATGCGGGCCGCGCCAAGTCTTCCCGGTTCGCGGAGTTCCCCGGCAAGGGGCGCGCTACCGGCGGTGTCAGGGCGCACGCCTTCCTGAAGGGCGAGGACCGGCTGACCCTGGCCTGGGTCGGCGTGGAACCGGCTCTCGCGGTCGGTCCCGACGGATCCGCACGCGATCTCCCGGAGGCCGGCGCCAAGCGCGACGGCTCCGGGCAGCCCATCGACGGCGTGATCGGCTCGATCGGTACTGCCCTGGGCGCCTGACCGCCGGGTGCCGGCGCCTACAGACGCAGCGCCAGCGCGTTGGCCGTGAGCCCGGCCGCCGTGCCGCACAGAACGACGGTGTCGCCCGTGCCGACGCGGCCGGATTCCAGTGCACGGGTCAGCATGAACGGCACCGACGCGGAGACCATGTTGCCGAACGCCTCGATTTCGTCGATGCGCCGGTCACCGGGCACGCCGATCCGGTCGAGCATCGGACCGAGTGCCGCCGACGCCTGGTGCGGGATCCACAGGGCGATGTCGTCGTGGGCGAGGCCGGCCCTGCGCAGGAACCGGTCGAAGAAGTCGGGCAGCACGCGCATCATGCCGAGCAGCGCCCGCCGGCCGTCCATGTCGAACAGGTAATCGGCCGGATCCGCGACGGCATACCGCTGCGCGGGCGAATGCGAGAGTCCTCCGCGCAGCTCGGTGTCGTGCGCGTGCGCGGGCCAGGTCTGCTGCTGACTCGCGACCACGCCCCGATCCGGCGCGGTCGCGCGGCGCAGCACGATGGCCACAGCGGCGTCGCTGAACAGCTCGAAGCTCTCGCGCTGGTCGGGATTGAGGAACCGCGACGCGACGTCGCCCGCCACGATGAGGACGGTCTGGTGGTCGCCGCCCTCCAGATATCGGGAGGCGATGTCCAGAGCGGTGACGAAGCTCGTACAGGTCGAGTTCACGTCGAACGCGGCCGCGTGACCCGCCGAGGTGAGGCGCTCCCACACGAGCGCTGCCGTGCACGGGATCGGCTGGACGCCGGCGGCGGACGCACCCAGCACCAGATCGATGTCATCGGCCGTCAGTCCCGCATGCTCGATGGCACGCCGTGCGGCTTCGGCCAGCATGTCGAGGTGCGACACGTCGTCCTCGATCCGGTAGCGCACGCTCTCGCCGAACCGCACCGTACGGCCCGGGAGCACACGGCCCCACCCCGCGATCTCACAGCTCCGCATCGTCGCGATCCCCCGTCCAGCGCCGCTCCACGCGCCGCAGTTTCCGTCCCGGCTCCGGCGCATACGGCACGAAGCGCAGCAGCACGCGTTCGGCACCGAGGCGATCCGCCAATGATCCCAGTTCCGCCGCGACGTTCGCCTGCACGAGCGCGAGCGGTGTATCCGCGGCCGCTTCGATGCCGACCTCGAGCTCGCTGCGGCCGGTCTGCACGATCCGGTACTCCGCGACGCCGTCGGCATACACCAGGGCACGGGAGACGAGATCGGCGAACACGTCGACGACGCCCCCGTCCCGCCCCGGCAGACGCAGGGTGTCGCCCTCACGTCCCTCGATCCGGGCCAAAGCGGTCAGGGCGCTGCCGCACGGACACGGCGCCTCGCGCTCGCGCAACACGTCGCCGAGGCGATAGCGCACGATCGGCTGCGCCCGGCGGCGCAGATCCGTCACGATGGGCACGAACCGGCCGTCGCCCAGCGGCTCGCGCTCGACGAGCACGCCGTCCTCGTTGAGGTGCAGCACGCCCTCCTCGCACGTGTGCGCGAGGAACCCTTCGGTGCACTGATACAGCTGATGGATCCGCTCCTGCCGGAGACCGGCAGCGATCCTGCGCGCATCCGAGACCTCGAGCACCTCGGCGACGGCATAGACCTTCTCCGGGTGCACGGCGACAGCGCCGCTCTCCGCCGCACGGGCGATCACGAGCAGCACCGACGGCGGTGCGACCAGGATCGTGGGCGCGTACCGGCCGAGGCGCTCCAGGTTCTGCGTCATCTCCGCGAACACGTCGAAGTAGGAGAACGAGACGGCGCGGGATCCGACCGCCTCGTACAGCGTGTTGTCGGCCCGCAGGAACAGCGCGATGCGGTGCCCGAGGATGTGCCCGCGCGGCAGCGTGCGCGCGAGCATGGTCCCCGCCCACGCCTCCCGTTCCGTACGACTCACGAGGAACAGGCCGCGGTGGCCGCTCGTGCCGCTGGACAGCCCGATCGAACAGCCCTCGAGATCGGCCACGAAGTCGCGGGAGCGCTCGTTCGCGAGCGCGATCCGCATCGCCTCGTCGCGATGGACGCCGACCGTGTTCAGCTCGTCGAAGCGTTCCATCAAGATGCGCTTGTCCATGAGCGGGAGCCCGGCGAGACCGGCGGAATCCGCACCCATGAGCGGGCGGAAGTACGCGGATCGGCGCCGCAGGAACCGCAGGTGACGGCGCAGCAGGCGCCGCTGCCGGCGTTCCAGGGCCGCACGTGTGCGCAGTGGTCGCAGCCAGCGCGCGGCGGCGAACTCCGCGACGATGCGCAGCCGGCTCATCGCGGGAGCAGCTCTCGGTCACCGATCGGATCGTGACTGCACACCACTTTGATGCCGACCCGCGCGAGCGCGACAAGTCGACGTGCGGTGTCGCGGTACGCGTCGCCGTCGTGCTGCAGTGCGCGCGGCAGGGCTCTCATGCGCGGCTCCTCTGCGAGCAGATCGGACCCCCAGGCGGCGTCTCCGGCGAGCAGCACCCGGTCATCCACCAGCGCCCCGATGTGCCCATGCGCGTGTCCAGGGAGGTCGACGATCCTCATTCCCGCCCCGGGGAACGGATCCGCGATGTGCAGCGCCACTCCCGCGACCTCCGTCCGGGTGAAGTCCGCCCGATCGAGAATGAGCGGATCGGCTCCGGGGAACCACGCCGGCAGCAGCCCGGGCAGGATCGCGTCGCGCAGACGTGCCCGCCGCAGGGTCTCCAGCTGTCCGGCCGTCGCCACGATGCGGGCCGCCGGGAACCGCACGATCCCGCCGATGTGATCGGGATGGAGGTGGGTGAGCACGACATGCGTCACGCTCTCCGGTGCGACGCCGTCGTCCGTGAGCTGTTCCGCGACGTCGTCGGGATCGGACATCGTGGGCGGCAGGATGCGCCGGTACACGGCGCCCCGCCAGCCCGTCTCCCAGGGTTCGGGGGCATAACCCGTGTCGATGAGGATCCGCCGTCCGTCCCCGGGCTCATAAAGGAACACCCCGGACGGGAACCCGCGCACCTCGCGTCCGCCACCGCGGAAGAGGATGCCGATGTCGTGCACCGTGCTCCCGCACGCGTAGTGCCGCAGCCGGCGCGTCATGCGTCTGCATCCGTGCGTGCGCGCAGGTCGGCGACGGCCCGGTCGAGCGCCTCGTCGAGCGACACCTCGGGTGCGTAGCCGAGTTCCTCGCGGGCGCGGGAGATGTCGAGGGTCTGCGCGAACGCGATGGTCGAGAGCGTGTAGCGGGTCAGCGGCGGCTCAGGACGGCTGGGCAGCACGCGGCAGATACCCTCGAGCGCCGACGCGAGCGCCCATGCACCCCGGCGTGACAGCCGCCGGAACCGGGGCGTCTCGCCGAGCCGCGACAGCAGGCCCTCGAGCAGCTCTCGGAACGGCCGGGGATCGCCGTTGCTGATGTTGTAGACGCCGCCGGCCGGATCGCCTCGGCTCACCGCGAGGCGGAGTGCGGTCGCCACGTTCTCCACGGCCGTCACATCGATGAGGTTGCGCCCCTCATCGAAGAGCGGCACGCCGATGCGACGATGCACGGCGAGCAGTCTCGGGACCAGGCTCGGATCCCCAGCACCGATCAGCCCGCGCGGGCGGAGGATCACGAGCTCCCGGATCCGCCCGGCCTGCTGCGCCCGGTGCAAGAACTGCTCGGCAGCGAGCTTCGAGCGGATGTAGTCGTTCAGACGGTTGCCGGGATCCGCCTCGTCCTCGCGGATGCCGATCCGATCGCGCGCGGCGGCGTAGACGCTGGGCGACGACACGAAGACGAACCTGCGCGCCCCGCCCTTCTCGGCGAAACGCAAGGCGGCGGCCGTTCCCTCGACGTTGGCCGCGAAGAAATCGCGCGGACGTCCCCATGGCGTCGACAGCGCTGCACAGTGCACGACCGCCTCGACGGGCAGCACCGCATCCGGAAGATCCGCGAGAGAGGAGACCAGGGTCTCCTCCGGGGCCGCAACCCGCGCGAGCGCTTCCGCATTGCGGCCCGAGGCCAGGACCGGAATGCCGTGAGCCCTGAGCTCTCGCACGACGTACCCGCCGAGGAAGCCGCCGGCGCCGGTCACGAGCACGGGCCGGGCGGACGCAGACATGCCCCGATGCTAAGGCACGATCGCGGCGCCGACCGGGAGGCCGGGCGCTCACACGATGCGGCTCCAGGTCCGCCCTGGAGTGAGGGCTCCAGGTCCGCCATAGAGTGAGACGGTGCGCATCGCGATGGTCACGGACTACTACCTGCCCACGCTCGGCGGCGTGCAGACCGCGATCAAGGCGCATCGCGAAGAGCTCGTGAGCGCGGGGCACGAGGTCGTCGTGTTCGCCCCGCTGACCGCCCCCTCGTCCGACCCGGCTATCGTGCGGTTGCCCACGGCGAGCGGCTTCGCGCCCGACGGCTACCCGTTCACCTGGCCCCTGCGGGCCGCCGCCGCCCAGCTCGAACGCGATCTCGCGGGCTTCGACGTCGTGCACGTGCACACCGAGATGTTCGCTGCGCTCGCCGCCTACCGCGCTGCCCGGACGCTCGGTATTCCGCTCGTGCAGACCATGCACGGACGCATCGACGTCTACACGCGCTCGGTGCTCCCCCTGCCGGCGATCACGACCGTGCTGCTCGCCGGCCTGCATCGCCGCGGCCTCGGCGCTGGGCCCGGTTCACGACCGCTTCCCCCCGACACGCGCGCTCACTACACCCGCACCCGCACGGGCCGCCGCATGTGGCGGCTCATGGTGAGCCAGGCGGAGCGCGCGGACCGGGTGATCGTACCCTCGGCGCACTTCGCGGCGAAGCTCGTGGCGCAGGGTGTGCAGACGCCGGTGGACGTGCTCTCGAACGGGCTCGAGGCGACCGTGCTCGATGCGATCGGGGCGCCCGTCCCGCGCCGGCCGGAGCAGGGCGCCGCACTGCGGGTGCTCTGGTGCGGACGGCTGTCGCCGGAGAAGCGGCCTGAGGTCTTCCTCGACGCCGTTTCCCGCACTCCTGGGATCGAGGCCGTGATGCTGGGTGACGGCATCTCGCGCCGGACGGTCGTGCGCGCGGCGTCACGGATCGAACGCAGGCGGGTCGACGTGCGCGGCGCCGTGCCGCAGGCCGAGGTGCTCGATGCGATGCGCACGGCGCACGTGCTGGTCTCCAGCTCCTTCGACTTCGACAACCAGCCCATGGTGCTGCTGGAGGCCGTGGCGGCGGGCCTGCCGGTGATCGTCGCGGACCCCGATCTGTCTGAGACCCTGCCGCGCGAGGGCCATCTGGTCGCCCCGCGGCCGGATGCCGCAGGTCTCGCGCATGCTCTCACCGCGCTGCGCGACGACCCCGCACGGGTCACCGGCATGAGCGCAGCCGCGATCGCTCATCGACCGCAGGTCGCGCAGAGCGCCCACCGCGAAGCGCTGCTCCGCGTCTACCGTGCGGCCGTGGCCGCTCGGGCCGCGCGGTAGACGTCAGTCTTCTTCGCCGAGGGCGGTTCCGAGCTCGGCGAAGCCCTCGGCGATCACGTCGGCGAGGGTCGCCGCATGGACGCCGTCCGGATCCAGGTCCGGATCGAACACCGTCACGGCGGCGCCCCACGCGTGCGGCGCAAGAGCACGCAGCAGACCGACCAGCTCGTCCGGGGCGAGGCCACCAGGGTCGGGGCTGTCCACCGCCGGCATGTGCACGGGGTCGAGGACGTCGACGTCGACCTGGATCCAGTAGTCCCGCTCGAGTCCTTCGACCGCCCGCACACGCGACGCCGCTCGCGCCGCGCCGTGCAGGATCACATCGTCGGCGGAGACGACGAGGGCGATCGCCTCACGCACCTCCTCGACGAACGCGTCCTCGTAGCGGTGGCCGATGTGTGCGACACGCTCGGCGTCGAAGTACGGTCCGAGTCCGTCGATCTCGGCGAGTTCCGGCGCATGACGGCCGATCGCGATCGCCAGATCCTCACCGGCGACGCTGCCGACCCCGGTGCTGTTGCCGGGATGGCGGAAGTCGGTGTGGCCGTCGATGTGCACGAGACCCCCGCCGCCGGTCACGCGCGACGCCAAGCCTGCGGCGATCGCGAGGCTGCAGTCGCCGCCGACCACGAGCGGCGCCTGGCCCGACTCCCTGATGTCGAACAGCCGATGGGCGAGCCGCCGGGCGTGCTCCACGATCGTCGCCTGGTTGCGCACCGTGCCCGCCGGGCGCCGTCCGTCGTCGTCCACGTAGCGTCCGGGCAGCACGACGCCGGCGTCGACCGCTCCCGCGGCATACAGTCGCCGGTGCAGACCCGCCTCGCGCAGGGCCTCGGGCGCCTTCGCCGTGCCGGGCACACCGCCGCGTACCGGCGGGCGCAGTCCGAGGTTCGTGGGAGCGGAGACGATGGCGACCATCGACTCAGTCTGTCAAGACGCCGCGACGGTCTCGGCAGCCGCGCGTGGATCGCGGCGCATCCAGATGTCGATGCCGTCATCCTCCTCGACGACGAAGCCATGCCGCTCGTACAGACGCAGCGCGGCGGATCCGACGAGTACCTGGAGCCGCAGGGGTCGGTCAGCGGGTGCATCGGCCAGCACGGCGCGGAGGACGGACGATCCGATCCCGCGGCCCTGGTGCCGGCCGTCGAGATAGAACATCTCCAGCCACAGCGCCTCGTGATCGGGGCGCAGCGTGATCGTGCCTGCGGTCTCACCGTCGATGGCGACCATCCAGGTGTGCTCGGGCGAGAAGTGCTCGATGACGCGGGCGCGCGAGCGCGCTGGATCCCAGCCGACCAGCGGTTCCAGATCCTGTCGGAGCACCTTCTCCTTCAGGGCCACGATCGCGTCGACGTCGCCCGGACGCGCGGGACGCAGCGACACGCCTGATGCGAGCGCGGCCATCAGGCGTCGATGGCGTCGCGGGCGAGGCGATCGGAGGAGTCGATGATGAACTCGCGTCGCGGGGCGACCTCATTGCCCATCAGCAGCTCGAACACCCGGCCCGCCGCCTCGGCGTCCTCCATGCGCACGCGCCGCAGCAGGCGGCCCGAACGGTCCATCGTGGTGGATGCGAGCTGCTCGGCATCCATCTCGCCGAGACCCTTGTACCGCTGGATCGGCTCGTGCCAGCGCTTGTTCTGCTTGCGCAGCTTCGCGAGCAGGGCGTGCAGCTCACCCTCGCTGTAGGTGTAGATCGTCTCGTTCGGCTTGGATCCCGGGTTCATCACGATCACGCGGTGCAGGGGCGGCACCGCGGCGAAGACCCGGCCGTCCTCGATGAGCGGCCGCATGTAGCGGTAGAACAACGTGAGAAGCAGCGTGCGGATGTGCGCGCCGTCGACGTCCGCGTCGCTCATCAGGATGACCTTCCCGTAACGCGCCGTCGAAAGATCGAAGGAGCGACCGGATCCGGCTCCGATCACCTGGATGATGGAGGCGCACTCCAGATTCGACAGCATGTCGCTGACCGACGCCTTCTGCACGTTCAGGATCTTGCCGCGGATCGGCAGCAGCGCCTGGTATTCGCTCGTACGGGCGTGCTTGGCCGTGCCGAGAGCAGAGTCGCCCTCCACGATGAACAGCTCGGTCTGTGCGACGTCGGTGGACCGGCAATCGACGAGCTTCGCAGGCAGCGACGAGGACTCCAGCGCGTTCTTGCGGCGCTGGGTCTCCTTGTGGGCCCGCGCGGAGACGCGCGCCTTCATCTCGGCGACGATCTTGTCCAGCAGCATCGAGGCCTGGTTCTTGTCATCGCGCTTGGTCGAGGAGAAACGCTCGCCGAGGGACTTGCGGACCACCTGCGCGACGATCGTGCGCACCGCGGGCGTGCCCAGCACTTCCTTGGTCTGCCCCTCGAACTGCGGTTCGGGCACGTTCACGGTCAGCACCGCGGTGAGGCCGGCGAGCACGTCGTCCTTCTCGAGCTTGTCGCTGCCCGCCTTCAGGCGGCGGGCGTTCTGCTCGACCTGGGCGCGCAGGACCTTCAGCAGCTCCTGCTCGAACCCCTGCTGATGCGTCCCGCCCTTGGGCGTGGCGATGATGTTCACGAACGAGCGCATGCTGGTGTCGTACCCCGTGCCCCAACGCAGGGCGATATCGACCGCGCAGACGCGCTCCACCTCGGTCGCGACCATGTGGCCGTCGGCCTGCAGCACCGGCACGGTCTCCTTGAACGTGCCCTCGCCCTGCACGCGCCAGGTGTCGGTCACCGGCGCATCCGTGGCGAGGTACTCGACGAACTCCGCGATGCCGCCCTCGTAGTGGTACGAGGTCTCGTTCACCGCGCCCACGGCGGCGGCAGCGTCGTCTTCGACGCCGTCCTGCGAGTCCGCGGCGATCACCGCGCGCTCGTCCCGGACGACGAGCTCGAGGCCCGGCACGAGGAACGCGGTCTGCCGTGCGCGGGTCTCGAGGTCGGCGAGCTGGAACGCGGCGTCCTTGGTGAAGATCTGCCGGTCGGCCCAATAACGGATCCGGGTGCCGGTCACGCCCCGCGGCGCCTTGCCGATCACACGCAGCTCGCTGTTGTCCTGGAACGGCGTGAACGGGGCGTCCGGCCTCTTCTCCCCTGTATCCGCGAAGATCCCGGGCTCGCCGCGACGGAACGACATCGCGTAGACCTTGCCGCCGCGGTCGACCTCGACGTCGAGGCGTTCGGACAGGGCGTTCACCACCGAGGCGCCGACGCCGTGCAGGCCGCCCGATGCTGCGTACGAGCCGCCGCCGAACTTGCCTCCCGCATGCAACTTCGTGAAGACAACCTCGACGCCGGTGAGGCCCGTGCGGGGTTCGACGTCGACCGGGATGCCGCGTCCCCGGTCGTGCACCTCGACGCTGCCATCGGGATGAAGGATGATGTCGATCTTCGAGCCGTTGCCGGCGACGGCCTCGTCGACGGAGTTGTCGATGATCTCCCAGAGGCAGTGCATGAGGCCCGGGGAGCCGTTCGAGCCGATGTACATTCCGGGCCGCTTGCGGACCGCCTCGAGACCCTCGAGGACCTGGAGATGATGGGCGGAGTACTCGGCTGTCACAATCCCCCATCGTATCGAGGACCACGGACTCGGCGCCGACGACACTCCTGGCCGTCACCCGCTCGTCACCGGGCGCGTACGCGGTGAGCGAAACACGCCGTCTCGCGGGCATGACTCCCAGCTCTGCGTGGTTGTATTGAGCACACTCCACACAGCGGACCCGAACAACGAGGAGGCATCGAGATGAACGCGACGACCGAACGGGATAGCACAGTCATCCCCCGCCTCACGGCGATGGACCGATGCGACTCCTGCGGAGCCCAGGCCTACATCGCCGCCGAGGTCAACGGCAGCGAGCTGCTGTTCTGCGCCCACCACGGACGCAAATACGAAGAGAAGCTCCGCGCGGTGGCGACGAGCTGGCACGACGAGACGTCCCGCCTGCTCGAAAGCTGATCCGCCCATAGACAGAGCGCCCGGTGTCCTCGGACATCGGGCGCTTTCTTCTGCGGACGCGCGACTCCGAGAACGGGGTCCTCAGTGCGCTTCGCGCCGCACATGTGCCGTGAGCCGGCACAGGATCTCCTCGCCGACGGTGTCGATCGCCTCGGCGAGCGTGGTCGGCGTGCTGTCCCCGTGGGACCCCCGGCCGAACAGCACCACCTCGTCGCCGACGGCGGCGTCGTCCCAGCCGGCGACGCCTGCCGTGTCCACACCGACGGCCAGGAGCGTGCGAGCTCCGGCGGGAGTACCCACCTGCACGCGTCCGGCGAGGATGCTCGGCAGCCCGTCGAAGGATCCGATCCCCACGATGACCTCGTCGCCGACGACCTGCAGCACCGGTGCGACGAGCTCGGCCGCGGGGGCGATCCCCGGCAGGTCGGGCCCGTCGGCGGAGCGCACGCCGAAGCAGAAGGCGCCCACACGCACCAGCGTGCCGCGCAGCTCGGGACGAGCCCAGGTGGCCGCCGACGCCGTGAGGTGACGGTAGGGCAGTTCTGCGCCGAGTTCGCCGGCGCGTCGCACGGCGGAGAGGAAGAGTTCCTGTGCGGCGTCGTCCTCGTCATCGCTCGCCTCGGCGAGGTGGCTCCACGCGCCAACCAGCAGCGCGTGCCCATCCGTCTGCGCTCGCAGCGCCGTTGCGACGCCCTCGTCCCACTCCGCGGCCGACAGCCCGTTGCGGTGCAGCCCGGTGTCGGCCTTGAGATGGATGCGTGCGACAGCACCGAGCGCCGCTGCCCGCGCGATCACCCGACGCAGGTACTCGAGCGTCCCCACGCCGAGGTCCACGTCGGCCTGCAGCGCCGCGTCGATCTCCGCGTCCGCGGAGGTCGCCCAGGCGAACAGCCGCGGTGCCGCGCCGATCTCGCCACGCAGCCGGATCGCGGTGGGGATGTCGTATGTCCCGAACCATCCGACGCCTGCGTCTGCCGCGACCTTGGCCGCCCAGACCGCGCCGAGGCCGTAACCGTCATCCTTGAGGACCATCATCAGGGTGGATGGGGCGACGCGTGCCGTCACCGCCGCGATGTTCGCCCGCAGCACGGCCTGGTCCACCCGCAGCACAGGTCCGATCATGCCTCCCATGCACGCTCCGTCCGCTGGCCGACGACCGCCACCAGCTCATCGACGCCCATGCCGGTGATCCGCGCCCAGTCGGCGACTCCTGCCGACACCGGCCCGCGTCCGCCGAAAAACGTCACCTCGGCGCCCACGGCGACGTCGGCCGCGCCGATGTCCACGACGCAGACGTCCATCGCGATCCGGCCGACGATCGGGTGCAGGACACCGTCGATCTCGACGGAAGCCCTGCTGCCGAGCGCACGCACGACCCCCTGCGCGTAGCCACCGGTGACGAGTGCCAGACGAGAGTCCTCCGGAGCACGATGGATGTAGCCGTAGGAGACGCCACCGCCGGCCGCGATGTCCTTGGTCGAGAGCACCCGCCCGGCCACGCGCATGACGGGCCTGCTGAGCAGCGCACCGGTCACGTCCGGCAGACCGTACAGCAGGCGCGGATCCAGCTCCGGATCCTCGGTCCAGGTCGCCTCGATGCCTTCCGCCCGCAGGAGCGCGACGTCGTCCGCATCGTCCACGCGCACGGCGCGCGCCCCGGCTGCAGCGACGACCCGGGCCACCTCGAGCAAGCCATGCCCCCAGGCATCGCGGCGAAGATCGGCGATACCCGCTCCCCCGGCGGCGACGGCGGCGTCCGCCCCCTCCTCGAGCGCGGATCGCGAGATCACCGAGCGCAGCATCGCGCTCTGCGCACGCGTGTCGGGGAGCTGCTCGTTCACCGTTCCAGCCTACCCAGGCGGATCCGGCAGGCTCCGCCTGGCGCCGGCGCCCGGGGGTTCTCGGAGGCGGGCCACCTAGAATGGACCGGTCCCCGCCCGATCTCCCCGGAGTACGCATGCCCTCGAACGGCCTCGGCCTCAAGTCCCGTCTCGGCTACCTCGCCGAGCGCGCCCGTCGCATCAACGTCGGCTCGGTGATCGAGCGCGCCAAGGAGGCGTCCGCGCAGCACGGCAAGGCCGTCCCCGCCGTCGTGGTGGACATGCTGTGGTCCGCGGGACGACACAACGTCGGCTTCCAGGACTACATCGACTACGACTTCGCGATCCTGAACCGTGCCGAGCGCGCCACCTACATGACGCATCCCGTGTCGAACCAGATCTCCGAGCGCTACGCCCACCCCGACTACCGGCACCTGTTCCACGACAAGATCGAGTTCGATGAGAAGTTCTCGGACTTCCTCCGTCGCGAGTGGATGGTCATCAAGCCCGGCAACGCCGACGAGCTCCGCGCATTCCTGGAGCGCCAGGGCACTGTCATCGTGAAGACGCCGATGGGACAGGCCGGATCCGGCGTGTTCCGCTACCACGCCGCCGACATCTCCGACTGGGAGGCGTTCCACGCCGACCTGCTCGGCCAGGGCCGCCTGCTCGTCGAGGAGGTCATCCAGCAGCACCCCGACCTCGCGGCGGTCTGCCCCGGCACGGTCAACACCACCCGCGTGACGGCGTTCTTCGACGGGGAGAAGACGCACATCCTCGCGATGGCGCAGAAGTTCGGCCGCGGCGAGGTCAGCGACCAGATGTCGTTCGGCGGCTTCTACACGATGCTCGACGACAACGGGCACGCCGTCAGCGCCGGCTACGACTCGCACGGCCACGTGCACGAGCTGCACCCGGACTCCGGCTTCCGCATCGCCGACTTCCAGCTCCCGATGATCGACGAGGTCAAGGCGTTCGTCGATCAGGTGGCGCGCGTCGTGCCGCAGGTGCAGTACGTCGGCTGGGACATCGTGGTCGGCCCCGATGGACCGGTGCTCGTCGAGGGCAACTGGGGCGCCGGCGTGTACGAGAACAAGCCCAGCGTGTCGGGGATCCGCACCGGACACAAGCCGCGCTACCAGGCCGCGATCAAGTTCTGAACGCCTCTTACGCGAAGAAGCCCGCCCCGTCATCGTGACGGGGCGGGCTTCTTCGTGGTTCGCACGGTCAGGCCGGACGGATGATGCCCATGGGCGTCGATTCGGTGCCCTGACCGAGCGGGTTGTCCTTGAGGATCGCGACGAGGCGCTTCTCGGCGGTCTTGTCGAGTGTGGATCCGAGGATGTTGCCGCCGAGGTCGTTGATGTCGACGACGGCCACGTCGCAGACGCTGCCGAGCAGCTGCTGCATCTCGTGCGCGACCTCACGCGGACGGGCCGGGCCCAGCACGACCGAACGGTCGTACGGCGGCATGGTGCCCTCGGTCGGCCCGTCGATCGCGCGCGCCTTCTCCCCGGCGATCCGGTAGAAGTCGCCGCGTCGGCCGAACGCCTTGGTCACGGCGGACACCGCGGCCGCGAGCAGGATCCGGGGCGTGCCGCATTCGCGCAGCGCCATCTCCATCGTCTCCGGCATGCCGAGTCCGATGCCGTACGGCGTGCGGGTCACGTACTTCGACAGGAAGAACGCGAGCTTGCGCGGGTGGATCTCCTCGAGCAGGAACGAGCGGCCCTGGGTGATGCCGACGATCTTCTCGGTGATGAACAGAAGGTCGCCCTTCTGCACCTCACCCGCGGCGTACTCCGTGACGATGTCGGCGAGCACATCGCCGGGCATGACGACCTTGGTACGGATCGGGATCCGCAGCCAGCGGGTGCCCTCGACGGAGATGTCGAGGTTCTTGCCGTCGTTGGGCTTCGCCGCCGCGCTCACTCGAGGTAGTCCCGCAGCGACTGCGACCGGCTCGGGTGGCGCAGCTTCGCCATCGTCTTGGACTCGATCTGGCGGATCCGCTCACGGGTCACGCCGAACGTGTCGCCGATCTGGTCGAGCGTCTTGGGCTGACCGTCGCCGAGGCCGAAGCGCATGCGGATCACGCCCGCCTCGCGCTCGGACAGGGAGTCGAGCAGCTGCTCGAGCTGGCGCTGCAGCATCGTGAAGCCGACCGCGTCCGCGGGGACCACGGCCTCGGTGTCCTCGATCAGGTCGCCGAACTCGCTGTCGCCATCCTCGCCGAGCGGGGTGTGCAGGGAGATCGGCTCGCGGCCGTACTTCTGGACCTCGATGACCTTCTCGGGGGTCATGTCGAGCTCGCGGCTCAGCTCCTCGGGCGTGGGTTCGCGCCCCAGGTCCTGCAGCATCTGCCGCTGCACGCGGGCGAGCTTGTTGATGACCTCGACCATGTGCACCGGGATGCGGATGGTGCGGGCCTGGTCGGCCATGGCGCGGGTGATCGCCTGGCGGATCCACCACGTCGCGTAGGTCGAGAACTTGAAGCCCTTGGTGTAGTCGAACTTCTCGACGGCGCGGATGAGGCCCAGGTTTCCCTCCTGGATGAGGTCCAGGAACTGCATGCCGCGGCCGGTGTAGCGCTTCGCGAGCGAGACCACGAGGCGCAGGTTGGCGCCGAGCAGGTGGCTCTTCGCACGCTGACCGTCGCGGGCGACCCACTGCAGGTCGAGTCCGAGCTGGCCGGTCTTCTCGGCCGCGGACATCGCCGAGAGCTTCTCCTCGGCGAACAGGCCGGCCTCGATCCGCATCGCGAGCTCGACCTCTTCGGCCGCGTTCAGCAGGGCGACCTTTCCGATCTGCTTCAGGTAGTCCTTGACCGGGTCGGCGGTGGCGCCGGTGATCTGCGTCGAGTAGACGGGGACGTCGTCCTCGTCCGTGGAGCTGATCCGGATCGCACCCGTGGGCAGCGGCTCGGTGAAGGCGGGCTTGGCGCCCTCCTCCTCGTCGCCGTCATCGTCCGCGGGGGCTTCCTCCGGAGCGGTCTCGCTCTCCGCCTCGTCCTTGCTCTTCGCCCTGGACGTCTTCTTGGCCGCCGGCTTCTTCGCCGCCGCCCTCTTCGGCGCGGCGGTCGCCGCGACGTCGACGGTCTCGGCCGCGACCTCCTCGGGCTCGGCCTGGTCGCTCTTGGTCCGGGTGTTCTTCTTCGTGGCAGTCGTCACGTCTCGCCTTTCAACGGAGCGCTTGCGCAGGCGCCCTGTGGTTCTTGGCCTGTGGGCCTAGACAGCCCGTGCCCTTGCGGGCACTAGTAAGACCCTTGTCAAGTCCCCGACCTTGCGGAGAGGGTATTGACAACGGGTCGTCAGATAAGTATCGCACACTCTGCGGGCGCAGACTCCGGATCCCGCATTCCGCGTGAATCCTCTCGGGACACTCCCGGATTCGCTCAGATCCGGCCGTTCTTGTCCTCGTCGCCACCGGGCCTTGTCGCCAGGAATCGCTCCAGTTCTGCGGCGAGCTCATCGGCGCTGGGGAGTGATCCCTCGTCGAAACGCGCAGGCGCCTCGTCCTCCAGCTCGAGGCCGGACATGTAGGCGTCATACCGGTGCTCAAGGGTCTGCACCATCTGGCCGAGCTCCTCGTTGTCGCGCACCTGCTCGTCGACCCGCTCGAGATACTCCGTGCGCTTGTCCCGCAGCGCATCCGTGAGCAGCACCAGTCCCGTGGCTGCCATGACCTTCTCGGCGGCGGTGAGAACGGCATCCGGATACTCGGTGTCGGCGAGATAGTGCGGCACGAGCAGGACGAAGCTGGCGACGCTGCGCTCCGCCTGCACGAAGCCGTACTCCAGCAGATGGCCCGCCGTACCGGGCACCTGCGTGCGCGGGCGCCACACCGAATGCGCCGCCGTGAGCTCGGCCCGGTTGCCGCTCGCGGTCACCCCGATCGGCCGGGTGTGCGGAACGGGCATCGCGATCGAGTGCACCCACGTGACGGTGGACACGTCGTACTCGGCGGCGAAGTCGAGGACCACGTCGGCGAACGCGTTCCACGCGAAGTCGGGTTCGTAGCCGGCGAGAAGCAGGAACGGCCGCCCCAGCGCGTCGTGCGCCAAGGACAGCTCGAGGCGGGCGGGCTTCAACTCCGCGATGTGGTCCTGATCGAAGGTGAGCACCGGGCGGCGCGCGCGGTAGTCCAGCAGCATGTCGTTGTCGAAGACCAGAACCGGCTGCGGATCCGTCGTCTCCGCGAGGTGATCGATGAGCCCGGACACCGCGGATCCCGCGTCCGTGAAGCCGGTCAGCAGGATGACGAGCGGCAGGCCGGACGGCACGCCGCCGGGGTAGGCGACGCGTTCGTGGATCTCTCCGGAGATGGGCATGTCTCCATGCTACGAGTCGCCTCGCCCCGCGGATCCGCTGAGCGCTGACAGCGAACACGCGGGCGGGACCTTCCTCTCTTCGTGCGCCGCGCCGAACCTAGGATGGAACCCATGACGTCACCTGCGCTCGAGCTGCACACAGGCGCTCCGGCGGACGCGAACGCTGATGCGGTCGTGCTCGTCGTCGCCGGTCTCACGGACACCCCGGAAGACCTGTCCCCCTTCTCCTCCACCCACGCCGCGCTGACCGCGGTCGGCTTCACCGGGAAGGCGGGTGCGTACGCGCGCATCCCGGCTCCCGAGGTCGCGGACGTCCCGGTCGCGGTCGTGAGCGCAGGATCCGCCCCGGATGCGGACGCCGTGCGCGAGGCCGTCGGCGCCGCGCTGCGGACGCTCACCGGGTTCGAGCGCGTCTCGATGCTGCTCGGCGACGCCGTGGCCGAGTTCGCAGCCGCTGCGGCTGAGGGCGCGCTGCTCGGCGGCTACCGCTTCGACGACTACCGCTCCGGCGAGCAGTCGAAGCGCGCCGGGACGGTCGTGCTGCACGCCCACCTCTCCCCCGAAGACGTCGCGCACGCGGCGGCGCTCGCCGGAGCCGTCGCACTGACTCGTGACCTGGTCACCACCCCGGCCGAATGGCTGGGGCCCGCAGATCTGGCGGCTCGTGCCGTCGAGGAGGTCTCCGGACTGGACGTCACCGTCGAGGTGCTCGACGAGACCGCTCTCGCCGCCGGCGGTTACGGCGGCATCCTCGGTGTCGGGCAGGGATCCGACCGCCCGCCGCGCCTCGTGCGTCTCGACTACTCCCCCGCCGACGCGAAGAGCCACGTCGCCCTCGTGGGCAAGGGCATCACCTTCGACACAGGGGGCCTCTCGCTCAAGCCGCCGGCGAGCATGGTCGGCATGAAGACGGACATGGCGGGGGCGGCCAGCATCCTCGCCGCCACCAAGGCCGTCGCGGCTCTCGGCCTGCCGGTCCGGGTGACCGCCTGGCTGTGCATCGCGGACAACATGCCCTCCGGCTCGGCGATCCGCCCGGGCGACGTGCTGCGCTTCGCCGACGGGCAGACCGTCGAAGTGCTGAACACCGACGCCGAGGGGCGCCTCGTCCTCGCCGACGGGCTGGTCGCCGCCAGCCGGGAGAACCCCGACGTGATCCTCGACGTCGCCACCCTGACCGGTGCGATCATCGTCGCACTCGGGATGCGCCACACCGGTGTCTTCGGCGACGACGACACCGTGCAGGAGGTGCTGGCCGCGGCAGCCTCAACCGGCGAGGCCGCCTGGCCCATGCCGCTTCCCGAGCACATGGAAGACGAGCTGAAGTCGCCGATCGCCGACATGGTGAACGCCAAGATCGGCGATCCTGCCGGCGGTGCGCTCTTCGCCGGTCTGTTCCTGCGCCGCATGGTCGGGCGCATGTCCGATGAGAGCGACGCACCGCGCATCCCCTGGGCGCACCTCGACATCGCCGGATCGGCCGAACACAAGGGCGCCCCCTACGGCTTCACCGACAAGGGCGCCACGGGCGCGATCGTGCGCACGCTGATCGCCTTCGCCGAGGCGCGCGCGAACGGAGAGCACGCATGACCGCTCACGCCTTCGACATCGTGATCCTCGGCGGCGGCAGCGGTGGATACGCCGCGGCGCTCCGCGCCGCGGAACTGGGCAAGTCCGTCGCGCTGATCGAGAAGGACAAGGTCGGCGGCACCTGCCTGCACCGCGGATGCATCCCCACCAAGGCGCTGCTGCACTCGGCCGAGATCGCCGAGAACGTCCGCGACGCCGCCAAGTACGGCGTGGGCGCCTCCTTCGACGGGATCGACCCGGCCGGTGTCCGCTCCTATCGCGAGGGGATCGTCGCCAAGAAGTACAAGGGCCTCGAGGGGCTCATCAAGGCGCGCGGCATCACGGTCGTCGGCGGCGAGGGCGTCCTGCGTCCGGACCGGACGATCGCCGTCGGCGACGACGTCTACACCGGCTCCGATGTGATCCTCGCGACCGGCTCGTACAGCCGGTCGCTGCCGGGTCTGGAGATCGGCGGACGGATCCTCACCAGCGAGCAGGCGCTCGCACTCGAAGAGGTTCCGCAGCGCGTCGTCATCCTCGGCGGCGGCGTCATCGGCGTCGAGTTCGCAAGCGTCTGGCGCTCCTTCGGCGCCGAGGTCACGATCGTCGAGGCGCTCGACCACCTTGCCCCGAACGAGGACATTGCGCTGAGCAAGGGGCTCGAGCGCGCGTTCCGCCGCCGCGGCATCAGCTACTCGCTGGGCGTGCGGTTCGCGACAGCCGCTCAGACCGAGGATGCCGTCACGGTGACTCTGGAGAACGGCACGGCCTTCGAGGCGGACTACCTGCTCGTGGCCGTCGGCCGCGGTCCTGCCACTGCGGGTCTGGGCTTCGAGGAGGCCGGAATCGCGATGGAGCGCGGCTTCGTGCTCGCCGACGCGGAGCTGCGCACGAACGTGGAGCACGTCTGGGCTGTCGGCGACATCGTGCCGGGACTTCAGCTCGCGCACCGCGGCTTCCTGCAGGGCATCGCCGTCGCCGAGCGCATCGCGGGTTTGACCCCTGCGGTGATCCCCGATGCGCAGATCCCCCGCGTCACGTACTGCAGCCCGGAGGTCGCGTCCGTCGGCGTGACCGAGGCCGCGGCGGTCGAGGCGCTGGGCGCCGATGCGGTCGTCTCGTACGAGTACAACCTCGCCGGCAACGGCAAGAGCGAGATCATCGGCACGGGCGGGCTCGTCAAGGTCGTACGTCAGAAGGACGGCCCCATCCTGGGCGTGCACCTCCTGGGCGACCGTGTCGGAGAGCTCATCACCGAGGGCCAACTCGCGGTGAGCTGGGAGGCGCATCCGGAGGACATCGCCCCGCTGATCCACGCCCACCCCACACAGAGCGAGGCCCTCGGCGAGGCGTTCCTCGCTCTCGCCGGCAAGCCACTTCACGCATTGTGAAAGATTTCTTGCGCATCGTGGAATTCAAAGCTGGGCTGAACGCCCTGTTGCCCACTAAGCTGAACACCATCACGAACTTCCTTAAGGAGACTCCGTCATGAGCACACCCGTGGTCCTTCCCGCCCTCGGCGAAAGCGTCACCGAGGGCACTGTGACCCGTTGGCTCAAGCAGGTGGGCGACACCGTCCAGGCCGACGAGGGCCTGCTCGAGATCTCGACCGACAAGGTCGACACCGAGATCCCCTCGCCGGTCAGCGGCGTGATCGAGGAGATCCTCGTCGCCGAGGACGACACCGTCGAGATCGGGGCGATCCTCGCCCGTATCGGTGACGGGTCGGGGGCATCGGCTCCCGCCGCCCCCGCCCCCGCTGCCGAGGCCGCTCCCGCCGCCGAAGCGCCCGCCGCCGAAGCGCCCGCACCTGCCGCCGAGCCCGTACCTGCCGCTCCGGCCGCCGCTCCCGCCGCGTCTTCGGACGCCACGGACGTGCGCCTCCCCGAGCTGGGCGAGAGCGTCACCGAGGGCACGGTCACCCGCTGGCTGAAGCAGGTCGGCGATGACGTGGCCGTGGACGAACCGCTGCTGGAGATCTCGACCGACAAGGTCGACACCGAGATCCCCTCGCCCGTCGCCGGCACGCTGCAGGAGATCCTGGCCGCCGAGGACGAGACCATCGCCGTCGGCGCCGTGCTCGCTCGCATCGGCAGCGGCGCACCGGCTGCGGCAGCACCGGCGCCCGCAGCCCCGGCAGCCGAGCCGGCCCCTGCGCCCGCGGCCCCCGCTGCTGCACCGGCGCCTTCCGCCGCGGCTCCGGCGCCGGCTGCCGCGGCACCGGCACCCACCGCGGCACCGGCACCCGCCGCTCCTGCTGCCGCTGACGCCGGCTCCGACTCGGTCTACGTGACGCCGCTCGTGCGCCGTCTCGCCGCGGAGAAGGGCGTCGACCTGGCGTCGATCACCGGCACCGGGGTGGGCGGACGGATCCGCAAGGAGGACGTGCTGAACGCCTCGGCGACCCCGGCCGCGGCACCTGCTACAGCCGCCGCGCCGGCGAAGGCCCGCGAGATCTCGCCGCTGCGCGGGACCACGCAGCCGATGTCGCGTCTGCGCAAGGTGCTCGCCGAGCGGGCCGTCGCGTCCATGCAGCAGACTGCTCAGCTGACCACGGTGGTCGAGGTCGACGTCACGAAGCTCGCCGCGTACCGCGACGAGGTCAAGGGCTCGTTCCAGCAGAAGACCGGCGACAAGCTTTCGTTCCTGCCGTTCTTCGCGCTCGCCGCCGCCGAGGCGCTGCAGGAGTTCCCCATCGTGAACGCCACGGTGGACGGCACCGACATCGTGTACCCCGCGTCGGAGAACATCTCCATCGCCGTGGACACCGAGCGCGGCCTGCTCACGCCCGTGCTGCGCGACGCAGGGTCGAAGAACATCGCGCAGATCGCCCGCGAGATCGCTGATCTCGCGGCGCGCACCCGCGACAACAAGCTGAAGCCCGACGAGCTCGCCGGCGGCACCTTCACGTTGACCAACACGGGCTCGCGCGGTGCGCTGTTCGACACCCCTGTGGTGTTCCTGCCGCAGTCCGCGATCCTCGGCACCGGCATCGTGGCGAAGCGTCCCGGCGTGATCACGGTCGACGGTCAGCAGGCCATCGCGGTGCGGTCCTACGTCTACCTGGCACTGTCGTACGACCACCGCACGGTCGACGGCGCGGACGCGGCACGATTCCTGTCCTCGGTGAAGGCGCGCCTGGAAGCGGCCGACTTCTCCGCTCAGCTCGGCGCCTGACCGCAGTCACGGGGCTCCGGTCCCCTCGGATGGCGGGTTCGCGATGTCGTACACATCGCGGATCCGCCATTCGGCGTCTCGGCGGATGATCACGACCATCTGCGCTCCCTTCTCGGAGCCGTTCCTGATCGCGGCGATATCGCCGTAGTCCTCGATCAGCACCGGCGGGGCGGTTGCCGCACGCAGCTGCTTCGCCGCAGCCGCGCCGCCATCCCATACCTCCGCGCACTCCGGCTGCGGGTGCGCCTCGCAGCTCCGGCCCGCGGCGATCAGCTCTTCTCCGGCAGCCCGCGGATCGGACTCGGCCGACGCACCGACGGTGCGCGTCGGCGCGGACGCGCTGGGCGTCGCTCCCCCGCCGTCGGACAGCGTGGGTGACGGCGATCGGGGACGCGGGGCTCCGCTCGACGAGGGCGCTCCCGGAGCCATCGGGGACGTGCGGTCGGCCGCGTCAGCACTGCCCGTGCCCGAGGGCCACAGCGCGCCGCCCGCGGCGATCACGGCGGCCGCCGACACGGCGACGAGAACAGGCCCCCTCCATCGCTTGCGCTCGCTCGACCGGTCCGGCTTCGCTGCGGCGATCCGCGCGTGCACCGGGGCCTTTCCTCGGAGCGCCATGATGTGCCAGGCACGTTCCCGCACGCGGGCCAGGGCGTCGCGCAGCCCGCGTATCAGCACCGGCTCGGTTCGCCGAGACGCGCCCGCGGAACGCTTCCGCGGGCGCGCGCCCTCCCGCCGCCCGTCAGCCCGTGCGCTGGTGCGCAGATCTCTCCGCCGCGGAGAACGGGCGCTCCGCTGGGGCGATGTCCGAGAGGCATCCTCCCTCTGATTCCCCTCGACCGGGTCCCCGGCCTCGTCGACGTCCAGGCGCAGTGGCCGCGGGGCGGCGATCTCGAGCAGTTCGCCTTCCCACCGCGCCGCTTCGGCACGGAGGCGGCGCGGATCGTCCAGCGCATCGGCGAGGCGTGTCAGGACACGACCGAGCGCACGGTCCTCGATCCGCGACTCCAGATCGCGCAGCAGCCGTTCTCCGGTCTCGCGTGCCGATCCACCGTCACCCGGCGGATCGGCTGCCCCGATCGCGAACAGCGGACGCGCCTCATCCGTGAGCCACCAGCCGCCGCCCAGATCCACGTCGTCTTCGACGTCGCCGCCCGCGCGTGCGCCTGCACTCCGGTCTCCGGACCGAGAGTCCTGCTCGGCCTCCACCTCGAGAACACCGCGCAGCACGCTGACCGCCAGCGTCACCGCTTCGCCGTGTCCGATCCCGGCCGTATCGGCCGCCTGTGCGAGGTGCGCACGAACCGTGCGCACGCACCACGGCAGCAGCACGTCCTGCGCGTCCGGACTCAGCGCGAGATCGAGCGGCGCGGCCACGTGCTCGGCCCCGGCGAACGCCCATCCGGCCCAACCGCGCAGCTGCGCCGCGTCGACCCGCACGACCATGCCGTTTCTGCACGTGACGAGCTCGCCGTCGAACGGGCCCTCGCGGTCCGCGAGTGCACGGACCGCGCGATGCGCGCCCGCCACGGCGATGCTTCTGCTTCGTTCCGTCATGCCCCCATCCCAACCCGCCGGGATCGGTCGTCACGGCGGCTTCTCGCAATCCGTGCACATTCCGGATCGCGACCACGCTGTGCAGGACGATGCTGTTCGCCCAGCGCGTGTCCATCGGGGCAGTCACGGCCTCGCAGAATCGGTAGGCTGGAGGGTATGGCAAAAAGTCCCTCCGCGACGGAGAAGCAGCCCGGCTTCTTCTCGCAGCTGCGCTCGCTCTTCCGCTTCACCCGGGAGATCTACCCGTGGCTGCCCTGGGCGCAGATCGCGCTCCTGGTCGTCGGCGTCCTCATCGGCCTGATCGTCGGCTACCTCATCCCCCCGTTCCAGATCTGGAGCCTCGTGCTGTGGGGCATCACCGGCCTTCTGCTGGGTGTGCTGGGCGCCATGTTCCTGATGACGCGCCTGTCCACGACCGCGATGTACCGCAAGATCGACGGCATGCCCGGCGCGGCCGGCCATGTCCTCAGCACTTCGCTGGGGCGCAGCTGGCAGGGATCCGAGGTCCCGGTCAGTGTGAACCCGAAGACGCAGGATGCCGTGTACCGCGCGATCGGTCGGGGCGGCATCGTCGTCGTCGCCGAGGGCGCGCGCGGCCGCCTCACGCGCCTCGTCAAGGACGAGAAGACCAAGGCGATGCGCGTGGCCCAGGGCGTGCCCGTGAACGTGTTCTACGTCGGTCACGGCGAGGACGAGGTCTCGATCGACAAGCTGTCCAAGACCATCAAGAAGCTTCCCAAGGCCATCGACAACGCGACCATGGCCGCCGTGATCAAGCGCATGGAGTCGGTCTCCCAGTCCGTCGCGTCGCTGCCGATCCCCAAGGGCATCGACCCGCTCAAGACGCGCGCACCGCGTCCGCGCTGAGACCGCTCCTCACGCGACGAGCGCCCGGCCCCCATTCGGGGCCGGGCGCTCGTCGTAGGGCCGACCGATTCGCTCAGCTCGTCGTGTCCGGCATGTGCTCCTTCTGAAGCTTGCGCACCTTGGCGCGCCGGCGACGGCGCTCCGGGATCATGGAGCGCATCTCGTCGAGCTTGCCGAAGCACAGCAGCCGGTCCTCGTCCTCGAGCACGACGTGCTTGCGCGGGTTCGGGATCACCGTGACGCCGCGGTGCAGGGTGAGGACCGTGATGTCGCGATCCCACAGGCCGAGGTCGCCGAGCTGCTTGCCGACCTGCTCCGCACCGGCGTGGATGACGAGCTCGGCCACGCCGTAGCCGGTCGAGACGCTCAGGCGCTGGCGCACGTCGATCTCGGGGAAGTTCACCTGGTTGGCGATGAAGTCGATGATCGCGCCGGCCACGTCCAGCCCGGTCGCCGCCTCGATGCCCTGCAGGCCCGGCGAGGAGTTGACCTCCATCACCAGGGGCCCGTCCTCGCCCTCGAGCATGTCGACGCCCGCGACACGCAGTCCCATGATCTGCGCAGCCCGCACGGCCGTCTGCTCGTAGATCGGGTCGAGGTGCACGGCCTCGACCGTGCCACCGCGGTGCACGTTCGAACGGAACTCGTCGCCGTTCGCCACGCGACGCATGGCCGCGACCACCCGATCGCCGACGACGAGCGCCCGGATGTCGCGGCCCCGGCTCTCGGAGATGAACTTCTGGATCAGCACGTTCTGCTTGGTGGAGTGCAAGGTCTCGATGATCGCCTCGGCGACCTTGACCTGCGGAGCGAGGATGACACCGATCCCCTGCGTGCCCTCGAGCAGCTTGATGACGACCGGCGCCCCGCCGACCCGTTCGATCGCAGGACGCACATCGGCGCGATTGCGCACGAACGCCGTCGGGGGCATTGCGATGTTGTGCCGGGAGAGGATCTGGTTCGCGCGGAGCTTGTCCCGCGCGCTGGAGATGCCGTTCGCGGTGTTCGGCGTGTAGACGTCCATCTGCTCGAACTGGCGGACCACAGCGGTGCCGAAGTAGGTGATCGAATTGCCGATGCGCGGCAGGATCGCGTCATAGTCGCTGAGACGGCGCCCCCGGAAGTGCAGATCCGGTTCGTCCGCCGTGAGGTCGATCGCGAAGCGCAGAGTGTTCAGCACTTTGATCTGGTGACCGCGCTGCGTCGCGGCGGCACGGAGGCGCTGGGTCGAGTAGGACTGCGGGGCGCGCGAGAGCACGGCGAGCTTCACGGTGATTTCCTGCCAGGATGTGTGTTGTGGACCGACCTACTCATTCAAGCACCCTAATCGGGTGGCGGGAGTGGGTGTCGCTCCCCGACGTCGGAATCCCCTGGATCAAGGCGAAGGTCGACACGGGGGCGCGAAGCTCATCGCTGCATGCGCAGCACATCCGCGAGTTCGAGCGCGACGGCGCCCCGTGGGTGCGGTTCGACGTGCGCCCCTGGCAGGGTGCGCACGAGCTGGTCCCGGTGGAGCTGCCGGTGTTCGACCGCCGTGACGTGCGCTCCTCGTCCGGGCACGCGCAGAGCCGCCTGGTGGTGCTGCTCGATCTCGTGCTGGTCGACCGCCGGGTCACCGCAGAGGTGACCCTCAGCAATCGCAGCGAGATGGGCTTCCGGATGCTGATCGGGCGTGAGGCACTGCGACAGGGCTTCACGATCGATCCGGCACGCTCGTTCCTCGGCGGCAAGGCCCCGAAGACGTTCCGCCGTCTCAACCGCGGCCACGCCGCCGCCTGAGCCCGTCACAAGGTCTTGCGCATCTGCTGTGTGACCACGTCGTAGCCGGCGCGTCAGGCGCGGATCAGGACCGTTCCGACCGCTTTGTCGTGGAGGCCGCGCTGGTCGGCGTCGAAGATGACCGCCGGGATGACGAAGACGAGCAGCAGGGTGCGCACGATCGGGCGCCAGAGACCCACCCAGGCGCCGTTCACCATGACCAGGCGCATGCCCACGATGCGGTGCCCCGGGCTGCCGCCGATGGTCGGGATGAACACGATCTGCAGCACGGCGAACACGATCATCGGCGCGAACTGGGTGATCCCTGCCTCCTTCGGCAGGGCGAACTGCTGGAAGCCGAGGAACGCGCTCGCGATGACCGACGCCGCGGCGTAGTCGATGACGAGAGCGGCGATCCGTCGCCCGATCCGCCCGACGCTGCCCGGGCCGGTCTTCGGGAGACCGAGACGTTCTCCGGGGTAGCTCTGCGCGGTATCGGACATCCCTCCAGCCTAGGCGAGGCAGACTCACGGATACGCCCGCGGACCGCGCCCGCGGCGGCCTCGACCCGTAACACGCCGGAAACATTCCAGACACGACCGCGTCATCCCCTGCTCGTAACCTGCTTGCAGGTCGCTCGACCGCACCCGTTCCTCCAGGAGTTGATGCATGTTCACCACCCCCGCCGACGTGCTCGCGTACATCCGCGACAACGACGTCAAGTTCCTCGACATCCGCTTCACCGACCTGCCCGGCGTGCAGCAGCACTTCAACATCCCTGCCGCGACGGTCGACGAGGACTTCTTCGCCAACGGCCAGCTGTTCGACGGCTCCTCGATCCGCGGCTTCGCGTCGATCCACGAGTCCGACATGCAGCTCATCCCCGACGTGACCACGGCCTACGTCGACCCGTTCCGCGAGGCCAGCACGCTCGTCATGGTCTTCGACATCTACAACCCGCGCACGGGTGAGATCTACAGCAAGGACCCGCGTCAGGTCGCCAAGAAGGCTGAGAAGTACCTCGCCTCGACCGGCATCGCCGACACCGCCTACTTCGCCCCTGAGGCCGAGTTCTACATCTTCGACGACGTGCGCTACTCGGTCACCGCCGGCGAGAGCTTCTACAAGGTCGACTCCGAGGAGGCCGCGTGGAACAGCGGCCGCGAGGAGGAGGGCGGCAACCTCGGCAACAAGACGCCGTTCAAGGGCGGCTACTTCCCCGTGGCGCCGGTGGACAAGACCGCCGACCTGCGCGACAACATGACGCTGAATCTGATCGACGCGGGCTTCCACCTCGAGCGCTCGCACCACGAGGTCGGCACGGCCGGTCAGCAGGAGATCAACTACCGCTTCGACACCATGGTGCACGCGGCGGATGACATCCTGAAGTTCAAGTACATCATCAAGAACACCGCCGAGGAGTGGGGCAAGACGGTCACGTTCATGCCGAAGCCGCTGTTCGGCGACAACGGATCGGGCATGCACACGCACCAGTCGCTCTGGCTGGATGGCAAGCCGCTGTTCTTCGACGAGAACGGCTACGGCCAGCTCAGCGACACCGCCCGCTGGTACATCGGCGGCCTCCTCAAGCACGCTCACGCGGTGCTCGCCTTCACCAACCCGACTCTGAACAGCTACCACCGTCTGGTGAAGCACTTCGAGGCGCCCGTCAACCTGGCCTACTCCGCCGGAAACCGCTCCGCCGCGATCCGCATCCCGCTCACGGGCTCCAACCCGAAGGCCAAGCGCATCGAGTTCCGCGTCCCGGACGCTTCGGGCAACCCGTACCTCGCCTTCGCCGCGCAGCTCATGGCCGGCCTGGACGGCATCCGCAACCGCATCGAGCCGCTCGAGCCGATCGACAAGGACCTCTACGAGCTTCCCCCGGAGGAAGCGAAGAACATCCCGCAGGTGCCGAACTCCCTGCTGGACTCGCTCGAGGCTCTCCGTGCTGACCACGCCTTCCTGCTCGAGGGCGGCGTGTTCACCGAGGAGCTCATCGAGACCTGGATCTCCTACAAGTACAACAACGAGATCCTGCCGATGGCCCAGCGCCCGCACCCGTACGAGTACGAGCTCTACTTCGGCGTCTGAACCCCCGATCCGACGAACGCCCCCGACCTTCATGGTCGGGGGCGTTCGTCGTTCTACCCTCACGGCGTGGTTCGTCGCGGCGGATTCACGGATATGTCATGGTGAGGCCAGTCGCCCCAGTGACTGCACCTCCGGCCCACAGAGGAGTCAGCATGCTCGCCCCCACCACCGTCAAGATCTCCTTCTGGATCTTCCTGATCGGCATCATCCTCGACGTCGTCGGCGCCGTCCTGCTCATCATCGCGGGAGCTGCCGTCACCACGACCGGCGACTCCACCACTGTCGCGGGTACCAGCGTCAACGGGACCGTCCTCATCACCACGGGTGCCATCGCGCTCGTGTTCGCGATCATCGAGTTGTTCATCCTGCGGAGGATGAGGGCGGGCAAGAACTGGGCCCGCATCGTGTTGACGATCCTGGAGATCCTCTCCATCGGTTCGCTGTTCAGCGGCACCAACGGCATCGGGATCATCGCCCTCCTTCTCGGCATCGTCGCGGTCGTCCTCCTGTGGCTGCCCGCCTCGAACGCCTACTTCCGGAGCGCCTGAGCTCTCCTGCGCCCACCCCGGACGAGACCCCGGCACCCGCTCCGGTTCAGGCGCGGACCAGGAGCGCCCCGGGACGGATGCCCGCGGTGAAGGAGCGCACCTGGCCGCGCTCCTCACCGTCGATCTGGAACGGCTGCGGGCGCGCCAGCTCGACCCTGATGCGCTGCGCCGACGCATGCCGCACCACGTCGGTGCTGGTCGTATCGCCGCCCAGGAGCCTGCGCAGACCGTTGTCCCAGACCACTGTGCGCACGGTCTCGAACCAGTCCGCAGCGCCCTCCGCGCTGACGAGAAGGAGATCCAGCTGCCCGTCGTCCGGCACGGCATCCGGAAGCAAGGTGATCCCGCCCTGGATCATGCCGCAATTGCCGATCATGAGGGTGTGGATCCGCGCCCGGTCCGCGTTCTCCCCATCGAGGGCGAGCTCGGCGGAGACGAGCTCGGTCCCGGCCGCAGCGGCGCCCAGCGCCTTCACATAGGCGAGCCACCCTGCCTTCGCCTTGAGCTCGTCGTCGGTCTCCTCGAGCATGCGGGCATCGAGACCGAGACCGGCCATCACCACGAACACGTGCTCGCCCGCCGCATCGCCTTCGCTCACCTCGATGGTGCCCACGTCGATGCGGCGCGGCTCTGCGGTGAGCGCGTGGGCGACCGCGGCCGCGACTCCGTCCAGCGGCACGCCCAGGTTCCTGGCGAGCAGGTTGCCGGTGCCGTGCGGCAGGATCCCGAGTGCGGCATCGGTGTCGGCGAGCACCTCGGCCACCGCGCGGACCGTGCCATCCCCGCCCGCCGCGAAGACGAGCTCACAGCCGGCGGCGACCGCCTCCTGCGCCATCGCCCGGCCCGGATCCTCCTGGGTCGTCGAGAAGAACCGGATGTCCGCGTCGGGGATGCGCTCGCCGACTGCCGCGCGCACCTCGTCCTCTGATTCGAGCTTCACCGGATTGCGGACCACGCCGATCATCGTCATGAGACCATCCTCGCCGCATCGCCGGCCGAATACCGCGAACAGCGCCCGTCAGCCGTAGAACAGCGTCTCGAAAGCCTTCCTGGCCCGCCGTGTGACGCGCAGGTACTCCTCCTCGACCGCAGCCGCCGAACGGTCGGGGTAGCCCAGGATCCGGCCGACGCCGTCGAGCTCCCGCGGATCGGCCGGCAGCACGTCCTTCGTCTGCCCGGTGAGCAGCGTCATCGCGGAGCGCAGCCGGCTGGAGAGCCGCCACGCCTCGCGCAGCCGCTCCCCCGCCGCTGCAGGCACGAAACCGTGCTCGACCGCGACATCGAGCGCCGCCAGCGTCGACGTCGTGCGCAGCGCCGGCACGGCGTGCGCATGCTGCAGCTGCACGATCTGGATCAGCCACTCCACGTCGCTGAGCGTGCCGGGGCCGAGCTTGAGGTGCCTGCGCGGATCCACGCCCTGCGGCAGGCGCTCGCCCTCGACGCGCGCCTTGATGCGCTTGATCTCCCGCAGCGAAGTCAGATCCAGCGCCTCCGGATAGCGCACGCCGTCGGCGAGCTCGAGGAAGCGCTCGATGAGCTTGTGGCTGCCCGCGACGCCACGGGCGCGCAGCAGTGCCTGCGCCTCCCAGGACAGTGACCAGCGGCGGTAGTACGCGGAGTACGCGTCGAGCGTGCGCACGAGAGGGCCGTTGCGGCCCTCGGGGCGCAGATCCGCGTCGAGCTCGAGCGGAAGCCGATGGTCGGTCAGGTGCTCCCGCAGGCCTGCGACGATGCGCGCGGCGAGCTGCTGCGCACGCTGCGGGTCGACGCCGTTCGCGTCGTACACGAAAAGCACATCCGCGTCGGATCCGAAACCGAGCTCCGCGCCGCCGAAGCGCCCCATCCCGATGACGGAGAAGTCCAGGACGTCGTCCTCATCGGGCACGACATCCCGGCGCACGGCCCGCAGCGCAGCCTGGATCGCGGCATCGGTGATCGTCGTGAGCGCCATCGCGACCTCGTCGATGCTCAGCACGTCCAGCACCGCGCCCATCGCGGTGCGCAGCAGTTCGCGGCGGCGCAGCGCTCGGACCGAGCGCATCGCGTCCAGGATCGTGTCGTGCCGGGTCTGGATCGCCCTGGCCTCCTCATCGAGCGCCTGCCACGGGCGCGGCCGCAGCTGCTCGGTGCTCTCCAGCCACGCGACCGACTCCGGGATCCATTCCATCAGCTCGCCGATATAGCGCGAAGTCGACAGCACGCGGGTGAGCCGCTCCGCAGCGCCCGAGGAGTCGCGCAGCATGCGCAGGAACCACGGGGTGTCGCCGAGACGCTCGCTGATGCGCCGGAACGCGACGAGGCCGTAGTCGGGATCCGTTCCGTCTGCGAACCAGCGCACCATGACGGGCATCAGGTGCCGCTGGATCGTGGCCTTCCGGCTGAGCCCGGTGGTGAGCGCCCCGATGTGACGGAGCGCGCCGGCCGGATCGCGGAAGCCGATCGCGGCGAGACGATCGTGCGCTTGCCCGGTGGAGAGCGTGCGCTCCTCCTCGGGCAGCGACGCGACCGCACTCAGCAGCGGACGGTAGAACAGCCGCGTGTGCAGGTCCCGCACCTCACGGCGCACGTCCTCCCACACCCTCCTGATGCCGTCCGCGGTCTCGGCGAGGCCGGTGGCGCGGGCCAGGACGCGCAGCGCCTCCTCCTCGCGCGGCACCAGATGGGTGCGCTGCATCTCGCGCAGCTGCAGCCGGTGCTCGATCAGTCGCAACACCCGGTAATCGTGCGCGAACAAGCCGGCCTCGGCCCGGCCGATGTAGCCCCCCGCGACGAGCGCGTCGAGCGACTCGAGCGTGCCCCTCGTGCGGATCTGCGGATCCGTGAGGCCGTGCACGAGCTGCAGCAGCTGCACGGTGAACTCGATGTCGCGCAGTCCTCCGGGCCCCAGCTTGAGCTGGTACGGCACGTCCTCGGCGGCGATGTGCTCGGTGACGCGCTCGCGCATGCGCTGCACACTGCCGACGAAGTCCTCCCGGGCTGCGCTCGACCACACCTTGGGTTGCACGGCCTCGATGTACGCACTGCCCAGAGCCTCATCGCCCGCGATCGCCCGCGCCTTCAGCAGCGCCTGGAACTCCCAGCTCTTCGCCCAGCGGTCGTAGTAGGCGACGTGCGAGCCCAGAGAGCGCACGAGCGCGCCCTGCTTGCCCTCGGGGCGCAGCGCGGCGTCGACCTCCCAGAGCGGCGGCTCCGACTCGATCCCGGCGATGACCTGCATGGTCTCGCGCGCCAGCCGGGTGGCGATGTCGATCGCCCTGGGCTCGGCCAGCCGCTCCTCGTCCGCCGTGCCGCCGACGAAGATCACATCCACATCGCTGACGTAATTCAGCTCGCGCGCCCCGGTCTTGCCCATGCCGATGATCGCCAGGCGGGTCAGAGCGACGTCCTGCTGGACGTCGGCGGAACCGGCCGCGATCGCGGTGCGCGCGATGGCGAGCCCCGCCTCCAGCGCCGCCGAGACGGCAGCAACCGCGGTGACGGGATCCGACGCGGTCAGATCCCACGCCGCGATCCCTGCGACCGCGCGGCGGTACGCGATGCGCAGCCGGATCCTGGCCGCCGCGTCTCCGGTCGCCGCGAAGCCGTCCGCCGCATCCACGGCCGATAGCAGCAGGTCGCGCAGCCGGTCGGCGCTCGGCAGCGCCGACCGATCCTCACCCAGCAGCGCCAGCTCCTCCGGACGGCGCTCGAAGAACCGACCGAGACCCGGTGAGGCCCCGAACACCGCCCAGGCGCGAGCGCGCGTCGCCGCGTCCGACAGCACGCCCGACACCGCAGACGGATCCCGGCGGGCGACGCGGATGAGCCCGGCCAGCGCCTCGTCGGGATCGGCGCTGCGCAGCGGCTCGATCAGCGTCGAGGGCGTGAGTCCGGTGATCTCGCTCAGTTCACGCAGCCCGGTGGACGCGGCGGACAGGCCGACGAAGCCCAGCCGGGCGAGCGCTGACAGCGAGAGCGAGTCGTCGAAACGGGGCACTGCGACCCTTGCTCAGAGCAGCTCGAGGTTGCTCTTGAGCTCGAACGGCGTCACCTGACCGCGATACGCCTCCCACTCCTTGCGCTTGTTCAGCAGCACATAGTTGAAGACCTGCTCGCCGAGCGTCTCGGCGACCAGCTCCGACTCCTCCATGAGCTCGAGGGCGTGGTCCAGGCTCGCCGGCAGCGCCGCGTAGCCGAGCGCACGCCGTTCCGCATCGCTCAGCGACCAGACGTTGTCCTCCGCCTCAGGCGGCAGCTCGTAGCCCTCCTCGATGCCCTTGAGCCCGGCCGCGAGCATGAGGGCGTACGCGAGATACGGGTTGGCCGCGGAATCCAGGGCGCGGTACTCGATGCGCGTGGACTGGCCCTTGTTGGGCTTGTACATCGGCACCCGGATCAGCGCGGAGCGGTTCGCATGGCCCCACGTCACGAAGCTGGGCGCCTCGTCCCCGCCCCAGAGCCGCTTGTACGAGTTCACGAACTGGTTCGTCACGGCCGCGATCTCGTTGGCATGCCGCAGGAGCCCCGCGATGAACTGGCGCCCCGTGCGGGAGAGCTGGTACTTCGCCCCCTCCTCGTAGAAGGCGTTCAGGTCGCCCTCGAACAGCGACAGGTGCGTGTGCATGCCGCTGCCGGGGTGGTTGTTCAGCGGCTTCGGCATGAACGTCGCGTAGACGCCCTGCTCGATCGCCACCTCCTTCACCACCGTGCGGAAGGTCATGATGTTGTCAGCGGTGGTGAGCGCGTCCGCGTAGCGCAGGTCGATCTCGTTCTGACCGGGACCGCCCTCATGGTGGCTGTACTCCACCGAGATGCCGAGGTCCTCCAGCATCCGCACAGCGCTGCGCCGGAAGTCGTGCGCCGTACCGCCGGGCACGTTGTCGAAATAGCCCGCGGAGTCGGCCGGGACGGGTCCCTCCGGTCCGAACTGCGACGACTTCAGCAGGTAGAACTCGATCTCGGGGTGCGTGTAGAACGTGAAGCCCGCATCGGCCGCCTTGGCGAGCGTGCGCTTGAGCACGTGGCGGGGATCGGCGACGGCCGGACGGCCGTCCGGCGTGGTCAGGTCGCAGAACATCCGCGCCGTGGGGTCGATCTCCCCGCGCCAGGGCAGGATCTGGAACGTCGTCGGATCCGGCTGGGCGAGCAGATCCGACTCGAAGGTGCGCGTCAGGCCCTCGATCGCGGAGCCGTCGAACCCGATGCCCTCCGCGAAGGCGCCTTCGACCTCCGCCGGGGCGATCGCCACCGACTTCAGGGTGCCGATCACATCGGTGAACCAGAGCCGGATGAATTTGACGCCGCGCTCCTCGATGGTGCGCAGCACGAAGTCCCGCTGCTTGTCCATCCCGCTCATCGAGTGCCGTCCGTGCCCCAGTTGTCCTCGGCCGCGTCCTCGTCGGCCCAGGCCTTGGCGCGCTCCTGGATCACCTCGGGGGCACGACCGGCCTCCTCGGCCGTGTCGAACGGACCGATCCGGTCGATGGACGGCGATTCCAGACCGTATTCGACCTCACCGGTGCTGCTGTTGAACCAGTATTTGTTCTCGCCGGACATCGCTGCTCCTCCTGGGCTTTGTCACGATCCTACTGGCGCGCCCGCCTCTCGCTAGGCTGTTGCGCATGGCAAAAGCGATCGGCGTGGACATCGGCGGAACCGGCATCAAGGCCGGAGTCGTCGACCTCGAGCACGGGACCCTCGATTCGGACCGCATCAGGGTCCCCACCCCGAAGGGCGCGGCGCCGGCCGACGTCCTCGTCGCGGTCAAGGAGGTGCTCACGACCCTGGGCGTCGAGGATTCGACCCTTCCCCTGGGCGTGGCCTTTCCGGCGATCGTGAAGTACGGCAAGACCCTGTCGGCGGCGAACATCTCCAAGGAGTGGATCGGCTTCGAGGCCGAGAAGTTCTTCGAGGACGGGCTGGGGCGCCAGATCCACTTCGTGAACGACGCCGACGCCGCCGGAGTCGCCGAAAGTCGTCACGGAGCCGCACGCGACGCCCGCGGACTCACCATCCTCGCGACGCTGGGAACCGGCATCGGATCCGCCTTCCTGTACGACGGAGTGCTCGTGCCCAACACCGAGCTCGGCCACCTGAACTTCCGCGGCGAGTCGATCGAGAAGTGGGCCGCCTACTCGGCCATGGAGCGCGACGAGCTGGGCTGGGAGGAATGGTCGGCACGTCTGCAGGACTTCTTCTCGCATGTCGAGTTCCTGTTCAGCCCCGACCTGTTCGTCGTCGGCGGCGGCGTGTCCAAGCACCCGGAGAAGTTCATCCCGCTGCTGGATCTGAAGACGCCGATCGTCGCGGCGATCCACCGCAACTCGTCCGGCATCATCGGCGCGGCCTCGCTCGCGGGAGACTGAAACCCCTCTGCATGCCGAAAGGCCCGGATCCGCTGAGCTGCGGATCCGGGCCTTCTTCGTGAGAGGAACGGGCCGGCCTGTACGCCGGGTTCTGTGCCGGGGCCCCTCTCGGGGCATCCCTTCGACGGTCATCTCTCTCGGCGACGCGTTGCCGCGCCGCTCCAGCGGCCTACCCGGGGACTCGGCGAGCCGCGTCAACATCCCCTGTCTGGCCTTGCTCCGGGCGAGGTTTACCTGGCGAGCCGTGTCGCCACGGCCCCCGGTGGTCTCTTACACCACCCTTTCACCCTTACCGCGGTCCTTGCGGGCCGCGGCGGTCTTCTCTCTGTGGCACTGTCTCGCGGATTGCTCCGGGTGGGTGTTACCCACCGCCCTGCCCTGTGGAGCCCGGACGTTCCTCGGTGCGGTCTCCCGCCACGCGACCGTCCAGCCGACCCGTTCGCATCCAGTCTACGAGTCCTTGCCCGCGTCCTCGGCGATGCGCAGGTCGAGGGGGATGTCGATCTCGAACCCGGGGAACAGCCGGCGGGTCGCCGCGTCCGCCGCGTCCTGCACCACACGCGCGGCCTCGTCCGCCTGCGCGAGGGGCGCGTGCACGATCACTTCGTCATGCAGGAAGAACGCCAGATGCGCGCGCCGTGAGAACACGGGCCCCGAGCCACGCGCGGGTTCGAGGGCCTCGGGCAGCGCCGTCAGCCGGTGCCGGATCTCGGCGAGCCACAGCAGCGACCACTCCGCGGCGGTGCCCTGCACCACGAAGTTGCGGGTGAACCGGCCGCGATCCCTGGCCCTGCTGCGCGCCAGCCGCTCATCGGCACCGTCCGCGTCGGGGTCGCTCGCCCGCGACTGCGTCGCGGTCCAGAGCAGATCCGGCCGGGGTGAGCTGCGGCCGAGCAGCGTCGAGACGACGCCCCCGTCCTCTCCCGTCTTCGCCGCACCGTCCACGAGCGCCATCGCCCGCGGGAAGACCGTGCGCAACCGCGGACCGAGCTGGCCGCTGGGTCCGGTGGTGGCGCCGTACATGGCCCCGAGGACCGCGTACTTCGCTTCCTGACGCGTCTGGACCGCACCCGAGCGCACGACGCCCTCGTACAGGTCGGCGCCTCGCGCAGCCGCGGCCATCGCCCCGTCTTTCGACATCGCCGCGAGCACCCGCGGCTCCAACTGCGCCACGTCCGCGCACACCAGTGTCCAGCCGGCATCCGCGCGCACCGCGGGGCGCAGGCTCCGCGGGATCTGCAGCGCTCCCCCGCCGCTGGACGCCCAACGCCCGGTGACCACGCCGCCGGTGAGATAGACCGGCCGGAATCGCTCCTCGTGCACCCACTCCGCGAGCCAAGCCCAGCCATTGGCGGCGTAGAGCCGGGCCAGCTTCTTGTACCTCAGGAGGGGTTCGACGACGGGATGCTCGACCTCGCCGAGCTCCCAGCGCGAGGTCGAGTCGACCAGGATCCCGGCTCGCCGCAGCGCCTTCAGGAGACGCGGCGGGCTGTCGGGGTTGACCGTGGTGTCCTCCAGAGTCTCGCCGATCACGGCCGCCAGCTCGGCCATCCGAGCCGGCCGCGCACCGAGCACCGGCCGTGGGCCGAGCGCCTCGGCGAGCAGCCGCTCGTGCACCACGGTGCTCCACGGCAGACCGGCGGCCGTCATCTCCTCGGCGACGAGAGCCCCGGTCGACTCGGCGGCGCACAGCAGAGCGAGTCGACCGTCCGGTGCATGGCCCAGAGCGGCACGCTGACGCGCGTACTCGGTGAGGAGTTCATCGATCTCCGCGTACGGGTCGCCGGACTCCTGTGACACGACCTCATGCAGATCGAACAGCGCGGGCGTCTCGATCGTCGTCACCAGCGGATCCGACCGGATCCAGCGCGACGAAGCCGGGACCGGATCCGTCAGACTCGCCGTATCGCGCAGGATCGCGTGGCACAGCAGCAGGTCGTGCGCGCGGCGGATCCGTACGCCGGCGGCGAGCAGCGGCGGGTACACCTCGCGGAGATGCCGTACCACCCATCGCGGATGGACCCGGCCCTCCAGAGCGGCGACCTCGGCGGTCAGCGCGGATGCGGCGATCTCGCTCCTGCCCAGCTCCGCACCTGCCTCGTCGAGCAGCACCAGGGTCCAGCTGGTTCGCGCGGACCGCCCCAGCACGACCTCGTGCGGAGCAGCCGATTCGATCATGTCTTCGAATCTACGCCCTCGACGGGGCCAGGCACGGCATCCGCGTCGCCACAGCCCCGATCCCCGGGTGTGTCGGCGTGTATCGGCGCCCGCGCACCCGAACCCGGCGGCGGATAGCGTGGAGTCACCGGAGAGGAGTCCCCCATGTCCGATGCGTCCCCCTTCATCGCCCACAACGGCTTCGCCCTGCCCGCCCAGGGCCTCGGCACCTATGGCTTTCGCGGAGAGGCCGGTGCGGATGCGGTCCGCAGCGGTATCGAGAACGGCTATCGGCTGATCGACTCCGCCTTCAACTACGAGAACGAAGGCGCGGTCGGCTGGGGCATCTCCGGCGCGGCCGTCGACGGGGCCGAGCTCATCGTCACCTCGAAACTCGCCGGACGCCACCACGCGCGGGCCCAGGCGCTCGACGCGATCGAGGAGAGCCGGTTCCGCCTCGGCGTCGATGCGATCGACCTGTTCCTCATCCACTGGCCGCTGCCGCGTGTGGATGCGTACGTCGAGGCCTGGCAGGCACTCATCGAGGCGCGCAACCGGGGCCTCGTGCGTCAGATCGGCGTGTCGAACTTCCTGCCAGAGCACCTGGAACGCATCGAGGACGCGACCGGAGTGCGCCCCGTGGTCAACCAGATCGAGCTGCACCCGCGCTTCCCGCAGGAGGAGGCCCTGGCCTACCACCGCGCTCACGGCATCCTCACCGAGGCGTGGAGCCCGCTCGGCAGAGCCGGTGACGTGCTCGAGGATCCGGCGATCACCGCCGTCGCCGCGGCGCACGGCCTGACACCGGCGCAGGCCGTGCTGGCCTGGCACGCCGGACGCGGCGTGGTGGCGATCCCGAAGGCCGCCTCGGCCGAACATCAGGCACTGAACCTCGCCGCGGCCCAGGTGCGACTGAGCGTCGACGAGATCGCCGCGATCACGGCCCTCGGCGCACCCGACGGACGCCTCTGGGACGCGGATCCGGCCACGCACGAGGAGTTCTGAGGGCGCTCCCCGGCGGGACGAACGCCGCCCGGCTCACTCCGCCGGCGCGGAGCTCTTCAGGCCCGACTCCTCGGTGCGGATCAGGATGCAGCCGCACTCGGGGCAGGACACCACGTCGTCGTCCGCCGCCTGGCGGATGGCGTTCAGATCCGTGCCGGAGAGCACCATGCGGCACCCCTCGCAGGTGGCGCGGCGCAGCAGGGCCGCGCCCGCGGTGCGTCCGGCGCGGCGCTGGTACTCGGCCATGAGCGACGGGGAGACCGAGTCGACGAGTGCGATGCGGTCGCGGGCGAGCTGCTCGCCCTCGGTCGTCGCTGCGGCGATGAGCGCCTTGGCCTCCGCGGTCAGCCGCGTCCCCTCGGCCACGGTCTGGTCGATGAGCGCCTGTTGCGCGGAGACGGCGGCCTCGGCATCCTCCAGTCGGCCCATGAGCTCGAGCTCGGCGTCTTCCAGGTCGCTGATGCGACGTGCGAGGCTCGCGATCTCCTGCTCGAGGGCGACCGCGTCCTTGGGGTTCTGCGTGGCGGCGAGCCGGCCGGCATCGCGATCGCGGCGCTGCGCGGCGAGGGCCACATCCGACTCGAGGCGCTTCAGCTCGGTCTGCACGTCGTCGCGGGTTCCTGCCAGTTCGGTCAGCTCGCGCAGCTGCCCCTGTCGCTGCGCGGAGAGCTCGTTGATCCGCTCCCCCTGGACCGGGTGCGTGCGCGCGTAGTCGGCCTGCGCGATACGGCGGTCGATGTCGGCGATGTCGAGGAGCACGATCTGGTGCGCGGGGTTGGCTTTCACGCGTCCAAATCTACGCCAGACGGGAATCCGGCCGCGCGCGCATCCGCTTCAGCGCACGTCGCCGTCCAGGTAGAACCACCGGCCGTCCTCGCGCACGAACCGGCTGTGCTCACGCAGCACGCCACGACCGGCTGCGTCCCGGTGGATCGCCTCGAACTCCACGGTGCCCTCCGTGTCGAAAGGCCCTCCGCCGCGCTTCGCGAGGATGTCGAGGCGCAACCAGCGCAGATCCGCGTCGAGGTCCAGGTGCGCCGGCCGGGTCGTCGGATGCCAGGATCGCTGCAGATACGCAGCATCACCGACCACGAACGCGGTGTAGCGGGAGCGCATGAGACGCTCCGCAGTCGGCGCAGCACGCCCGGCCAGGACCGGACCGCAGCAGACGTCGAAGAGGTCGCCACTGCCGCACGGGCAGCGCTCCGTGGCCCGTCCGGCTGTCGATCCGTCACTCATCTGTGCCAGCCTATTCGCTTCCGGGGACACTGGATGGAATACCCCCAGGGGGTATAAGGTTGTCTCCATCATGGACGAACGAACGCAGCATGGCGCCCACCCCGCTGACGGCATCGCGACGCACGGCGACGGAGCCGCGCCGCGGATGCACGCCACGACGGGTCACGCGCAGATGCACGATCACCACGCGGAGCACGGACACGGACACTCCGGGACGACGAGCCACGCCGACCACGGCGACCACGGCGACCACGGCGACCACGGCGAATCCACCGGATCGCACGATCACTCGGGTCATGGTGGCCACGCCGGTCACGGCGATCACGTCGCGCGGTTCCGGCGTCTGTTCTGGATCATGCTCGTGCTCGCGGTGCCGGTCGTCGCCTTCTCCCCCATGTTCGCGATGCTCGTCGGCTACCGCGTTCCCGACGTGTTCGTGCTGCAGGCGATCCCTCCGGTGATCGGCACGGTGCTGTATGTCTGGGGCGGGCAGCCGTTCCTGACCGGAGCGATCTCGGAGATCCGCGGGCGCCGTCCCGGCATGATGCTTCTCATCGCTCTCGCGATCACCGTCGCCTTCCTCGCCTCGTGGGGCGCGACGCTCGGCCTCCTCGACCACGAGCTCGACTTCTGGTGGGAGCTCGCCCTGCTCATCGTGATCATGCTGCTCGGGCACTGGATCGAGATGCGCTCGCTCGCGCAGACGACCTCCGCGCTCGATTCGCTCGCAGCGCTCCTTCCGGATCAGGCCGAGCGCGTGAACGGCGACGACGTCGAACTCGTCGCACCGGCCGACCTCCGCGTCGGCGACGTGGTGCTGATCCGCCCCGGCGGACGGGTACCCGCGGATGCGGTTGTGGTGGAGGGATCAGCGAACGTCGACGAGTCCATGATCACGGGCGAGTCGCGCGCAGTGCCCCGTACCGCCGGCGACCAGGTCGTCGCGGGGACGATCGCGACGGACTCGGCGCTGCGGGCCCGGGTGACCGCGGTCGGCGACGACACGGCCCTCGCGGGCATCGGGCGGCTGGTCGCCGAGGCGCAGTCCTCATCCTCCCGCGCCCAGCGCCTCGCCGACCGCGCGGCGGGCTGGCTGTTCTGGTTCGCCCTCGTCGCCGGCATCCTGACCGCGGTGGTGTGGACGGCGATCGGGCTTCCCGATGCGGCGGTCGTGCGCGTCATCACCGTCCTCGTGATCGCCTGCCCGCACGCCCTGGGCCTTGCGATCCCGCTCGTCGTGTCGATCGCCACCGAGCGCGCGGCGCGCGGCGGGATCCTCGTGAAGGACCGGATGGCACTGGAGCGGATGCGCCAGGTCGACGCCGTGCTGTTCGACAAGACCGGAACCCTGACCGAGGGGGCACCCGCGGTGACCGGCATCGCCGTGGCCGCGGGGTTCACCGAGGACGAGACGCTCGGCCTGGCCGCCTCGGCGGAGTCCGACTCCGAGCACCCGCTCGCCGCCGCGATCCGCACCGCCGCCGAGAGTCGCGGCCTCGCCCGGGGCGCGGTGTCGGAGTTCCGCTCCGAGCCCGCGCTCGGCGTGCGCGCCATCGTCGACGGTCGGACCATCGAGGTGGGCGGCCCCGCCCTGCTCCGGCAGGAGGAGGTCGCGGAGCTGCCCGAGGCGGCTGCGTGGCGCGCCGAGGGTGCGATCATCCTGCACGTGCTCGTGGACGGAAGGCCCGCCGGAGCTCTCAAGCTGGCTGACGCGATCCGGGCGGAGTCCCGCGACGCGGTGCAGGCGCTCCAGCAGCGCGGCGTCGACGTGGTGATGATCACCGGGGACGCCGAGGCGGTCGCCGCGTCCGTGGCGGCGGAGCTCGGCATCCGGCGGTTCTTCGCGGGCGTGCGCCCCGAGGACAAGTCGGCGCGGGTCGCCGAGCTGCAGGCCGAGGGGCGGGTGGTCGCCATGGTGGGCGACGGCGTCAACGACGCCCCGGCACTGGCCACGGCAGACGTGGGCATCGCGATCGGGGCCGGCACCGACGTGGCGATCGGATCCGCCGGCGTCGTGCTGGCCAGTTCGGATCCGCGATCGGTCGTCGCGACGATCGGGCTGTCGCGGGCCGCCTATCGCAAGATGCGCCAGAACCTGTGGTGGGCGGCCGGGTACAACCTCGCCGCGGTGCCGCTCGCCGCGGGCGTGCTCGCCCCGATCGGCTTCGTGCTGCCGATGTCGGTCGGTGCGATCCTGATGTCGGTCTCCACCGTGGTCGTCGCCCTCAACGCGCAGCTGCTGCGCCGGCTCGACCTGCGGCCCGAGAGCGTCGCCGCCTCACCGGCGCACGGCTCGCACTGAGCGCCTGATGCCCTGGGCCGGATCGGACTCAGCGTCCGATGCGGTCCAGGGCGCCTGCCAGACGATCGACCGTGCCGTCCACATCCGCGAGCTTGTCCAGACCGAACAACCCGATCCGGAATGTCGAGAACGACTCCGGCTCACCGCAGTGCAGCGGCACACCAGCCGCGATCTGCAGCCCCTGCTCCCGGAACAGCACTCCCGTGCGCAGGCCCGGATCCGTCGTGTGCACGACCGCGACGCTGGGCGACGCGAACCCGTCCGCGGCCACCGAGGGCAGACCGCGCTCGGCCAGCAGGGCGCGCACCCGGCTGCCGAGGCCCCACTGTGCCGCACGCAGCGCCTCGAAGCCCCGCTCGCGGGTCTCGGTCATGAGTGCGGCATTATGCGCGAGCGTGTCGGTCGGCATGGTGGCGTGGTACGGCGCGCGGCCCGCCACGTACTCCTCGGAGATCCACAGCCATTTCGCCAGGTCCATGGCGAAACTCGACGATGTGCGCGAAGTCACGGCCTCGCGACCCGCGTCGCTGAGCATCACGTAGCCGGCGCCGGGTGATCCGCTCCACCCCTTCTGCGGAGCGCTCAGCAGCACGTCCACGCCGAGGGCGGCCATGTCCACCCAGAGCGCGCCCGATGCGATCGAGTCCACGACGAGCAGTCCTCCGACCTCGTGCACCGCGTCGGCGAGCGCGCGCACGTAGTCGTCCGGCAGCAGGATCCCCGCCGCCGTCTCGACGTGCGGTGCGAAGACGACCTCGCTGCGCTGGGCGCGGATCGCGGCGACCACCTCGTCGATCGGCGCCGGGGCCCAGGCGGCCTGCGCGCCATCGGATTCCGGGCGCGCCGCGCACACGACCGTGTTGTGCGCGACGTCGCCGGCATCGAGGATCTGCGACCAGCGGTAGGAGAACAGTCCGTTGCGAACGATGAGGCAGCGCCGCCCCGTGGCGAGCTGGCGAGCGACGGCCTCCATCGCGTAGGTGCCGCCACCCGGGACGATCGCCGTCGCCGTCGCACCGTAAGCGGCTCGCAGATCGGAATGCACGCTCTGCATCACGCGGACGAACCGCGCGGACATGTGGTTCAGCGAGCGGTCCGTGAAGACCACCGAGTACTCCAGCAGGCCGTCGGGATCGACATCGTCGTGCGGAAGGTCCATGCGCTCAGCCTGGCACACCACTCCCGCTAGGCTGGGGGGAACGCGCCTATAGCTCAGTTGGTAGAGCACGTCCTTTACACGGATGTGGTCGGGAGTTCGAGTCTCTCTGGGCGCACCGCGAGCATCGTCGCGCGCACGCCCGACGCCGCGATGCGCCCATCGATCAGACGAGCCTCTTGCCCTCGGTCTTGGGCGCCCACAGCCAGGTGACCAGCGCGCCGAGCGCGAGCACACCGGCGAGCCAGTACATCGACACGGACACTCCCCACTTCTCCAGGCTGATCGGCAGAAGGAACGTCCCGATCGCCGAGCCGATGCGGCTGGTCGCGTTGAGCAGACCGACGCCGCTGCCCCGCAGATGGGTCGGGAAGAGCTCGGGCGGATACACCTGGGTGATGTTCGATGCGGCGGACATCACGAACGAATAGACCACGAACGGGATGAGCATCAGCCACGGCGACGCCTCAGCGAGGAGCCCGAGCAGAGCCAGCATCACGGTCATGATGACGAACGTCCAGAATGTGAAGGCCTTGCGCGGGAATCGCACGATCGCCCAGAGGCCGGCGACGCCACCGGCCAGCAGGAAGATGTTGATCAACAGGTTCTGCACGTTCGCGTCCGACACCTTCATCGCCTCGAGGATCGTGTAGACGAAGGTGTAGATCGCGAAGTACGGGAGTACCTGGCAGGTGTAGAAGAGGATCCCGAACCAGGTGCTCTTGCGCAGCGCGGGGCTGAAGAGCTCACGGTAGCTGCTCTTCTCCTCGACATGGGCTGCGGGGATGAAGATGTTCCCCGTCTTGAGGTACTTCTCCGCGATCGCTGCGGCCTCGTCGCCGCGGCCCCTGCTGATGAGCCAGCCCGGCGACTCGGGTGAGCCGATGCGCACGATCAGGACGAAGAGCGCCGGGATGAATCCTGAGGCGAGGAGCCAGCGCCAGGTGTCAGGGCCCACGTTCACGTAGGCGCCGATCACGTTGGCGATGACATAGCCCACGGTCCACAGCACGGTGAGCGAGGAGAGCATGAGGCCGCGGGACTTGCGCGGCGCGAACTCCGAGAGGAGCGTCGGGCCCACGGCGTAGTCCGCCCCGAGACCGAAGCCGATCAGCAGGCGGAGCACGAAGATCGTCTCGACGTTCGGCGCCCAGAACTGCGCCAGGGATGCGGCCGCGATCAGGATGAAGTTCAGGACGTAGACGCGCTGACGACCGATCCGATCGCTGATCCGGCCGAGGATCAGCGATCCGAAGAACAGGCCGATCAGGGCCGAGCTCGCCAGCATGCCCTGCCAGAATCCGTCGACGTGCCACTGCTGCGACAGCAGCGGCAGTGCACCGCCGATGATCCCCAGTGCGTAGCCGTCCGAGAAGTTGGCGCCGAAGGTCATCATCGTGACCTTGAAGTGGAACGGCCCGAACGGGATCTGATCGAGAGCGATCTTCCCTTCGGGGACCGGCTCCTGGGCCTCGTCGGTGATGGCGGAATTCATCAGCAGCTCCCTTGCCACGTTGTGTTCCCATGTAGTGAAATAGAGATTGTTCACCACATGAAACTTGGTGACTGCCAGAATGTCAAGACCCGAGTGCGAAGCGCTCCGTCGGAAGGAGTCCCATGATCGACGCGAAGGGGCGGCCGAATCGAGCCGCCGCGCCCGCGGTGGCGTCCGCAGATGTCACGATCGTGCTCGGCGACCAGCCGCTGCGGCTGGACGACATCCGCGTCTTCGCCGAGGAGGGCGCGCGAGCGGAGTACTCGGCGACGGCCGTTCATGCCATCGCCCTTGCCCATGACACGCTACTGCGCCTCGCCGAGACGCGCCCGGTGTACGGGCTCTCCACGGGAGTCGGCGCCCGGCGCAGCGTCGCCGTCGTGCGCGACCGCGAGTCGTGCCTGCGCCTCTGGCGCAGCCACGCGCTCCAGTACGGCCCCGCCGTGGACCCCGAGCGGGTCAGGGCGATGCTGCTCATCCGCGCCAACCAGCTCGCCCAGGGCGGATCCGGCGTCAGTCCAGCGCTCGCCGATGCCCTGCTCGCCGCGACGACCCGCGAGGATCCGCCGGCGGTGGCCTTCGGCGGCGCGCTCGGCACAGGCGATCTCGGCGCTCTCGCAGCCCTCGCGCTCCAGATCACCGCCGACGAGCCCTCGGGGCCCTTCGCCGCTTCCGACGGCCTTCCGTTCATGAGCAGCAGCGCGCTGACACTCGCCGATGCGGCGCTCACCCTCGTCGATCTCGATCGCGCGATCGATGCGGCGACGGCGCTCGGCGCCGCCACCGTGAGGGCGCTTCGCACGACCGCCGAGCACTTCGCGGCGGCGGCGTTCGAGGACCGCTACCCGGCGATGCGCGATGCCGCGACCAGCCTCGCCCCCTCCGACATCGGCCCCGGCGCCCGTGTGCAGGATCCCTTCTCGATGCGCCTGCTGCCGCAATCGCTCGGCTCCGTACGGTTGTCCTGGGAGCGCTGCCGGGATGCGATGCTGGCCGAAGTGAACAGCGCGCACGAGAACCCCCGCGTGTTCACCCGTGAGCAGCAGGTCGCGCACACCGGCAACTTCTACACCGTCGATCTGGAGCTCGCCTGCGGCACCGCGCTGCGGGCCCTCGCTCAGGACGCGAGCCTGCTGCTCGCGCGGCTCGGGCTGCTCATGAACCCCCGCTACACCGGTCAGGCCGAGTTCCTCGGCGACGGCGCGCCCGATGCGACGGGGGCGATGATGCTGGAGTACGTCGCGGCCGCGGCGCTCGCCGACATCCGGGATCTCGCGGCCGCGCACGGAGGCCATGGGGTGCATCTCTCGCTCGGCGCCGAGGAGCATGCGCCGTTCACGCCGCAGGCGGTGCGACGGCTCCGTCGCGCGACCGAGAGCTACCGCACGATGCTCGCCTGCTTCGCGGTCGCCCTTCGCCGTCTGCCCGGTCTGGACGATCTGCTGCGGGGGCTGCCGGAGAGGCACGGCGGGCTCGAGGATCGCGATCTGACCGGTGAGCTGGCCGAAACGGCGTCGGCGCTGGATAGGATTCGGCTCGGTGAGTCGCACGAGTAGACAGAGGAGCATCGATGAGCACGATCGGACCCGGCGGGGTGCCTGCCGCGGAGGAGAGAGCTGAGGCGCTCGACTCGGGTTCGGGTCCCCGGTCCGTGCACCGAGCGCTCGAACTGCTCACGATCGTGGTCGAGTCGGGCCCGCAGCCGCTCACAGAGCTGGCGCGCGCGAGCGGTCTGCCCACGAGCACGACGATGCGTTCGCTGCGCGCCCTCGAGCACTGGGGCTATGTCGCGCGAACGCCCGACGGCGGCTATGTCGCCGGTCACCGCTTCGCCCGCTCGCGCTTCGACGCAGAGCCCGCCAGCGCGGAGCATCTCTTCGAGCGCTCGGCAGAGGTGCTCCAACGGCTCACTGACCTCAGCGGCGAGTCGAGCTACCTGACCGTTCGAGGCCCCGGACGCAGCTGCATCTACCTGCGCGAGGTGCAGAGCAACCAGCCGATCCGGCACGTCGGCTTCGCGGGATGGGCGGGACGCACGGTGCAGATGGACGGCTCGGCGGTCGGCGCCGTCCTGGACGGCGAGACGCCGGACACCGGATTCGTGACTCTCGGTGCGGTGTCCGCACCCGATGCCACCGTCATCGCGGCTCCCGTGTTCGACAGCGAGGGCGCCGTCGTCGCGGCGATCAGCATCGTCGGGCCCAGCTTCCGCATGGGTGCGGATCGCGTTCAGCAGCTCGGCGGGCTCGTTCGCGACGCCGCGCAGAACCTGACCGTGGCGCTCGGCCCCGAGCACTCCGCACCGACGGCGGCGGACGCAGACCTTCGATAACCGGCCTGGCCACTGGGAGGGCTAGGCTGAGGACCGCGCGCCTTTGTGCGGAGTCGACAAGCCTCCCCGGCGCCGCATCCCGATTTCGTTGGCATGACCTGCCAGACAGACGAAAGGCCTCCTGTGACTGTTCACGACCAGGATCCGTACTCCCAGGGCCCGCTCGACAGCGATCCCGAAGAGACCAGCGAATGGCAGCAATCGCTCGACGAACTCGTCGACGCGAAGGGCCACGGCCGCGGCCGCGAGATCATGCTCAGCCTGCTGAAGCGCTCGAAGGACCTGCATCTGGGCGTGCCCATGGTCCCGACCACGGACTACATCAACACGATCGCCCCGGAGAACGAGGCCGCCTTCCCCGGCGATGAGGACCTCGAGCGCCGCTACCGGCACTGGATCCGCTGGAACGCCGCGATCACCGTGCATCGCGCGCAGCGTCCGGGCATCGGCGTCGGCGGTCACATCTCCACCTACGCCTCGGCCGCCTCGCTGTACGAAGTCGGCCACAACCACTTCTTCCGCGGGCGCGATGACGCCGCCGGCGGCGACCAGATCTTCTACCAGGGCCACGCCTCCCCCGGCATGTACGCCCGCGGCTTCCTCGAGGGTCGGATCACCGAGCAGCAGCTCGACGCGTTCCGCCAGGAGAAGTCCGGCGCCCCGAACGGCCTCCCCTCCTACCCGCACCCGCGGATGATGCCGGAGTTCTGGCAGTTCCCGACCGTGTCGATGGGCCTCGGGCCGATCAACGCGATCTACCAGGCGATGACGAACAAGTACCTCGCCAACCGCGGCATCAAGCAGAACGACTCGCATGTGTGGGCGTTCCTCGGCGACGGCGAGATGGACGAGGTCGAGTCGCGCGGCCAGCTCCAGGTGGCCGCGAACGAGGGCCTGGACAACCTCACCTTCGTGATCAACTGCAACCTGCAGCGCCTCGACGGCCCTGTCCGCGGCAACGGCAAGATCATCCAGGAGCTGGAGAGCTTCTTCCGCGGTGCCGGCTGGAACGTCATCAAGGTCGTCTGGGGCCGGGAGTGGGACGACCTGCTCGCCCGCGACACCGACGGCGCGCTGCTGAACCTGATGAACGTCACGCCCGACGGCGACTACCAGACCTTCAAGGCCGAGAGCGGCGCCTACGTGCGCGAGAACTTCTTCGGTCGCGACGAGCGCGCGCTCGCCCTCGTCAAGGACTACTCCGATGACGACATCTGGCACCTGCGCCGCGGCGGCCACGACTACCGCAAGGTGTACGCCGCGTACAAGGCGGCCATGGAGCACAAGGGTCAGCCGACCGTCATCCTCGCCAAGACCGTCAAGGGCTACGGCCTGGGTCCGCACTTCGAGGGCCGCAACGCGACCCACCAGATGAAGAAGATGACGCTGGACGACCTCAAGCTGTTCCGCGACACCATGCACATCCCGATCTCCGACGCGCAGCTCGAGGCCGACCCGTACCGTCCGCCGTACTACAACCCGGGACCCGGCGACGAGACGATCCAGTACATGCTGGAGCGCCGTCGCGACCTGGGCGGCTTCCTCCCCGAGCGCCGCAGCACGCACGTCGGCCTGAACCTCCCCGAGGAGAAGGACTACGCGCTGCCGAAGAAAGGGTCCGGCAACCAGGAGGTCGCCACGACCATGGCCTTCGTGCGCATGGTCAAGGACCTCATGCGGGTCAAGGGCTTCGGCGAGCGGATCGTGCCGATCATCCCCGACGAGGCGCGCACGTTCGGCATGGACGCGTACTTCCCCACGGCGAAGATCTACAACCCGAACGGCCAGAACTACACCGCGGTCGACCGGGAGCTGCTGCTCGCCTACAAGGAGAGCCCGCAGGGGCAGATCATGCACGTGGGCATCAACGAGGCCGGCGCGGCTGCCGCGTTCACCGCCACCTCGACGGCGTACTCCACGCACGGCGAGCCGCTCATCCCGATCTACATCTTCTACTCGATGTTCGGCTACCAGCGCACCGGCGACGCCTTCTGGGCCGCCGGCGACCAGATGGGCCGCGGCTTCATCATCGGCGCCACGGCCGGTCGCACGACGCTGACCGGCGAGGGCACGCAGCACGCGGACGGCCAGTCCCCGCTGCTCGCCTCGACCAACCCGGCCACGCTCGTCTACGACGCGGCGTACGGCTACGAGGTCTCGCACATCGTGCAGGCCGGCATCGAGCAGATGTACGGCGGCACCCACCCGAACCCAGACGTCATGTACTACCTGACGGTGTACAACGAGCCGATGCGGATGCCGGCGGAGCCCGCGGACGTGGACGTAGAGGGGATCCGGAAGGGTCTGCACCGCATCTCCGTCGGATCCGGCGAGGGGCAGCGCGTGCAGCTGCTCGCGTCGGGCGTCGGGGTGCCGTGGGCGATCGAGGCCCAGGAGCTGCTGCTCGCCGACTGGGGCGTGTCCGCGGACGTGTGGTCGGTCACCTCGTGGACCGAGTTGCGCCGTGACGGCCTGGCCGTCGACGAGCACAACTTCCTGCACCCGGACCAGGAGCCGCAGACGGCGTACCTCGCCGAGAAGCTGAAGGACGCGCAGGGTCCGTTCATCGCGACGAGCGACTACATGCACGCGGTGCAGGACCAGATCCGCCAGTGGGTCCCCGGTGCGTACTACACGCTGGGCGCCGACGGCTTCGGCTTCGCCGACACGCGTGCCGCCGCTCGCCGTTTCTTCAAGATCGACGGCCCGTCCATGGTGGTCCGCGCTCTGCAGGCGCTGGCCGACGAGGGGCGGATCGACCGCTCCGTCGTGGGACAGGCGATCACGAAGTACGACCTGTACAACGTGAACGCCGGCACCAGCGGCAACGCCGGTGGCGACAGCTGATGCCAACGGCACGATGAGCAGACCTCCCGAGATGACCAAGGAGGAGACGCTGGCGTGGCTGCGCCGCATCTCCGGGGATCTCGCCACGGCGACCCTGCAGCGTCTCGAGGACTCGCTGCCGTGGTACGCGGAGATGCCGCCAGCCCGACGCTCCGCCGTCGGGCTGGTGGCCCAGGCGGGCATCACCTCGTTCATCCAGTGGTACGACGACCCCACGTCGACCCCCTGGATCGCCGCAGACATCTTCGCCGCCGCACCGCGTGAGCTGCTGCGCAGCGTGAGTCTGCAGCAGACGCTGCAGCTCATCCGCGTCACGGTCGAGGTGACCGAGGAGCGCGTGGCGGGAAACGGCCAGCACCTGCGCGACGCCATCCTGCTGTACTCGCGCGACGTGGCCTTCGCGGCCGCCGATGTGTATGCGCGCGCCGCAGAAGCCCGGGGGCTGTGGGACGCGCGCCTGGAGGCGCTCGTCGTGGACTCAATCCTCACGGGCGAGGCCGATGAGGAGCTGCCGAGCCGCATCGCCGCCCTCGGCTGGCACGGCCACGGCGAGGTCTGCGTGATCGTGGGCACTACGCCGCCGCAGTTCGACGTCGACCAGGTGCGCCGCACCGCCCGCAAGCTGGCCGTCGACGTGCTGATCGGCGTGCAGGGATCCCGACTCGTGCTGGTGGTCGGGCGCGCCAAGCCCGCTGCCACGGACGATGGTACGGACGGCGCCGAGCCCGCCGAGTTCTCCTTCGCGGAGATCGCGCGCACCTTCGAGCCGTCCTTCGGCCCCGGGCACGTCGTGGTCGGCCCTGCCGTCGCCGCACTCGTCGACGCCGGCCAGAGCGCCCGGGCCGCCCTGGCCGGGTTCGCCGTGGCGCGCGCCTGGCGCGGCGCACCGCGGCCTGTCGATGCCGACGAACTGCTGCCGGAACGCGCGATCGCCGGCGACCCGCTGGCCAAGCAGACGCTGATCGAGCGCGTGTTCCGTCCGCTGCACGATCACTCCACGGATCTGGTCACGACGCTGTGGAGCTACCTCGACAACGGTCGGTCGCTCGAGGCGACCGCGCGGGAGCTGTTCGTGCACCCGAACACCGTGCGCTACCGCCTGAAGCGCATCAGCGAGGTGATCGGCTGGGACGCCACCGGTCCGCGCGAGGCCTTCATCCTGCAGACGGCGCTCGTGCTCGGCACGATCGGCACCGCGGATCCGGTCCGCCGCGGACTTCGTCCACGTCGCCCGCGTTGATCATTCGACGGCACGATGGCGAACGCGTTGTACATCTCGGATAACCGATCTGCGGATTCTTGTGAGGGTTGAGCCACCGAAACCGGCGGATCGTTGGCAGACTGGGAACGTGATCGTCTTCGCATGCCCTGGACAGGGCTCCCAGACCCCCGGCTTCCTCTCCCCCTGGCTCGAGCTCGACGGCGTCGCCGACGACCTCGCCGCGTACTCGGAGGCCGCCGAGGTCGACCTGATCCAGCACGGCACCGTCTCCGACGCCGACACGATCCGCGACACCCGGATCGCGCAGCCCCTGATCGTCGCCGCCTCGCTGGTGGCGGCGAAGGCCCTGCGGGAGCGCGCGGGCCGTGGTCCGGACGGGATCGCCGGCCACTCGGTCGGCGAGTTCGCCGCCGTGTCGGACGCCGGCGTGATTCCCGCGGAGACCGCGATGCGCCTGGTCGGCATCCGCGGCCGCGCGATGGCCGACGCCGCCGGCAGGACCCCGACCGGGATGAGCGCCGTCCTGGGCGGCGATGAGGAGGCCGTGCTCGCACTACTGTCCGATCTCGACCTCACGCCTGCCAACTACAACGGCGGCGGTCAGATCGTCGCCGCAGGCTCCCTGCCGGCCCTCGCGGCGCTGGCCGAGGCCCCCGTACGCGGATCCCGCGTGATCGCCCTGCAGGTCGCCGGCGCGTTCCACACGCACTACATGGCCTCGGCCGTCGACACTCTGCGCGAGGCCGTCGGAGGCGTCGACGCCGCCGACCCGACGGTGATGCTCTGGACGAACAAGGACGGATCCGTCCTCGCCGACGGCGTCACGGCGCTGGAGAACCTCGTCACCCAGGTCTCCTCCCCCGTACGGTGGGACCTGTGCATGGCTTCGTTCGCCGAGCGCGGCATCACCGGTCTCATCGAGCTGACCCCGGCGGGCGCCCTCACCGGTCTTGCCAAGCGCGGGCTGCGCGGCGTTCCCGCCGTCGCTGTGAAGACCCCGGACGACCTCGACGCGGCGGTGGCGCTGCTGAACGGCGCTGACAACAACGGAGAAGCAGCATGACCACGCTCAAGCAGGCCACCGGCCCCGCGTACACCCGCATCTACTCCGTGGGCGCCGCCCGCGGAGAGAACGCCGTTCCGAACGAAGACCTCATCGGCCCGATCGATTCGAGCGATGAGTGGATCCGTCAGCGCACCGGCATCATCACACGTGCCCGTGCGGTGCCGACCACCGACGCGATCGATCTGTCGACGACGGCCGGGATCGAGGCGATCGAGAAGTCCGGCGTTGCGCCGTCCGACATCGACCTTGTGATCGTGGCCACGATCAGCAACCCGAAGCAGACCCCCTCCGTCTCGGCGATCGTCGCCGACCGGGTCGGCGCGAACCCCGCCGCCGCCTACGACCTCAACGCTGCGTGCGCCGGCTACGCCTATGCCGTCGCCCAGGCCGATGCCCTGATCCGCGCCGGCGCCGCACGGTACGCGCTCGTCATCGGCGCGGAGAAGCTCTCCGATGTCGTGGACCCGACGGACCGGAGCATCTCGTTCCTGCTCGGCGACGGAGCCGGCGCCGTCGTGGTCGGCCCCAGTGACTTCCCCGGGATCTCCGGCACGGTCTGGGGTTCGGACGGTTCGAAGGCCGATGCGGTCGGCATGAACCACACCCTCACCGAGTTCCGCGACGGCAAGGCGCCCTGGCCGACCCTGCGCCAGGAGGGCCCGACGGTGTTCCGCTGGGCCGTCTGGGAGATGGCCAAGGTCGCCAAGCAGGCGCTCGAACAGGCCGGCGTCGAGGCATCGGATCTGGCGGCCTTCATCCCGCACCAGGCCAACATGCGCATCGTCGACGAGTTCGCCAAGCAGCTGAAGCTGCCCGAGACCACCGTGATCGCGCGCGACATCGAGACCACCGGCAACACCTCTGCCGCGTCGATCCCGCTCGCCACGCACCGCTTGCTGCAGGAGCACCCCGAACTCAGCGGCGGCCTCGCCCTGCAGATCGGCTTCGGGGCCGGCCTGGTGTTCGGCGCGCAGGTCGTCGTGCTCCCCTGACCGGGCGCCGCCGACTCCTAGACTGTTCACCGGTTCCTAAACCATCCCAAAGAAAGAGGAAATCATGGCCTTCAGCAACGACGAGGTCCTCGCTGGCCTTGCAGAGCTCATCACCGACGAGACCGGCATCGACGCCTCGGAGGTCGCTCTGGAGAAGTCCTTCACCGACGACCTGGACATCGACTCGATCTCGATGATGACGATCGTCGTCAACGCCGAGGAGAAGTTCGGCGTCACCATCCCCGACGACGAGGTCAAGAACCTCAAGACCGTCGGTGACGCCGTGAGCTTCATCGTCGCCGGCCAGGAGTGACACCCGCGGATGCCACCCCCCGCGCTTCTGCGGGGCGTGGCATCCTCCTCTTCCCCACCCTGATCCCCAGAAGGAACCACGCATGACCAAGCGCATCGTCGTCACCGGCATCGGCGCCACGTCCGCCCTGGGCGGCACCGCCCCGGAGAACTGGGCGAATCTGCTCGCCGGCGTCTCCGGCACGCACACCCTCACCCACGACTGGATCGAGACGTACCAGATCCCGGTGACGTTCGCTGCGGAGGCATCCGTCCGTCCGGAGGAGGTCCTTCCCCGGCACGAGGCCAAGCGCCTCGACCCGTCCGTGCAGTTCGCCCTGATCGCGGCCCGCGAGGCCTGGGAGGACGCGGGTGCGCCCGAGGTCGCCCCGGAGCGCCTCGGAGTCGACTGGGCGACCGGAATCGGCGGTCTGTGGACGCTACTCGATGCCTGGGATACGCTGCGCGAGAAGGGGCCGCGGCGGGTCATGCCCCTCACGGTCCCGATGCTTATGCCCAACGCCGGCGCCGGCAACCTCTCGCTGCAGTTCGGCGCGAAGGCCTACGCCCGCTCCGTGGTCAGCGCCTGCGCCTCCAGCACCGAGTCGATCGCGAACGCGTTCAACCACCTGCAGGAGGGCCTGGCCGATGTCGTGATCGCCGGTGGCGCGGAGTCCGCGATCCACCCGATCACGATGGCGTCCTTCGCCTCCGCTCAGGCACTCTCCCGCCGTAACGATGACCCCGAGCACGCCTCGCGTCCCGGCGCGATCGACCGTGACGGGTTCGTCATGGGCGAGGGCGGCGCCGCGCTCGTGCTGGAGACCCTCGAACACGCGCTGGCCCGCGGCGCGAAGATCTACGCCGAGATCGTGGGCGGCGGCGTGTCCGCCGACGCGCACCACATCACCGCGAACGACCCGACCGGTGCCGGCGCGACCCGTGCGGTCGAGCAGGCGCTCGCCCAGGCCGGCGCCGCGCCGGACGAGGTCACCCACATCAACGCGCACGCCACCTCCACTCCGGTCGGCGACCCGAACGAGTACGAGGCGCTGAAGAACGTCTTCGGCGACCGGATCACGGAGATCCCGGTCTCGGCGACCAAGGCATCCACCGGGCACCTGCTCGGTGGGACGGGCGCGCTCGAGGCGGTCTTCACGATCCTCGCTCTGCGCGACCGCGTGGCCCCGCCGACGATCAACATGACCGAGCCGGATCCGGCAGTCCCGTTCAAGCTGTCCGGCGAGCCCCAGCCGCTCGGCGACGGCCCGCAGCTCGCGATCAGCAACTCGTTCGGCTTCGGCGGGCACAACGCCGTCGTCGCGATCCGCTCCTACGACGGCTGACGCCGACTCCCACGAGCATCGCCCCGGTCGCTTCCACATCGAAGCGGTCGGGGCGATTCTCGCTGTGTTCTGTTGTGCTGTTCTGTTATCTCTCCGGCCCAGGACCGGGGATACGCTTTCTCGGGTTCCGGGTCCTTGCTCTCCGACCCCCGATAATCGCGCCTCCTCCGATCCCCGTCCCTTCGTGTGATCCGGTGCCCTCGATCCCACAGACCTCAGGACCGGATCACACGAGTCCTCACCGCTTCGCCGGCGCAGCGGCTCAACCCACTTTGTGGAGCCAGACCACGCGGGCATCGTCGCTCGCATGCCGGAAGGGCTCGAGCTCCTCGTCCCACGCGGACCCCAGTGCGACATCGAGCTCGCGCTGCAGCTCGATCGGGCTGCCGGCGGCGATCTCCATCGCGTAGCGGATCCGGTCCTCGCCGACGACGATGTTGCCCGCCGCGTCGGTCTGCGCATAGTGCACACCCAGGTCGGGCGTGTGCAGCCACCGGCCTCCGTCGCTGCGCGGGGTCGGATCCTCCGTCACCTCGAAGCGGAGGTGCTCCCAGCCGCGGATCGCGGTCGCGAGGGCCGCACCCGTGCCCACGGGACCGTCCCAGTAGAACTCCGCACGGCGGGCGCCGTCGAGGACGGGCTGCTCGGTCCACTCGAAGTTGACGGCGCGCCCGATAGCGCGTCCGACCGCCCATTCCAGGTGCGGGCAGAGCGCGCGCGGTGCGGAGTGGATGTACACCACTCCGCGTGCTTGTGCTGCCATGGTCTCTCCGTTTCATCAGGTGCGTCTTCCCCTACGACCTGATCCGCGAAGCACGGCGTTATGCGGTTATGCGCTCATTCTCACCGATCCTCGGCGAAATCACAACTGGGTAACTCATTGCGAAAAGGAAACGGTCCCCGGCGCCGAAGCGCCGGGGACCGTTGAGAGGACGAGGAGGCTCAGGCCTCGCTCATCGCGATCTTCTCCTTCTGGCCCTTGGCGGCGTAGTACGCGGCGCGGGCGGCATCACGACGGGCCTGCTCCTCGTAGCCGGCGTCGAGGGTCGCCTGGTCGACCGGGTAGTTCTCGACCTCATCCGTACCGTGGTACTTCTCGATGTAGGCGTCGAGCTCGGGGCCCGAGGTCCACGAGGTGATCAGGCAGTAGCGCGGCTCGGTGCCGTTGTGGGTGGCGGCGTGCCAGAGGCGCTGGGTGTCGACGATCAGCTGCGCGCCGGCGGGGAGGGCGATACGGTACTCGACGCTCGGGTCGGTGCGGTTCTCGCGCAGGACGAAGTAGCTGTCCTTGTCGTCGGTGAGGTTGAAGAAACCGCGTACGACCCAGCCGGTGCCGTCCGGGTTCAGGCGGTTGTTGTCGTCCTGGTGCAGGTTGTACAGGCACTCGCCGTACGGGGTGGGCTGCAACTCGATGACGCGGCAGCGGCCGACGTTCGCACCCGGCTCCTGCGCGCGACGCGTCAGGTTCGGCGCCTTGGACGTCTGCGCGTCGATCCAGACGCCGTCCTTGTCCGTGCGCGGGGGCACGTGGTTCCAGAAGCCGTTGCACTCGATCTCGCCCTTGGCGGACGCGAGCGGGGCGAAGCGGGTGTCGCCCGACGACTTCCAGTCGTTGTACTCGATGTCGAGCCACTCCTTGGGGTCGAGCTCCTGGTTGTAGCTGTCGAGGACGACGAAGCCCTTGTCCTCGAGGGCGGCGGACTTGATGTATGCCATGAGCGAGTCATGTCCTTTCATAAAGGGGCCAGCACGTTTTAACAGGCCCTTCTTAGGACAGCCTAACAGCGCGCCTTCGACGCGCCCGGAGGGACGGCCGTGAATATCGGGGCGCCTTCGGTCGCTGAATAGACTGGTCCCGGCAGCACGCGATCCGAGGAGAAGCCCAGCAGCATGAGCACGGCCACCAACGTCGAAGCAACCGCAGTCTCAACGATCGAGTGGCTCTCCTCCCCCGCGACCACGATCGTCGTTCCGGTCTATCAGCGCCAGTACCGCTGGGACATCGGCGGCTGCGAGAAGCTCCTGTCCGACATCCGCGCCGTGGCCGATGAAGACGACGCGCATCGGCACTTCATCGGCTCGATCCTCTCCGCGGAAGACCATGCCCACCCGGACGCCGATCTGATCCTGATCGACGGTCAGCAGCGCATCACGACGCTCATGCTGCTCATCGCGGCCCTGCACCACGCGGTGCGCGAGATCGATCAGGGTCTCGCCGACGAGCTGGCGCGGGTGCTGGTGCGACCCGCCGACCCGAACCGCACCAAGCTCCGCCCGCATGAGGCCTGGGCCGGCCTGTTCGAGTCCGTCGTGCTGGACCGGCGCGGCACCGACCAGCCGGAGTCGCGCTTCGACGACAACTACGCGTTCTTCCGCTCCCAGGTGCACGCCGAGGAGGCGCCGCGGATCTGGCGAGGACTGCAGAAGCTCGAGCACGTGTCGATCACGCTCGGCGAGGCCGCCAACGCGCAGCAGATCTTCGAGAGTCTCAACTCCACCGGCGAACCGCTGCGTGATCACGAACTGATCCACAACTACATCCTCATGGGGCTCTCGCACGCCCAGCAGCGGCAGGTCGAGGAGGATTTCTGGCTGCCGATCGAGCGCAACACGGGCGAGGTGATCGGCGCATTCTGGCGCCATTTCCTGATCATGACCACCGGTCGCGAGGTGTCCGTCGACGGCGAGCACGGCGTCTACAGCGCGTTCCGTCATGAGTTCCCGCACATGGGCATGGACGACCTACCCGCGCAGGCGCGCGTGTGGCGGGAGTTCTCGGACATCTACCGGATCCTGCTGGATCCCGCGCAGGAGCAGGATCCGGAGATCCGGCGGCAGCTGATCTACGTCAACACCTTCGGGCGCTCGACGTATCCGCTCGTGCTCAGCACCTATCGCGACCACCAGCTCGGCCTGATCTCCAAGGACGAACTGGTGCAGACGCTGGAGCGGATGCAGTCGATGCTGCTGCGCCGCGCGGTCGTCGGCATCCCGAACGACCGTCTCATCGCCCGGCTGTGCCGCGCCAGGGCACAGGGGCCGGAGGAGCTGCTGCGCGCCTTCGCCCGGATCACGCCGTCGGACGAGCGGATCCGGGTGGCTCTGAAGTTCACCGACCTCCCCCACGCGCTCTATGTGCTGGGCCGGATCCAGGGCGTCGCCGACCCGCGCGGGTTCGACGTCGAGCACATCGTTCCGACTGCGCCGCACGACTCCTGGTCCGGGGACGGCGCGCGTGCATGGAGCGAATACTCCGAGGACGAGCAGAACAGCCACCGCGCCCTCGCCGGTACGCTGGGCAACCTGACCCTGCTGGAGGACCCTCTCGCCGAACGCGTCTACGGCGCCTCATTCCCGGACAAGCGCGACGTCTACCGCCGCAGCCGGGTCGACGAGAACAACGCTCTGGCCGGTCTCGATGCGTGGGGCACCGCGGCGATCGCGGAGCGGACGGCAGCGCTCACCGACGCGTTCGTGCAGGTCTGGCGCCGACCTGCCGTCGTGGACATCGACGACGACGGACTCACCCCGATCCTCGACGCGGTCCGGCGGCGAGGCTGGCCGACCGGGTGGGAGCGGGAGTTCGACTACGTCGAGTACCGCGGTGAGCGCTGGGAGGTCCCCGACGTGAAGTACCTCTTCAATCGCGTCTTCCGGCGGGGCTGGACGGACACGCGCGAAGCTCTCGACGCGTTCAACGCCCGCAACGGCGGGCCGATCTACGGCGAAAAGGCGTGGAACGGCACCTGGGACGAGCTCGACGACGGCCACTTCCTCTACATGGGCTGGGACGCGAAGTACATGATGAGCGCGGTGCAGGGTCTCCTGGAGGAGTCGGGGCTGGCCGCGGAAGTGTTCGTGAAGTACTCCTACATCGGGAATGTGATGTGATGACGATCTCTGCCGCCCCTGTCCTGCGCCGCCGGATGATGGACCTGACGCTCGAGGAGCACACGCTCAGCGTGCCCCTGGTGTGGTCCGATCCCGCGGACACCCGCACGATCGACGTCTTCGCCTCGGTCGTGATCCGCCCGGGCGGAGAGGAGCTGCCCTATCTGGTGTTCCTCCAGGGGGGTCCGGGACACGAAGCGCCGCGGGCCCTGCACGCGCCCACGGGGCCGTCCTGGCTCGATCAGGCACTGTCGCATTATCGCGTGGTGATGATCGACCAGCGCGGCACGGGCCGATCGACGCCGGTGTCCGACGACATCCTCGCCCTCGGCTCCGAGGCCGTCGCCGAATACCTCACGCATCTGCGGGCGGACTCGATCGTGCGCGACTGCGAGGCGATGCGCGCGCACCTCGGCGTCGAGCGGTGGAACGTGCTCGGGCAGTCCTTCGGCGGCTTCACGACGCTCGCGTACCTGTCCACAGACCCCGCCTCGGTCGACTCCGCCTACCTCACCGGCGGTCTGAGCACGGTCACACGGACCCCGGACGAGGTGTACGCCCTCTGCTACGACAAGATGCGCGACGCGTCGGAGCGGTACTACCGGCGTTTCCCCGAGCACCGCGACCGCATGCGCCGACTCGTGGATCTTGCGGCCTCGGGCGCGATCGTGCTAGCCGATGGAGAGGTGGTCTCGCCGTCCCGGCTGCGGTCGGTCGGTTCCGCGCTGGGCACCGACGACGGCTGGCAGACCGTGTGGAAGCTGCTCGAGCTCGAGCCCGGCTCCAACGCGTTCCGATACGACCTCGCCGCGGCCATGCCGTTCGACGGTCGCAACCCCCTCTATTTCGTGTTCCACGAGTCCAGCTACGCGAACGGACATGTGACCGACTGGTCGGCGGAGCGCGTCGAGCCCGCCGACTTCGCCGAAGACGTGACGCTGTTCACCGGCGAGCACATCCGCCGCGACTGGACCGAGACGGTGCCGGCGTTCCGCCCCTGGCGAGACGTGTCCTTGGCGCTCGCGCAGCACGCGTGGCCCACGATCTACGACACCGAGGCGATCGCGGGCTCCGGTGCACGCGGTGCGGCGGCCGTCTACGTCAACGATCCGTACGTGCCACTGGAGTTCTCGATGGAGACGGCAGCCCTCCTGCCCGGTCTGCACCTGTGGGTCACGAGCGAGCACGAGCACAACGGCCTGCGCTCCGGGCCTGTGCTGGAGCGCCTCATCGCCCTCGCGCAGGACCGCCGCGTGCGCTGACGGCGCGCGTCAGCCGGCGCGGACCTGCTCGTAGGCGGGGATCAGCTCCTGCCAGCGCGACCGCCACGCCTCGGCCGGCTGCTGCGCCGACCAACCGCCCGGATGGGCGCCGGCGTCGTTCCGCAGCGAGAGTCCGAGATCCTCGAGGTGCACCTGCCAGCCCGCTGCGTGGAAGTGCAGTACGCCGGATCCGAGCCCGCGCTCCTCGACGATCAGTCGCGACCGCGCGCCTTCCTCCTGCAGCCAGGCCTCGATCACGGTCTCCTCGTCGGTCCCCGGCTGCTGGGTGAGCACGAGGTGACGGGGCGCATCGCAGACGTCGATCCGCATCCGCCCGGTCCAGGTGCTCGTGAACGTCGCGTCGAGCACGCCGCCCGGGCGGAGGTCCCCGTCGACCGTGACGATCCAGCGCGCCAGACGCGCCGGATCCGTGCACGCCTGCCACAGGTCTGCGATGTCGGTGTCGTACACGTCCTCCACGCGGATGCCCCCGTGGGCGCCGTCGATCTCCCACATCGTGCCGGTCGTGATCATGTCCTGTCCTTCTTCCCTCGAGCGATCTCGGTATGCAGGGCATCGAGTCTCTGGGTCCATAGATCGCGGTAGTCGTCGAGCCAGGCGTCGAGGTCGATGAGAGCTTCGGGCCGCAGCCGGTAGATCCGTCGCTGCGCCTCCTGTCGCACGTCGACCAGGCCGGCATCTCGCAGCACGCGCAGGTGCCGCGACACACCAGGGCGGGCGATCGGCAGTGCCTCAGCCAGCTCTCCCGCCGTCGCCTCGTGGTCACGCAGGATTCCGAGCACGACCCGACGGCTCGGGTCGGCGAGGGCCTGCAGCACGGCGTCCATTCGGTCAGTGTACCCAGCTTGTTACGTAACGCCAAGGATAAATACCAGATCTTCCTCTAGCGACTGGCCCGGGTGCCGTCAACCCCGTCGACTATCCGGCGCCCACCTGCCAGCCTATGAGCACCGACCGAATGGAGAGGAGCAGACCCATGAGCGCTGCCGATCACGTGAAGAACACCGCAGAGAAGATGGCGGGCAAGGCGAAGGAGGCGACCGGCAAGGTCACCGACAACGAGAAGCTCGAGAACGAGGGCAAGCTCGACCAGGCCAAGGCCGACCTCAAGGAGGCCGGAGAACACCTGAAGGACGACGCCAAGAACGTCGGCGACCGCATCAAGGACGCGATGGACCGCTGACACGGGAAGACGCGTTGCCCCGCCGGATCCGGAGGGAGCGCGGCGGGGCGACAGGGCGTCGGCCGGCGGGTACAGTCTCGCCGGCCGACGTCCGGCATCCTCAGCCCTGGACGGCCTCGAACGATCCCGACAGCACGTCGGCGAGAGCGACTCCGTGGGTCAGCTGCGGGTGGTGCCCGGCGCCGGTCAGCGAGATCAGCTCGACATTCGGACGCGAGGCGAGACGGTCGACCACGGCGGGGTCGAGCGGATCCTCGCTCCCCGTGATGATGCGGATCGGCCCGCTGAATCGCTCCAGCCCCGCGCGGAGTTCGGCACGCCACCGGCTCGAGCCCGCCAGGGCGAGCTGAGCGGCGACCCGGGTCGAGCGGGTGCGCTTGAGGTCGCTGACCGTCGACTCGAGAGCTGCCGCACTCGCCGCCGATCCGGTGAGGCGGATCGAGAGCCGCACCGGGTCGACGTGGCGCAGGTAGCTGCGCACGAAAGGCCGCAGGAGCGCCGTGACCCCCGACGGCGGCTGCAGGAAGAACGGTGCCACCAGCGTGAGGGACCGGACCTGCTCCGGCAGGCGGTCCGCCGCGATGACCGCCGCAGCCGCGCCGATCGAATGCCCGATCAGCTCCACGGGCTCCTCCCCCAGCACCGCAGGCAACCACCGAGTCCAGTCCTGCACGCCGGTTCCGCCGCTCAGGCCGAGACCCGGGAGATCGACCGCTCGCGCCTCGACGGCCGCGGCGACCTCCGCCCACGTGTCGGCGTTGACCGGCAGCCCGGGCAGGATCAGCCGGCGCGAACCCGCTCGACCGAGCTCGAACGTCCTCAGTCCGCCGCCGTCGATGAAGCGCCGGTCGTCGGCCGTCGCGCGTCCGAAGCGGTGCGCGACGAGATAGTCGGTCCAGCGGTCGATCGACACGCCGACGTCCGGCATCCGGACCCCGTGCTTCGCCGCGAGCTCGATCGCGCTCGCCGTCGGATACCGGTCGTCCGAGAGGAAGCCCAGCGTCTCCGGTTCCACTTTGGTGATCCGCTGCGGAAGCCGCTTGATGACGCCGACCGGAACCCTCAGCCGCGGCACGGTGGCTCCGAAGCGCCGACCGGCATGCGTCAGCATGTCCGTGAGCGGCGGCGTGGCATCGTCGAGGATCCAGTACGAGCCGTGCGCAGCGTCAGGATCGACTGCCGCCGCCGCCATGAACCTCGCCAGATAGTCCACGGTGGCAACCGGGATCCACGTGCCCTTTCCGCCGGGAAGCGCGGTCATGCTGCCGTCCCAGATCTGCTCGATCGAGGCACCGAGGGCGATGTACTGATCGGTCTCCCCCGTCGCGCTGTCCCCGATCACACCCGCCGGATTGACGATCGTCCACGGGATCCCGCGCTCCATGGCGACCGCCTGGAGGATCGCATCGGACTCCACCTTCGACGCCTCGTACGCCCCGAGGTCCCGGTAGATCGCCGCACGGCGCTCCTCCGACCACGGAACCGTCGCCGGATCCTGCCCCCCGACCCGATATCCGGAGATGTGCACGACGCGGTTCAGCTCGGGAAGCTTCTCAGCGAGGTCGAGCAGCTTCTCGACGATGCCGACGTTGGCGCGTCGCGCCTCCGCGGCGGACATCCCGAATCGGAACGAGGCGGCGCAGCTGTGGATCTCCGTGACGGACGCGAACGCCGCGGCCCCGCCGGCGACGATCTCCGGGGCGTCGAAGTCGACGATCGTCGTCCGGATGGGCCGTGAGAGCCCGTGCTCCCCGAGCCATCGCTCGACGCGCGCGCCCGACGCGGCGCTGCGGACGGCCGCCGTGACATCGGCACCGGCCGCGGCGAGAGCGAGGACGAGGTGGCGGCCGATCAGCCCCGAAGCGCCGAAGACGAGCGCGTGACGCGGTGCCCCCTGCGCGGTCATCGTGCGCCTCCGTCCTGCAGAAGGCGCTGTTCGACCAGCCCTGCGACCACGTCCGCCGCCGCAGACAGGGGCTGCGTGGTCCTCATCGCGCGCGAGACGATGACCGCCCCCTCGATCGTCGACACGACGACGGTTGCGAGAGCCCGCGCCTCTTCGGCACCGATGCCGCCGGACTCGAGGAGCGCGGAGGTCGGGGCGATCCAGGAGGAGAAGGCCGCGGCGCACGCCTGGCGGAGGCGCTCGCTCTCGGCGCCCATCTCGAGGGTCACGACGGACACCGGGCATCCCAGCCGGAAGTCGCTCTCGCCGACGATGGTCGCCAGCGCGTCGATCGCCAGGCGGACTGCCTCGGGGACGCTGCCCGCCGAATCGACGGCCTCCGCGATCAGCGTTCCGAACTGAGCGGCAGCGAGGTCGACCGCAGCGACTCCCAGACCTTCCTTCCCGTCAGGGAAGTGGAAGTAGATCGATCCCTTGGGCGCCGCCGCGTGTTCTGTCACCGCGTTCAAGCCCGTGCCGCTGTAGCCGCCGGTCTGGATGAGTTCGAGCATGGACTCTGTGAGCCGTGCCTTCGTGAGATCTCCCTTTGATGCCATGGACACAAGAATAGACCGGTCTACATATTTTGCAAATCGACGACAGGACATCGCGCGTTCGCGTCACGTACGGGGATCGAAAGAGTGGGGCGGGCGGGACTTGAACCCGCGATCGTTGGGTTATGAGCCCACTGCCTTCACCAGCTTGGCCACCGCCCCGGATCTTCGAGACTACCGGGCCAGGGCGACCCTCGGGTGCACTCGGTTCAGAGCGGGGTCGCCTTCCGGTGCAGTGCCGAGTGCCCGCGGTAGACCCGGGCGTTCTGGCGCAGCCCTTCCCTCTCCTCGGCCGTGAGTTCGCGGCGGACCTTGGCCGGCACGCCCGCGACCAGTGACCCGTCCGGCACCTCCATGCCGCTCAGCACAAGCGCACCGCCGGCGATCAGGCATTCGGATCCGATCACGGCCCCGTTCAGCACCACGGCCCCCATGCCGATCAGCGATCCGTCTCCGATCATGCAGCCGTGCACGACCGCGTTGTGGCCGATCGACACATCGTCGCCGATGATGACGCCATGGCCGGGGTCGACGTGCACCGAGACGTTGTCCTGCGCGTTGCTGCCGGCGCCGATCCTGATCTCCGCCGAATCCGCACGGAGGACGGCGTTGTACCAGACGCTGGAGCCCTCGCCGATCGTCACCGCCCCGATCACCCTCGCGCCCGCGGCGAGGAACGCCGTCGGATCGATGGCGGGAGTTCGGCCGGGCAGGGACAGGACGGTGGCTTCGTCGCTCATACTGCGACCCTATCCGCCCCGCCCCCGCACGCGTCCGCGGTCAGCCGCCGATCCCCATCGCGGCCTTCAACGCCGCGGTGTACTGCGGGGCGAGGGAGTTCGCGAACGTCACCGTGATGTGGTCCTGGTCGCGGTAGATGTTGGCTCCGCCGACCACCGCACGGCAACTTTCGTCGTCGCAGAAGACCTTCGTGAAGTCGAGCAGCGTGACGTCCTTCTGACTATCCGCGGCCGCACGCAACGGGTCCTTCTCGGTCAGGAGGTCGGTGCGCGGGCCGTCGCAGGCGCTCTGTGCGCGCGTGCGCAGGCACTTGTTCGGGTCGGTCTCCCACACCGGGTTGTCCACGACCGTGATCACGGGCGTCCCCTTGGACGTCTGCGTGGCCCACGCCTCTCGATATCCGGCCACCGCCGCATCGTAGGAGGAGTCGTGATCCCCCGCCGCGTACGGCGTCGTGGAGAGCGCGGCGGTGAAGATCGCATCGAAGTGCCGCTTCTCGAGCTGCGTCGCCACCGCGGCGCGATACTGCGTGCACGCGTCGCCGAAGGCCCCGCCGGTGGACAGCGGCGTGGTGTTCCAGGGACAGGCGCCCTTGAAGTACGTGGTGAGGTGCCACCCTTCCTTCTCCGCGATCCCCTGGAATGTGGTGAGCAGCTGATACGCGTGGCTGTCGCCGATCAGGGCGACCTGCTTCGCGTTCGGATCCTTCGAGCCGAACTCGCACGAGACCGGCCGTGCATCGTTGAGCTGCACGAAGCACTGCGACGCCTCCGGGCGGTCCACGCCCGCGAAGCCAGGGGCGGGAAGGATCTCGTCGGTCTTCTTCCCTGCACAGGATTCATCGAGGACCGCGGCGGCGCCGAAGCACGCCGGGGGGTTCGCACGGAGTTCGGCGATGGCCTGCACGCCCTGCTGGTAGGTGCCCGCGTTCGCTGCCCAGCCCGCACCCCCGGCGCCTGCGACGATCACCATCGCGGCGAGTGACGCCCACAGCGAGAGCCGGGGCTTGCGCGAGGTCAGGGGCTTCCAGGTACGGGCCGGATCCTCCACGAACTTCTTGGTCAGCCAGGCCAGCAGGAAGCAGATGCCGACCAGCGCGACGCGGTGGTAGATCGTGAGGCCCCAGAACGGCACGGACGGCGCGATGATGATGAGCGGCCAGTGCCACAGGTACAGGCTGTACGAGATGTCGCCGGTGAAGCGCATCGGCCGGATCGCCAGGATGCGGGTCGGGTACCACCAGCGCTCGGTGTTGGAGGCGGCGATGATCGCCGCTGCCGCAAGTGTGGGGATCGCGGCCATGTAGCCGGGGAACGGCGTCTGCGCATCGAAGCGGTAGATCACGACGAGCAGCACGATGATGCCGCCCCAGCCCAGGATGAAGCTGCCGATCGCGTTGCTCACGCGCAGGCGGGGCACCAGGGCGAGCACCGCACCCACACCGAACTGCCACATCCGACCGAAGGTGACGAAGTAGGCGGGCGCCGGATTCGTCGCCGTGAACCAGACGCAGAACGCGAACGAAGCCACGGACACGATGCCGATCGCGATCGCCGCCGCGCGCAGCCGCGACCCGCGGAAATACTTGACCGCGATCCATGCCGCGAGCAGCATGATCAGCGGCCAGAGCACGTAGAACTGCTCCTCGAGCGACAGCGACCAGTAGTGCTGCACCATCGTCGGATCCCCGGCGTGCGCGAGGTAGTCGGCCGAGTTCAGCGCGAGGAACCAGTTCTCCACATAGAAGGTGGACGCCACGATCTCCTGCAGCTCCGCGGGGAGCTGGGACAGCGGCGACAGCACGGGGATCGCCGCGACGATCGCGCAGAACAGCAGCACGAGCAGCGACGCAGGAAGCAGACGTCGAGCACGGCGAGCCCAGAACTGACCGAGGTTCACCCTCCCCGTGGCGTTCAGCTCGCGCGCAAGGTGCGCGGTGATCAGGAACCCGGAGATCACGAAGAAGATGTCGACGCCGACGTAGCCGCCGCTCAGCCGTCCCGGCCAGAAGTGGTACAGCACGACGGCCAGCACCGCGATCGCGCGCAGACCCTGCACATGAGGGATGAAGTTCGATCCGACCTTCTGCGCGGCGGACGTGCCCCGCGTTTCGGATGTACGGAGTCGGCGCAGGGCCGCACGGGAAGAGGTACCAGCTGTTGCCACCTGACGAAGGTATCCCGGATCGCTGAGTCCTCCCGTCGTCCACGCGGTGCGCTCGTGGATCCACAGGGAAGGACAGCCTGGCCGAAATCGCACGTGACCTGCGGGTTAGCGTTGCCTCAGCTTGCTTGCGGAACAAACGGAGCCGAGTAGCGTTGCTCTCAAGACATCAGCACGCACGGATCCGAATGATCACCGAGGAGTCATCATGAGCAATGCCGAGACCATCACCCAGGCTACCGTCGACCCGACCGTCGCGGCCGGCGCCGCCCAGTTCCTGACCCCGGTCGTGCTGGGCCTCCAGGCGCTCACCGTGAACGGCAAGCAGGCGCACTGGCACGTGCGCGGCGCGAACTTCGTCGGTGTGCACGAGCTGCTCGACGTGATCGTGGACCATGCCGGAGACTTCGCTGACACCGCCGCGGAGCGCATCGTGGCCCTCGGCCTGCCGATCGACGCCCGCGCGACGGTCGTCGCCGAGAAGGCCGGCGCGACCCAGGTCCCTGCCGGATTCACCCGTTCCGACGATCTCGTGCGCGCCGTCATCGCCGACATCGATGCGATCCTGGTCACCGTGAAGGCCGCTGTCGAGGGCCTCGACGAGATCGACCTCACCAGCCAGGACGTGGCGATCGAGATCCAGCGCGGCCTCGAGAAGGACCGCTGGTTCCTCGTCTCGCACATCGCCGCCTGACACACGGCGCACAGCTCGGAACGACCCCCGCCCCGCTCAGGGACGGGGGTCGTTCTGCAGGTAGGCGAGCACGGCCAGCACGCGACGGTGGTCGCTGGCGGACTCCTCGAGCCCGAGCTTGGCGAAGATGGCGGACACGTTCTTCTCCACCGCGCCCACCCCGATGCGCATGCTGTTCGCGATCGACGTGTTGCTGCGCCCCTCCGCCATCGCCTCGAGGACTTCGCGCTCTCGAGGGGTGAGACGACCGACCGGATCCGGTCCGGTACGCATCAGCTGCTGCACGACCCGAGGATCCAGGACCGTCCCTCCCTGACTGACCTGCCGGACGGCTCCGGAGAGCTCCTCGAGCGAGGCGACTCTGTCCTTGAGGAGATAGCCGACTCCCCCCCTCGCCGGCCCGAGCAGTTCCCTCGCATAGACGCCCTCGACGTACTGACTGAGCACGAGGATGCCGACCTCAGGGAGAGCCGCCCGCAGCGCCAGAGCCGCGCGGATCCCCTCGTCCCGGAACGACGGAGGCATCCGCACGTCCAGCACGGCTACCGTCGCTGCCGCAGCACGGGTGCGTGCCACCACCTCCTCGGCGTCCGCATACGCGCCGGCTGTCTCGAATCCGGCCTCGACGAACAGACGCACGAGCCCTTCGCGCAGCAGGATCGAGTCCTCGAAGAGGACCACCCGCAGCGGAGTCTGCTGATCGGTCACGCCCTTCAGACTAGGGCGCTGGCGCTCACCGCCTCGTCGGTCGGCCCGCGGCCGCCCCGCTCACGCGGAGACGGGGACCGTCACCGTCACGATGGTCGGGCCGCCGTCCGGGCTGTCGATGTGCATCGCGCCGCTCAGCCCCTGCACCCGCCGGGCGAGGCCCTCGAGTCCGCCTCCGGGACGCGGAACGGCGCCGCCGTGACCGTCGTCCAGCACGGTGACGCGGACCACGGAGCCTTCGCGGACCGCGGTGACCGATGCGCTGTCCGCTCCCCCGTGCTTGACGGCGTTGGTCAGCAGCTCCGCGACCACGAAGTACAGATTGCGCGCGGCCTCGGGGCTCAGCGCCGCGGTGATGGCCGGTGCGACCTCGGCCCGCACCGGCAGCGCATTGGCAGCCGCGAGCCCGGCGATCGCTTCGGCGATCCCCCGGTCCTGCAGCAGCGGCGGCGCGACGCCGCCGGCCAGCGCCCGCAGCTCGTCCAGCGCAGCCTGCGCGTGCCCGCGCGACTCCTGTGCGAGCACGGCGACCGCCGCCGCATCGCCATCGACCGCGCGCCGTTCGAGCGCGGCGAGATCCATCTGCAGGCGCACCAGGCGCTGCTGCGGGCCGTCGTGCAGATCCCGCTCGAGCCGGCGCAGCCCCGCGTCCTCCGCCTGCACGGCCGCACCGCGGGACGCGTCAAGACCCTGGACCTGCGCCATCAGATCGTCGGACTCCCATCGTCCTGTCAGCGCGGCGGCGACCGTCCCGTGCAGGCGCACGAGGCCGCTGAGCACGAGCGGCAGCGTGCCCAGGAAGATCAGTCCCACGACCAGATACAGCATCGAGGCCCACAGATGCGGATCCGGAGACGAGTCGACCCCGCCGAAGATGTGCTGCACCGCCCAGGGGACCCAGACCCGCTCGGCGTTGCCGTCGGGGATGAACGACGACCAGAACCAGTACGTCGGGCCGCCGAGCGCCATCGAGACCCAGGTCGTGGCGACGGCGAACGCGACGATCGCGACGATCGGGCGCACGAGCAGGCTCGACAGCAGCGCCATCCAGTAGTGCGCGTTCCGCATCGGCTGCGTCAGACGGGCCCAGAACCCGTCGCCCTTCGTGCCGCGGCGCCAATCCGGCGCGGAGATCACCGGGTGGTCGGTCATCCGCAGCAGCGCCCTCTCCGCCTCGGCGAAGCCGCGGGCGATGTAGAGAGAGCCCACCAGGACAGGCACGCCGATCACCAGCACGAGGGAGCCGATGCCGAGTCCGAACACCGTCCATGTGACACCCATCGCCAGAATCGCGAGCGGTACCGACAGCAGCACGAGGAAGAGCGCGTTGCCGGGCACTGCAGCCCACGCCCGGCCGTATCCGCGTCGGGGCGCAGCCGGCGGCGCCGGGAAGCGCGAGTCGAGGGTGTGGGTCGCGGTGGTCATCAACAGATCTCCTGGTTCATGCCTCTGGCGCGCCTGTTCGCACCGGCTTCCACGATGCCCGTCCTGATCTCGGCAGACCAGGGTGCGCGCTGCCGGATCCGAGCGGGGGCTATCCCCCGTACGTCACCCGCCCGCCGACGAGCGTCGCCGCGACCGGCATCGTACGGAGGGCCTGCGCGCCGGCGGCCGCCGGATCGGCGCCGAGCAGCACCAGATCGGCGACAGCACCAGGACGGATGCCGGCGCCGCCTCCGGTGCCGCCGCGGGCGCTCGCAGCGAGGGCGGTCTCGAGGTCGACCCGCTCCTCCGGATGCCACGGTCCGCGGTCGTCGTCGGTGCGGAAGACGGCCGCCGAGATCGCGTGCCACGGATCCAGGGCAGCCACCGGAGCATCGGATCCGAAGCGCAGCGTCGCCCCCGCCCGGTGCAGCGAGGCGAGCGGATAGCCGATCGCAGTCTGCTCTGCCCAGAGCGCATCGGCCGCATCGCGGTCGTCGAGGGCATGCTGCGGCTGCACACTCGCCGCGATGCCGAGGCGGCCGAACCGGGTGAGATCGCCATGGCGCACGAGCTGCGCGTGCTCGATCGTGCCCTGGGCGCCGGTGGCGGCGAACGCGTCGAGAGCTGCGGTGACCGCGAGGTCGCCGATCGCGTGCAGGGCGATCTCCAGCCCCGTCCCGGTGGCGCGCAGCAACAGCTCCTGCAGCTCGGCGGGCGGCACGGTGAGCACGCCGTGGTTGTGCGGATCGTCGGCATAGCCGTGGCTGCAGGCGGCGGTGCGCGTGCCCAGCGAGCCGTCGGAGATGATCTTCAGCGGCCCTGCGTGCACGAGTCCGAGCGGGTCCTGATCCATCGGCTGACCCGTGTGCAGTCCCTCGGCGATCGCACGGTCGAGGTCATGCGGATAGACGGCGAACTCGACGCGATGCGTGTCGAAGCCGTACGCGAGACGTCGTGCCCAGGCCTCGGCGTTCCACGCCATGTCGAAGTCCACCAGCCCGACGACGCCGCGGCCCGCGGCTCGTCGGGCGGCGGCGGCGACGGCCTCGTCGGCGACCACCGGATCCGCGGCGTTCAACCGGCGCGAGATCTCGAAGGCGTCCTCCTCGCGCAGTATCCCGTCCGCGGCGATGGGGAAGCTCTCCCGGCGGAAAGCGGCGGAGTTCAGCCACACGCTGTGCACGTCGGCGTTGATGAGATAGGTCGGGATCTCGCCGGTGTGCTCGTCGAGCAGGGCCAGCGTCGGCCGGTCCGACCAGCGCACGTCGCGGAAGCCGGATCCGACGCGGCGGCCGTCGCCGAGCGCGGGCGCGACCGACATGAGCGCGGCGGCCTCGACGGCGTTCGCGGTACCGGCGAGGTCCTCGCGCTGGGCGGCGAGTGCCCACTGCACGGTGTGCACGTGGTGATCCCACAGGCCCGGAACGATCCACGCCGCGTCGCCGTCGAGCACCTGACCGCGCAGCCGCAGCGCACCGGTGGGGGCGATGTCGGCGATCCGGCCGTCTTCGAGCAGCACGTCCACCGGGCCGTCCACGGCCAGCAGCCGGCGGTCCGCGGTGGCGATGCGCACGCCGCGGATCGCGTCGATGTGCGCTCCGACGTCCGATGCCATCATCGGGTGCCCGCCCGCGCGGCGAGCCGGGCGTCGTGTGCGCGCTGCATCTCCGCGGCCAGCATCGGATTCGCGTACGCACCGTCACCCTGCAGCTCGAGGATCACGTTCTCGATCACGTCGTCGGGCTTGTTCTGGCTGAGTTTGCGCTTGGCGGCGATACGCGTCGGGGTCAGCCGGAAGCCGACGGTGCCGGCCTCGAGCCGGCGCACGAACGCCTCGTCGTTCGGCGGGGTCCACATGCCGCGGGGATCCGCCAGCAGGCTCTCGAAGTGATCGACGAGGTGGTCCAGCACGCGCAGGTTCTCGTCGGCGTCCAGCAGCTCCGGCGTGCCCGAGAGGTGCACGGCGACGTAATTCCACGTCGGCACCGCGGCGACGTCGCCGTACCAGCCGGGCGAGATGTAGCCGTGCGGCCCCTGGAAGATCACCATCAGCTCCTGGGATCCGAGCCCCAGCACGATGTCGTCCGGACGGCCGACGTGCGCGACGATCGTGAGGTCGTCCCGGTCAGGATCCAGTAGCACGGCATAGTGCGACGCGGTCATGCCGTTCTCGTCTCGCCCCACCAGCGTCGCCCACGGATTGGCGGCGATGATCCGCCGGAGCTCGACGACGTCCGTCATGGCGAAACTGGGGTTCTGGCGCATGGTTTCAGCCTAGGGTCGCGCGCCCGTCCAGGGGCTCAGGGCAGGGGATCGATCACGCCTGGCAGCGCGGGCACCAGTACAGCTTGCGCGCACCGATCTCCTCGAGCACGATGTCGGTGCCGCATACCCGGCAGGGCAGCCCGGTGCGGTGGTACACCCAGTGCCGGTCGTCCCGGTGCGCCATCGCGGCCCGGTACTGGTCGGGCGTGAGGTCGTCCATGGTCATCATCTGGCCGGTCTCGACGCCGATGGTGAGCAGGCGCACCCAGTCGCGCCAGAGCGCGCGCACCGTCTCCTCCGGCACGTCCCGCCCCGGGGTGTGCGGGTTGAGCCGCGCCCGGAAGAGCAGCTCTGCGCGATACACGTTGCCGATCCCGCTGACCACCGCCTGGTCCATGAGCAGCAGCGCGATCGGCACCGCCCTGCGCCGCACCGCGGCCACGAAGCGCTCCTCGCCCTCGTCGACGTCGCCCACGAGCGGATCCGGCCCGAGTTTCGCGACCGTGGCGAGCATCTCGTCGGGAGTCTGCAGCACGCACGCGGTCGGACCGCGCAGATCCGCGCAGGTCGAATCCGTCAGGAGGCGCAGCCGCACCTGCCCCACGACGGGCGGCGGCCACTCGGCACCCTCATCCGCAAGCCCCTTCGTGGCCTCGGACATGCGGACGTGCACCCGAGTCTTGCGCGGAGCGCCGATGGACGCGAGCGAATTCTCGCCGGCGTCGTCCAGGATCGGCACGTCATCGAGATCGGTGCCGCGCTGGCTGGTCTGGCCCATCCGCCCGTTCGCCGAGGCGATGGTCGGATCCACGAGGATCTCGCCAGAGAAGTCCCAGGCGCCGTAGAGCCCGAGGTGCACGCGCAGCCAGAGATCGCCCTCGGTCTCGAGGAACATCTGCTTGCCGACGGCCTGCACGCTCTCCACCATGCGACCGTCGAGCAGCGCCGCGCCCTCCGCGAATCGTCCCTGCGGACTCGACGCGGACACGGCCTTGCCGACGAAGTTGCGCGCGAACTGCCGTGCGATCCGGTGGACGGAATGGCCCTCGGGCATCAGGCGCGCGGGTCCGGGAGCAGCGAACCGTCGCGCTCGAAATCGGCGATCTGCGCGATCCGGCGCACGTGCCGCTCCTCGTTCGAGAACGGCGTCGCGATGAAGCGGTCGATGAACCCGGCCACCTCGTCGAAGGTGTGCTGGCGCGCCCCGATCGCGATCACATTGGCGTCGTTGTGCTCGCGGGCGAGCTCGGCGGTCGCGATGCTCCACACCAGAGCGGCGCGGATCCCCTCGACCTTGTTGGCGGCGATCTGCTCGCCGTTGCCCGATCCGCCGAAGACGACGCCGAGCGCCTCGACACCGGCGCGCTGATCGGCGACGGTCGCCTGTGCCGCGCGGATGCAGAACGCCGGGTAGTCGTCCACGGCGTCGTACTCGACGGGGCCATGGTCCACGACCTCATGACCCGCCTCCACGAGGTGGTGCTGCAGCTGCGTGGAGAACTCGAGACCGGCGTGATCGGTGGCGATGTGGATGCGCATGCCTCAATCCTACGGAGCGCCGCGACCGCCGCGGGGCGCCGTGACGCGGCCCCGCGGAACCGTCAGGGAGCGATGCCGGCCGCAGCCGGCTTGAACCCCGCGCGGATGTTCTCGCAGCACCCCGGACGGCACACGTCGAACGCGGGACCGAGCGCGGTGACATGGGCGCGATCCGCCGCCGGCCGCCCCTCGAGGCGCTCCTGGATGAGATCGACGATCCCGGCCACGAACGAGTCGGACACGCCGGGGGTCGGCGTCCGCACGAAGGCGAGGCCCGCCTCCGCCGCAGCATCCTTGGCCTCGGTGTCGAGGTCCCAGAGCACCTCCATGTGGTCGCTCACGAAGCCGAGCGGGACGACGGCGACCGCGGTGCGGCCGCGGGCGGGCAGCTCCTCGATCACGTCGCAGATGTCGGGCTCGAGCCACGGCTGCGAGGCGGGACCCGAGCGGGACTGGTAGACGAGCTCCCACGGCACATCGGCGGCGTCCGGCAGCAACTCGGCCACGCGGCTCATGACCCATGCCGCGACCGCCTCGTGCTGCGCGGCGTACGCGCCGCCAGGGCCCCAGTCGACATCGCGCGGACCGGAGCGCAGCGCATCATCGGTCGGCACGCTGTGCGTGGTGAACAGAACCTGGATCGTCGCGGCGTCGGCGCCGTCCGCCGTGAACACCGCGATCGCGTCGCGCACACCCTCCACGAAGGACGCGACGAATCCGGGGTGATCGTAGAACGGCCGGATCTTGTCGATCGTCACGGTCTCTCCGAGCTCCGTCTCCTCCAATACCCGGGCGAAGTCCTCGCGGTACTGGCGGCAGCTGGAGAAGGAGCTGTAGGCGCTCGTGGCGAACGCGAGCAGTGCGTTGTCCCCGTTGCCCGCTGCCGCGGTCACGGCGTCTGACAGGTACGGCGCCCAGTTCCGGTTGCCCCAGTACACCGGGAGGTCGATCCCGCGGCGGGCGAGCTCGGTTTCGAGCGCGGCCTTGAGCGCACGGTTCTGCGCGTTGATCGGGCTCACGCCGCCGAAGTGCCGGTAGTGATGCGCGACCTCCTCGAGCCGCTCATCCGGGATGCCGCGGCCGCGGGTCACGTTGCGCAGGAACGGGATCACGTCGTCCTGGCCCTCGGGTCCGCCGAATCCGGCGAGCAGGATCCCGTCGTAGGCGACGGGGGTCTCGACGTACTCGGGCCCGCTCGCGGCAGGCGCGGAGGCGAAGGGGACGGTTGCTGCGGTCACGTTTCGAGCACTCACCCTCCCATCTTCCCCTGAGTTTCCTTTGCCACGGCCGTGCGCCGACCCGATGCCCTCGCGGAGCAGTGCGCACCCGCGGAATCCCGCGACACGCGCTCTGGCGTAGGCTGGGACGGTTGCCGCCGGCGCCAGCAGCGCGAATCTTGCGGCCGAACCCCTCACCCCCTGGGAGTCTGAGCAGTGCCTGGAGAGAACCTCACCCGCATCGAGGCGCAGGAGCGCCGCGCGATCGTCGACACCGAGTCGTACGAGATCGCGCTCGACCTGACCAAGGGCGCGGAGGTGTTCGGATCCCGCAGCGTCGTGCGCTTCACCGCCACCGAGGGGTCCTCGACCTTCATCGACCTCATCGCGCGCGAGGTGCGCGAGATCACCCTGAACGGCGAGCAGATCGACCCGACGACGGCCTACGCCGACTCGCGCGTCGCGCTGGACGGCCTCGCGGGCTCGAACGTGCTCGTCATCGACGCCGACTGCGAGTACACCAACACCGGTGAGGGCCTGCACCGCTTCGTCGATCCGGTCGATGGGGAGGTCTACCTCTACTCCCAGTTCGAGGTGCCCGACTCCCGCCGCGTCTTCGCCGTGTTCGAGCAGCCCGATCTGAAGGCGACGTTCCAGTTCACCATCACCGCGCCCGCTGCGTGGAAGGTCGTCTCGAACTCCCCCACCCCCGAGCCGATCCACCACGACGCGTCGAACGGATCCGGATCCGACCAGAACGGCGCGGTCGCGACGTGGGGCTTCGAGCCCACCCCGCGCATCTCGTCGTACATCACGGCGATCATCGCCGGCCCGTACGAGGAGACCTTCTCGGAGCTGACCAGCGCGTCCGGCCGCGTGATCCCCCTCGGCGTCTACGGGCGCAAGAGCCTGTGGGAGCACCTCGACGCGGACTACATCTTCGACAAGACCCGCGAGGGCTTCGCCTACTACGAGGAGAAGTTCGGCGTCCCGTATCCGTTCGCGAAGTACGACCAGCTCTTCGTGCCGGAGTTCAACGCCGGCGCCATGGAGAACGCGGGGGCGGTGACCTTCACCGAGACCTACGTGTTCCGCAGCAAGGTGACCGACGCCGTCAAGGAGCGCCGCGTCGTCACGATCCTGCACGAGCTCGCGCACATGTGGTTCGGCGACCTCGTCACCATGAAGTGGTGGAACGACCTGTGGCTGAACGAATCGTTCGCCGAGTGGGCCTCGACCATCGCGACCGCCGAGGCCACCGAGTGGACCGAGGCGTGGACGACGTTCAACGCCATGGAGAAGACCTGGGCCTATCGTCAGGACCAGCTCCCCTCCACGCACCCCGTCGTCGCCGAGATCAACGACCTCGACGACGTCCAGGTGAACTTCGACGGCATCACGTATGCGAAGGGCGGATCCGTCCTCAAGCAGCTCGCCGCCTGGGTGGGCATCGAGGCGTTCTTCGCCGGCGTCTCCGAGTACTTCAAGAAGCACTCCTGGCAGAACACCGAGCTCAGCGACCTGCTCGTCGAGCTGGAGCGCACCAGTGGCCGCGACCTCACGGTCTGGTCCAAGAAGTGGCTGGAGACCGCGGGCGTGAACACGCTCGCACCTGTCATCGCCGAGGCCGGGGACGGCACCATCTCGCGCTTCGCCGTGACGCAGACGGCTCCCGCCGACTACCCGACGATCCGCCCGCACCGCCTCGGCATCGGGTTCTACAACCTCGACGCGGCGGGCGCTCTCGTGCGCACCCATCACGTCGAGGTGGACGTCGACGGCGACCGCACGGAACTCCCTCAGCTGCAGGGCCTGAAGCGCCCGGATCTCGTGCTGCTGAACGACGAGGACCTCGCCTACGCGAAGATCCGTCTCGACGAGCGCTCCCTCGCGACCGCCGTCGCGCACCTCGCCGACATCAGCGACCCGCTCGCCCGCTCGCTCGTGTGGGGTGCCGCCTGGGACCAGACCCGGGACGCCGAGAGCGCCGCGAGCGACTACATCGACCTCGTGCTCGGCAACATCGGCCGCGAGACCGAGTCGACCACGGTGCGCACCACGCTCAGCCAGTTGCAGACCGCCGCCGCGCTGTACGTCACCCCGGAGCACCGTGAGGCCGCCCGCACCCGGGTCGCCGACGGTCTGTGGGCGCTCGCGCAGCGCGCCGAAGCTGCCTCCGACAGCCAGTTGCAGTTCGTGACAGCGTTCGCGAACTCGCTCACCACGCCCGAGCACGCCGACGTCGTCCGCCGCCTGCGCGACGGCGCGCTCACCCTCGACGGCCTCACGATCGACACCGACCTCTCGTGGCAGCTGCTCGTCGGCCTCGCCACGGTCGGCGCCGTCGACGGCGCTGCGATCGAGGCGGCGCTCGAGGGCGACAACACCGCCAAGGGCGCGGAGTTCGCCGCGCAGGCCCGCGCCGCGCTGCCCACGCCCGAGGACAAGCAGGCCGCGTGGTCGTCGCTGGTCGAGCACGACGACCTGTCCAACACGATCGTCCGCTCCGCCGCCCTCGGCTTCACCCACCCGGCGGGCGTCGCGCTGCTCGAGCCGTTCGTCGCGCGGTACTTCGATGCCTTGCTCCCGATCTGGGAGGGGCGCACGTTCCAGGTCGCGAACTACCTGATCGTGGGTCTGTATCCGAAGGCGCTCGCGAACACCGCCCTGCGCGACGCGACCCGCGCGTGGCTCTCCGCCCACCAGGACGCCGCGCCCGCGCTGCGCCGCCTCGTGTTCGAGAACCTCGCCGACGTGGAGCGCGCTCTCGCCGCTCAGGCGCGCGATGAGGAGACCATCGAGTCGGCGACCGCGCAGAGCTGACGCACGACCTCGAAGAGGCCGGAGGAGACTGCTCTCCTTCGGCCCCTTCCTCGCGTTCCGGTCCCCCCCTCGTCCCCGGGTCACGCGGCGCCCACTCCCGGCGAAGCGCCGCCGACGCTCAGAGCCCGCCAAGGGCCGCAGTCATAGGATCGTGAACGATGAATATCGTCCCCCTCGAGGATCAGGCCGCCAAGATCGTGGACCTGTGGACCCAGACGCTCGATGTCCTCGGCAAGATCGGCATGAAGGCGCTCTGGAGCGTCGTCACCATCGTCGTCTGCGTCCTCATCGCCTACGCACTCCGTTTCGTGATCCGCCGCGTCGTGCGCCGCATCGTCGCCGGCGCCAAGTCCAAGGCCGAGGTCACCGACACCCGGGCCCTGGAGCGCTCCCCGCTCGCGGACATGCGGCTCGTGCAGCGCACGAGAACGCTCGGCACGATCCTGCAGAACATCGTCAACGTGATCCTGGTGGTGGTCGCGGTCGTCCTGATCGTGAACATCATCGAGCCGACGCTGCTCGGGTCCCTGACGCTGCTCACGGCCGCGGTCGGAGCCGGCCTCGGTTTCGGCGCCCAGAACATCGTCAAGGATGTGCTGAACGGCATGTTCCTCGTCGCCGAGGACCAGGTCGGCATCGGCGATGTGGTCGACCTGGGCCTCGCCTCGGGCGTCGTCGAATACGTCAGCGTGCGCATCACTCAGGTGCGTGACGCGAACGGAACGCTCTGGTATGTCCGCAATGGCGAGATCACCCGGATCGGCAACATGTCCCAAGGATGGGCGCGCGCGATCATCGACCTCGGTGTGCCCGCCGATGCGGACGTGCCGGCTGTGGAAGACGCCCTCCTCACCGCCGCGCAGGGGCTCGCGAAGGATCCGAAGTGGCGCACGCGCATCGTCGAGAAGCCCGAGATCTGGGGGCTGGAGTCGATCGACGGCGATGCGCTCGTGATCAGGGTCGTGATGAAGACCCGCACGAACGCGATGGACGACGTCGCGCGCGAACTGAGGATGCGGCTCCGCGACACCATGCTCGGCATGGATCTGACGGTTCCGAGCATGGCCACCGTCCAGCTCGCCGGCCCCGAGGGGGCCCGGCGGGTGCACGGCGCGAACCCCCCGCGCACCCGTCCGAACCCGGTCGCGACGGCCCCCGCGGTGCCGGAACGCGGATTCTGGCGCAAGAAGAAGACCGAGAGCGAGAAGCCCGCCACGGTCACACCGCCGCCGCGCACCAAGCCCGCGCCGACCGCGCCGGCGCCGAAGAAGCCCGAGAAGCCGAAGACCCCGCCGTCGGCCCCGCAGAGCCTTCCGCTCCCTCCCCTCCCCGATCCGCAGACTCCGCAGACTCCGCAGACACAGCAGAACCCGCAGGATCCGCAGAGCCCTGGAGACGAACGATGACCGATCCGGTGTCCTTCTACGACGAGGTCGGCGGCCACGCGACGTTCCAGCGCCTCGTCGAGGTCTTCTACCGCGAAGTCGCCCTGGATCCCGTGCTGAAGCCCATGTACCCGGAGGAGGATCTCGGCCCAGCCGCGGACCGCCTTCGCATGTTCCTGGAGCAGTACTGGGGCGGCCCCACCGCCTACGGCGAGCAGCGCGGGCATCCGCGGCTGCGGATGCGGCACATGCCGTTCCATGTCGACCCGGATGCCCGCGACCGCTGGCTGCGCTGCATGCGCACGGCGGTCGACGAGGTGCAGCTCTCGCCGATCCACGAGGCGACGCTGTGGGACTACCTCGAGCGCGCCGCACATGCGATGGTGAATACATTCGAGCCGAGCCGCACGACCACGACGGGCGCACCGACACCGGACGGGCGCCCCATCCTCTAGCGCACGCCACACGCACACCGAGTTCGACGGAGATCTCATGACCGCGACCACGACCACGCACTCCACCGACGTCCTCATCATCGGCTGGGGGCTGTCCGGCCTCGTCGCCGCCGCCGAGGCCGCCGAGGCCGGCCGACAGGTCATCGTGGTGGATCAGGAACCGCGCACGAATCTCGGCGGACAGGCGTGGTGGTCCTTCGGTGGGCTGTTCCTCGTCGACTCCCCCGAACAGCGCCGCATCGGCATCACCGACTCGTACGAGCTCGCCCGGCAGGACTGGTTCGGCAACGCGGGCTTCGACCGCGACGAGGACGCCTGGCCGCGGCGCTGGGCGGAGGCGTATCTGCAGTTCGCGAGCGGCGAGAAGCGCGCGTGGCTCCGGGAGCGCGGCCTGGGCTTCTTCCCGGTCGTGGGCTGGGCCGAGCGCGGAGGGTACGGCGCTCTCGGACCCGGCAACTCGGTCCCCCGCTTCCACATCACCTGGGGCACGGGTCCCGGCATCGTGGCGCCCTTCCAAGCAGCCCTCGAGCAGGCGGAGCGGACCGGCCGGCTGGTCGTGCTCCCCCGCCACCGCGTCACCGCGCTCACCACCCAGGACGGTGTCGTCACGGGCGCGCAGGGCGAGATCCTCGCATCGTCCGCCGCCGCCCGCGGCATGCAGAGCGACCGCGAGCCGGTCGGCGCCTTCGAGATCACCGCGGGCGCGACCATCGTGACATCCGGCGGCATCGGCGGCAACCACGACCTCGTGCGCGCTGCGTGGCCCGAGCGCCTCGGCACGCCGCCCGTGGACATGCTCACCGGGGTTCCCGCCTACGTCGACGGTTCGATGCAGGCGGTGTCGGCGGCAGCCGGCGCGCGACTCATCAACGGCGACCGCATGTGGCACTACGTGGAGGGCATCCGCAACTGGGATCCGGTCTGGCCCGGCCATGGCATCCGGATCCTCCCGGGCCCGTCATCGCTGTGGCTGGACGCGACGGGCAGGCGCCTGCCCGTGCCGCTGTACCCCGGCTTCGACACGCTCGGCACCCTGGCTCACTTGCGTGAGACCGGGCACGATCATTCCTGGTTCGTGACGACGCGGCAGATCGTGGAGAAGGAGTTCGCGCTGTCGGGCAGCGAGCAGAACCCGGATCTCACGGGCAAGGACGTGCCGCTCCTCGTGCGCTCCCGGCTCGCGAAGGGCCCCACGGACCCGGTGCAGGCGTTCCTGGACAAGGGCGAGGACTTCGTCGTCGAGGACGATCTGGGCCGGCTCATCGCCCGCATGCAGGAGCTCCCGGGCGGGGACGCCCTGAACCCCGAACGAGTGCGCGAGGAGGTCGTCGCGCGCGACCGCGAGATCGTGAACGACTTCACCAAGGATGCGCAGATCGCGATGCTGCGTTCGGCCCGCGCCTACCGCGGAGATCGGCTGATCCGCACGGCCTCGCCGCATCGCCTGCAGGATCCGGCAGCCGGGCCGCTGGTCGCGGTCCGGCTGCGGGTGATCACCCGCAAGTCGCTCGGGGGCATCGAGACGGACCTGGACGGGCGCGCGCTCGGCATCGACGGGGCGCCTGTCCCGGGGCTCTACGCCGCCGGCGAGGCGAGCGGTTTCGGCGGCGGCGGGGTGCACGGCTACCGGGCTCTGGAGGGCACCTTCCTCGGCGGATGCCTGTTCTCGGGGCGCCAGGCCGGGCGGGCGGCGGCGCAGGCGGTCTGAGCCCGGCTCGCGGCCCTGGACCCCGTGCGCTCGGAGTGCCAGGATCGCGTGCATGAACGCAGAAGAGCTGCGAGCGCGTCAGGCACCGCTCAAGGAGCGCTACCGGCAGGATCCGAGCCTCGCGCGCGTCGTCTCCGAGGCGACCGGCGACTACCGGGACACGGGCATCACCGCGACCATCGACGGGTGGGCGGGCCCTGTCCGCGCCGGGCAGCACCCTGCGACCGGCGGGGACGGATCCGACGCGTGCTCGGCGGATCTCCTGATGCAGGCGCTGCTGGGGTGCGTCGGGGTGACGTTCCGCGCCGTCACGACGGCGATGGGCGTGACGGTCGAGAACGTCCGGCTCACCGCGGAGTGCCACTGGGATGCGCGCGGCACGCTGGGGCTGGACCGGGAGGCACCGGTCGGGGTCGGTGAGATCTCCGTCACGATCATCGTCGACAGCGACGCCGACGACGGGCGTCTGGAGCGGATCGCCGCGTCGACCGAGCGCTACTGCGTCGTCGGACAGAGCCTCGCGTCACCGCCGACGATCACAGTGGTCCGGCGCTGACGGTCCCTGCGGGCATCCGCCCGCGCACGGGCGTGCGCTTCCCGCCCGAGGGGCGGACGCGCCTCAGCCGGCGCTGCCCGTGGCCCGCACAGCAGTCAGCCCGACCGCGGCGGGGCCGCGGCTGAGCACGTGCCCGCGAGAGAACGCCAGGCGCGTCCAGCGACCGGATGTGGTGATCGGCACCTGCTCGGCGCCCGAGATGAACCCGAAGGCGTGCGCAGCGAACGCGATGCCACGGGGCAGCCCGAGGAGGTCTTCATCCGGCGTGCCCCAGATCGCGGCGCGCAGCGCGCGGACCGCCTCCTCTCCCGCGCCGGCCGGGGATCCGTGCGCGACCGCCGAGATGCCCCACTGCGCGCGCTGAGCGATGACGTCGGCACCCAGCGCTCCGACCGGCGTCCAACCGCTCCGTGGCGGCGCGACGCCGGCCCAGGAGGGGCTGCGACCGGTGTCGGGCAGCGCCAGGGCGCGAGGGTCGTCCGTGGTGGTGAGCTCGTCGATCACGATGTCGCAGCGCAGCTCGGGGTCGGCCCGGACGATCCGCATCGCGAGGATCGTCGGCGTCGCGTCGAACAGCGTCTGCGGCACGAGTGCCGCCGCGGTCATCGCAAGCACGCCTCCATCGGCCTGCAACCGGACCCCTTCATCGCCGGCGCGCGCGGCCCGGGAGACGAAGGTGAGCGCATCACGCGCGGTGTCGGCATCGGCGAGGATCAGCGGCGTGGGCACGCCCTCTAAACTAGCAACCGGTCGCGACGGGTCCCCCGGTGTGTCGCGGCAGCCGCCGAGAGGATCCCATGACGCACGACGAGCACGCCCGCCGATCGGTCGAGATGCTGCGGGGGATCCTCGATCTCGACTCCTCCGATGCACGCACGACCGAGGACATCTTCACAGGCGTCTCGCATCCGATGCCGACCGGACGGATCTACGGCGGACAGGTGCTCGGCCAGTCCATCATCGCGGCGGAACGGACGATGCCCGACGGCCGCGTCCCGCACTCGATGCACGGCTACTTCCTCCGTGCCGGGGACGCCTCGCAGGGACTGACGTTCGCGGTGGACCGCATCCACGACGGTCGTTCCTTCTCGACCCGACGAGCCCAGGCGTATCAGAACGGCGTGCCGATCTTCTCGATGATCGCGTCGTTCCAGGACGAGAACCCCGGCATCGATCACGCCGAACCGATGCCCGAAGGGATCCCGAGTCCGGAGGACCTCGCCCCGGACGAGGAGCTGTCCGACGGGATCCACCCGCTGTCGAAGCGCATGCTCATCGACCGCCCGGTCGACATGCGGCACGTGGAGGGACCGCTGTTCGGCAAGGCGGAGGCGGAGAAGTCCGCGCACCAGGCGGTGTGGATGCGCTTGCGCGCCCCGTTCCCGGACGACCCGGCTCTGCACCGCGCGGCGCTCGCGTATCTCAGCGACATGTCGATCCAGGAATCGATCCTGCGCGCACACGGCCTCAGCTGGAACGTGCCGGGCCTGAAGGTCGCGAGCCTGGACCACGCCATGTGGTGGCACCGCCCGGGGCGCGTGGACGACTGGCTGCTGTACGTGCAGGAGTCGCCGAACGCCCGTGGGGGCCGGGGCCTCGCCACAGGGCGGATCTACGACCGCGGCGGCGCGCTGGTGGCCAGCGTCGCCCAGGAGATCACGATCCGGGTGCCGGAGGCCTGATCAGCCGGCCCCGCCGACGCCATGCCAAGGCGGACGAGGGCGGCTCAGCGGTGCGCGTAGACGATCGACGGTCCGGAGAACGGCGACCAGGCCTCGCGCATCTCCGGTCCGATCCGCGTGGGACGACCGGTCGCCGCGTCCACGAGCACGATGATCGCCGTCGATCGCGCGTACAGCACGCGCTCCTCGAAGGCCGCGTCGTTGTACACCTCGTAACAGACCTCGATACTGGATCCGCCCAGCTTTCCGAACCACATCTGGACCTCGAGCGGGTGGCGCTGGTACGGCACGGGCGCGAGGTATTCGATCTCCTGCCGGGCGACGAGCGTGATCACGCCCGCGTCGAGACCCGAGCTCAGCACAGCCGTGCTCGGGCCGTGCTCGCCCTCGCCCGGGCGCCAGAAGGCTCGCACCCGCGCTTCCTCGAGCAGCTTCAGCATCGAGGTGTTGTTGACGTGGTTGAAGGCGTCCAGGTCGCCCCAACGCAGGTGGATCGGGATGTGCAGCCGCTCCCCCACGGCGGCCTCCTCGGGAGCCGCAGCGTCGGGAGAGCCCGCAGCGGCCCCCGTCGAAGAGTCAGTCACGCGTCAGCCTGCGGTGCGTCGAGCGGTGCGGGTTGGCCGCGTCCGCGCCGAGGCGCTCGATCTTGTTCGCCTCGTAGGACTCGAAGTTGCCCTCGAACCAGTACCACCGGTCGGGGTTCTCATCCGTGCCCTCGTATGCCAGGATGTGCGTCGCGATCCGGTCCAGGAACCACCGGTCGTGCGTGATCACAACCGCGCAGCCGGGGAACTCCAGCAGGGCGTTCTCGAGTGAGCCCAGGGTCTCCACATCGAGGTCGTTGGTGGGCTCGTCGAGCAGGAGCAGGTTGCCGCCCTCCTTGAGGGTCAGCGCCAGGTTGAGGCGGTTGCGCTCACCGCCGGAGAGCACTCCGGCCTTCTTCTGCTGGTCCGGGCCCTTGAACCCGAACTTGGAGACGTAGGCCCGGGATGGGATCTCGATCTTGCCGACCATCATGATGTCCAGGCCGTCGGAGACGACCTCCCACAGCGTCTTGTCGGGATCGATGTTCGCGCGGGACTGATCGACATAGCTGATCTTCACCGTCTCGCCGACCTTGAGGTCACCGCCGTCCAGCGGCTCCAGGCCCACGATCGTCTTGAACAGCGTGGTCTTGCCGACGCCGTTCGGGCCGATCACGCCGACGATGCCGTTCGGCGGCAGGCTGAAGCTGAGACCGTCGATGAGCGAGCGATCGCCGAAGCCCTTCTGCAGCTTCTTCGCCTCGATGACGACGTTGCCCAGGCGAGGACCCGCCGGGATCTGGATCTCCTCGAAATCGAGCTTCCTGGTCCGTTCGGCCTCCGTGGCCATCTCCTCGTACCGGGCCAGGCGCGCCTTCGACTTGGTCTGGCGGCCCTTGGCGCTCGACCGCACCCACTCCAGCTCGTCCTTGAGGCGCTTGGCGAGCTTGGCGTCCTTCTTGCCCTGGATGTCGAGACGCTCCGCCTTCTTCTCCAGGTAGGTCGAGTAGTTGCCCTCGTAGCCGATCAGGCGACCGCGGTCGACCTCCGCGATCCACTCGGCCATGTTGTCGAGGAAGTACCGGTCGTGGGTGATCGCGATCACCGCGCCCTTGTACGCCTGCAGGTGCTTCTCCAGCCACAGCACGCTCTCCGCGTCCAGGTGGTTGGTGGGCTCGTCGAGCAGGAGCAGATCCGGCTTCTGCAGCAGCAGCTTCGCAAGTGCGACGCGGCGCTTCTCACCGCCGGAGAGCTTGGTGACCGGCTCATCGGCCGGCGGGGTGCGCAGAGCGTCCATGGCCTGCTCGAGCTGCGAGTCGAGGTCCCAGCCGTCTGCCGCGTCGATCTCCTCCTGCAGCACGCCCATCTCGGCGAGCAGAGTGTCGAAGTCGGCGTCGGGGTCCGCCATCTGCGCGGAGATCTCGTTGAAGCGGTCGAGCTTGGCCTTGATCGCGACGCCCTCCTGGATGTTCTCCAGGACCGTCTTCGACTCGTCGAGCTCGGGCTCCTGCATCAGGATTCCCACGCTGAATCCGGGGCTGAGCTTGGCCTCGCCGTTGGAGGGCGTGTCGAGCCCGGCCATGATCTTCAGAATGGTGGACTTTCCGGCGCCGTTGGGGCCGACCATGCCGATCTTCGCGCCGGGCAGGAACGCCATCGTGACGTCGTCGAGAATGAGCTTGTCGCCGACCGCCTTGCGGGCGCGGACCATGGAGTAGATGTATTCGGCCACGAGGGCACTCCTTCTGTCGTGGTGACGACGATTGCGAAAGGCTGCGGGTCGTTCCCCGGGCCGTGCACCGCGGGATCGACACTCCAGCCTACCCGGGGCGGGTGCCCTTCCTCCCCGAGGATGTCTACGGCGTGACGGGCACGGTCCTGCCGATCAGGCAGCGACCGCCGTCCACCTGCGGAAGCACCGCGGTGACCGGATCCCCCGTGGACGGCCCGACCTGTCCGACCAGGCACTGATCCTTCCCCCAGCGCACCGAGAACTGGATGCTCTCCGCGGGGTTTCCCACCGTCGACTCGTCCGCTGTGACCTCCATGTCGGCCCGGGCGAACCCCGCGGCGGTGAGTGCATCGATGTACGCCGCGCCTGAGGCGCGGCTGTCCCCGGCCCAGACCCGCGCGACGACAGCAGCGAACAACGCGAGGTTATCCTCGGCGGAACCATCCGGGTGCAGCACCGGCGCGGCCGAAGGCGACGCGGTCGTGCCGCTCGAGGTCGCGGTCGGCGTCGCGACGGGCGACGAAGACGGGGCGGGTGACCCGGCCGAGCAGCCGCTCAGGACGAGCGTCGCAACCACAGCCAAGAGCGCGAAGGGTCGGGTCACGAGTGTTCGACCGACCTCAGCCTGGGATCCACGCACTCCCAGAGTCTATGCGGCGCGCGTCGGAGACGATCGTGCCCGCCCGCCCCGCTCGGGCCGATCAGTAGGGCCTCTCCTGGGTTCCTGTGTTCCCCCACGCGTCGGCCGCCGGCGACTCCTGCGCGCCGGCGCCGACGGCCGCGAACTCCGATCCGTCGTGATCGGCCGCAGTGTCATCGTTCGCGGGCGTCGTCTGATGCGACATCCGGTGATAGACGCTGCGCCCGCGTCGCAGATCCGGACCGATGCAGTCGGCCTCGATCTCCACGCTGATGCGCTTGCCGTCCTTGCCCTCCCACTCACGCAGCTTCAGTCGCCCGACGACCACGACCGCGTCACCTTTGGTGAGCGAGACCTCCGCGTTCTCCGCCAGGGCGCGGTACGCCCGGACCTCGAACCAGTTCGTCCCGGCGTCGACCCAGCCGCCGGCGCCGTCCGGGCGTCGATGGTTGGTGGCCATCCGGAAGGTCAAGGTGGGGATGCCGGTCGCGGTGGCCCCTCGTTCCGGGTCCGTCGCGACGTTTCCCAGCACCGTGATGGTGTCGGCCATGATGTTCTCCTCTGCTCTCGCGGAGCCCGTTCGGGCGCCGATCCTGTAGGAAAGCGTGACGCGCCGAGCGCCCCGGCGGAGCCGGCTTCGCGCATCCGGTGCGCAACTGGTCGACACGGCGCATTGTGGAGGAGGATCGACCGCAGCTCGGCTCAGTGCACGAACAAGAGCAGCGTCGCCACCGCGATGAACAACGCGCCGAAGACGATGTTGAGCGTGCGCTGGCCTCGCGGACGGGATGTGAGTCTGCGGAAGCTCTGTGCCGTCGCGGCGAAGACGAACCACATCACGACCACGTCGATCACCACGGTCGTCCCGATGAGGATCAGGTACTGCGGCCAGGGATCACGGTCGAGCCGGATGAACTGCGGCACGAACGCGAGGAAGAACACGATGGCCTTGGGGTTGAGAAGGTTCACCCAGAACCCTCGGCGCAGCATGGGCCACCGTCCCTCGGGCGACCGAAGCAGCTCGGGATCAGCGGCGGCCTCCGGGACGCGGGCGAGGATGAGCCGGATCCCCAGATAGACGAGATAGGCCGCGCCCAGGTAGCGGATCGTCTCGAACAGCCACGGCACGCGCGCGACGAGTAGGCCGACGCCCGCGGCGACGATCGCCACATGCACCACCAGCGCGAGCTGCTGCCCGACGATCCCCCAGATCGAGCGCCGCCATCCCTCGTTGAGCGAGTTGGTCATGGTGTTGATCGCACCGGCGCCCGGCGTGAGGCTGATCACCAGGCACGCCACCACCAGCGAGAGCCATACAGTCACGGTCACCAGCACAGTGTAGGGACTGCACGCGCGGCCCCGGATCCCGGTCGTCGGCACGAATGTCGGAGGCCGTCCTTATGTTCGAAACAGAAGGAGGAACCATGACCACGAACATCACCCCGGCACCGACCATCCGTTGGGCGACGCCTGTTCTCACCCGCTCCGTGGAGACGCTGCAGCCCGCCGGAGAGCGTCTCTGGCGCGTGCTGGACGGCCGCGGGGCGATCCGCGGACATCTGCGGATCATGCCGCACGACCTCGGCCTGCGCTACCGCGCCGAGCGACTGCATCTCCCCTCCGGAATGTTCCGCGTCGTCGGAGACTTCTGGAGCGCCGACGACGCCGTCGCCGCATTGCGCTTCTGACCTCCGTCAGCCAGCGGGAGCGGTGCGTCGCGCGTTTCTTGGCCAATCCTTAGGCGACACATCGGAACATGGATCCGGCGCATGCGAACGCGGATGCCGCCTCCCGGTGTCGTCACCGTGAGGGACGCGACGAGAGAGATCCCACCATGACCGAGCTTCGACGTTCCCGTACCCGTCCGCTCACCGGTATCGAGCGCACGGCACAGCGGCCCCTGATCTCGGTGATCGTCGCCGTGGTCGGCGCGATGGCGGTCGTCGCCCTCGGCTTCGCGATGAAGGCCACTCAGGCGGATCAGGGTCTGGTCGCGGCCTTGAACAAGTCGCACAGCGGCGCGTGGGGCGCTTTCTCCAGCTTCGTGTACAAGGCGATCGAACCACTGCCTGCCGTGGCGATCACGCTGGTGATCGCGGGAATCGTGTGGGCGGCCTCACGTTCGCTGCGCATCGCGATCCTGTTCGGGCTCACCGTCGCATTCACCTGGCTGCCCGTCGCGGCCGTCAAGATCCTCGTCGATCGTCCACGGCCGGACGCCTCCGTGCTCGCGCACCCGTTCTCCCCGCTGCAGACCGACGGCTCTTTCCCCAGCGGCCACACCGCCTACATCGTCGCCCTGGCGATCGCCTTCTGGTTCCTGCTCCGTGACACGCGGTACGCGTGGGTTCCGATCGTCCTGGGTATCGTCGCGACGGCCGTGATCGGCCTCGCCGTGGTCAGCGACGGGCTGCACTTCCCTACCGACGTGCTCGGCTCGATCGTCTGGGCGCTGACCACAGCCGCCGCGGTCCGCTGGCTCATCGTCGACGTCATCGCGTCGAGAATGCACCGCCGCGCCGTCCGCTGAGCACCGGGAAGAAGACGTGCCCCCGGCAGGATTCGAACCTGCGACCGACGGATTAGAAGGCCGTTGCTCTATCCACTGAGCTACGGAGGCGCCCGTCAAGGCTAGCGCGTCGGCGGCGCTCAGTAGGATGGCCGCATGGTTTCTTCGTCCGAGAACGATCGTCTGGTCTGGATCGACTGCGAGATGACGGGGCTCGACCTCGCCATCGATGAACTCGTGGAGATCGCGGTCGTGATCACCGACTTCGAGCTGCGCCTGGTGGATCCGGGTTTCCAGGTGGTCATCCGCGCCAGTGACTCCGCCCTCGGGCAGATGAACGACTTCGTGACGAACATGCACCGCACCTCAGGCCTGTATGAGGAGATCCCCGGCGGCGTATCCCTCGCCGAGGCGCAGGCGCAGACGCTCGCCTACATCCGGCGGTTCGTGCCGCAGGAGCGCAAGGCTCCGCTGGCCGGGAACACGATCGGCACCGATCGCATGTTCCTCGCGAAGTACATGCCCGACGTCGACCAGTACCTGCACTACCGCAACGTCGACGTGTCGAGCATCAAGGAACTGTCGCGCCGCTGGTACCCGCGGGTCTTCTTCCACGCTCCGGCGAAGGACGGCGGGCACCGCGCGCTCGCCGACATCCTGGAGTCCATCCGTGAGCTGGAGTACTACCGCCGAGTGGTGTTCATCGACCAGCCCGGACCGACCACCGAAGAGGTGCAGGCGACATCCGACGCTGTCGTGTCAGAGTTTGCCTCAAACCTGTAATACACTGGTCAGGTTGCCCGCTCAGGCAGGCACATGGTGGGTATAGCTCAGCTGGTAGAGCGCTGGCTTGTGGTGCCGGATGTCGCGGGTTCGAGTCCCGTTACTCACCCCATCGAAGAGGCCCGGATCCTTATGGATCCGGGCCTCTTCTGTTTCGATGGACCCCGCGTCTTCGGCGGGTGCGCGACGGCTAGCATCGAATCATGGCCTCCTTCGTGCGCACCGCGACCGATGCGGATCTCGCGGAACTCGCCCGGATCGAGGACGAGGCCGACACCCTGTTCACCGCACTGTTCGGCGCCACGCTGGGCGGCATCGCACCGTCTGGCGCAGCCCGCGCGTCCGAGCCGGGTTTCATCCTCGTCGTCGCAGAGCAGGAGGGCGGTGCGCCCGTCGGCTTCGTGCACGTGCTCACGGAAGACGACCACGCGCACCTGGAGCAGCTGTCCGTGCTTCCAGCGCACACGCGCCGCGGCCACGGCCGCGAACTGGTCGAGGCGGCTCTCGACGAGGCCGCCGACCGCGGCTGCCGCACCGTCACGCTGCGCACCTTCGCCGACGTGCCGTGGAACGCGCCGTTCTATGCCTCGCTCGGCTTCACCGAGACCGTCTCCCCCGACCAGCCGTTCTACCGCACTCTGCTCGACACGGAACAGCGGATCGGCCTGAACGACCTCGGACGGCGGGTGCACATGACGATCGACGTCGCCGGTGGGATGGAGATGGAACCCGAGGCATTCGAGGAGCTCGTCGCAGACGAACTCGACCGCCTGCCGGACGAGATGGTGGAGGGCCTGGAGAACCTGGTCTTCGTCGTCGAGGACCGCCCGGAGGACGGCTCGCTCGACCTGCTCGGAATCTACGACGGCCTGGCTGTCACCGAACGCGGCAATTACGGCATGGGCGAGCTTCCCGACCGCATCGTCGTGTACCGCGAGCCCCACCTGGCCCAGTGCGCCGACGAGCAGGAGCTGCGCGACGAGGTGCACACGACGCTGGTGCACGAGATCGCGCACTACTACGGGATCGACGATGCCCAGCTGCACGAGATGGGGTGGGCATGAGCGCGCCTCTCCTCACCCCCGCCGTCGATGAGCAGCTCGATCTGCAGGCTGCACCTGCCGTGCCCTGGGAGCTCGTCGTCTGGGACGATCCGGTCAGCCTCATGAGCTACGTGGTGCGGGTGTTCCGCACCTACTTCGGCTATCCGAAGGATCACGCCACCCGGCTCATGCTCGCGGTGCACAACGAGGGGCACGCCGTGGTCGCCGTCGGCCCACGCGAGACCATGGAGGTGCACGCGCAGGCCATGCACGACTACGGGCTGTGGGCGACCGTGCGCCGGGCGGGAGAGTGAGCGGGATGACCGGATCCAGGATCCATCTGCCGATGCAATCGATCGAGGCACAGCATCTCGCTGAGCTCGTCGACCAGTTCCTCGAGCTGCTTCGCGACACGGAGATCGGTGAGGACGCCGCCTTGAAACGGCTGACCCCTGTCGTGTACCCGGAGGACCCGGATGCGTCGGCCGAGTTCGCCGATGCGACCAGCGCTGATCTGCTCGACCGCCGCGCCGCCGACGCACGGGTGGTCCAGACAGGGCTGGTCGCACTCGGTGAAGGACCGGAGACGCCGCAGGAAGAGCTGTCGCTGGCCCGCTCCGAAATCGACCCCTGGCTGCGCACGCTCGCGTCCCTGCGTCTCGTCATCGCCTCGCGGCTCGGCATCGAGGACGACCCCGCTCCCGATCCGGAGGATCCCCGGCTCGGCGTCTACGAATGGCTGGGCTACCGGCTGGATCTGCTCGTCGAGGCCGCGGACGAGCTCGACGGCGTCTGAGCGATCACGGGATCGAGACCACGAGCGTGGCGAAACCGATCGGGTCGTCTCGGCGGATGTGCGCGACCTCCTGCTTCGCCCAGCGTTCCCAGTGCGGGCGGAACAGCTCACCGTCCCGGTCCAGGGCCCGGCGCTTGCGGCTCGCCTCGGGAGATTCGACCCACACGCGCACATCGGCGATCCGCGCGGCTCGCGGAGTAAGGGCTCCGCAGCCTTCCAGGATCACTCCACGCGAGGGATCGACCGCGTAGCTCTCCGCATACTCTCCGGCCTCCCAGTCGTAGCGCTGCCACGTGCCGACGAGATCACGTCCGTGCGGACGCAGGATCTGCTGATAGGCCCGCTCGGCGCCGGCGTCCATGCCGTCCCAACCGGGATAGATCGAGTCCAGGGCGATCAGCTGCGGATCCGTGCGCAGCGGCCAGTGCTCGGCCAGAAGACGCGCGAGAGTGGACTTGCCCGCTCCGCTGCGCCCGTCCACGAGCACCACGGGGTTGGAGGCCTGCACGGCACGGACGGCGTCGGCGATGCGGGCGACCGCGACGTTCAGCGCGCGTGCGACCGGATCGTCACTTCTTGAGGGCACGGACGATGCGGGAGATCGCCCGCCCTGATACCCAGACGAAGGGCACCGCGACGGCCAGCAGCGAGACGAGGTTCGGCTCGAATCGCAGCCCCTCCTCGCGGCGCACGTACACGCCGAGCGGGATCGCGATCCCGCCACCGCCGCCGCCCTCACCCTCGGTGCTGCCCTCAGCGCCGGAGCCTCCACCGAAGCCGGAGAAGGTGAGCGCGACCGGGGTGAACTGGGCGCCGTCCACCTCCTGGGGCTCGCCATAGGCGCTCTTGACGCCGAAGGACGCGGAGTTCTTGCCAAGCTCGAGTGCGATGTGCGGCATGCGTCCACGCTAGCCCACACCGGCGGCCTCGACCACCGGGCCGCGTCCGCGTCGCGCGTCCGCACCGGCTCTCCGCCAGGCTCAGTCCAGACCGTGCGCGCGCGGATGCGGCGCGGCCCCGCGGCCGGCCCGCGCGCCCAGGTGCCGCGCGCGGGTAACCATGCCGGATCCGAACCTCGCCTGCGCGTTGTCGAGCGCATCCTCGATACGGCGCCATTCGGCGTCGTCGTCCCACAGGCCGAGTGCTCCGCCGGCATCCGTGAGGCGCTCCGCTCGCACGCCCACCAGGCGCACCGGATCGCGCCTGTCGATCGCTTCGAACAGCGTGCGCGCGACCTCGCCGATGCGCTGACCCACCGAGGTCGGCTCGGGAAGGGTCTGCGAACGGCTCACCGTGGTGAAGTCGGAGAAGCGGATCTTGATCGCCACCGTGCCGGCCTCCCAGCCGGCTCTGCGCAGCCGCGCGGCGACTCTGTCCGCCAGTCGCAGCAGTTCGGAGCGCAGCGCCTCGCGATCCGCGACATCGATGTCGAACGTCTCCTCATGCCCGACGCTCTTCTCCACCCGGTTCGTCTCGATGCTCCGCGGGTCCCGCCCCTCGGCGAGTTCGCGCAGGCGCTGCGCGAGCGCCGGACCGACCACCCGCTCGAGCGCCGATGCCGGGGTGGCACGGATGTCCCGGATGAGCCGGATACCGCGCGACTCCAGTGCTTCCGCCGTCTTCGGCCCGACGCCCCACATCGCGCGCACCGGTCTGGTGGCGAGGAAGTCGAGGGTGTCGGCGGCGGCGACGATGAGCAGACCATCGGGCTTGGCCATGGTCGAGGCCATCTTGGCGACGTGCTTGGTGGCAGCGACCCCCACGCTGCAGCTGATGCCGACCTCGTCCTGCACACGCGCGCGGATCATCGCGCCGATCCGCCCCGGGCTCCCCCAGAGGCGCCGCACGCCGCGTACGTCGAGGAAGGCCTCGTCGATCGAGAGCGGTTCGACGAGCGGAGTGACCTGCTCGAAGATCGTCATGACCTGCTTCGACGCGTCGCGGTACTTGGTGAAGTCGGGCGGCACGATCCGCGCGGTGGGACAGAGCCGGATCGCCTGCGAGACAGGCATCGCCGACCGCACGCCGTAGCGGCGCGCCTCGTAGGACGCGCTGGAGACCACGGAGCGCCCGTCCGGGGATCCGATGATCAGCGGCAGCCCGCGCAGGGTGGGGTCGTGCAGCACCTCGACCGCCGCATAGAACGCGTCCATGTCGACATGCAGGATTCCGGTACCGGTGTCGTCGGCGTCGGGCGCCGAGACGATGCGCCCCGATCCGTCACCTCGTCCCATGGTTCTATTGTCGCGGAGGCCGCCGACATCCGATCACTTTTGACCGGTCGGTCAATCAGCGCGGTAGAATCAGTGGCGACCCCCATTCGGGAGCCATCTGACTGCAAGGAGGATGAGTTCTATGAAGAAGTGGACACGCTGGCAGGACTGGGTGGCCGTCGCCGCCGGACTGGTCGCGGTCGTGGCGGGCATCGTGATGACGCCCGGCATGGGCATGTCGATGACCATGATGATCGTCCTGGGCGTCCTGATGATCGCTGCCGGGGTATGGAGCCTCGCAGCTCCCGGTCTCGTGTCGATGGAGTGGATCCTCGCCGCGATCGGCGCGCTGCTGTTCATCTCCCCATGGATCGGCTCCTACGCCGGAGACACAGGGCCCGCCTGGACATCGTGGATCTGCGGAGCCGTCTGCGTGGTAGCAGGGCTGTGGGCGTTGGTGCCCGCCGAGAAGGCCCACCGCTCCTCGCACGGCGGCCCCACGGCGGCTCACGCGTGACCTGCACGGTCGCACAGGGTGCGGGACGCTGGGAGACCACCGTCCCGCACCGTCATGAGGAGATGCCGTGACCGAGAGCCCCGATGCCGGCGACGCCCGCACCCGCATCCTCGACGCCGCCGAGGCGCTGTTCGCCCGCCACGGGTTCGACGGCACGTCCACGGCCCGGCTCGCGCATGCCGCGGCGGTGCCCAAGGGCCTGCTCTTCTACTACTTCCCGGCCAAGCCCGACATCCTCGCGGCGCTCATCGACGAGCGCCTGCGCACCGCCGCCCTCGATGCGGGACCGCTCGCGGTGCGCGGAGACCCCGTGCAGACGCTGATGAACGTGGGCGAGCGCGTTCTGCACGATCGAGAGGCTTCGGATGTGCTGCGGGAGATCCTCTGGCACGAGTCCCATGTCCGCCCCGAGGTCGCGACAGCGCTCGCTCGGTACCGCCGTGCGCTGCACGACACGGTCGAGCGTGCGTTGACGGCCTGCCTGCCCGCCGGAACGGATCGAGGCGCCGTGCGGGCCGCGGCCGATGCCTGGTCGGCGACGATCACCGCCCGCCCTCTCGAGTCCGCCGCAGACGGGAGTCCGCAGGAGCAGCGCCGCCGACTTCACGAACCGGCCAGCCTGCGGGCGATCGCCCGAGTGCTCGGCGCCGGTCTTCAGGCGGCAACGCTCAAGGGCGCCGCACTCTGAGTGCGGCGCCCTTGAGCGTGTGCTGAACAGGCCGTCGCTACTGCGCGGCGCGCTCCAGAATGAGCTCGCGGACGCGTGCTGCGTCGGCCTGGCCCTTCATGGCCTTCATGACGGCGCCGATGACGGCACCGGCGGCCTGGACCTTTCCGTCCTTGATCTTCGCCATCACGTCGGGCTGCGCAGCGAGGGCCTCATCGATTGCGGCGATCAGCGCACCGTCGTCGGAGACGACCGCGAGGCCGCGCGCGTCGACGACCTGCTGCGGGGTGCCCTCGCCGGCGATGACGCCCTCGAGCACCTGGCGGGCGAGCTTATCGGTGAGCGTGCCGGCGTCGACGAGCTGCTGCAGCGCGGCGACGGATTCCGGGCGGATGAGCGACGCGGCGTCGACCTCGCGCTCGTTGGCGATGCGGCTGATCTCGCCGGTCCACCACTTCCGCGCGGCGTCGGCGGTCGTGCCTGCGGCGATCGTCGCCTCGACCTCGTCGAGCAGGCCGGCGTTCACGACGCCCTGGAACTCGATGTCGCCGAAGCCCCAGTCCGCCTTGAGCCGACGGCGACGGGCGACGGGCTGCTCCGGCAGCTGCGCACGCAGCTCCTCGACCAGCTCGCGCGGCGGCTGCACGGGGAGCAAGTCGGGCTCCGGGAAGTACCGGTAGTCGTCCGCGTCGGACTTGGGGCGCCCGGGCGACGTGGTGCCGGTGTCCTCGTGCCAGTGCCGGGTCTCCTGCGTGATCGTTCCGCCGTCGGCGAGGATCGCCGCCTGCCGCTGGATCTCGTAGCGCACGGCGCGCTCGACGGAGCGCATCGAGTTGACGTTCTTCGTCTCGGTGCGGGTGCCGAGTTTCTCCTGGCCGCGGGGGCGCAGGGAGACGTTCGCATCGCAGCGCAGGTTGCCGCGCTCCAGGCGCGCTTCGGAGATGCCCAGGCCGCGCACGATGTCGCGGATCGTGGCCACGTACGCCTTGGCGATCTCGGGAGCGCGGTGCTCGGCGCCGAAGATCGGCTTGGTGACGATCTCGACGAGCGGAACGCCGGCGCGGTTGTAATCCACGAGCGAGTACTCCGCACCCTGGATGCGACCGGTCGCTCCGCCCATGTGGGTGAGCTTGCCGGCGTCCTCCTCCATGTGCGCGCGCTCGATCGGGATCGTCACGAGCGTCCCGTCTTCGAGCTCGACCTCGACCGATCCCTCGAACGCGATCGGCTCGTCGTACTGCGAGATCTGGTAGTTCTTGCCGAGGTCCGGGTAGAAGTAGTTCTTCCGCGCGAACCGGCAGGAGTCCGCGATCGAGCAGCCGAGCGCGAGGCCCAGGCTGATCGAGGAGCGCACGGCCGTCTCGTTCACGACAGGGAGGGATCCCGGAAGGCCCAGATCCACCGGTGCAATGAGCGTGTTCGGCCCGGCATCGTGGTTGCGCTCGTTCGCCGGGTTGGGGGCGTCGGAGAACATCTTGGTCTCGGTATTGAGCTCGACGTGCACCTCGAAGCCGAGCACCGGCTCGAACAGTTCGAGCGCCTTGTCGAAGTCCATCAGCTTCACGGCGGCCATCAGCGGGTTCCTCCCAGAATCGGTGCGCGGTCGAGCAGCGGCCCGCCCCACGCGTCGACGAGCAGCGTCTCCAGCGCGCCGCCGACCCGGTACAGGCGGGCGTCCTCGCGGGCGGGCGCGAGGAACTGGATGCCGACGGGCAGACCGTCCTCCTCCGCCAGGCCCGACGGGATGGAGATCCCGGGCACACCGGCGAGGTTCGCCGGGATCGTGGTGAGGTCGTTGAGGTACATCTGCAGCGGGTCGCCGATCTTCTCGCCGAGCTTGAACGCCGTGGTGGGCGCGGAGGGCGTCGCGATGACGTCGACCTGCGCGAAGGCGGCGTCGAAGTCCTGCTGGATGAGCGTGCGCACCTTCTGCGCGCTGCCGTAGTAGGCGTCGTAGTATCCGGCCGACAGTGCGTAGGTGCCGAGGATGATGCGGCGCTTGACCTCGGGACCGAAGCCGACCTCGCGGGTGAGCGACATGACGTCCTCGACCGTGCCACCGCCGTCCGGGGTGACGCGCAGGCCGAAGCGGACCGAGTCGAACTTGGCCAGGTTGCTCGAGGCCTCGGCGGGGAGGATCAGGTAATACGCGGCGACGCCGTACTCGAAGTGCGGCGCCGAGATCTCGACGATCTCCGCCCCCTGGGCCTCCATGAGCTTCAGCGCGGCGTGGAAGGATCCCGCGACGCCGGACTGGAAGCCCGAATCCGGAAGCTCCTTGACGACACCGACCCTGAGGCCCTTGAGCACCTGTCCCGTCGCGCCCTCGCGCGCGGCCGCGGCGAACGACGGCCAAGCATCCGGGAGCGACGTGGAGTCCTTCGGATCGTGGCCGCCGATCACGTCGTGCAGCAGGCCCGCATCGAGGACGGTTCGAGCCACGGGACCGACCTGGTCCAGACTCGAGGCGAGTGCGATCGCGCCGTAACGGCTGACGCCGCCGTAGGTGGGCTTGATGCCGACCGTTCCGGTGACGTGTGCGGGCTGGCGGATCGAGCCCCCCGTGTCGGAGCCGAGGGCGATCGGCGCCTCGAACGCGGCCACGGCGGCGGCCGAGCCACCGCCCGAGCCGCCCGGGATCCGGTCGAGGTCCCACGGGTTGTGCGTGGCTCCGTAGGCGGAGAACTCGGTGGAGGAGCCCATCGCGAACTCGTCCATGTTGGTCTTGCCGATGCCGATCAGGCCGGCCGCCCGTGCACGGGCGACGACCGTCGCATCGAACGGCGATCGGTACCCCTCGAGGATCCGGGATCCGCTCGTGGACGGCTGGTCGGTGGTGACGAGCACGTCCTTGATGGCCAGCGGCACACCGGCGAGTTCGCCCAGGTCCTCCCCCGCGGCGCGGCGGCGGTCGACGTCCGCCGCCGCGTCGAGCGCGTGCTCGTTGACGTGGAGGAAGGCGTGCACGTCGCCGTCGACGGCGGCGATGCGGTCGAGGTGTGCCTGCGTCGCCTCGACGCTCGACACTTCGCCGGCGGTCAGCTTGGCGCCCAGTTCAGCGGCGGTCCAGCGGATGATCTCGCTCACTGCTCTTCTCCCAGGATCGCGGTCACGCGGAAGCGGTCGCCATCCGCATCGGGCGCATTCTGCAGCGTCTGCGCAGTGGTGAGCGTCTGGCCGACGACGTCTTCGCGGAAGACGTTGTGCATCGCGATCGGGTGGCTCGTGGGCTCGACGTCGGGCGTCGCCACCTCCGACACCTTCGCGATGTTGTCGACGATGGCGTCCAGCTGACCGGTCAGCTGCGTCACCTCGTCGTCGGACAGCTGGATGCGCGCGAGCACGCCGAGATGACGTACGAGATCGGGGGTGATTTCAGACACCAGAACAGTCTAGCCAGCGGGCTGTCGCTCCCCTTCCCGGTGTCGCACCCGAGGGCGGCATAGGCTGAGCGAGTGACGACGTTCGTTCCTCCGCGCCCCTGGACCGCCAGCTACGCCGAGGGGGTGCCGGAGGACCTCGCGGAGGTCACCGGATCCCTCGTCGACATCGTGGAGGCATCCGCGCGCGACTATCCGGATGCACCCGCGCTGCAGTTCTTCGGCCGCACCACCTCGTATCACGACCTGCAGGCCTCGATCGAGCGCGCGGCGTCGGGCCTGAAGGCGCTCGGGGTGAAGGCCGGGGATCCGGTCGCGATCGTGCTGCCGAACTGCCCGCAGCACATCGTCGCGTTCTATGCGGTGCTGCGTCTGGGTGCCGTCGTGGTCGAGCACAACCCGCTGTACACGCCCCGCGAGCTGCGCAAGCAGTTCGAGGATCACGGCGCCAAGCATGCGATCGTCTGGAACAAGGTCGTCGCGTCCGTCCAGGAGTTCCCCTCGGACCTCGCCATGACGAACCTCATCTCGGTCGATGTGACGCGCGCCATGCCTGCCCTCACCCGCTTCGCACTGCGGCTCCCGATCGCCAAGGCTCGTGAGTCTCGCGACGCCCTCACATCCAAGGTTCGCGGCACAGTGACGTGGGAGTCGGTGGTCGGGTACGCCCCGCTCCCCGCCACGCATGCGCGCCCCGCGACCGACGACCTCGCCATCATCCAGTACACGTCCGGTACCACCGGGACGCCGAAGGGCGCTTCCCTGACGCACCGCAACCTGCTCGCCAACGCCGCACAGGCACGGGCCTGGGTGCCGTCGATCACGCGCGGCGACGGCTGCGTCGTCTACGCGGTCCTGCCGATGTTCCACGCCTACGGGCTGACCCTGTGCCTCACGTTCGCGATGTCGATGGGCGCGCGGCTGGTCCTGTTCCCGAAGTTCGATCCGGATCTGGTGCTCGACGTGGTCAAGAAGCACCCGGCGACGTTCCTTCCGCTCGTGCCGCCCATCGCGGACCGCCTGCTGAAAGCGGCCACCGCGAAAGGCGTGTCGCTCGCCGGAATCGAGGTCGCGATCTCGGGCGCGATGGCGCTGCCGCACGAGCTCGTCGTGCCGTTCGAACAGGCCACGGGCGGCTACCTCGTCGAGGGCTACGGCCTCAGTGAGTGCTCCCCCGTGCTGATGGCGAACCCCGTCGCGGACAATCGCGTGCCCGGCACGGTCGGCCTGCCTCTGCCCGGCACCGAGTGCCGCGTGGTGGATCCCGATGAGCCGACCCACGACGTCGAGCCAGGGCAGCGCGGGGAGCTGGTCGTCCGTGGCCCGCAGGTGTTCTCGGGCTACTACGGAAAGCCGGAGGAGACCGAGGCCGTGTTCGTCGACGGCTGGTTCCGCACCGGCGACATCGTCACGATCGATGAGGGCGGCTTCGTGCGGATCGTCGATCGGATCAAGGAGCTCATCATCACGGGTGGCTTCAATGTCGCACCCACCGAAGTGGAAGGCGCGCTGCGCCAGCACCCCGATGTCGTGGATGCCGCAGTGGTGGGACTTCCCAACGAGCACTCCGGCGAGGAGGTCGTCGCGGCGATCGTCGTGGATCCTGGTACAAACGTCGACGTGGAGGCGATCCGCGAGTTCGCCCGTGGGATCCTCACGCCGTACAAGGTGCCGCGCCGCATCTTCGTGGTCGACGAACTGCCGACGTCGCTGATCGGCAAGGTGCTGCGGCGCCAGGTCAAGGAGCGGCTGGTGGCTCTGACGTCCGGCAACTGACGCATCGCTGGGCACTCCCCCAGCGAGCCGGACGGCGGGGACGGTACCCTGAGTTGTGACCCGAGACGACGCGACGCCGACCGAGACCCCCATCGACCCCGCTGCGGAGGGCGACCGAGCGACCGAAACAGAAGCGGCCGCCGAACCCCGTTTCGAAGATCTCGGGATCAGCGGGCCTGTCCTCGCCGCGATCAAGGCGCTCGGATACGAGACGCCCTCGGCCATTCAGCGCGAGACGATTCCGCTCCTGCTCGGCGGGCGCGACGTGCTCGGCACGGCGCAGACGGGAACGGGCAAGACGGCGGCCTTCGCCCTGCCGATTCTGGAGAACCTGGACCTGCAGCAGAAGAAGCCGCAGGCGCTGGTGCTCGCCCCGACCCGCGAACTCGCTCTGCAGGTGGCCGAGGCGTTCGAGTCCTACGCCGCCCAGCTGCCCGGAGTCCATCTGCTGCCCGTGTACGGCGGCCAGGGCTACGGCGTGCAGCTGTCCGCGCTGCGCCGCGGGGTGCACATCGTCGTGGGCACGCCCGGTCGCATCATGGACCACCTCGCCAAGGGCACCCTCGACCTGTCGGAGCTGAAGAACCTCGTGCTCGACGAGGCCGACGAGATGCTGAAGATGGGCTTCGCGGAGGACGTGGAGCAGATCCTCGCGCAGACGCCCGCGGACAAGCAGGTGGCGCTGTTCTCGGCCACCATGCCCGCCACGATCCGTCGCCTCGCGCAGCAGTACCTGCACGATCCCGCGGAGATCTCGGTCAAGGGCAAGACCACGACCAACGCGAACATCACGCAGCGCTACCTCGTCGTGTCGTATGCGCAGAAGGTCGACGCACTCACCCGGATCCTCGAAGTGGAGAACTTCGAGGGCATGATCGTCTTCGTCCGCACCAAGAACGAGACCGAGACGCTCGCCGAGAAGCTCCGCGCCCGCGGGTACTCCGCCGCCGCGATCAACGGCGACATCCCGCAGCCTCAGCGCGAGCGCACCGTCGGCCAGCTCAAGGACGGCAAGCTCGACATCCTCGTCGCCACCGACGTCGCCGCCCGAGGTCTCGATGTCGAGCGGATCAGCCACGTCGTGAACTTCGACATCCCCACCGACACCGAGTCCTACGTGCACCGCATCGGCCGCACGGGTCGCGCGGGCCGATCCGGCGACGCGATCAGCTTCATCACGCCGCGCGAGCGCTACCTTCTCAAGCACATCGAGCGCGCCACCCGCCAGCAGCCCACGCAGATGCAGCTGCCCACCACGGAGGATGTGAACAGCACGCGTCTCGCACGCTTCGACGACGCGATCACCGCGGCGCTCGAAGAGACGAACCGCATCGAGGGCTTCCGCGACATCATCGCCCACTACGTGCGCAACCACGACGTGCCCGAAGCCGATGTGGCCGCGGCGCTCGCGGTCGTCGCGCAGGGCGCGACCCCGCTGCTGCTGGACCCCGCAACCGATGCGCTGTCGGCCGCCGTGGCTGCGGACAACCGACCGCAGCGCGAGCGCACCGAGCGCGCAGGTGGACGCGACTCCAGGGACCGTGACGATCGCGGCGCCCGTCCGGAACGGCGCAGCCGTGGCGACTACACGCCCTATCGGATCGAGGTCGGCCGCCGTCACCGTGTCGAGCCGCGACAGATCGTCGGCGCCCTCGCGAACGAGGGCGGCCTCGGCCGCGACGACTTCGGCGCGATCACGATCCGTCCGGACTTCTCGATCGTGGAGCTCCCGTCCACCCTCGATTCCTCGGTGCTGGACCGCCTGCGCGACACTCGCATCTCGGGCCGCCTCATCGAGATCCAGCGCGATTCGGGCCGCCCGAACCGCGGCCCACGCCGTGACGACCAAGGCCGGGACGACCGTGGCTATGGCGACCGTCCGCGCCGTTCATACGACGGCGGATCCGGCGATCGCGGCTACGGCGACCGTCCGCGTCGCGACGACGCCCCTCGGGACGACCGCCGCACCGACGACCGTCCCCCGCGCAAGCCGCGCCACAAGGACTGAGCCCGTTCGTGCGCCCGGCGTTCTCGCCGGGCGCACGGCTATGTGCGGGGACTCGACACGCGGATCCACCGAGCGCGCGGCCACGTGCCGAGTGCACCGGACATCGACGCGCAGTTCCCCCGCAGTCGGCGCGCGGAGCACGTGCGCACGGCACACCGCCCGCCGGCACACTCCCCTGCGCTCAGCGCGCCGGGCTGAGCTCCTCGTCGCCGTGTCGGTGCACGACCTTCCATGCGCCGCCTTCACGCCGGTACACCTGCGTGACGCGCAGCACGTAACTGCGCTGCCGGCCATCCACGGCCGTGGCAGTGATCTCCCGGTGCGCGGTGTAGGCGAGGTCTCCCGACACCTCCGCCGCGAGCAGCTCGACGGTGCTGGAGGCGGCGTCGGAGAAGGACTCCCCGAGCCTCCGGAAGACCTCGCGCACGTCGTCGACACCCGACGCACTGATCCAGGCACCGAACAGGGTCACCGGCTCGTAAGAGGACCATGTGGAGAGCCGCGGACCGGCGTCACCCGCATGCAACGCGTTCTCGGCCGCCTGCCAGGTCGTTCCGAACCACTCCAGGAACTCATCGCGATCGTCCATGGCGGTATTCAACTCCTCGCGAGGCTCCGCGGACAGACCAGCGGCGCATGCCGTCAGGCCGCGATCACCGGCTTCGTGCGCACCGGGCCGAGCCAGGTCGCGATCAGCACCGCGGTGATGGATCCCGCCGCCATGATCGCGGCCAGCACCACGATCTGGAAGCGGCCGGCCTCGAGTGGTGAGAGGCCGCCGAAGATCGCGCCGACAAAGGCGCCCGGCAGTACGACAAGACCGGTCGTCTTGGTCTGATCGATCGACGGGATCAATGCCTCGCGCACGGCGCCGCGAGCCAGGTCGAGCGTCGAGCGCCGCGGTGTGGCTCCCAGGGCGAGCCACCCCTCGACCTCGTCCCAATGGTCGATGACCGTCCTGCGGAACAATCTGCCCGTGAGCGTGGCGATGTTCATCGTGTTGCCGATGATGATCGCGCCGATCGCCAGCGCGTACCGCGGGGTGGGGGCGAGCGCGCCGGACCCGAAGACCGCTGCCGCTGCCAGGGCGATGCCCGCCGCGATCGAGGTCGACATCACGAGCGCCGCGTGCCTGCTCCACCCGATCCGGTGCGTCGCGACGGAGACCGCCACGCCGAACATCACAAGGAGGGCGACCGCGATCAGCACGGGCTGTGTGATGATCCCGCTCAGGATCAGGCTGATGATCGCAAGCTGGACCACCCCGCGCGCGATGGCCACAGCCGGCGCCCAGGGTCCCCGCACCCGGAACAACACGAGGGCGGCGGTCGCCACAGCGACCAGGACGCCGACACCGATCAGAGTCGGGATCAGGTCGACGGAGGGGCTCACGACCGCGAGCCTATCCCCGCATCAGAAGGGCGGTGGGTCGTTCGTTCGGAAACCGGTCGGGGTGATGACCTGGACTGTCCGGTTTCCGCGGTTCCGGTAAATCATCCTGGTGCGATGTCGGCGCACATGATCGGCGGGACACAACGGTCGCAGGTTGCCGATGTCGGTGGGTCCGCCTCGGGACCACAGGTGTTCGTGGTCGAGGTCGGCGTCGAGCGCGAGCCGATCGCAGCCGTCTCTCGCGCACGTCCCGTGCTGCAGGACCAGCCAGTCACGCTGCGCCTTGGTGGGTCGATACGTGCGCCGATCCAAGTCCAAGACGACGCCGCCGACGGGATCGGTGATCACCCGCCGGAATCCCGTCGCGTCCAGGAACACCTGCCGGGCTGTCCCGGGGTCGATCGGACCGTGCCCGACCAGCTGCGCCTCCGTCGCCGAGGCGACCGGATTCCCCAGGAACACTGTGGACGGCGCCGCCGTCACGCCCTCGCCGGCGAGCATCCCGATCGGGACCGTCACGAACACCGTCGTCCGCACCGCGGCATCGGTGCCGACGCCCATCAGCCAATCGCACAACAGGTCGGCACGGACCTGATCCCTTGTGCGACCTTCACGCTTGTCTCTCTGCAGATGCTTCGCGGTCGAAGTGAGCCGTCGCTTGATCGCGACAGCCTGCACCGTCGGGATCAACGCCGTCAACCAGCTCATTCCGTCACCGGCGTCCTCCACAACCACCCGACGGTCCACCAGCCCCCGGACATGCCTCCGCTCCGGCGGGGTCGGATCCAACCGATCAGCGAGGACCGTCACCCGGCGCCGGAACGTGCTCACCGGCACATGCAAAGCCCAACCAGACGCTGCCCGATCGATCAACCCGATCGCCTCAGCCGCATACTCCCGCGCCGCGGGATCGGCCCCGACCGGGGCCCGCAACCGCAACACCGCCGAGACCGCGACCCCCACGAACCGAAGAGACACGAACCCGTCCCGAGCATGCTCCCACAACAACGGCAGACACTCGCGAGCGGTCGACGCCGTGCACTCCAGAGCGCGGGCCTCGCTCTCCGAGACCTGCAACCGCACCGCCACATCGAAGAACACCGACCGCCGCGCATGCCCCGCATCCTCCGGATCATCCCCGACCGTATAGATCTCCGGATGCCGGCGCGCCAGCTCCACGACCTCAACGATGCGCTCCGCACGCCGCACCGCCCGCTGATTCAACGCGACGTCATCCTCCTGCAACCCATCCAGGA